>Ga0136631_10000522_pt1 | contig 11967 bp, 11 predicted proteins | sample AntDrymUQ6012206_2_FD_104655 | JGI IMG/M metagenome (GOLD analysis project Ga0136631, IMG submission 104655) | Polar desert sand microbial communities from Dry Valleys, Antarctica - metaG UQ601 (22.06) | ecosystem: Environmental > Terrestrial > Soil > Desert | place: Antarctica: Dry Valley... | reverse complement strand
GCATCACTGCGGCTGCCCACTTCGTGTAGCTCCGGATTCCGGCGAGGATGCGTCGGCGCTCGCCCTTCTCCCAGTCGCGTGTCTGCTCGGTCATGAGCATCAGGCGCGCCGGCGAGCTCGCCGCCGCAAAGCCCGTCTGCGGCGTCTGGGCAATGCGGAACAGACCGACCTGCGTCGTACCCGAGACGACGCCCAGAACCAGCGGGATCAGCGTCGTACGCAGGGAGATCACTCCGGTCGCGACGCTCGACTGCATCACGAACGTTCGTATCTCCGGCACGTCCTCACCGAGCTCTCTGGCGGCCCCCGACGGGAACCGACGCAGCGCGACTACTCCGACAAACGTGATGACGAGCGTGGAAATCCCCTGCGCGACGACGATCGCGACGAGTGCCTCGGTCACGCCCAGTGGCGCTGCGATCACGATCGCGAGGAGGCGGAGCGCCGCCGATCCGGCCTGGTACACGCTCCGCAGGTCGTAGCGGCTGTGCAGCAGCAATGCCGTCGCCCCGACGTTCTCGGACGATTGGACGAGCGGAAGAAGCGCCGCCGCGAGAAGCGCCTGATCCACGCCATCGGCATCGAAGATCTCGTCGGCGAATGGCGCGAGGGCGACGACGAGCAGCGTCGCGAGCACTCCTCCCACGACCTTCAGCAGCAGCGCCTGGCGGAAGAGGCGGCGCAGACGCCCCCAGTCCTGGCCGGTGACATAGCGGAAGCCGTACTTCGTGAGCGACTCCTCCACCGTGAGGTCGAGCAGGATCTGGAAGAAGCCCACGACCACGAGCGCCGTCGCGAAGACGCCGAAGTCCTCGCGTCCGAAGACCCGTGCTGCGACGATCGTTCCGACGATGCCGCAGGCGACAGCGGCGTAGATCCACGCAGCCGTCGCCGACCGGCGTCGGAGCACCGAGGGCATCGGAGGGTCAGTCTAGGAGCGGAGCCAAACCACGGTGTCTGACACCGAGTGTTAAGAACGCAACAGTCGCCCACGCAACGGTGCGGTTGCAGCACGGCTGCAGCGATTGGGTGTCAGACACTGTGGTTAAGGGCGCACCTATAGTGGCGCGGTGACGACCAGGGCGTTCGACAGCACGCGCTCGTCGTCCGGCCTTTGCAACCTCGTCGATCGCGACGCTCTGGGGGCGCTGGTGCTCGCGCTGTCGCTGCCGTTCCTCTTCTTCCACGAGCGCTACCAGCCCGAGCTCGGCATCGGTCTCGGCTCGACGACGATCGACATCAGGCTGTCGGACCTCGGCGTCGTGGTCGTCCTCGTGGCCGCCGCGGCTGTGGCGTCACGAATGGGCCTCGGACGGCTCGGCCCAGGTCGCATGTTGTGGATCTCCGGAGCGGCGCTGCTCGCGTGGCTCGCGTTCCAGACATTCAGGCCGGTCTCGCTCGATGACGCGCTCTTCGCCGATCACCTGGTGAGCTTCCTCAAGCTCGCGGAATACACGCTCCTCGCCGTCGCGGTGCCGCTCCTCGTGCGGCGCGCGAGCCACGTGACGATCGTGATCGGCGGGATCGTGCTCTGGGCCGCTGTCGCCGTGGGCGTCGCGCTCCTCCAGTTCTTCGGCGCGAACATCTTCGGCGCGTGGAACGCAGGCTGGCGGCAGCCCTCGTTTCTCGGCCACCACGACCTGGCCGCGCTCGCGGCGATCAGCCTCGCACTCGCGGCGGCGGCGATCGTCGCGGGACGTCGCGAGACACCGGTGCCGTCGCTCTTCGTCGTCGCGCTCGCGGCTGGGGTCCTCGGGCTGATCCTGGCCGGGTCGGTCGCAGCAGCCGGAGGTCTCGCGCTCGGCGTCGCCGCGCTCTGGGTCGCGTCCCGTAGGCGGTTCAGGCCGGGCGGACGACAGACGCTCGCCCTCGTCGCGATCGTCGCCGTCGTCGCGGGGGGCGTGACAGCCGTGCGTGGAGACGCGCTCGAGGACTTCCTGCGCTTCCTCGGCGTCCGCGGCGACGAGCCGCCGATCGGCGTCGAGTCGTACTCGCAGCGCACGGTGCTCGCCTACATCGGCCTGCGGATCGCGCAGGACAACCCGATCGTCGGCGTCGGCTGGCAGCGCTCGTCGCGGCCCGAGGTGTTCGAGCCGTACGTCGACGACGCGCGCGCGCGCTTCCCGGACGTCGACGACCTCGCATTCCCTGCCGAAGGGCGCGAGTGGGGCATCCAGAACCTCTACATCCAGATGCTCGCGGACGCAGGCGTGGTCGGCCTCGCGCTGTTGCTCCTCGTCGGTGCGGCGGGTCTCCTGCTCGCATGGCGGGCGGCGACGCGAGCCCCCCCGCCCTGGGCCGCGGGCGCGGGCCTCGTCGCCGTCTGTGCGCTCATCACGATCGGGGCGGAGTGGGCGTCACTCGGCATCGTCGCCGGAATCCCTCTGCAGGCTGCGAGCTGCCTCCTGCTCGGGCTCGCAGCTGCCGGCGCGGCGGCAGCGACAGACGAAGATGGCTGACCCGCGACTCGATCCACCCCGGTCCATGCCCACGTACGCCGTCCGGGCGCCGCTCGTCCGCTGGCTTCGCGAGCAGTCGGACGAGGCCTACCGCGCCATCGGACGCTATCGCGTCCTCGACGTCGGCTGCGGCGCAAAGCCCTACGAGTCGGTGTTCTCGGCGCGCGCCGCGTCGTACGTGGGCGTCGATCCGGTGGACAACCCGCGCGCCGAGCTCAGAGGTCCCGTGGAAGACCTTCCCGTCGACGACTCGAGCTTCGACGTCGTGCTCTGCAACCAGGTGCTCGAGCACTGCGACGACCCCGTGAAGGCCGTCTCGGAGCTGCGTCGCGTCACCGCGCCGGGAGGACGCGTGCTCGTGACGACACACGGTGTCATGCCGTACCACCCGTCACCGACCGACTACTGGCGCTGGACGCACGCAGGGCTCGAGAAGCTGTTCGCGGACAACGGCAGCTGGGCGTCGGTTAGGGTGACGCCGGGTGCGGGCACCACAGCCTGCCTCGGAATGCTCTTCGCGATGTACCTCGACCTCGGATTCCGCCGTGTCGGGCTCGGCTCCGTCGCCCGGCCGCTCATCGCCGTGATCAACACGGTCGCGACCGGCATCGACGGCCGCTCGGCCCGCCTGCGCGAACCCGGCCCCGGCGGGCTCTTCGCGAACTTCCACATCGTCGCGGAGGTGCCTCGCTGAAGACCCTCGTAACCGGCGGAGGCGGGTTCATCGGCTCGAACGTCGTGCGCGCGCTCCTCGAGCGCGGCGACGACGTGCGCGTACTCGACAACTTCTCCACCGGGAGCCGGCGGAATCTCGCAGGGCTCGACGTCGAGGTGGTCGAGGGAGAGCTGCGGAGCTACGAACGCGTCCACAACGCCGTGCGCGGGACGGAGATCGTGTTCCACCTCGGCGCCCTCGGGTCCGTTCCGCGTTCGGTTCAGGATCCACTGACCTCGAGCGCGGTGAACGTCGAAGGCACGCTCAACGTCCAGCTCGCCGCCCGCGACGAAGGCGTGCGCCGCGTCGTGTTCGCCTCCTCGTCGTCCATTTACGGCAATCAATCCGAGCTTCCGTTGCGCGAGGCTATGGCGCCCGACCCGATCTCGCCCTACGGCGTTGCGAAGCTCGCTGCCGAGCGCTACTGCGTGAGCTTCAGCCGCGTCTACGACTCGTTCGAGACGGTCGTACTGCGCTACTTCAACGTCTTCGGGCCACGACAGGACCCGACATCGCAGTACGCAGCCGTCGTCCCGCTCTTCATCACCGCGATCGCCGCCGGGGAGCCGGTGACGATCTTCGACGACGGAGAGCAGTCTCGTGACTTCACGTACGTCGACAACGTCGTCACCGCGAACCTGCTCGCAGCCGACGCCGCCGGCGCGAACGGACGGATCTTCAACATCTCGGGCGGAACGCCGACGAGCGTCAACGAGCTGGCGGTGACCATCGGCCGCCTCCTCGGAAAACCGGTCGAGCGTCGATATCAGCCTGCCCGCCCCGGCGATCTGCGGAACTCTTGGGCGGACGTGAGCGAGGCGAGGAGCCTCCTCGGATTCGAGCCGCAGGTCGAGCTCGAAGAGGGCCTGCGTCGCACTGCCGACTATCTACTCGGAGGAGAGGACTAGGCCATGGGACATGCATTCAGCTCGCTCGACGAGCTCGGCGAGGGCTACGGCTTCCGCAAGATCCGCAAGCCGCTCGGCGTCACGGCGTTCGGCGTCAACGCGACGGTGTATCCACCGGCGTACGAGGGCTTCTTCCATTACCACGACACCCAGGACGAGCTCTACTTCGTCCATACGGGCGAGGCCAGAGTGATCGTCGAGGGCGAGGATCGAATCGTCGGGCCGGGCGGGCTCTTCCATGTCGACTCGACCACCCCGCGGAAGGTGTCGAACGCGAGCGAGACGGACGACCTGATCATCATCGTCGTGGGCGGCAAGGACGGCTACGTCGAGCGGGACGGCCATATGGTCGACGAGGCCGACAGCGAGCGGCGCGCGTCCTTCGGCAGCGAGACTACGGCCTGACGGCGCTGAACACGAGGTCGCGCGCGAAGAGTCGCGCGCTGAAGCGCGTGTAGCGGCCTCCGACGAAGTCGATCCGCACGTCGTCGAAGTCGCCGAGTAGCGTGCGCATGGCGTCGGGCGAGAACATGCGAAGGTGCGTCAGGTCATCCTCCGGTGGACGGCCGCGTAGGAACCTGAGCCGACTCTGGATGCGAAACGCGTTGGGAACGGAGCCGACGAGCGCGCCCCCTGGCCGCAGGACGCGGCGAATCTCGGAGACGAGCGCGTCCGGGAACTGCAGGTGCTCGAGGAGCTCACCGGCGACGACCGCGTCGAAGCTCTCGTCGTCGAACGGCAGCGGCTCCTCGACGTTCGCCTGCACGGGCTCGATGCCCAGCGCCGCCGCCTTCTCGAGCGCCGAAGCGTCGACGTCCAGACCGACGACTGAGTTCCCGTCGAGAAAGTGGCTCGTCAGCGCTCCGGAGCGGCAGCCGAGATCGAGCACGCGGTTCCCACGACCGATCGCGGCGACGAAGAACGGGATGCGCTCGGGGACGAAGACGAAGTCGCCCTCGTCTCGTCGCTCGCGGTGGTGCTCTTCGTAGCGCTCTTGAAGGCTCACGCGGAGCCGACGGCGGCCTCGTGCCCGAGCGACGCGATCGTCTTGCGCAGCCCGTCCTCGAGTGCGATCTCGGGCGCCCACGCGAGGATCTGCTTCGCACGGGTGATGTCTGGCTGGCGTACCTGCGGGTCGTCGACCGGCAGCGCCTCGTAGACGACCTCGCTCGACGAGCCGGTGAGGCGGAGGATGATCTCCGCGAGCTCGAGGAGGGACTTTTCGTCGGGGTTGCCGAGGTTTACGGGCAGGTGCTCGCTCGACTCGACGAGGAGGACGATCCCGCGGATGAGGTCGTCCACGAAGCAGAAGCTCCGCGTCTGCGAGCCGTCGCCGAAGACGGTGACCGGCTTGCCGTCGAGCGCCTGGCGCAGGAAAGTGGGGATCGCGCGGCCGTCGTTCGCGCGCATCCGGGGGCCGTATGTGTTGAAGATCCGGACGATCGCCGTGTTCACGCCCTGCTGGCGGTGGTAGGCCATCGTGAGCGCCTCGGCGTAGCGTTTTGCCTCGTCGTACACGCCGCGCGGGCCGATCGGGTTCACGTTGCCCCAGTAGGTCTCCGGCTGCGGGTGCACCTCCGGGTCGCCGTAGACCTCGCTCGTCGAGGCGAGGAGGAATCGCGCGCGTTTCCACTTCGCGAGCCCGAGCGCGTGGTGCGTCCCGTACGAGCCCGTCTTCAGCGAGTGGAGCGGGAGGCGGAGATAGTCGACGGGGCTCGCGAGCGCCGCGAGGTGGTACACGAAGTCGATCGGCTCCTCGGCCACGATCGGCTCGATCACGTCGTGGTTCAAGAACGTAAACGCGTCGTCGCGTAGGTGGTCGATGTTCTCGAGCGTCGAGACGACGAGGTTGTCGACGCAGATCACCCGCTGGCCGCGCTCGAGGAGCGCCTCGCAGAGGTGGGAGCCGAGAAACCCGGCGCCGCCGGTGACAAGTGAGGTCGGCATTGGTCTCGATGCTAATCGGACGCGTGCGCGTGCGACGTCACTCTTTACGACACCCGAACGGCCGCTCCTGCGGATGCTGTTCGTGCATGTGGACGTTGGGAGTGCGAGCTCTGCCTCAGCGCAGGTCCTTGTTCGCCTCCATGTCAAACCACATCGCGAACAGGGTCATCTGCAGCCCCGCGATCAGCAGCACCGCGACGAGGACGATCGACGCCGGCGTGATCGCGTTTCCCGCGATCCGCAGGACGAGCTCGACGAGCCCGAGCACAAGCCCCGCCCCGAGCATCAGCGCCCCGAACGAGTAGAAGAACACGAGCGGGTGGAAGTCGCGGATGACGTACTTCTGCCCCATTCGCCACCAGAAGCCCTTGAAAAGGAGCCACGAGATGCGTGGCACGACCGAGCGCAGCCTGATGCCCGACCGTTCACCGACGGCGTAGATCGGGCGCGACGGCACGTCCCGCACGCGGGCGTTCTGGACGTTGAGGTGGACGAGCATGTCGTTCGGGAAGCCGTAGCGGGGATAGAGCTCGTCGAGGTCGAGGCGACGGAGAGCAACGAGGGAGAGCGCCGTGTACCCCGCCTGCGAGTCGGCGACGTGCCAGTAACCGGACGCGATCTTCGTGAGGAGCGAGAGGACGGCGTTGCCGAGATAGCGCGTCCGCGGGATGACCTCCCACGCCTCGCCCGAGACGAGTCGGTTCGCCTTCGCGTACTCGACGTCGCCGCGCGCGACGGGCGCGACCAGCGACTCCAGCTCGGCCGGATCCATCTGGTTATCGGCGGCCATGACGCAGGTCACGTCGATCTCCTCCTCGAGCGCGTGCCGGTACCCGGACGCGATCGCGGCCCCCACCCCGGCGTTGCATTCGAGCCGGACGAGAAGTACGCGCGCGTCAGCGACGCCCTCGGCCGCTGCCGCCGTCCCGTCGCGCGACGCATCGTCGATGACGAAGATCCGGTCGACGAACGCGGGGATTCCGCGAATCGTCTCGCCGACGAGCCGCTCCTCGTCGAACGCGGGCACGACGACCGCGACCCGCTTGCCCTCGAACATCAGGCCGAAGGAGGCGCCGCCCCGCGTCGCCGGGCGGCGATCGGGTCGACGACCAGTGCCGCGAGCGCGCCCAGGAGGAGGCCGATCAGCGCCCCGACGAGGAGCGACGAGCGACTCGATCGCGCGGTTGTCTTGCTCGCCGCTGCAGGCTCGACGACGCGGCTCGACTCGACGCTCTCCGCGAGGTTGAGCAGCTGGCCGGATTCGAAGAGGTTGTCCTGGATCGCGGCGCGCCGCGCGTCGGCAGTCGTGATCACGGAGTTGAGGTTCGCGGTGACGAGGAGCCGCTGGTCGAGTGGGATCGACTCGTCGGCGATGATCGCGGTTTGCTGCTCCTGGGCCGCGCGGATCCGCTCGTTGACCTCTTCGAGCTGCGCCTCGGCCGTCTCGACCTCGTCTTCGAGGAGGGCGACCTTTTCCGTGACGTAGACCGACACCCGTTCTGTCACGCGATCAGCGAGCGCATCCGCGGCGACCTCGACCTTCCGCTTGCCGTTGCCCTTCACCGTGATCTCCATGAGCGGATTGATCCCGCGGATCTGACCGGCGGCGAGAAGCTCGCGGGTCGAGATCGACGAGCGGATCTTGGAAACGGGGATGCCGCTCGCGTCGGACGCTGACTTGAGCGCTGCCTCCGAGCGAATGATCTCGCCGACCGTGCGCGGGTTCGTGGCGAGGCTCTGGATCTGCCCGCCGCCGAGGGGCGCGAAGGGCTGGCCGAGATAGACGATCGTCTGCGCGCGCCAGACGGAGCCGCCCGAGAGCGCGAGTGCGATGCCGATCACGGCGCCGACGACGAGCCCGCCGACCGGTAGCCACCAGCGAACCTTCAGCCGGTGCCAGGCCGAGGAGAGATCGACCTCCTGCTCTTCGTCGAGAGGGGAGCTCATGCGGCCGCCCTGGCCGCATGAGCGGGGAGGGGTGTGGGGAACCGGGAGGTTCCCCACGTTTTCAAGAAGAAGGGGACACGCGGGGGAAACATGGTTTCCCCCGTGACCGCGAACCGGAGGTGAGCGGTGGTCATGCGGCCGCGACCCTAGCAGCGGCCCAACGCCATTGAGCTGCGAGGCCCTCGTCGAAGCGGGTCGTCGGGTCCCAGCCCAGTGCCGCGCGAATGCGCGTCGTATCTGCAGCTGTGCGCGCCGCATCGCCTACCCGACGCGGCATCGGAACGACCTCGAGCCGACGCTTCGCGATCCGACCGAGCGTCTCGATCGCCTCGAGCATCGACACCTCGGTGCCCCCGCCGACGTTGAACGTCGAGCCGGGCGCACCTCTCTCCATCGCGGCGATCGTGGCGTCGACGGCGTCGTCGACGTAGGTGAAGCTGCGCGACTGCGTGCCGTCGCCGTACAGCTCGAACGGCCGGCTCTCGGCGAGGCACGAGACCATCTTCGTGAAGGCCATGTCCGGGCGCTGGCGCGGGCCGTAGATCGTGAAGTAGCGAACCGTGACGACGTCGAGCCCGAACTCCGAGCCGTACGCGTGCGCGAGGTGCTCGCACGCGAGCTTCGTGATCCCGTACGGAGCGATGGGCCGCGGCCTCGTGTCCTCCGGCGTCGGATACGTGGCCGCGTCCCCGTAGATCGAGGACGACGACGCGAAGGTCACGCGAACCCGTGCGGCGACCGCAGCCTCGAAGAGCCGCTGGCTCGCGAGCACGTTCTGGCGCACGTAGACCGGAAAGACGCCGCCGAAGCTCGCGACCCCCGGCTGACCCGCGAGGTGGAACACGCCGTCGACCCCTTCCAGCGCAAGCGGATCCTCGGCGATGTCGACACGCTCGACCGGCAGGCCTGCCGCGTTCTCTTCCTTCAGCGCCGGGTCGTAGTAGTCGGTGAACGCGTCCCAGCCGATCGCGTCGTGCCCGCGCTCGAGGAGCGTGCGCAGGAGCTGCGAGCCGATGAAGCCGGCGGCGCCGGTGACGAGGTAGCGCATGGCTCGGAAGACTACGGCCGATGGATGATCGCCCACACCGCAGTCGCGAAGCGACTGCGCTTCAGGGATCCTCGCGCGCCCGGAATCGTCGCGCTAGCGACATTCCGGGCTGCGGACAAGCTAGGGAAGCGGCAGGATCGGCCGGAGACCGCCGTCCTCGTCCGGCGCGAGGCAGACCTCGGAGAAGTAGCGCGTCATCACGACGCCCTCGACGAAGTCACCGAGGCGCGGCTCGGGTCGCTCGCCACGTGCGAGCGCGAGTGCGAGCTCCGGATACCGACCACCGGCGGCTAGCGGAACGGGGAATCCGCCGCCAAAGCGCGTGTTGACGTCCGTGATCGGAAGTGAGCCGTCCGGCTCGCGGAAGCACTGCACGTTCGCGGGGCCCTTGATCCCGACGACCTCGGCAACGCGCGCGCCGTGCTCGATCAGCTCGCGGTCCTTGATCGACGCGCCCTTGATCGACTCGCCGCCCTTCGACAGGATCATCGTGCGCGGGATCGCGTTGAGGCAGCGCGCCTCCATGTCGCAGAACACGTCGATGGAGAACTCCTCGCCGAGACAGACCTCCTGCACGAATGAGGGCACCTCGGTGTAGCCGAGGAAGAACGCCAGCTCGTCCGCGTTCGCCGCGCGCTGGATGTTCCGCGAGCCGAAGCCCTCGCGCGCCTTGACGAGCACGGGGTAGCGCACGTCGTCCGGCACGTCCTCGGGAGCCCAGCTCCGCGGCGACGGGATCGCGTTGGCCACGAAGAAGCGGTGAGCCTCGAGCTTGTCCGACATCCGTCCCGAGGCATCCGGGTCAGGCAGGAGGACGAGCGCGGGCGCCAGTCGGTCGCGTTCGCGGGCGAGAACCGGGAAGTCGAGGTCGTTCAGCGGAACGACGAGACGGACGTCGTGCTCCTCTCGGAGCGCTGCCAGAGCGGGCACGTACGCCGCGTCGGCGATCCGCGGGACGATGACGTGCCGGTCGCAGTGGTACAGAGCCGGCGCGAGCGGATCGGCGTCCACGCCGAGCGTGGCGGCACCCGCAGCGCGGAACGCGCGGGCGATGTCGACGCGCTGTCCGACCGAGGTGAGCATGACGACCAAGACGCGAGAGCGTACTCGGAGGGCTGTGGACACATGCGCATCAACTCGGCACCGGTCGCGCTTGACGGGAAACGGTGTCTGACACCGACTAACGTCCACGCGTCGTGCCGGAGCCGATCCGCATCCTCCGCGTCATCGCGCGCCTGAACATGGGCGGGCCGGCGATCCACGTGTCCAACCTCGCCGCCGGGCTCGAGACGCGCGGGTACCACACGACGCTCGTCGCCGGGAGCCTGGCGCGCGGAGAAGACTCGATGGCGTTCGTCGCCGAGCGGCTCGGCGTCTCGGTCGTCAGCGTCCCCGAGATCCAGCGCGAGGTCGCGCCGTTGCACGACCTGCGGTCGATCCGGCGGCTCACCGCGATCATGCGCGAGGAGCGTCCGCACATCCTCCACACGCACACGGCGAAGGCCGGCGCACTCGCTCGCGCCGCCGCGCTCGCCGCCGGCTCCGCCCGTCCGCCGATCATCGTCCACACCTTCCACGGACACGTTCTCAAGGGGTACTTCGGGCCCGGTCGCACGGCGTTCTTCAAGCAGGTGGAGAGAACCCTCGCACGGACGTCCGACGTTCTCGTCGCGGTCAGCCCGGAGGTGCGCAACGAGTTGGTCGAGCACGGGATCGCGCCGGCGGAGAAGTTCACCGTGATCCGCCTCGGCATTCCTCTCGACGAACGGCTCGGCGACGAGACCGTCGACCTCGACTACCGCGCGCTGTACGGCGTTCCCGCCGATGCCTTCGTCGTCGGCTGGGTCGGGCGCATGACCGGTGTGAAGGACACGGATGCCGTCCTCGAGATCGTCCGCGCGACCCGCGAGCGAGGCGTTCCTGCAGTCCTCTGCATGGTCGGCGACGGACCAGACCGCGAGCGGCTCGAGCAGGTCGCGCACGAGCTCGGCATCGCGCGCTCGACGTACTTCGTCGGCTACCAGCCCGACGTCGCCGGGTACTACCGGCTCTTCGACACGTTCCTCCTCCCGTCGGTGAACGAGGGCACGCCCGTGAGCGCGATCGAGGCGCTCGCGTCGGGAACGCCCGTGGTCGCCACGCGGGTGGGTGGCGTGCCGGACGTGGTGACGGACGGCGTCGACGGGTTTCTCGTCGAGCCGGGCGAGACCGAGGCCGCGGCAGAACGCCTCGCCGAGCTCGCACGCGATCCGAAGCTGCGCGCGCGGCTCGGTGCTGCGGGCCGCGAGAACGCGCACGAGCGCTACTCCGTCGGACGACTCGTCGACGACGTCGACCGACTGTATCGCTCGCTGCTGACCGCGAAGGGGCTCTAGCTCTGACGGCGCCAGCCGCCGGTCGCGCCGCGATACGTCCCGTGAAAGAGCGCCAACGGGGTGCGCAGCAGGATCTCGAGATCCAGTCGTGGGGAGCGGTTCTCGACGTACCAGACGTCGAGCTCGATGCGTTCCGCCCACGGCAGCGATGCGCGACCGTGCACCTGCGCCCAGCCGGTCAGCCCTGAGCGGACGTCGAGCCGACGACGCTGGTGCTCGTCGTACTGCTCGACCTGGTAGCGCAGCGTGGGACGTGGCCCGATGACGCTCATGTCGCCGCACAGGATGTTCCAGAGCTGCGGCAGCTCGTCGATCGACGTTCGACGGAGAACGCGCCCGACTCGTGTGATCCGGCGATCACCCTGGTCGACCGCATAGCCAGCGCCGATGCCTTCCGCGCCCACGACCATCGTGCGCAGCTTCAACACCTCGAAGTCGACGCCGTCCTTGCCCACGCGGGTCTGCCGGTAGACGACGGGACCACGGTCCTCGAGCTTGATCGCGAGCGCGGCGAGGGCAAGGACGGCGTCGACTTCGAGGTGTTGAAGCTGCGCACGATGGTCGTGGG
>Ga0136631_10000521_pt1 | contig 11969 bp, 8 predicted proteins | sample AntDrymUQ6012206_2_FD_104655 | JGI IMG/M metagenome (GOLD analysis project Ga0136631, IMG submission 104655) | Polar desert sand microbial communities from Dry Valleys, Antarctica - metaG UQ601 (22.06) | ecosystem: Environmental > Terrestrial > Soil > Desert | place: Antarctica: Dry Valley... | reverse complement strand
TCCACGCGCGCGCGTGGAGCCACGCGGTCAGTTCGCCCTGCACGATGCGTTCGGAGAAGTCGCGGTAGCAGTAGGCGCGCTGGATCTCGCCAGCGTGCTCGCGATGCGTCTGCCCACGCCGCGCATAGAGCGCCAGGCATTCAGGGTCGGGGATGGCGAGCTCACGCGCGACCGTCCTGGCGACGACCTGCGGCACGTCGGCCGGGTGCGCGAGGAACGTGCCGAGAAACCGCACCGTCGCGAGCTGAACGGCGAACCCGAGCCGGTTGTGATCGCCGCGGCGATTGCTGATCCGCTCGCGGTCAAGGTCGTCGAAGTGAAAGAACCGCTCGAGCTGACGCGCCGACGGCGGCTCGCCGTAGCGGCCGTAGCCGGCGATCTGCGACGTGCTGAGAAAGTCGACCGGCACCCGCCGTCAGAGACCCTAAAGCCCGAGCTCAGCGCCGGCCGCCATCAGCGCCTGCGGCGATCGCGATCGTGCGCCGCCGTCAGCGCAGCGACAGCGTCCGCGCCAGGCTGGGCGTAGCGCTGCAGCGAGCGCAGACTCGTGTGACGGCTCTTGGCCATCAGCAGCGCGAGCCCGACGTTGTCCTCGGCCAGATGCGTGATCGCCGAGTGACGAAGCTGATGCAACGTCCAACCACCAGACGTCTTGCGGAAGATCTCCTCCGCGCGCCGGTACGACAGCCGCGCGCGACCCGTCACCGGGCACACGTCGACCGTCGCCGGCGCCCGTCCGGGTGCCGGCCGGCGATCGGTCAAGAACACCGGACCCGACCTACGCCCGGCGACCAGGCGCGGCAAAAGCCGCGCGGAACCGGTCTGAAAATGCAGCAGCTCAAGATCGCCGCCCTTGCTGCGCACGACCGCGCGACGGTTCTCCAGATCGACGTCGCCGACATCCAGCGACAGCACCTCCGACGCGCGCGCCGCGGTCTCATACAGCAGCCGCCACAGCGCCTTCTCGCGCACCGCGACATCGCTGCGGCGCCACAGCCGCTCAAGCTGCGCATACGCGATCGCGCGCGTACGGTCGGCCGGCTCGCGGCGGCGATCGACACCGGCCGCGACGTCGGCGGCCAGCCAGTCGCGGCGACGGCAGAAGGCGACGAACGACCGCACGGTGGCGACGTGACGATTCCAGGTCGCCGGCGCGCAGGCGCTCCACGCGTTCTGCAGCGCGCTGTCGAGGGCGTCGGCGTCAAGCAGCGCGAGCGCCTGGTCGGCGCCGATGTCCGCCGCGAGGCGGTTCAGCGTTTGCGCGTACGAGCGGCGGCTGGAAGCCGCGAGATCGCGCCGCGCGAGGAACGCGTCGACGGCCGCCCCGACCGTCCGGACCGCCTGTTCTCCGGCCGCCACCGGCGCCTCCGAGGCCCGTCATCGCAGGGAATGTGTCCGCGAGGACCGTAGCGGACGCCCCCGACGCCCAGCAGCAGCGGGTCCCGGCCGGCGCGTGACGGCGGCGATGTCGCGGGGAATGGGCTGTTTCCTGCGGGGCCGCCGACGCGATCGAGGCCTCGTCAGTCCTCGTCGTCGGGTGCGTCGGGGTCGCGTAGCGCCCGCCGTGCGCCGCCGAGGTTGGTGTGCGCGAAGGAGTAGTGGCCGTGGAAGTTGATGTGGCGGCGCATGTACGGCGACAGCCGCGCGATGTCGGCGTCGAGCACGGGGTAGCCGGTCGCCCGTAGCTGGTCCAGGGCGTGGTCGAGGTAGACGGTGTTCCACAAGGTGATCGTGTTGAGGATCAGGCCCGAGCGCGCCGAGCTGGTCTTCCATCCCTTCGCGGTAGCCGTGGCGCAGCTCGCCCTTGCGGCCGTGGAACATCGTGCGCGCGAGGTCGTGGCGGCCTTCTTGGAGGTTGCGCATGCCCTTGATCTCGCGGCGGTAGGGCTCGTCGTCGACGTAGGACAGGACGTGCAGCGTCTTGAAGATCCGGCCGTAGTGCGCGAGCGCGTCACCGAGCTGGGTCGGTGTGCCGCCGGGCGCGAGCACGCGCAGGATGTCGTACGCGGGGACGGCGCCGGTGTGAATCGACGCGACGACGCGCACGATGTCCGGCCACTGGCGCTCGATGCGGCCGACGTCGATCTTGCCGCGCGCCGCGGCGTTCAGCGGCCCGTAGTCGGCACCGATGAGGATGCGCCACAGCTTCGCGTCGGGGAGGTCGGCGAGCTGCGGGCGATAGTCGAAGCCCAGCAGCGTGATCAGCGCGAAGACGATGTCGCCGTAGGCGCCGGTGTCGGTGATGATCACGTCGGGGCGCTGGCCGGCGTCCTGGCTGTAGATCAGGTCGATCATGTGCAGCGAGTCGCGCGGGGTACCCGACAGCACGCGGCCGGCGAGGCCGACGGCTTGGTCGTTGAGCATGTTCAGCCAGGTCGCGCCGCGCCGGCGCCCGAAGTACTTGGGGTTCGGCCGCGCGTGAATGCTGCGCACGGGCACGACGAAGCGCATCCCGTCGATGCCCGCGACGAGACCGCCGCCCCACCGGCGGGCGAGCTCGATCGAGTCCTGTGCCGCGATCAGGATGCTGTTCGCCGCGGTGTAGTTCTCGGGGCGCAGGTAGTTCTGGTCGACGTGGCTGATGCGCCCACGCGTCAGCGCCGGCACGCCTGCGGAGATGACGGGGACGTAGCCGACGTTCAGCGCGTGCGCCGTCAGCGCCGCGGCGATCGTGACGTGCAGATCGCCGAGTCGGCTGCGGCCGCCGGAGACGCCAGCGAACGCCTCGACGAACGCGGGGTGCCAGGCCATGACCTCCAAGATGAGGTCCGGGAGATCGACCCGCGGGAGCATGCCCTCCAGCCGGCGGCGCAGATCGACGAGGCTCGGCGGGTCGGCGATCGCGTCGATCTTGTCCGCGTGCAGCCGCCCGTCCGCGTCGACATGGACCTCCGAGCCGGCGATGAGGCCGTCGGACAGCGCTCGCCAGGCACCGTCAAGCTCTTGGGCATGCTCGGCGAGCAGCTCGCGTGGGTCTTCGGGCAGCCCGAGGGCGTTGAGCGCCGGACCCCTGGCGGCGTCCCATGCCGGCCCGGTGAGCAGCTTGCGCGGGTCGCCCCAGCGCGCGGACGGGCTGGCGTAGATGTCGCGCCGCAGCAGATGGCGATGAAACTGCTCAAGCACGCAGAACACGTAGGCCGCGCGGTCAACGGTGCCCTCGGGGCGATCGGCGCTGTACACGAGGCGTCGCCACCAGCCCGCCGGGACGACGTCCTCCGCGACGCGTCGGGCATCGAGATAGCCGGTCGGGACCGCTACGGTCGCGCGGGCGTCCAGCAGCCCGGGCAGCGTGCTCATCGCGGCCCGGACGCCGGCGGCCTGCGCGGTCGCGCCGAACTCGATCGTCTCGCACAACAGCGCCACGAACGCCCGAACCGACGCGAACCGCTCGACGAGCGCTGTGCGCCACTCACCGTCGAGATCGGCATCCGCCGGCGGCGCGACCTCCATGAGGTGCGCCACGGCAGCGCGCAGCTCCGCACGCGACACCTTGCATTCGATCTCCTCCCACACCAGATCCAGCGACAGCTGCTGCTCATGCTCCAGCGCATCCAGCAGCACGCCGACGGCCGCCGCCAGCTTGCCGGCGTCCTTTGCCAGCCGCGGGTAGCGGCGCAGCTTCTCGTTGCGCGACTCTCGCGCCGCCCGGGCGAGCAGATCGTTAGTCATCAACACGTCAAACAGCTCCAGCGCGTCATCGACCGCCTTGGCCTCCAACGAGCGGACGGTCGCGACGAGCGTCGCGACCCGCCGCGGCTCGGGATGACGACGCAACGCCGTCGCCTTCGCCGCCATGCCGTACCGTGCCAGCGCGACCACCCGGCGATGCGGGACCGCGCTCACGTCAACGCCGCCCAGCCCCAGCCCAGCGACGTCGGACACGCGGCGAAGCGCCCGCACCATCCCGGCCCCCGACGTGACGGTCTCGGCCTTGCGCAGCCGGTCAAGCTCCGAGCGCCGCGCACCGTCGGGCACGACCAGCAGGCCGCGCAGCCGCCGCGCCTGGCCACCGCTCGCCGACTGCGCGAGCTCGGTCCAGGTGCGCAGCGTCGCGGCGTCACGCTCGCGCGCGACGAGCCTGGTCAGCGTCGTCACGCCCGGCAGCAGCACCCGGCGCTCACGCAGCCAGCCGACGGCGCCGGTGAACACTGCGACCGGACCCTCGCCCGTTGTCCACGCGCGGTCATCGACCCAGACCGCGAGCTCGGCCTCGGCCTCGGCGAAGTCGCGGTAGCCGACCTCACGCGCGATCTCCCACTGATGCTCCAGGCGCGTCTTCTCACGCTGCGTGTACGTCGCCATGCTCGCCGCGGCGACATCGAGCTGCGCGCCGACGTACTCGATGACCTCGCCTGGGGCGTCACCGAGATCAGCAAGGAACGTACCGACGAAGCGGACGGTCGCCAGCTGCACAGCGAAGCCAAGCCGGTTGTGATCGCCACGACGACGACCGACAAGACCCAGATCATCGTCGTCGAGGAAGAAGAAGCGCTCCAGCTGCAACCGCGACGGCGCGCCGGCGAACCGGCCGTACGCGCCGGCCTGGGCATCGGTGAGGAACTCGACCGGCACGCCGGCTCAACGTACCGATCGGCCTCCTCAAGCGCTTATAATAGCGCCGGATCCCGTTCCAATGTTCCTCACGGGCCGACCACGTCCCTGAGCACGCCTACAGCAAGCTGATCGTGCCCGATCGTGTGTTGACGGAGCAGTTCGCGGGCGCAGGCTTGCATCTGGTCAACGTCGGGCGCGTCGTCGATCTGTCGCCCTATCACCACGATCGCGTGCGCGACGTCGCAGATCTCGGGATGCTGGGCACACCCAATTGCTACTACCGCGCGACAAGGCTCTGAGCGGCCTGTGATGCTCAACGACCTACGGATCGGCGCATCCGAGCTCCACGGGCGGGGCGTCTTCGCGACGCGTGGCTTCGCCCCGGGCGACACGGTCGAACGCTGCCCCGTGATCGACGTCCCGGCGACCGAGCGCGACCGACTCGACCAGACGGCGCTGTACGACTACTACTTCAAGTGGCAGGACGGCGGTGCGGCGCTCGCGCTCGGCTACGGCAGCCTCTACAACCACTCACCGTCACACAACGCGCGCTACGTCAAGGAGTTCGATGCGAACGTCGTAGCGTTCGTCGCCGTCGTCGCCATCTCACCGGGGGAGGAGATCACCGTCGACTACACCGACGACGGCCGCAACGAGCTGTGGTTCGACGTCTGACTCCGTTTCCGCACCCCGATCATCGGTGACAGCCGGCCGAGGAGCGCACTCGGTGACCCGACCGCCTCTTGGAGGACGTGCCCGCGACCTTGGCCGAGCTGGGGGTACCATGCCGGCAACCACGGCTGGCTAAGGCTAGGGGCGATGTGTCGCAGACTGTGACGATTCCCGACTACGAGGTGCACAAGCGCGTGACGCTCGACCCCCCGCGCTCGGCGCTCGTGATCATCGACATGCAGAACGACTTCGTGCGCGACGAGGGGACGCTGCAGGTCGCGAGCGCGGCGGCCACGGTGCCGGCGATCTGTCACCTGCTCGAGCTCGCGCGCGACAGCGGGATGCGCGTCGCGTTCAGCCAGGACACGCACGATCCGGGCGATCCGGAGTTCGACATCTGGCCCCCGCACGCGCTGCGCGGAACGTGGGGCGCGGAGATGATCGACGAGCTCGCGCCGCGTGAGGGCGAGCTCGTCGTCCAGAAGGTCCGCTACGACGCGTTCTACGCCACCGAGCTCGATCAATGGCTGCGCCATTGGAACGTCGACACGATCCTCTTGTGCGGAACCGTCGCGAACATCTGCGTGCACTACACCGCTGCGAGCGCGGCGCTTCGCTGGTATGATGTCGTGATCGCGAAGGACGCGGTCTCGGCGATCGAGCCCGCCGACCTCGAGTTCTCACTGCGACAGACGGAGTTCCTCTTTCACGGCAAGGTGACGACGAGCGCTGGCGTCAAGGTGCGCAAGGGTCGGCGCCGGGCGACGGCCGGGGCAGCGCGATGACGACCCTACAGTTCAGGGCCGAGTGGTCACAGCAGCAGAGCGGCACGATTCGCGCGGGCGAGCAGCTCCAGATCGAGTACGCCGCGGATCGCCTGCCCACCTGCAGAGCGAGCTATCGCGGGCAGGACGCCTGGAACATCGCGGCGTACGTGCGCTTTCTCCCCGGCGGCGAGGTGCAGAGCGGCGCCGTCGCCAAGCAGCCGCTCGTCGTCAAGGTCCCGGCGGGCGCGACCGAGGTCGAGCTGTGGTTCAACAACACCGACAACACCGGATGCGTCGCATGGGACAGCCGCTACGGACAGAACTACCGCTTCGACGTCAGCCCCGCCTGACGAAGTGTGGGAGGGCGGGCGCCGCGGCATGCGACGCCCGCCCTGAACGCCGCCGTGTGGCTCGCCCTCAGCCCGCCTTCAGCGCTGCCTCGAGAAACGGGTAGAGGTTCGTGAGGGCGGTCAGCGTGGCGTCGCGGAAGTCCTTCTGGACCTTGAAGGTCTTGCCGGGCTCTCCTGTCTCGCCGATGATCAGCGTGGTGTCCTCGACGAGACGGTGCAACGGCCAAGCAGGCTCGCCTTCGGCAGCCGGCGTGCCGGTCTTCGCGAACGACACCCAGTAGTCGCACACCTTCGCGGCGACGGCCTCGTCAGCCGGGGTGAACTTCCCGCGCGTCGCGCCGCCGGTGGCGCCGGTCATGAAGGGGAACACGATCTCGCCGCCGTGGGGGACGCCGTGCGGCTGATCCTCTCGCAGCAGCTCCGGCAGATAGCTGAAGTAGTAGCGCCGGCTCTTGCTCGTGCCGCCGAGCGGGATGTGGTTACCGGCCATCCAGCGCGCCTGCGCGGTGAACAGCATGTCGCGCAGGATCAGGCTGCCGAGCCGATCCCAGTAGCAGGGGTCCTTGAGGTCGACGTCGGGGCAGCGATCGGCGTCTGTGAGCTCGCCGGTGGTCTCGTAGCCTGCTTGGAGCTTCTCGATGATGTCCTTCGCGAACGCTCCGCCCTTGGCGATGATGACGTCCAGCAGCAGGCCGGGGCGCAGGCCGAACGGTCCGAGGATGCTTCCCTCGTCGTCGTTGCTGCCGACGATCAGTGGGACCTTGGCCTGGAGGTTGGCCTGAAAGGCGGCCCGGATGCCGTTGGGCAGGACGTCGTCGCCCTCGATCGGTGACGGACCGAGCGCCGGGACGGGCACTTGGATCATCACCCCGACCTCTGGGAGCGTCGGCGGCATGAGCTTCTCGGTGAAGAGCTCCTCGGGCACCGCACGCAGCTGCTCGGCGGTGGCGGTGACGCCGTCGAGGCCGAAGAGCTTGGTCGCGACATCGACCCCGGTGGCCAGCGCCGTGGCGCGGCTCTGCTCCGGGATCGCGTACGGGCTCTGGGCGATCGCCTTGTGGAAGAGCGCCGGCTTGGGCGGGCGCGTCAGCGGCGACGCGATCATCGAGAGCACGCTCATCGCGCCGGCCGACTGGCCGAAGATCGTCACGTTGCCCGGATCGCCGCCGAAGAGCGCGATGTTGGCCTGCGTCCACTGCAGCGCCTTGATCACGTCGAGCAGCCCGAAGTTCACCGTGCCGTTGGCGGCGGCCGTCTCCTCGTCGCCCGTTTCGCCGTCGCCCGTCTCACCGTCGCTCGCGGCGCCGGCAGCCGATTCGGCGTCGAGCGCCGGATGCGCGAAGAAGCCCAGCAGGCCGAGCCGATAGTTGATCGTCACGACGACGACGCCCTTGGCGGCGAGGTGCGCGCCGTCGTACATCGCGTCGGTCCCCGATCCGAGCTTGAACGCGCCGCCGTGGATCCAGAACATCACCGGCTTCAGCGCGTCGGCATCGACGCCAGAGGTCGTGACGTTGAGATACAGGCAGTCCTCGCTCGTGGGCCCCACCGGGTCCGAGCCCTCCATCGAGTCGAACGTCGGCTGCGGACACGCCGGCCCGTACGCCCCGCCCACCTCGCCCTCCCACGCGATCGCGTCCTGCGGGGGCTTCCAGCGCAGGTCGCCAACCGGTGCAGCGGCGTACGGGATGCCCTTGAAGACGGTGATTCCGTCGGTCGTCTCGCCGGCGACGACGCCCTTGTCAGTTTCGATGCGTTCCAGCGTTACCGGTGCCATCGATCTCGTTCCCCTTTCGTCGCGTTCGGTGCACGGACGAGCGTGCGCCGCGTGTCATAGCCCGGCCTTCGTTACGGCGTCGCGGCGGCCGGGACCTTGCGCTCCATGCACTCCTTGCAGCAGGCGCAGTCCTCGACCGGCTCCTGCGGCGCCTTGCTCGCGCAGATGACGCTCTCGAGCATCTGCTGAAAGCCGCCATCCAGCGTGTCCTCGTACGTGTACGACTGGCCGCCGGTCTCCGCGGCGACGCGCGCGAACTCGGTCTTGTTGGCCGCCTGCAGCTTCGGGTCGCCCTTGGCGAGGTACGTGTGCACGCGCGCGTCGGCGGCGTTCGCCACGGCGATCGCCTTGTTTGCGGCGTCGACGTCCGCCTGGTCGAACGTGTCCCCGCCCTCGAAGGACTCGTCGCCGAGGACGAAGACCGCCTTCTTGGTGCCGGCACGCCAGTCGTTGTGGCCCACGACGTCCTCGATCGCACGCCCGACGTCCTCCTGCGCACCGCCCGACGCGACCGTGCCGCGCTTGCGGCCCCGCATCGCGGACTCCGGGACGCCGAGCTTCGTGAGGTGCTCGCGAATCGTCGTGCGAAACAGCGAGTCTGAGAACTTGCCCTCGATGCCGAGATAGCTGACCTTGAGGTCCGACGGGCACTTCGTCTTCGCCGCCTCGATCGCGGCGCTGACCGCGTTCGACAGGCTCGTCGCGTCGGGCTTCATCGACGTGCTGGAGTCGATGACCACGACGAGGTCGACGAGCGGGACGGGCTCCTCCTCGGGCTCCTTCGCGGTCCCGGGCACGCAGAGCTCCGGGAAGTGCAGCGTGCGATCCTCGTCGCCGTGCTCCTCGTCGTTCGCGCGGTGCGTCGACACGGGCCCCGGCTTCTGCAACGTCGCCACGCCGGCGGTGATGCCCGTCTCCTGACCGGGAAGCGTGTACGCGTTGATCGTGAAGCGCGACGGCTCCGCGTCGTCGGCGCCGCGCTTGAAGTTCATCCCTATCAGCTGCGGCAGCCCGATCGTGCCGATGAGCGGGTCCGAGTACCAGAACTCCATCAGCTTCGGCCCGTGTCCGAGCCCGCCGATGATGTGCGCGATGTCGACCGGCTTCTCCTCGCCCTTGTACTGAAAGCAGCCAGAGCCGAAGACCGAGCCGTCCGGGTTGTACGTGTGGAACATGTACGTCTGAACCGGCCTGACGATGAGCTGGAGCTTGGCGACGATGTCGGCGCTGTTGGCGCCGTTCTCCTCGCTGACGAAGCGCGTCACGATCTGGCCGCCCTGCTTGAAGCCGGCGATGACGAGCGCATACTCCTCGCCGTCGATCTCGACGGTCTCGGGCGACTGCAGCGTCGGCAGGTCGACGAGATCCTGCGGCGCGGGGCCCACGTTCGGCGTCTCGTTGTGATGGAAGCGGAAGCTGAAGTCCCGGATGAGCACGCCGCCGTTGAACTCGACGTGGACCCGCAGGTCGACGTCGAACTGGTTGGGCTGAAATCCGTACACCGGGAAGTTGTCGTGCGTGAACGTCCCGAGGACGAACTCGGTGCCGTCCGTCAGCACCTCGGTCGTCGAGCCGGCGAAGCGGTAGCCGCTCTGGCCAGCCCCGCCCGCCGGAACCCCCCACCTGACGTTCGACGTCCCCAATCCGCCCAGCCCGGGCGGCGACGCGGTCATGCTCGGCCATACTCCGGACGTCACAGCTGTGGCCATCGTCGTACCCCCGTGCTTGATTGACAGCTTGCAGACGGCGCGCCGGTCTTTGCCGCGACGCCGCTTCGTGATCTGTGTGACTGAACGGGGTTCGGCTGCCGTGCCGCGACCCGCGCCCGGCTTCGGTCAGCCCTTCTTGGTCGCCACGACCGCGCCCGCGGGATCTTCGAGGTAGGCCGTGTCGCCCTTGTCGTTCCACACCATGGCGGTCTTCCAGGCCAGCTCGCCGGCCGCCGGCGTCTTGGCGCGCGGCCCCGAGCGCACCCGCACGCTGGCGCCGGAGGCCAGGATCGTCCCCGCCGGGAACACGTAGCCCTTGCGAGAGCCCTCGTCGTGCAGCTTCCAACTGCTCAGATCCAGCGCGCTGCCGCCCGCGTTGGTGATCTCGACCAGCTCGTTCTTGCAGTCGAGCATTGAGATGACGGCCGCGCCCGCCGCGGGCGCCGAAGCATCGGCGCCCGCCGGCTGCTGCGCCCCCGGCGCTTCTCCCGGCGCAGGCACCGCAGTCGGTGTTTCCCCCGCGGGCGCTTCGACAGGCGCGAGCAGGACCTGCCGACCGAAGCTGCAGTCCGTGCGCGCGGGGCTCTCTGACGGTTCGAGCCCTTCGCCTTCGCGATCTCTCAGCGTCATGTACAGGGGGGTGCCGTCCGCGGCATGCCCGCAGGCGACGCCGCCGACGCCGGCGACCTCGATGTAGCAGTCGTCGCTTTCGGCGTCTTGGACCCAGTCGCCCGCCGCCCAGCGACCCTCATCGAGCAGCACCTCGTACTCGCCGACGGGCTGTCGCTGCCCGCCGAGGAACGCCCCCTCGCCGCGACGGGCATAGCCCAGTCGCACGCTGCCCACGTCGGCGCCCGGAAGCGACCGCGCGACCCACAGCGGCTCCTTCTCCTGGCCGTCATCGGTGTCGCGCCACTCCCAGCCGTGGCCTTGCTGCCACGCGCCGCTCGGTATGTCTCCACCGGAAGCTTGTTCCCACCGATAATCCATGACGCTCTCCCAGTCACTTGAATGCTCACAGCATTGATCGGGACGCTCTGACGCAGTACCCCAGTAAACAGGGCATCGCGACGCAGCGCGAGTTCCCCTGTCCGCGCGTTGCCATCACCATCCGTCAGGCACGACGATCTTAGGGCGACGGCGCAGCCGTCGTCAAGACGGCCTCCCGGTGTAGCCGTTCAGCTCCCCTGGTTTGGGGGTCAGGCGGCGGTGAGCGGGGTCGGGATCGGTTGGCCGGTGAGGCGGGCGTTGTGGACGTCGACGAGGTAGGGGTGCATCGGCCGGTTCTGGCTGCGGCAGGTTTGGCGGATTGAGAGGATGCGTTCGACGAAGCGGTCGCCTTCAGCGGTTTGGGTGCCGGTGCTGGTTTTTCGCCAGAGGACGGCGTGGCGGATCGCGCGGTCGGGTAGCGGGGGCGCATTGCTGCGCCCCCGCCCCCTCAGACCTACATCAGTGAGTAGGGCCGGGCGTGTTCGATCGGAAATCTGGTGTGTTGGGTGGGCGGGCCGTGCGGTGGCGCTGAGCGCTGCTGGGCGGGCCGGGGACGCCGCGATCGGGGTGCTGGTGGCCGCTGGCGTGGTGTGGCGGGCTGCTTGAGGGGTCGGCGAGGCCGGTGGTGTGGCGGGCGGTGGTCGTCGGGGCTGCTGCGGCGTGCGTCAGGGCGGAGGGAGCGCGTAGATGGCGTCCAGGGTCTTCTGCAGGGTGTCGGCGTGGCGGTGGCCGGCCGGTAGGCGCAGGGTGATGCGGCGCGCGCTGCGGATGATGCGGGCGGCGATGTTGAACAAGATCCGGCGCAGGGTGTGGGCGTGACGTCTCAGCGGTGTGCGGGCGGTTGCGTGGCCGGATGCGGCGGCGGCTGGGGAAACGAACTCAGACGCACAGACAGCGTCGTGTCCTCGACCGGACCGCTGAAGGCCGAAGCCGGCCAGCCGACGGGCTACCAGGCCTGGCTTGACGTGGACGAGCTCAGACGTTTGCGCGCCGTCAGCTGCTGGTGGCCTGCTGGTTGTCGTTGTCGATCGCGCGTAGGTAGGGCGCGACGAGCTCACCGTAGTCGGCCTTGCGCGCGGCGGGCAGATCCTTCCAGCCGGTGACCGAGCCGCGGCACCGCGCGGCACCGCACAGGCATACGGCCGGGAAG
>Ga0136631_10000520_pt1 | contig 11980 bp, 11 predicted proteins | sample AntDrymUQ6012206_2_FD_104655 | JGI IMG/M metagenome (GOLD analysis project Ga0136631, IMG submission 104655) | Polar desert sand microbial communities from Dry Valleys, Antarctica - metaG UQ601 (22.06) | ecosystem: Environmental > Terrestrial > Soil > Desert | place: Antarctica: Dry Valley... | reverse complement strand
GTCGAGGTCCTTCACCGAGTCCGCGGCGCGGCGGGCCGAGCCGGCGAGCTCGACGCGCTCGGCCGCCGGATGCGCGCGCAGGCCCGCGACGATCTGCTCGCCGAGCTCGAGCGCGCGGTTGAGCAGCACCCGCTGCTCGCCGGCCGGGCGCTTGCCCGCGCCGGCGGCGATCGCAGCGAGCACGGTGTCCTCGAACTTCGCGCCAAAGCCCTTGACCTCGCGCAGCTTGTGCTCCTCGGCAGCGGCGGCGAGCATCTGGAGCGACTCGATCCCGAGCTCGTCGAACAGTCGCCGCGCCCGCTTGGGTCCGAGGCCCGGCAGGCGGGTCATCTCGAGCAGGCCCGGCGGGTAGCGCGCGCGCAGCTTCTCGGCGGCGGGGATCGCGCCGGTCTCGAGCAGAGCGGTGAGCTTCTCCTCCAGCGTCTTGCCGATGCCGGGCAGCTCGGTGACCCGGCCGGCGCGTGTGAGCGCGGCGATCGAGGCGCTCGCGTCGCGCGCCGTCTTGGCCGCGCCGCGGTAGGCCATGATGCGGTGCACGACCGCCCCGTCGAGCTCGTAGAGGTCGGCGAGCTCGTCGAACGCGGCGGCGATCTGGAGGTTGGTCGGGTCTGCGGCCATGCCGATCCCTAGGGTAGTTGCGCTTATGCCCGCCGACGCCTGGCTCATCCTCCCGACCTACGACGAGGCCGAGAACATCGAGCCGATCGTCCACGCGGCGCTCGCGGTGCTCGGTCGCGCGGCTCCCGGCGCCCACCACGTCCTCGTCGTCGACGACGGATCGCCCGACGGCACGGGCGACATCGCCGACCGCCTCGCGCGCGACCACGCCGCGGTGGAGGTGCTGCACCGGACCGAGCGCCAGGGTCTCGGACCCGCGTATCTCGCGGGCTTCGCCTATGCCCTGGAGCGCGGCGCGGGCTACGTCATGGAGATGGACTCAGACTTCTCGCACGACCCCGCCGACCTCTCGCGGCTGCTCGTCGCCGTGCGCGACGCCGACCTCGTCTTGGGGTCGCGCTACGTGCCGGGCGGCGGGGTCTCGGACTGGGGCCGGCTGCGGCGGATCGTGAGCCGCGGCGGCTCGCTGTACGCGCGGCTCGTGCTCGGCATGAAGGTGCGCGACCTGACCGGAGGCTTCAAGTGCTTTCGGCGCGAGGTGCTCGAGGCGATCGACCTGCCCACCGTGCGCTCACGCGGCTACGCCTTCCAGGTGGAGCTGACGCACCGCGCCGTGCGCGCCGGCTTCCGCGTCGTGGAGGTGCCGATCATCTTTCGCGAGCGCGAACGCGGGCAGTCGAAGATGACGTGGCGCATCGCCAGCGAGGCCGCGCTGCTCGTACCCAAGCTGCGCTTCGGCCGCGAAGCTCGCATATCCGGCCAGCGTGAGAGCGGCTGATCGCGCCGACCGCCCCGGCGCGCCGATGCCGGGGCCGTGGCGGCCTCGGATCTCGCGCTCGTCCGCGGGCTCGCGGACACCCGGACGACGCTCCAGGCCTGGAACGGCCGCCCATGGCTGGTGCTGCGCGGCTGGCTCGCCGGCGCGCTGACGGTGACCGGCCTGCTGCTCGCTGCCGTCTGGGTCGTGGCGGTCAGCTCCGAGCCGGACCCCGGTGGCCTGGCGTTCCCGGGGCTGCGCATGGATCCGGCGCTTGCGGACGTCGCCCATGTCCTGTTTCGCAACGGCCTCGTGCTCGCGCTGCACGCGCTGGCCTGCGTCGCCGGCTTCATCGCGGGCAGCTCGATGCCGCTCGAGGCGCGCCGGTACACCGGCGTCCGGCGCTGGGTGCATGAGACGGCAGGCCCGCTCGCGATCGCCTTCGTCATCGGCGCGACCGCCTTCTCGCTCATCACCAGGCCTTCGTCCTCGGCCAGGGCACGGCGACGCTGGCCTGGCAGCTCGACCTCTCCCCCGCGCTGCTGCTTGCCGGGCTGCTGCCGCACGCGCTGCCCGAGCTCGTCGCGCTGTTCATCCCGCTGGCGGCCTGGACGATCGCCAGCCGCCGCGGCCAGTGGCATGAGCTCCTGGCGGCGACGCTCGTGACCGTGATGCTCGCCGTGCCGGTGCTGGTCGTCGCGGCGTTCGTCGAGGTCTACGTCAGCCCGAAGCTCCTGCAGTCGCTCTGACGTCGCCTCAGTGTCACGCTCGTCCAGGGCAAGACTGGGTTCTCTACTTCAGTTTGTATAGTGGACAGCCCATCTTCTTGAAGGAGAGCCACATGGCCGAAACGCTCGACAGCGTCACCGACGACAACTTCCAGGCAGAGGTCATCGAGAGCGAGACCGCAACGCTCGTCGACTTCTGGGCCCCGTGGTGCGGGCCGTGCCGCGTCGTCGGTCCCGTCCTCGAGGAGATCGCCTCCGAGCGCGACGACGTCAAGGTTGTCAAGCTCAACGTCGACGAGAACCAGCAGACCGCCGCGAGCTATCAGGTCCTTTCGATCCCCACGATGATTCTCTTCCGCAACGGACAGCCCGAGAAGAAGCTCATCGGAGCCCTCCCGAAGAAGAAGATCATCGAGCAGCTGGAGCTCGAGCCGGCCGCCTAAGCGGGCGCGAACGCCGTCACGCCGAGCCCTTGGGCCACGGCGGCGCCGATGTCGGCGTCCACGTTGGTCCAGTACTCCACGATGCGCGGCTTCATGTCGTCCAGGACGTCGGGATCGCCGGCGTGGCCGAGGATGTTCGTGACGAGGTTGTCGCGGTCGGTCTGTGACATGACCTCGCGCACGAGCGTCCCCGGCTGGCCGAAGTCGTCGTCGTCGGCGCGCAGCGTGTACGCGGTGCGCACCATCTCACCGCTGGTCTTCCACGTTGCCTGCTCGCTGTAGTCCTTCTCGTCAGCCGCCGGACCGCCCGCCGTGTTCGGCGCGTAGACCGGGTCGCCGGGGTTCTCGAAGCGCATCGCCCCGTCCTTGTTGTAGCTGTGGACCGGGCACTGCGGCCGGTTGACCGGCAGCTGCTGGTAGTTGGGGCCGATCCGATAGCGGTGCGTGTCCGGGTAGCTGAACAGCCGCCCGAGCAGCATCTTGTCCGGCGACGGGCCGATCCCCGGCGGCATGTTCGCCGGCTCGAACGCGGCCTGCTCGACCTCGGCGAAGTAGTTCTCCGGGTTGCGGTCGAGGACCATCCGTCCGACCTCGATCTCCGGGTAGTCGCCGTGGGGCCAGACCTTCGTGAGATCGAACGGGTTGAAGCGGTAGTCCGGCGCGTCGTCAAAGGGCATGATCTGCACCTTCAGCGTCCACGTAGGCGCGTTGCCTGACTTGATCGAGTCCCACAGGTCCGCGCGGTGGAAGTCGCGGTCCTCCCCGGCCATGTCGCTGGCCTCGGCGTCGGTGAAGTTCTCCGGGCCCTGGTCGGTCTTGAAGTGGTACTTGATCCAGAACTTCTCGCCGCCCGCGTTGACCCACATGAACGTGTGGCTGCCGTAGCCGTTCATGTGGCGGTAGGTCTTCGGCGTGCCACGGTCGCTCATGAGGATCGTCACCTGATGGGCGGACTCGGGCTTCAGCGTCCAGAAGTCCCACTGCATGTTGTTGTCGCGGCGATCGGTGTCGGCGCGGCGCTTCTGGGAGTGGATGAAGTCCTGGAAGTTCGAGGGGTCGCGGACGAAGAACACCGGCGTGTTGTTGCCGACGAGGTCGTAGTTGCCCTCCTGCGTGTAGAACTTCAACGCGAAGCCACGCGGGTCGCGCAGCGTGTCGGGCGAGCCGAGCTCCCCGGCGACCGTCGAGAAGCGCGCGAACATCGGCGTCGTCTTGCCCACGCCGTTGAACATGTCGGCGCGCGTGTACTCCGACATGTCCTGGGTGACCTCGAAGTAGCCGTGCGCGCCTGAGCCCTTGGCGTGCACGACGCGCTCCGGGACGCGCTCCCGGTTGAACTGCGCCATCTTCTGGATGAGGTAATGGTCCTGGAGCAGGATCGGGCCGTTCGGCCCCACCGTCAGCGAATGGCTGTCGCTCGGTGCCGGGATCCCGGCGTCGGTCGTCGTGGGCGGGGGCGTCTTGGAGTCGCTCATGCGGGTTCCCTCTGTTCGTCGGTTACCTGGCAGTTCGGGCACAGGCCCCAGTACGTGACATCGGCCTCGTCCACGAGGTACCCGGCTGCGTCTCCGGGAACCAGACAGGGTGCCGCGCCGACCGCGCAGTCGACATCCGCGACCGCGCCGCAGGCGCGGCAGACGAGGTGATGATGGTTGTCGCCGACCCGCGCCTCGAAGCGCGCCGGACTGCCTGCGGGCTCGATCCGCCGGACGAGGCCGGCGGCGGCGAGCGCATGCAGGACGTCGTAGACCGCCTGCGTGGAGATCGAGCCCAGGATGGCCCGCGAGCGGCCTGAGATCTCGTCCACGCTGGCGTGGTCCGCGCCGCGGACCGAGGCCAGAACGGCGAGGCGCGGGCCGGTGACGCGCAGACCGCTGTCACGCAGCAGCCGAGCGTCGTCGGCCTCCGTCGGATGCTGGGTCGGCATCGGCGGGGAGCCTACCACTGATCTGGAACGGTTCCAGTTAACGCGTTGTTGCCCGCGCGACCGAGATCCGCAGCTCGCGGCCGTCGATCTGCGTGATTGCACCGTCGGCGATCGGGTCGCTCACGCCGTCGTAGGTGACCTCGAGCGCGAGGACCTCGCCGGCGAGGTACTCCTCGAACGCGCGCGCCGCGGTCAGCAGCTCGTCGTCGCCGTCGAGCAGCAGCACGATGCGGTCCTCGACCGCCAAGCCGGCGGCCTTGCGCGCGTTCTGCACGGCGTGCACGACCTCGCGCGCCAGGCCCTCGCGGCGCAGCTCGTCGTCGAGCGTGAGCTCGAGCGCCACGGCGTGCGATCCCTCGCGCTCGAGCTGGTAACCCTCGAGCGGAGACATGACGATCTGGACGTCCTGCGCGGTCAGCTCGTGGTCGTGGCCGTCGACGAAGATCCCCACGGTCCTGCCGGCGCGCAGCGCCGCAGCGACGTGATCGGCATCCAGCGCCGCGATCGCGTCGGCGGCGCGCGGCATGTCCTTGCCGAAGCGCGGTCCCACCGTGCGGTAGTTCGGCTTCAGGGTGTACGAGCCGAGCTCGCCGGCCTCGGCGACGAAGCGCAGCTGCTTGACGTTGAGCTCCTCGCGCACGATGCCGACGAGGCGCTCGATCGCCGCGCGCTCGGGCCCGGCGGCAACGACGACCGCCTCGTGCACCGGCTGGCGGATCTTGAGCTTCGCCCCAGCGCGCGCGGCGAGGCCGAGGCGCACGGTCTCGCGCGCAATCGCCATCGCGTTCTCGAGCTCGAGGTCGCGCGGACCGGCCTGCGGCCAGTCGGTGAGGTGCACGCTGGGCTCGCCGCCATCCAGGCCCTCGTAGATCTCGTCGGCGATGAACGGGACGAACGGCGCGAGCAGCTGCGCGACGGTGACGAGGCTCGCGCGCAGCGTCGCGTGCGCGGCGGCGTCACCCTCCCAGAAGCGCCGCCGCGAGCGGCGGACGTACCAGTTGGAGAGATCGTCGACGAACTCGGCGATCGCGCGGCCGGCGCTCGTCGCGTCGTAGGCGTCCATGCGGTCGGTCACGAGCGCCGTCGTCGCGCTCAGCCGCGAGCAGATCCAGCGGTCGAGGTCGGTCTCCTCGCCCTCATCGCCCTGCGGGTACAGCGTCGAGAACGTGTAGGTGTTCCACAGCTGGCGCAGGAACAGCCGCACGCCCTCGCCGATCGCCGCCTCGGAGAAGCGATAGCCGTCCCACGGCTGCTTGGAGGTGAAGAAGTACCAGCGCAACGCGTCGGCGCCGAACCTGTCGATGACCTCCCACGGCACGAGGACGTTGCCGACGGACTTCGACATCTTCTTGCCCGCCTCGTCGGTGATGAGGCCGAGACACACCACGTGGTCGAAGGGCTTGGCATCGCCGCGCAGCAGCGTCGACACGGCGAGCAGCGAGTAAAACCAGCCGCGCGTCTGGTCGAGCGCCTCGCAGATGAAGTCGGCGGGGTAGAGCTGCTCGAGCTCGCGCTCGTGCTCGAACGGCTCGTGGCGCTGGGCGAACGGCATCGCCCCCGAGTCAAACCACACGTCGATGACCTCCGGCACGCGGCTTGCGACCTTCCCGCATTGCGGGCAGTCGAACGTGACCTCGTCGACATACGGGCGGTGCGGGTCGGAGAGCCTCACGCCCGAGTGCTCCTCGAGCTCGTCGAATGACCCGACGACCGTCACGTGGCCATCGCCGCAGCGCCAGACCGGCAGTGGCGTGCCCCAGTAGCGCTCACGCGACAGCGCCCAGTCGACGTTGTTCTCCAGCCAGTTGCCGAAGCGCCCGTGCTTGATGTGATCGGGGTGCCACGTGACCTGCTCGTTGGCGGCGAGCAGCTCGTCGTGGCGCTTCGTCGTCGCGATGTACCACGACGGCTTGGCGTAGTAGAGCAGCGGTGTCCCGCAGCGCCAGCAGTGCGGGTAGGCGTGCTCGTAGTCCTCGGCGCGCAGAAGGCGCCCGCGCGCGCGCAGGTCCTCGACGAGGTCGCGGTCAGCGTCCTTGACGAAGCGCCCGGCGTAGGGTCCGATGCGCTCGTCGTACGTGCCGTCCAGGCGCACCGGGTTGACGACGTTCAGGCCATACTGGGCGCCGAGCCGGAAGTCGTCCTCGCCGAAGGCGATCGCGGTGTGGACGATGCCGGTGCCGTCCTCGGCGCTCACGAAGTCGGCGAGCAGGACGGTGTGGCCGCGCTCGCCGTATTCCTCCGGACCGAGAAAGGCAAACGGCGCCTGGTAGCGCACGCCGTCCATCGCGGCGCCGGGGAATCGGTCCAGGATCTTCACGCCCTCGCCGAGCACGTGCTCGACGAGCGCTTCCGCGAGCACGACAGGCGCCTCCAGCGCCCCGGTCTTCACCCGCACGTACGTGAGCTCGGGGTCGACGGCGACGGCGGCGTTCGAGACGAGCGTCCACGGCGTCGTCGTCCAGATGAGCAGCTCGTCGCCGGCCTGCAGCGGGCCGCCGTCCTGGATGACCTGCAAGCGCACGTAGACGGACGGATCGACGACGTCCTGGTAGCCCAGGGCGAGTTCGTGGCTCGAGAGCGCCGTACCGCAGCGCGGGCAGTAGGGCACGACCTTGTAGCCCTCGTAGAGCAGTTCCTGGTCGGCGATCTGCTTGAGCGCCCACCACACCGACTCGATGTAGCTGGCGTCGAGCGTGCGGTACGCGTGGTCGAGGTCAAGCCAGAAGCCGATCCGCTCGGTGAGCGCGCTCCAGTCCTCGAGGAACGTGAACACCGACTCGCGGCACTTCTGGTTGAACTCGGCGATCCCGTACTTCTCGATCTCCTCCTTGGACTGGATCCCGAGCTGCTGCTCGACGGCGATCTCGACGGGCAGGCCGTGGCAGTCCCAGCCGCCGCGGCGTTCGACGTAGTGGCCGCGCATCGTCTTGAAGCGCGGGAAGATGTCCTTGAACGCCCGGCTGAGGACGTGGTGCACGCCCGGCCGGCCGTTCGCGGTCGGCGGCCCTTCCCAGAAGATCCACGGCGGCGCGCCCTCGCGCCGGCGTAGCGACTCGGCGAACACGTCACGCTCGCGCCAGCGCTCAAGCACCTGCTGCTCGAGGTCAGGAAAGGACTGCTGAGGATCGACCGGACGGCGCGCCATGGGGAGCAAGTGTAGGAAGGGGTGGGGACCAGGCGTTTCCCCCGTGCAGTGGCTGACGGAAGTCAGCGTCGTGTCTGGCGTCGCCCGCCAAGGGGGAAGGTGCTGCACGGACCCCGCCGGCTGACGGAGTCAGCGTCGTGGCTGGCGTCGCACGGACCCCGCCGGCTGACGGGTGGCGACGTGGCTGGCGTCGCACGGACCCCGCCGGCTGACGGAGGTGGCGGCGTGGCTGACGCCGCCCGCCAAGGGGGGAACAGCGCTCTGCACGGACCCCGCCGGCGGGTGGCGTCAGGCGCGTCGCCAGCCCGTCAGTCAGGCCGCGAGTTTGCGGCAGATCTGGGTCAGGGACCGCTTCTCGGTCTCGTCGAGGACCGCGAACGCCGCCGCCACCCGCTCGCTGTGCTCGGGGAAGAGCCGGTCGACGATCTCGCTGCCGAGCAGTGTGATGGCCACCGCGGCCGCGCGGCGGTCGGCAGGAAGCCGGCGGCGCGTCACGAGCCCGCGCTGCTCGAGCGTGGTCACGACCTCCGTCGCGTTGGCCTTCGACGTGCGCAGGCGCGCACGCAGGATCCGCAGCTCGAGCTGCCCACCCGCGGTGGTGAGGATGACGAGCACCGAGAAGCCCGTGGCCGACAATCCTTCGCGCTCCAGATCGGCGCTCAACCGGCGCCGGACCGACGCCTCGGCACGCAGCAGCGACTCGAGCGCGCGGTGGGCCAGCGGGTCACCGGGGACGAGCGTCATCGGAACCCGACGCTACCGCCCGCCTCGGACGGCGCTCGCCATTAACCGAAAGCCGGTTGTTCAGGAAATCTGCGCAAGTGTCGGCCGGCGGCGGGCCGTGCTGGCGTGCGGACCGTTCAGGCGAGCGAGCAGCAGATCGCGGGCGCCGAGCGCGCTCGTGCCCAGGCGCGGGACCGCTGAGGCGTCGGCCTCTTGGAGCGCCCCGCGGAAGTCGAGGATCTCGACGTCCTCGGACATGCGCCGGGCCTGGTAGGCGATGCGCCCCAGCGCGTCGAGCCACGCCCGCCGCCCGGTGAGGACGACGAGCCGCGGGTTGAGCGTGTGCAGGTCGTGCGACAGACGGCTCGGAGCTCCGCGGTGAGCATCAGCGTGCGCATCCCCGCCCGCCGCAGGCACAGCTCGAGCGCCTGCGCGTGGAGCGCGTCGATGTCGCACGGCACGCTCGCGTCGAAGATCAGCACGCCCTCGGGGCGCGACGCCGCGGGCGCGACGCGCTTGGCTGCCGCCAGCCATCCGGTGGCCCAGCGCCAGGCGAAGCCGAGCTCGGCCGACGGCAGCCCGCCGTCCGGGACCGCGAACGCGTCGACGGCGGGGAGCAGGACCTCCTCGACCGTCCGCTCGACGGAGCGCACCGCAAGGCTCTCCTCGAGGATCCGGTCGGCCTCGATCTCCTCGAAGCGGCGCAGCGCCGAGCGAAGGCGCGTCGGCGACGACGGGCCGCTCCCGCGCTCGCGCGCCATCGAAATGGCCGACGACACGTTGTGCGTCTCTTCGAAGGCTTGGCGCAGCGCCTCAACCTCGGCGAGATCGAACTGCCGATGGGCCACCGGCAGTGCGCCGCGGGGTGGGATACCCGAACCGGCGCTCCCAGGACCGCAACGTGTTCGGGCTTACGCCCAACATGGCGGCCGCGGCGTGGGTGCGTAGGACACTCATCGTGAGTTCACATCGAGACTCACAGCCGCTCTCGTGAGCCGCATCGCCGATGCCGTTTCGAGCGACGCTCAGACAAGCGGCTCGAGCGGCGGCGCGCTGGCTGGCGAGCCGATGCGCTGAACGGCCGGCGTGGTGAGGCGTGGCCGCGAGCGCGAGCGCGGCAAGCTGCGGCGTGCCGAGATGACCGACGATCGCGGTGTCGACGAGCAGGTACAGCGGCTCGGCGGCGAGCGCTCCGAGCCGGGAAGGGCGAGGCGCCCGATCTCGCGGTCGTGCGGCGAACGCGTGCGGAGCACCGTTCTGACTCTACGATGGCGCGCATGGCGGGCCGGACAGCATCAGCGGCGCTCCTCGTCACGCTCCTGCTCGCCGGCTGCACGAAGGAGCGCGAACGACTGCCGGCAGCCTGCCTGACCACTCCGGGAGCGATCCAGCGGGCGCTGGAGCGCGCGCCCGCCGCGGTCACCCTCGCCGACGGCACGCGCCTGTCGACTTGCGTGAGCCGAGCCCGCGCCGACACGGAGCTCCAGACCCTGGGCGCGGCGCTCATCGGGGCCGCCGACCGCCTGGCCGCCCGCGCGGCAACCGATCCCGCCGGCCCGATGCGGCTCGGCTACCTGCGCGGCGCGACGCGGCGCGGCGTCGAGTCCAACCGCGACCTCGCGGCGAACCTCCTGCGGCGCATCGAGCAGACGACCGTGCTCCCGCGCGGTTCGGCGGCCGCGCGCGCGCTACTCGCCCGCGGCGTGGATGCGGGCGAGGCCGGCGGATGAAGCTGCGCCTCTACCACCACCGCGACGGTGCGCGGATCGCCTACCGCGAGGCGGGCGTGGGCCCGAGCCTGTGCCTCGTCCACAGCGCGGCGCTGTCACATCGCGAGTTCGTACCGCTCGTCGAGCATCTGGGGGACCGTTTCCGGCTCGTGCTGCCCGACCTGCCGCTGCACGGCGACTCCGAGGACCGGCCGCGCCACCCGTACACGATCGGCTGGCTCGCCGAGGTGATGGCGGAGTTCTGTCGCGAGACGTGCGGCCCGCATCCGGTCGTCGGCGGACACGGGGCGGGGGCGGAGATCCTCCTGCGCGCCGCCGTGACCGGGCAGCTCTCCCCCGCGAAGCTCGTGCTCATGCCCAACCGGCTGCACCGCCCGCCGGAGCGCTCGCGGATGCCGGTGGCGCTGCGCACGCTCGCGCCGGCGGCGTCGCTGCCGGGATTGGACCGGCTCGCGGCCCGCGCCGTGCGCTTCGCCTACCGGCCCGAGTCGGGAATGAAGCTCACCGCGCGCGGCAACCCGGCGGCGCGCGACCTCGTGCGCCACGCGACCGCGGATGTCGCGGGCAACGCCAACCTGGCGCGCTCCTGGTCGCGCTGGGTGCGGCGCTGGCCACGGGGGGAGCAGACCGAGCTGTTCGAGGCCTACCCCCGGCTGCACGCGAGCGTCCTTCTGCTGTGGGCCGACCGCGACCGCTATCACCCGCTCGCGGGGGCGGAGGAGGCGCTCGAGCGGCTGCCCGACGCCCAGCTGCGCGTGCTGCCGGGCACGGGCTTTCTCATCGCCTACGACGATTCGGTCGGCGTCGCGCGCGAGCTCACGGCGTTCTGCGCATGAGCCGCCACCGGTCATGCGCGGCGGTGCTCATGCTCGTGCTCGCGTTCGCCGCGCTGGTGGCCGGGTGCGGCGCTGACGACATCGTCACGACGCCGCTGCCGAGCACCGTGCCCGAGCGGCCGCCGAGCCCAGCACAGCTGGCGGCGATCCGCTCGACACCGGATGCCCCGATCTACTGGCTCGGTTCGCGCTACCGCGAGCACTCGCTCGGGCGGGCCAAGCTCTCCGCCGAGGACCCGCCCGACGCGATCTTCCAATACGGCGACCCGCGGTGTGAGACCGGCGTCGGGTGCACGTATCCCGTCGGCGTCGCGACGGTGCGCGAACGCGCTCCGGCCAGCGAGGAGGCGTGCTGGCGCGAGCTCGGCGCGGCGCTCGTGCTCGCCTGCCGCGGCGCGGAGGCCGTTCAGATCTATACCGGTCGGCTCGAGGTCTTCGTGCGGGCCGCGGACGGCGACCCGTGGCGCGCGGTGCGCGCGCTGCGCCTGAAGACGGCGACCGGCGATGGCAGCCCCGCGGCGCTCGCGGCGCCGCGACCGTTTTCCTGCGATCAGCTCGAACGGTTCCCGGATGCGTTCGCGGCGGCGCTGCCGGCCGTGCTGCGACCGACCTGCGGCTGAGCACGGTCGCGCAGCCGCGCGCCAGATAGGTTCTCAGGTGCGCGAGGCGCAATCGGCGAGACCGACAACGAGAGGACCTCTGAGATGAGCGTGGCCGAGCAGCAGCTATGGGGTGGCGAAACGGCCAAGGCGGTCGAGAACTTCCCGGTCTCGGGCGAGCGCGTTCCCGTCAGCGTCGTGCGCTGGCTGGCCGACATCAAGGGCGCGGCCGCGCGCGTCAATGCCCAACTGGGCAAGCTCGATCCGGATCTCGCCGAGCGCATCGCGGCCGGTTCGGACGCCATCGCCGCGGGCGAGCACGACAACCAGTTCCCCATCGACGTCTTTCAGACCGGCTCGGGCACGTCGACGAATATGAACGCCAACGAGGTCATCGCCAATCTCGCCGGCGAGGGCGTACATCCCAACGATCACGTCAACATGGGCCAGTCCTCCAACGACGTATTCCCCAGC
>Ga0136631_10000519_pt1 | contig 11985 bp, 13 predicted proteins | sample AntDrymUQ6012206_2_FD_104655 | JGI IMG/M metagenome (GOLD analysis project Ga0136631, IMG submission 104655) | Polar desert sand microbial communities from Dry Valleys, Antarctica - metaG UQ601 (22.06) | ecosystem: Environmental > Terrestrial > Soil > Desert | place: Antarctica: Dry Valley... | reverse complement strand
GCCCCCACACCAAACTAACCTCGGGCTCTGAGGCACCATAGAGAGCGGGGCGTCAGGCAGGCGACCCCGCAATCATCCCCATTTTCACCCGCCCCGAGCGGCAAAGCCGCCAGGAGAACTAACGTGAAGATCATGGCCCGCGACGACCCGTCCGCCGTCGAAGGCGCCGTCGACCTGCTGAGCAGCTCGGGCACCGGACCATTATGGGGAATGGCGAGCACGGACCTGAACGCCACGCTGCTGGCGTGGCCGCCGGGTCACGAGGTGGCCGAGCACGTCAACGCGGAGCTCGACGTGCTCGTCACCGTGCTGAGCGGGCGGGGCACCGTGATCATCGAGGGCGAACCCCATGACCTGGCGGCGGGCAGCGCGATCCTCGTCCCCCGTGGCACACGTCGCCGCATCAAGGCCGGCGACACCGGTCTGCGCTACCTCTCGGTCCACCGGCGCCGCGGGCCGTTGCAGATCCATGCGGCACCGAAAGGCTGACGAGCGACGAGCGCAACATCGGCTTCACTCACCGCGCCGATCGCCCACGGCCGGCGAGCTTTTCCGGCACGCTGCTCGAGCTTGCGCACCGGAGCACTGCCCGCGGGGGTCCAGTGAGATCGTTCAACCGTCGCGGCCCATCGGGTAACGTCAAACACGATGGCAGACGTCAATCCCGTGTCGCCATGGTGGATGCGACCTTCGGCGCCCGGTCCGCTCAAGGCGACGCTGGGAGCTCATGCAGCCCTGCTCCTTCCGGTGGCGCTGGGAGCCGCGTTGGACTGGCCGTGGTGGCTGGCCTTCGTCCTCCTTATCCCGGGCCTTGCCCTGCACACCCGCCTTGGATTGTTGGGTGCGCAAGCCCGCGGTCTTCGGTCGCCGTCTGAAACGCCGCGCGCGTTGAAGCTGGTCATGGGTGCCTGGGGCGCAGCCGTCGGGGCCATCGCGGCCAACGTGCTCGATGAGCGCTACATCGGGCTGGCGGTCGTTGTCGCCGTCGTCTCAGCCGACTTGGCGGCGCGGCTGTGGTGGAGACACCACGACGGCGTCCGGCTCGCCGGCAGCCAGGGCGCCTGAGCTGACACGAACCGGCAGCCCGTGTCGCCCGCTAGAAGACGATCGTCCTGCCTGCCTCGGCGGCCTGCTCGCGCGTGTAGGCGACGCCGTCGACCTTCAGGCCCGTGGGATCGAGCAGCGTGACGACCCCGCCGCGGTTGGGCAGCACGACCGCCGGCGCGAGCTGCACCCGCAGCGTCTCGCCGGCGGCGACCGTGCCCGCGAGCTTCATCGTGTGCTTGTCGCGGTCGGCGAGCTTCCAGCCGGCGAGATCGATTGCGCGGGCGGTCGTGTTGAGCAGCGTGACGAACTCCGTCTCCGGCGTCTGGACGGTGTTGACAAGCGCCGCGACGATGCGGACGGTGCCATCGGGTGCGCCGGCGCCGACGGGCGCCGTCGGCGGCTCAGCCGGGATCTGGTGGCCGGTGGCGTCGTCGGTGTGCCAGGTCTGCGACTGGAACTTCAGGAAGATCGCAACCCACTGCTCCTGTGCCGGAAAGTGCAGCAGCAGCGCACCGTCCTGGTAGACGCCGTCGTCACGCACGAACTGACCGACGTTGGCCTGGTTCATGTGGATGTCGTGGACGCCATTGCCGGGAACGAAGCCGAAGATCTTGTCCGTCTTGCCCTGCTCGGGACCCCACCGCTCGCCGAACGCGTAGACGGTGGCCTGCACGTCGGCGATCGCCCGGCGCACGTAGTGCGCGAGCTTCTCGTTGAGGTCGTTGTCCGGGCCTGGCACGTTGAACGGAAGCCGGCGCAGGTCGTCGCGGTTGAAGAGGTTGCCGCGGATGAAGTCCAGCGCGGCGCCGCCCGGCTCGTGCTCCACGGCATTCCAGCCGGCCGGCAGCACCGCGACGGCGTCCAGGACGGGATGGCGGAAGTTCGAGTCGATGAGGTACTCGAGCTCGGACGGATGCAACTTCGACTCGACGTTGACGGCGATGCGGTAATGCGTCGCGCCGTCGACGACGTGCAGCTGGAAGTGGGCGTTGGCACCGGAGGCGAGCCGGTGATCGATGACGCTCCCGCGCAGCACGCCGTAGTTCCTCAGGGGCATACGGTGACGCTACGCCGCAGGTGAACGCAGCTGTATGCCTTTGCTCACAGTGTCGTGAACGGTCCCGCGATCATCGCTCCAGGCGAGCCAGGTCGCTGCGGAGGACGCACGCCGCGCTGGCGGGGATCCGAACGGCATCGATGAGGGAGGACCGAGCGTCGCCGCCGCGCGGGAGGCGCGTCGCGCTGGCGGAATCCGAACGGCATCGATGAGGGAGGACAGACCGTCGCCGCGGCGCGGGCCGCGCGTCGTCGGTTGCAGCGGGAGCATGCAGAAGTGACGGATGGACGGTCCGCGGCAGACAAGGCGTCACTCCTGCACGTATGTCATGCCGAAGTGACCGCGGCTCGTGGACGACTCGTCCAAGCGTCACTTGTGCATGTGCCAATGGGCCCGAGCCTCCCCTCGATGCCGATCCACGCCCCGCGATCGGCAAGCGTGGCCGCGCCGGCGCCAAAGCCAGCCGGCCAAGCCGTCGAGTGGCTGGCCATGTGGCTCGTCCCGGACGATCTCGATGGGATCGGACCGCTCAGCGAGTCGCCTGCCCCGCATTCCACGACTGCGAACGATCCCAGACGTAGCGCTGCTCCCAGACCACGGCCTGGGTAGTCAGCCCTTCTTGCGGGCCACGGCGCGCTTGAGCTGGTCCTTGTTCATCTTCGACCGGCCGTCGATGCCGAGCTGGCGCGCCTCGTTGTAGAGCTGGTCGCGCGTCGGCCCCTTCGGCCGGTTCGTGCCCGACCGCAGCCCGCCGCGCCGGCCCGACGAGATGTCCTGCGTCGACGTGCGCGAGCGCGTGCGCGACTCGCCCGCGCGGGCACGCTCCTTGTTGACCGTTCGCGCCGCGATCTCCTCGGCCTCGTCCTCGGAGCGGCCCTGATCGAGCTCGCTGTCCTTGATGTGCTCGTACTGGCGGGCGCGCTTGGAGCCCTTCGTGACGCCGCGAGGTGGCATGGTTCGCTCCTTTCGTCGGTTGCGGAAGCTCTGTACCCATTAGCGGCGCCGGCCGCGCACGACGTGGAGCTCCTCCTCGTCGGTGGGCCCGATGAGCCCGCGGGCGCGCAGCGCGTCGGCGCGGGTGGACAGCAGTGGTCCCAGCGGGCCGCGGCGGCGCGCGACGACGTCCGCGCGCAGGTCGACGGCCTCGAGCGCGTCGAGGGTGCGCCCGAGCCCGTTGACCGAGGACTGCATGAGCAGGACCGTGCCGCCCGGGCGCAGGTGGTCGGCGACCTGCGCGCAGATGCGCTCGAGCAGGCGGCGGCCGTCGCAGCCGCCCTCCCAGGCGCGTGCAGCGCCGCGGACGGGCAGCCGCCGGCCCACCTGCGGGTCAGACGCCGGGAGGTAGGGCGGATTGGAGACGACGATGTCGAACCGCCGGTCGTGGACGGGGGCGAAGAGGTCGCCGCGGCGAGGCTCGACGCGGGCCCCGTTGAGCCGCGCGTTCAGCCGCGCGCACGCCAGCGCGCGCCGGGAGACGTCGACGGCGGTGACGCTGCGTGCGCCCCCGCGCGCGGCCGCCACCGCGATCGCGCCACTGCCCGTGCCGAGATCGAGCACCTCGGCGCCCTCCAGCTCCGCCTGCGCCGTGAGCACTTCGGCGAGCAGCCACGTGTCGCTGCGCGGCGCGAAGACGCCCCGGATGGTGATGATTCGCACGACGCGGGTATGCCGTCTCGGGCACCGGCGCAAACATGAGCACTCCGCGAGCCATCAGCATCCGCGAGCCGACCCTTCATCCGCCTGCGCCGCCGCCGGTCGCCGCGGGTCTGCGCGCGGCGTTCGAGATGCCGCGGCCGTGCACGGTCGGCTTGGAGGAGGAGCTCATGCTCCTGCACCCGCAGACGCTTGACCTCGCGCCGTACGCCCGCCGTGCGCTGGAGGCGCTCGGTGGCGACGAGCGCTTCAAGCTCGAGCTGCCGGCTGCCCAGCTGGAGAGCGTCACCCTGCCCACGTTCACGGTCGCCGGCGCCGCCCGGGCGCTGCGCGACGCCCGCCACGACATCGCCGCCGCGCTGCGAGGCAACGCGCTCGTCGCCGGTGCCGGCGCGCACCCGTTCGCGGCGGCGCTCGGGGAGCTCGTCGACAGCCCTCGCCACGAGGCGCTCAGAGCCGAGTTCGCGAGCATCGCGCGCCGCCAGCTCGTCTTCGGCCTCCACGTCCACGTCGCCGTCGCCGGCGCCGATCGCGCCGTCGCCGTGCACGATGCGCTGCGCTCCTATCTCCCCGACCTCGCGGCGCTCGGCGCCAACGCGCCCTTCCACGAGGGACGCGACAGCGGCCTGGCCTCGGTGCGGCCGACGATCTGCTCGATGCTGCCGCGCCAGGGCGTCCCGCCCGTGCTCGGGAGCTGGGAGGCGTATGAGGACGCACTGCGCTGGGGCGCCCGTGCCCGCGCGCTGCCCGACTCGCGCCGCTGGTGGTGGGAGCTGCGGCTGCACCCGGTCCTCGGCACGATCGAGGTGCGCGTCGTCGACACGCAGACGACGAACGCCGAGACGGCGGCCATGGCGGCGGTGGTCCACGCCCTCGTCGCCTGGCTCGCCGAGCGCCACGCTGCCGGGGAGCGGCTGGCGGTCGCGCCGACGTGGCGGATCGCCGAGAACCGCTGGTGGGCCGCCCGCGATGGCCTCGACGCGCAGCTCGCGGATCTCGAGACCGGGACGCGCGCGCCGGTGCGCGAGCGCCTGGCGCGGCTGCTCGACGAGCTCGCGGAGACCGCGCGGCGGGTCGGCTGCGACGCCGAGCTGGAGCTCGCGCGCACGCTCGTCGACGGCGCCGGCGGCGCGGCGCGCCAGCGCGCCGCGGCAGCGCACGGCGGGCTCGACGGCCTCGTCGCATGGCTCGCCGGGCGCCTGCTCGCGTGAGAGCTGGGTCGGCATGCGGGGCGGCTGCGCAGGGTACGTGGCACGTCGTGCTCGAACTTCCCGAACCCCGCGGCGAGCTGACCGAGCTGCTGCTCGCCGAGCTCACGCTGCCGGTGCACCCGCTGGTCGCGCCGGAGGTGGCGGTGCCCGCCGACCCGCTCGGCGACGAGGACCTGCACCTCGCGCTGTACCTCTGCTACGAGCTGCATTACCACGGCCTGCCGGGCGTCGCCGACGAATGGGAGTGGGAGCCGAGCCTGCTCGCGCTGCGCCGCGAGCTGGAGGCCTGCTTCGAGGCCGCGCTGCAGGCGCGCGTCCCGGTCCCGCCGGCCCCGCCGGTGCCGGAGGAGATGGACCTCGCGCTGCGCGCGGTCGCCGCGGCCGACGACGCGCCGTCGCTGTCGCGTCACATCGAGCGCCACGCGACGCTCGAGCAGGTGCTCGAGTTCGTCATGCACCGCTCCGCGTACCAGCTCAAGGAGGCCGACCCGCACTCGTGGGCGCTGCCGCGGCTGTACGGGCCGCCGAAGGCCGCGCTCGTGCAGATCCAGGCCGACGAGTACGGCAATGGTCGCGCCGACCGCGTGCACGCCCAGCTCTTCGCCGACACGATGGACGAGCTCGGGCTCGATGCCCGCTACGGCGCCTACGTCGACCGCCTGCCCGGCGTCACGCTCGCGACCGTGAACCTCATGTCGCTCTTCGGTCTGCACCGGCGCTGGCGTGGTGCGATCGTCGGCCACCTCGCCCTCTTCGAGATGGAGTCCTCGCTGCCCAACCGCCGCTACGCCGATGCGCTGCGCCGAATCGGCTGCGCGGAGCGCGCGACGGCGTTCTTCGACGAGCACGTGCAGGCCGATGCGATCCACGAGAACGTCGCGGCGGTCGATCTCGCCGGCGGGCTGGCGCGCCAGCAGCCGCAGCTCGCGCCGGACATCCTCTGGGGCGCGGCGACGCTCGCCGAGCTCGACGGGCGCGTGGCGTGCCATATCCTCGGGGCGTGGGAAGCGGGGGTCAGCTCGCTGCGGACGGTGCGGCCGGCGGCACTGGAGGCGTGACGGTCGCCAGCGGATGAACGCGCCTGACCTCGAGTCCCGCTACCGCGTCTCGGCAGACAGCTTCCGGCTCGCCGATCACGATCCGGCCGACACGGCCGGCCTGGACCGGGAGCGCTCGCGCAAGCTGCGCGCCGAGGACCTCGAGCGCCTGCGGGTCCTACAGAAGCGCCTGTACGCGGAGCGTCGCCAGTCGCTGCTGGTCGTCCTGCAGGGACTCGACGCCTCGGGAAAGGACGGGATCGTCGCTCACGTGATGGGTGGCGCGAACCCCTTGGGCGTGCGCGCGACGGCGTTCAAGCGGCCCAGCCCACCCGAGCTGGCCCACGACTGGCTCTGGCGCTGCGTCCTGGCGCTGCCCGAGCGCGGCGACATCGGCATCTTCGACCGCTCGCACTACGAGGAGGTCGTCGCGGTACGCGTGCATCCGGAGTACCTCGCCGATGAGGCGATCGACCTGGGAGGAGCTCGCGACGAGCAGTTCTGGACGGGGCGGATGAAGACGATCGAGGCCTGGGAGCGCCACCTCGTCTCGTGTGGGACGCGCGTCGTGAAGTTCCTCCTGCACATCTCCAAGGAGGAGCAGCGCAAGCGCCTCCTCGACCGTGCGACCCACCCTGAGAAGCAATGGAAGTTCTCTGCCGACGACGTGGCCGAGCGCGGGCGCTGGGACACCTATCAGGAGGCCTACGAGGTCGCCCTGCGCGCGACGAGCACCCGCGACGCGCCGTGGTACGCGATCCCCGCGGACCACAAGTGGATGGCCCGCACCGCGGTCGCGCAGATCGTCGTACACCACCTCGAGCTGATGGACCCGCGCTATCCCGAGCCCGACGAGGCAGAGCGGCGGGCGGCGGCCGAGGCGGTCAGGCTGCTCGAGGCCGACGGCTGAGGGAGCGTGTCGTGGCGCGAGGCGCCGCGGTCCGGCGGCGGGCCGGTGGGTTGGGCCGATTGGGGACCGCAGACGTCCGTGTCAGGCCCAACCCCAGCAGCGGCTCAGACCGATGCCACCTCCCGGACCTGGGTGAGCCGGATGCTGTTGCCCGAGGGGTCCCGGAACGCCGAGTCGATCCCGTAGGGACGCTCCTCGGGCTCCTCGACGAACTCGACGCCGCGCCCCCTGAGCTCCTCGTACGCGGCCTGGCAGTCGTCGGTGGCGAGGAAGATCGTCCCCGCGAAGCCCTTCGCCATGAGGTTGCGCACCTGCTCTGCGGTCTCGGAGTCCATGACCGGCGCGCCGGGGATGGCCATCAGCGCGATCGCGATGTCGGGCTGCCCGGCCGGTCCCACCGTCAGCCAGCGGAAGTTGCCGAGCTCGGCGACGGTCACGTCGGCGCGCACCTCCATGCCGAGCCTCTGGGTGTAGAACGCGAGCGCCTCGTCCTGGTCGTGCACCCACAGGTGAGCGTTGGCGATCCTGATCATGATGTCCTCCTGGTTTCGACGGAACGGGTGCCGGCCACGCTAGTCCCGCGCCGGATCGCTGTCTTCTCGAAACGTGCGGCGTTGCGGGCGCCCGTAGGCGCGCAGAACACACGCCGGGACCAGCGCGTGGTTGACGGCCGGCGGAAACGCCACGCGGTAGGCGGTCGGCGATACGCCGTAGGTGCGGGTGAAGCAGGTCGTGAACGAGCCGACGCTCCGCAGGCCCACGGAGAAGCAGATGTCGGCGACGGAGCGGTCGGTCGTCCGCAGCAGCGCCGCGGCGCGCTCCATCCGGCGGGTGAGTAGGTAGGCGTGCGGCGATTCGCCGAAGGCGCGCCGGAACTCGCGGCTGAAGTGCGCGCGCGAGAGGCCGGCGGCGCCGGCCAGGTCGTCGACGTCCAGCGGCTCGAAGTACCGGGCGTCGGCGAGGTCCTTGGCGCGCAGCAGGTGACGGGCGGGGGGAGCGAAGACCATGTGCGGCCAGTATCGCCCCTCACGCCACCGTTGCGGCTCTGACCTACAGCTCGATGTAGGAGCCCATCGTGACGATCCGGTGCTCGGGCAGGCCGAAGTGCTCGACGGGGCTCGCCGACGTGCGCGACAGCGCGAGGAACAGCTTCTTGCGCCACATGGGCATGCTGGGCTCGTCGCCGCAGACGATCGTGATCTTGGAGACGAAGTAGATCGCGTTCTCGATGTCGATCGCGAGCTCGAGCTTCTCGGCGGCGGCCTGTCGCAGCGCCTGCGGCACGTCCTGGTCGTCCTGGAAGCCGTAGCGGACCGTGAGGTGCACGATGCCGTCGTCCTCGTAGCCGAGCTCGTCGACGACGACGCGCTCGGAACGACCGACGTGCGGCACCCTGCTGGTCTGGACCCAGACGATGACCACGCACTCGTGCAGCACGTGGTTGTAATCGAGGTTCTCGCGCAGGGCGAGGGGGGTCGTCTGCTTGCCGGCGGTGAGGCAGACGGCCGTGCCCGGGGCGCGGTACACCGGTGGGTCGATGGCCCGGACCTCCTCGACGAAGTCGCTGAGCAGCCCCTCGGCCTGCGCGCGCTTGGCCGTGACCAGCTCGCGTCCACGCTGCCAGGTGGTGAGCAGCGTGAACACGACGAGCGCGAACAGCAGCGGGAACCAGCCGCCTTGCACGACCTTTGGCAGGTTCGCCGAGAAGAACGCGAGGTCGACGACGAGGAACGCGGCGGCCCCCGACAGCACGAGCCAGAGCGGCTTTCGCCACAGCATCCGCACGACCACGAAGAACAGGATCGTGTCGATCGTCAGCGTTCCGGTGACGGCGATGCCGTAGGCGGAGGCGAGGCTCGCGGAGGATCCGAAGCCGATCACGAGCGCGACCACGGCGGCATAGAGGAGCCAGTTGATCGCCGGGGCGTAGATCTGTCCCTCTGCTTCGGACGTGTGCCGGATCCTCAGCCGCGGCAGGAACCCCAGCTGCACCGCCTGACGGGTGACCGAGAACGCCCCGGAGATCACGGCCTGCGAGGCGATCACGGTCGCCACCGTCGCGAGCAGGACCATCGGCACGCGCGCCCAGGGGGGCATCAGCAGGAAGAAGGGGTTGCTGATCGTCTCGGGTGAATCGAGGATGAGCGCCCCCTGGCCCATGTAGTTGAGGGTGAGCGCGGGGAAGACCAAGAAGAACCACGCGCGGCGGATCGCCGGCCGGCCGAAGTGGCCCATGTCGGCGTAGAGCGCCTCGGCGCCGGTCACCGCGAGCACCACGGAGCCGAGGGCCAGGAACGCGACGCCCCCGTGGTCGAGGAAGAACTCGAGCCCGTAGGTGGGCGACAGCGCTCTGAGGATCGCAGGACTCTCGATCACCTTCGCCAGGCCGGAGACCGCGAGGATCGCGAACCACACCGCCATCACGGGTCCGAACAGGCGGCCGACGGCGCCCGTCCCGAATCGCTGGATCGCGAACAGCATGGTGAGCACGGCGAGCGTGATCGGCACCACCAGCGACCCCAGGCCCGGTGCCGCCACCTCGAGCCCCTCGACCGCCGAGAGCACGGAGATCGCCGGAGTGATCATCCCGTCGCCGTAGAAGAGCGCCGCTCCGAAGATCCCCAGCGCGACGAGGGCCGTCGTCGCTGCCCGGCCCTTCAAGGACGCGCCCTGGACGAGCGCGATGAGGGCCATGATCCCGCCCTCGCCCTCGTTGCCGGCGCGCATGATGAAGGTCACGTACTTGACCGAGACGATCAGCGTGATCGCCCAGAAGACCAGCGAGATGACGCCGTACACGCCCGCCTCGGTCGGCTTGACGGCGTGGCCGTGCGCCGCGAACACGGTCTGCAGCGCGTAGAGCGGGCTGGTACCGATGTCGCCGAAGACGACGCCCAGCGCGCCAAGGGTCACGGCGGCCACGCCCGCCGTGCCGGCGGCGCTCCTCGTTCGGTCGTGCCGCTCAGGCGGTGGGCCGTGCGAACCACCGTCGGCCGCGGCGGCATCCGCGCGTGTCGCTGGAGCCTCGCTACGGGCGTCGTCGGGCCCCCGCTCCGTGGGTGTGCCTCCTGGCATGGATCTCGACCCTAGGGCTTCCACGGCGAGAAGGCCCGAGCAGGTCAACGAGCCGGTTACGCGCTGTGCGCCGGTCTTGCGGGGTGGTTGTCGGCGGTTTAGCGATGCTGGATGCTGGCGGCGTGCGCAGGCTGTCTTCGCTGCTGGTGGTCGGCCTCGTGGTGGCCGCCGGCTTTGCCGGCGCCGCAGGCGCCTTCTTCGTCCTTCCGAACCGTCTCGTCGACGACGCGCGGTTCCAGGGCGCTGAGACCGATGCTGGTGTTGAGGAGAAGCGGCTGAAGGCGCGTCATGACGTGAGGACGGTGGGTGTGCAGTTGGTAGGCGCGCTGGCGTTGATCGTTGGTGGCGCGCTTACGTGGCGGACGGTGTGGCTGACTCGTGAGGGTCAGATCACGGATCGTCTGGCCAAGGCGGTCGAGCAGCTGGGGGAGGGCGAGAGGAGCAACGTGCGGGTGGGCGCGATCTATGCCCTTGGGCGTGTCGCTCGAGATTCGCGCGCCGACCACGCTGAGGTGATGGCGCTGTTGGGGGAGCATCTGCGCGCGGTTCGTCCGGCGGTCGGAGAGGATGGCAGGCGCTTGGACTTGGGGGGACGTCGTGGTGTCGATCCGGAGGTACGGGCGGTGGCGATGGTGCTTCGTGCGCGGCGTGCACGGTGGGATCCGAAGGAGCCCCGCCTGAACTTCTCGGGCATCGATTTTCGCAACGCCCCGCTTCAAGGGGTGGCTCTGCGGCGCGCGGACCTTCGCAGGTCCAATTTCCGGGGCGCGTACATCTCGGACGCAGACCTATCTGGTGCGCGGCTGAACGAGGCGACGCTGTGGGGCGCGAGTCTGCAGCGATCCCGGCTGAGGGGGACGGCGCTGACCGGCGCGGATCTGCGTTATGCGCATGCCGAGCGGGTGTGCCTTCGTGGGGCAGAGCTTGATGAGGTGCTGTGGGACAGCACCGAGCTTCAGGGTGCAGATCTGCGGGGCGCGAAGGGGGTGCGCGAGGGGCTGTGGCGCTCGAGGTTCGTCAGCGTCGACGGGTGTACTAAATGGCCGGGTGCGACGAGCGGGTGGTGGTGGTCGAGATGGCTGTAGGGCGCTGCGTTCCGGTTGGGGCGATCTGCTCGAGGACGCTGGCGTCGATGGCGTGGAAGTCGAAGTCTTGGCAGAGGGCGTGGATGAGCAGGTCGAAATGCACGGCGCGGGTTGCGCCTAGTGGGTAGTGCTGGTCTGAGTCGATCGGGTAGTACATCTTTGGTGTTTGGGGTTCGCAGGCGTCCTGAAGCTTGGTGATGACCAGTGGTGCGCCGGCTCGTAGTGCGGTGTGGATGCTGACGTTGGCGTCTGCGTCGCCGGTCTGGGTGTAGTCGGGCATCGAGTCCCAGTAGTCGCTGATCCAGCGAGCCGCGTGGATGCTCACGGCTGCCGCCACGATCCCGGCGTCCAGCTCGAGATCCTCTGTGTCTCGGAGCCTGCCGATCCGTCGCACGACCCGATCGATCAGCTCTTTTGAGATCGCAAGACACAAGCCGCTGGTTCGTCCTTGAGCCGGGATGCTTTGCACGAGGGCGTTGTGGGCAGCCACGGTGTAGGCACGGGCGTCGCCATTCGTCGACGGCTGCCCGTGCTGGAGGTCAAGCGGCGTGCCGGGGCGCCCGTGGTGTAGTAGGCGTGCTTCGGCCTTGGCGCCCTCGTCGAGGTATCCGCTGGCCCTTCCGTAGGCCAGCAGAGTGAGCAGTTTGGCGCTGGGCCCATCCGGCACCTTGGCGGTGTTGACGAGCACGACAGGATCGAGCACCACTGGCAACACCTTGCGAGCCTACGGCCGAACAGCTCACCGTGGATAGTGAGCTACGGCACACAGCCGGCTTGCGTCCGAAGCGGAGGTTGTCCGGAGTCTCGTGGAAATCTGAGGTGGCGGTCCGCCCGTCCTGTCCGCTCCCGTTGGGAGCGTTCGGGGCGCTAACCAAGTCCGATCAGGACAGGAGGACCGCCATGAGCAAGG
>Ga0136631_10000518_pt1 | contig 11999 bp, 7 predicted proteins | sample AntDrymUQ6012206_2_FD_104655 | JGI IMG/M metagenome (GOLD analysis project Ga0136631, IMG submission 104655) | Polar desert sand microbial communities from Dry Valleys, Antarctica - metaG UQ601 (22.06) | ecosystem: Environmental > Terrestrial > Soil > Desert | place: Antarctica: Dry Valley... | reverse complement strand
GGCCTACGGGCTCGACAAGGAGACCGACCAGACGATCCTCGTCTTCGACCTCGGCGGCGGCACGTTCGACGTGTCCGTGCTGGAGATCGGCGACGGCGTCTTCGAGGTCAAGTCGACGGCCGGCGACAACCACCTCGGCGGCGACAACTTCGACAAGGCGATCGTGGACTGGCTGGCGACCGAGTTCAAGAAGGACCAGGGGATCGACCTCAAGAACGACCCGATGGCCCTGCAGCGCCTCTACGAGGCGGCCGAGAAGGCGAAGATCGAGCTCTCGACGGCGCAGGAGTCGCAGATCAACCTGCCGTTCATCACGGCCGACCAGTCGGGCCCCAAGCACCTCGACGTGCGCCTCACGCGCGCCAAGCTCAACGAGCTGACGGCCGACCTGCTCGAGCGCGTGGTCGCGCCCGTGCGCCAGGCGCTCGACGATGCCAAGGAGAAGGGCGCCGCGAAGATCGACCACGTCGTCCTCGTCGGCGGCATGACGCGCATGCCGGCCGTGCAGGAGAAGGTCAAGGACCTCACCGGCAAGGAGCCGCATCGCGGCGTCAACCCGGACGAGGTCGTCGCGATCGGCGCCGCGATCCAGGCGGGCGTGCTGGCCGGCGACGTCAAGGACGTGCTGCTGCTCGACGTGACCCCGCTGACGCTCGGCATCGAGACGAAGGGCGGCGTCATGACGAAGCTCATCGAGCGCAACACGACGATCCCGACGCGCAAGGGCGAGGTCTTCTCGACGGCCGAGGACAACCAGCCCTCGGTCGAGATCCACGTCCTGCAGGGCGAGCGCGAGATGGCGACCTACAACAAGTCGCTCGGCAAGTTCCAGCTCACCGGCATCCCGCCCGCACCGCGCGGCATCCCGCAGATCGAGGTCGCCTTCGACATCGACGCCAACGGCATCCTCAACGTGTCGGCGAAGGACCTCGGGACCGGCAAGGAGCAGAAGATCGAGATCAAGTCGGGCTCGGGCCTGTCGGACGACGAGATCAAGCGGATGGTCTCCGACGCCGAGGCGCATGCCGACGACGACCGCCGTCTGCGCGAGCTCGCCGAGGCGCGCAACGGGGCTGAGAACGCGGCCTACCAGGCCGAGCGCCAGCTCAAGGATCTCGAGGAGAACATCGACGAGTCCTCCAAGAGCGAGATCGAGGGCCTCATCAAGGAGCTGCGCGATTCGCTGCAGTCCGAGGATGCCGACGAGCTCAAGCGCAAGACCGAGGCGCTGCAGACGGCGTTCCACAAGGTCTCCGAGGCGATGTACGAGAAGGCCAGGGCGGCCGGCGGCGAGTCGTCCGCGAACGGCGCGGCCGACGGCGCCGGCCCGGAGGCGTCCTCCGACGAGGACGACGTCGTCGACGCCGAGGTCGTCGAGGAAGACACCACCACCAACCCCCGCTAGACCGTGGCCACGGAGGAGCACCGCATCGAGCAGGAGGCGCCGGAGGGGGATCCCATCCCCCCGGCGCCGCCCGCGCCCGCGCCGCCCGCCGAGAAGACCCCGGCGCAGGCGGCCGAGCCGGACGCGAGCGCGAAGGACGACGCGGCGGCCGAGCCCGCCGAGCCCGAGCTCGACGAGGCGACCCTGCGCGAGCGGGCCGGCAAGGCCGACGAGTACCTCGCGCTCGCGCAGCGCACGCAGGCGGACTTCGAGAACTACCGCAAGCGGATGGCGCGCGACGTGCGCGCCGCCGAGGCGCGCGGGATGAGCCGCCTCGCCAAGGAGCTGCTGCCGGCGCTCGACAACCTCGAGCGCGCGGTCGCCGCGCTCGAGGCGGCCGACGAGGAGCACCACATGACCGACGGCATCCGCCTCGTCACGGCCGAGCTGGCGGGCGCGCTGGGGCGCACCGGCATCGAGGGCTACGCCGTCAAGGGCGAGCGCTTCGACCCCGTTCGCCACGAGGCCGTCGCGCAGCACACGGTCGAGGGCACCGAGCCGGGCACGATCGTCGAGGTCCTGCAGGCCGGCTACCGGCTCAACGACTCGATCCTGCGTCCCGCACGGGTGATCGTCGCCGGCTGATCGCGAGGACTCAGATGGCCCAAGACCACTACAAGGTGCTCGGCGTCGATCGCAAGGCCTCCGCGGTCGAGATCAAGAAGGCGTACCGCAAGCTCGCGCGCCAGTACCACCCCGATCGCAATCCCGGCGATGCGAAGGCCGAGGCGCGCTTCAAGCAGATCTCGCAGGCGCACGACGTCCTCGGCGATCCGGAGAAGCGCAAGGACTACGACCGCGTCCTCGCCAACCCGTTCTCGGGCGCGGGCCGCGGCGGCAGCGGCCAGCCGGGCTTCGACGCCGGCGGCTTCGGCGACATCCTCTCCGATCTCTTCGGCCAGGCCACGCGCGGTCGCGCCGGGGGCGGTCCCACGCGGCCGCGAGCCGAGCGTGGCCGCGACCTCGAGGCCGAGATCTCGATCGGCTTCGAGCAGGCGATCGGCGGGGCGCAGGTCCCGATCTCGGTGCCCACGTACGAGCGCTGCCCCACGTGCGCCGGAACCGGCGCCAAGCCCGGCACGGCCCCGATCGTCTGCCCGCGCTGCCAGGGCCGCGGGATCGAGTCCGAGGGCCAGGGCCTGTTCTCGATCTCCCAGCCGTGCTCGCGCTGCGGCGGAGCCGGGACCGTCATCGAGGAGCCCTGCCCCACGTGCCACGGCGCGGGCCGCAACCGCACCGTCAAGCGCTATCGCGTCAACGTGCCGGCCGGGGTCAGGGAGGGCAGCCGGATCCGTCTGACGGGCAAGGGCGAGCCGGGCCGCAACGGCGGCCCCGACGGCGACCTGTTCGTCGTCACGCACGTCCCCGACTCGCCCGTGTTCGCGCGCAAGGGCGACAACGTCGAGGTCGAGGTCCCGCTGACGATCCCCGAGGCGCTGCGCGGCGGCGAGATCGAGGTGCCGACGCTCGACGGGCGCAAGACCTTACGGGTGCCGGCCGGCACCCGCCACGGCAGCGTCCAGCGCCTGCGCGGCGAGGGACCCAAGCGGCTGGGCAAGACCGGCCGCGGCGACATCCACTACCGCTTCGTGCTCGACCTGCCCGACAAGCTGACGTCCGAGCAGGAGGCTGCCGTGGACGATCTCGCGAAGGTCTTCAACGGCAACCCGCGGGCGAGGTTGTTCTCGAAATGACAGCCCGGCGGCGTACCACCACACGGATCGAGGTCACCTCCGATCGCGGCGTGTTCATGATCTCGGTCGCCGCCGAGCTGGCCGACATGCACCCACAGACGCTGCGCATGTACGAGCAGCGAGGGCTCATCGAGCCCAAGCGCTCGCCGAAGGGCACGCGGCTGTACTCGCACGCGGACGTCGAGCGGCTGCGCCGGATCCAGCAGATGACCGCCGAGCTGGGCCTGAACCTCGCGGGTGTCGAGCGGGTGCTCGAGCTCGAGGAGCAGCTCGAGCGCACGCGCCGGCGCGTCGTGGCGCTCGAGCGCCGGCGCGACGAGCTCGAGGCCGAGATCGAGGCGCTCGAGGGTCGCCGCGAGCAGGTGCGCGCCGACATCGTCCGCTACGAGCAGACCGGCTCGGCGCTCGTGCGCGCGAAGGACATCAAGCCCCTCCCGATCCCGATCGAGCGCCGCTGAGACGCAGCTGAGCCCGACGTTTTCCCGGCTTGTCAGGCGCGAAGCCGGGACTACACTCGTTCTGGGGCTTGGAGAGGCGGCCGAGCGGGGTGGGAAACGTGGAGAGGCGGCAGAAGCGGGTTCGTGGTAGGCGTGTCCCGGCACCGCTCGTGCAGCGCGCCATGGCCGGGATCGTCCCCGGCGACCATGTCTGCGCGAGCTTCGGCTCCGACGACGAGCATCAGGCGATCGTCGCGCGCCACGCCCGCCAGGCGCTGCGGCGCAACGAGCGCTTCCTGTACGTCGCACACCGCAGCGACGACACGACGATCCGCGAGTACCTCAGGGAGGACGGCATCGACGTCGAAGCGAGCGTTGCGCGCGGGCAGATCGCGATCCGCCAGATCGAGACCCCGCACCGGATCGACCCCGAGGCGGTCATCGCCCTGCTTCAGACACACCGGCGCGCCGCGCTGCGCGACGGCTACAGCGCGCTGTGCGGCGCCGCCGAGATGAGCTGGGCGCTCACCCAGCCCGCCGACATCGACGCCGTCGCGTGCTACGAGCGCGAGGTCGACCGCGTGTTCGCGGCCGGCGACGTCACGGGCCTGTGCCAGTACGACCGCCGGCTGTTCGCGACCGACGCGCTGGAGCGGCTCGTCGCGACGCACGAGTTCCATCTCTGCGCCGGGCCGCAGCTCACCACGACCGTGCGCCGGCATCTGACGATCTCCGAGCAGGCGGACGGCGTCATCGCCCTGTCGGGCGAGCTCGACCTCGACTGCTCCGCCTATCTCGCAACGCGCCTCGCCGAGCTCGACGGCGAAGGCGACCTCGTCGTGCTGACCTCCGACCTGCGCTTCGCCGACGTCTCCGGCTGCCGCACGCTCGTGCGCGCAGCCGAGGCGCTCCGCGCCGACCGGCGCCCTGGTGCTGCCCGACGCGGCCGCCCCGGTCGTGCACGTGCTGAAGCTGTGCGGCTGGTCGTCGCACGGACGACTCGTGCTCGCCTGACCGGACCCTTGAGGAACCAAATCTGAGTCGGCTACACTCAGATCCATGCAAGCCGACAGGTTCACGATCAAGACCCAGGAGGCCCTGCAGGCGGCGCTCGCGATCGCTCCCACGCGGCGCCATGCGCAGGTCACCCCGCTCCACCTTCTCGCCGCGCTCCTCGACCAGGAGGGCGGCCTCGTCGTGCCCGTCCTCGCCAAGATCGGGGTCGCGCCCGACGCGCTGCGCGCCGAGGTCGACGCAGCGCTCGGGCAGCTGCCGACGCTCTCCAGCGCCGCCGAGCCGACGACCTCACCCGAGCTGCTCGCCGTGCTGCGCGCGGCCGAGCGCGAGATGCGCGAGCTCAAGGACGACTACGTCTCCGTCGAGCACGTCCTGCTCGCGCTGGCCAAGGACGACGGCCCCGCGGGCAGCGCGCTGCGGGGCTCCGGCGCAACGCGCGAGCGGCTCCTGCAGGCGCTCGCCGACGTGCGCGGCTCGCACCGCGTCACCGACCAGTCGCCCGAGGAGAAGATCCGGGCGCTCGAGCGCTACGGTCGCGACCTCACGGAGGCCGCCCGCGACGGCGACCTCGACCCCGTCATCGGCCGCGACGACGAGATCCGCCGCGTCATCCAGGTCCTCAGCCGCCGCACGAAGAACAACCCGGTGCTCATCGGCGAGCCCGGCGTCGGCAAGACCGCCATCGTCGAGGGCCTCGCCCAGCGGATCGTCAACGGCGACGTGCCCGAGTCGCTGCGCGACCGGCGCGTCGTCGCGCTGGACATCGGCTCGCTGCTGGCCGGCTCGAAGTACCGCGGCGAGTTCGAGGAGCGCCTGAAGGCCGTGCTGAAGGAGATCTCGGACGAGCGCGGCCAGGTCGTGCTCTTCCTCGACGAGCTTCACACGATCGTCGGCGCGGGCGCCGCCGAGGGCGCCGTCGACGCCGCCAACCTGCTCAAGCCGATGCTCGCGCGCGGCCAGCTGCGTGCCGTCGGCGCGACGACGCTCGACGAGTACCGCAAGCACATCGAGAAGGACGCCGCGCTCGAGCGCCGCTTCCAGCCGGTCCTCGTCGGCGAGCCGTCCGTCGAGGACACGATCGCGATCCTGCGCGGGCTGAAGGAGCGCTACGAGGTCCACCACGGCGTCCGCATCCAGGATTCGGCGACGATCGCCGCCGCGACGCTGAGCCACCGCTACATCGCCGACCGCTTCCTGCCCGACAAGGCGATCGACCTCATCGACGAGTCGGCCTCGCGCCTGCGCATCGAGATCGACTCGCTGCCGGAGGAGATCGACGAGCTCGAGCGCCGGGCGATGCAGCTGGAGATCGAGCTCACGTCGCTCGCCAAGGAGTCCGACGACGCGTCCAGGACGCGCCGCGAGGCGCTCGAGCGCGAGCTCGCCGAGCTGCGCGAGCGCAGCTCGGGCATGAAGGCGCAGTGGCAGGCCGAGAAGGCGAAGATCACCGCCGTCCGCGACCTCAAGGAGCGCCTGGAGATCGCCCACCGCGACGCCGAGCGCGCCGAGCGCGAGGCCGATCTGCAGCGCGCCGCCGAGCTGCGCTACGGCGAGATCCCCGAGCTCGAGCGCGAGCTCGCCGAGGTCGAGCAGCGCTCCGACGGCAACGACGGCTTCCTCAAGGAGGAGGTCACGCCCGAGGACGTCGCCGAGGTCGTCGCCCGCTGGACGCAGATCCCCGTCAGCCGGATGCTCGAGGGGGAGGTCGAGAAGCTCATCCACATGGAGGAGCGCCTGCATCAGCGCGTCATCGGCCAGGACGAGGCGGTCGGCGCGGTCGCCAACGCCCTGCGCCGCTCGCGCGCCGGGCTGCAGGATCCCGACCGGCCGATCGGGACGTTCCTCTTCCTCGGCCCGACCGGCGTCGGCAAGACCGAGCTGGCGCGCGCGCTGGCGGAGTTCATGTTCGACACGCAGGAGGCGATGGTCCGCATCGACATGTCCGAGTACATGGAGAAGCACGCCGTGGCGCGGCTCGTCGGCGCGCCGCCCGGCTACGTCGGCTACGAGGAGGGCGGCCAGCTCACCGAGGCCGTCCGGCGGCGGCCGTACTCGGTCGTGCTGCTCGACGAGGTGGAGAAGGCGCACCCGGACGTCTTCAACGCGCTGCTACAGGTCATGGACGACGGGCGCCTGACCGACGGCCAGGGCCGGACGGTGAGCTTCAAGAACGTCGTGCTCATCATGACCTCGAACATTCCGGGTGGCCGCCAGGGCGCCGAGCTGCACTTCCGGCCCGAGTTCATCAACCGCCTCGACGACATCGTCGAGTTCGACACGCTCGACCGCGCGCAGATCGGCGAGATCGTCGCCCTGCAGACGCGCCGCGTCATCGACCGCGTCGCCGAGCGCGGTATCACGGTGCACCTGACCCCCGAGGCGCGCGAGCTGCTCGGCGACCTCGGCTACGACCCCGTCTACGGCGCCCGGCCACTGAAGCGGGTCATCCAGAAGCGCCTCGTCGATCCGCTTGCCATGGCGATGCTTCAGGGCGACTTCGGCGAGGGCGACACCGTCCGTGTCAGCGCCGCCGACGGCGAGCTCATGCTCGTCAAGGCGCCGGTGGCCGAGGACGTCGCGGCCTGAGGCTGCATCCTCGGGCTACAGCGCGAGGATGAGCCTCAACGCTTCGTCGAGCGACTGCATCTCCGCGGCGTTGAGACGGCCGGCCGAGTCGCCGAGTCGCTGCGGGTCCACCACGGTGGTCTGCTCGACCAGCACGCGAGTCTGGGCGCCGAGCAGTTCGATGGTGGGGCGGAACGTCGCCGGCCGAGCGCTCGTGGATGTGGGCGCCACCAGCGCCGTGCTCAAGCCCAGGAGGTCGTCGGCTTGCACCACGACCGCGTAGCGGGCTCCCTGCTGCTCGCGACCGCGGGCCCGGCTCGGCGCGGGCAAGCGGAACACCTCACCACGGACCACTAGCTCTCAGGCGCCGGCGCCAGCTCGGCCATCTGCTCGCGGATGACACGCATCTCCTCGCGGTCCGCCGCGTCGTCGGCGAGTCGGCGCACTTCCTCTCGCACGGCAGCGCGCGTGCGGCGGCGGGCTGCGGCTTCACGCAACGCCGTGCGAACGGCCTGCGAGTCGTTCAGGCCCTCGGCGCGTACGACGTCGAGCGCTGCGGCGCTCGCATCGTCGAGTCGTACGTGCAGAGAACGAGCCACGGCTGTAATGTAGCACGTATTGTGCTACGACTGACGAAGGCCGGCGTGCTGCTGGCGCTCGACGGGCTGCACCCGAGCTCCAAGGGCGCGCGCGTCTCGTTCGGCGCGACAAGCCCACCGTGACCGACGGCCCCTTCACCGACGACCGCGGAGATCGCGCGGGCGTTCCTCGTCGGCGAGCCGACGGTCGCCCAGCGCATCGTCCGGCCAAGCGGACGCTCGCCGAGGCGAACGTGCCGTTCGAGGTCCGCGGCGGAGCCGAGCTCGCCGCCCGCCTGTCGTCGGTGCTCGAGGTCATCTACCTCGTGTCAACGAGGGCTACTCGGCGACCGCGGGCGACGACTGGATGCGGCCTGGGCTCTGCAACGAGGCGCTCCGCCTCGGCCGCATCCTCGCCGCGCTCATGCCGAAGGAGCCCGAGGTCCACGGCCTCGTCGCGCTCATGGAGATCCAGGGGGACGCATCGCGGCGCTCTACGACGCGCTCGCCCAGCTCGCGCCCTCCCCCGTCGCCGCCGCCCGCCTCCACCCTGATGGACGCGGCACGCGTCGTCAGGACGGCCCGCGCAGGTCCCACACCGGCTCGTCGCCGGGCCGCGGCTCATAGACGCAGAACGTCCCCGTGTGGATCTCGCTGTTCAGGCGGCGCCCGAGCGGCGCGTCGTGCTCCACGATGCGCCGCAGCGCCGTGCGGATCGCGCGCGTGACGTTCACCCGCGCCCGCTCGGCGTCGGAGCCGGTCTTGCGGTCGCGACCGCCGAGGCCGACGGCGCCGGCGAGCTCGCGCGCGACGAAGACGAGCTCCTCGCGCGCCCGCGACGCGCGCTCGGGGTCGTTGAAGGTCTCGGCCTCGTCGATCTCCTCCTGCAGCTCCTCCAAGCGCACGCGGTAGGCGGCCTTCGCCTGGGTGTCCAGCACCGGCCCGGAGTCGCCCTCACCCCGCGCGCGGACCTCGACCCCGGCCGCCACCGCGATCCCCGGCGCGGCGCCGCGCATCTGCGGGCCGGCGACGAGGTCGAGCGCGTGGAACTCGACGTGCGGCGCCGCGAGCAGCCGCGCGATGTGCGCCAGCCCCTTGGCATCGCGCAGCTGGATCTCACGGCCCGGCGAGCCGATCGTCCAGATGTCGCCACGACGGTAGAAGGCCCGCGGACCATCAAGCGCCGCGGATCTGGACGGCGACACCGCCACCGGCTCATGCGCCTCGGTCGGCGCCCAGCGCTTCTGCAGCCCGCCGAGGTCGAGGCGCCGCACGGCCGCCATCCCGTCGCGGCGCAGGGCTCTCGCGCTCGCCGCCGAGCTCTCGTCGCCGGCGCGCTCGAGCACATCGGCGAGCTCGAGCCGGATCGTGGCGACCATCGGCTCGGCGCCCCAGCGGCGCGCCATCCCCAGCGCCCGCTCGAGGTGGCCGGCCGCCTCCTGCAGACGACCCGCGGTCGCGGCGGCGATGCCCGCGTAGCAGGCGACCGGGCCGAGGCAGATCGCGGCGCGGCCGAGGATGACGGCGCGGTCGGCGAAGGGCTCCAGCAGCGTGCCGAGCTGACCTGTTCGCCGCGCGTCGCCGAGCCGGGCGCCCGCGCGGATGAGCAGCGCGACGGTCGCCAGCCAGTCCGCGTCGCGCGGGATCTCGGCCATCCCGCCGGCGCATAGGGCCTCGAACGAGCGCCGCGCATCCTCGGTGCGGCCCAGCACCGCGTGCGCAAACGTGGCCGCCGCGCGCCACGCCGGAGCGGCCGGATAGCGGCGACCGAACTCCGCGAGGCTCTGCTCGACCTCGTGCAGGCGCCCCTGCTCGCTGCGCAGCCCCAAAAGCTGCACGGCGTAGAGCTGCGCCGCGTTCTGCGGCTGCGTGCCGCGCCCGACCGCGAACGCCTCGCCAGCGAGCCGTTCGGCATCGCGCAGGCGCCCATCCATGAGCGCGCGCGAGGCCTGCAACAGCGGCACGTACCAGAGGTGCAGCGGATCGCGCAGCTCGCCGGCCAGGCGCGCGTGCACGGCGAGCTCCATGTCGGCGCCGACCAGGTCGCCGAGCTCCAAGAGGCTGACGATCCGCCAGTGATGGCCGCGCAGGATCAGCTCGCGGTCGCGCACCTCCTCGCCGAGCGCGACGACGTCTGAGGCGATCTGCAGGCGCTCGTCCAAGTTCTCCGGCGCCCAGAGCGTGATGAAGCGCGCGCTGAGCGTCGACGCCAGCGTGCCGCGGTCACCGAGCCGGCGCGCCATCGCGACCGCCTGCTCGCCGAGCTCGGCGCGCTCGCCGGTGCGGTCGGAGAAGTACAGCTCGGTCGCCAGGCGGCCGAGGACGCGCGCCAGCAGCGGCCCGTCCTGCTCGCCCAGCGACTCGCGGGCCTCCTGCAGCAGCGCCACGAGCCCGTCGTCGACGCGCCCGAACTCAAAGCCGCCCATGCCCGCGCCGTAGCCGAGCGCGGCGCGCGCGAAGCGCTCGGACGAGCCGAGCTTGCGGGCCAGCCCTGCGGCACGCAGGAACGTCTGGCGCGCGTCCCGTGTCGCCCCCGCGCGGCTGCGCGCCAAGCCCAGCGCGAGCAGCAGGTCGCAACGGCGCGGCACGTCGGCGCGCTCCTGCAACCCGAAGGCCTGCAACGCGCGCTCGAAGTGGTCCGAGGCCTCCTCGTAGGCGAACAGCGACATCGCGCGCTCACCCGCCCGCACCGAGTAGTCGATCGCCTTGGCCCCTTCGCCGGCCGTGGCGGCGACGAAGAAATGGTGGGCAAGCTCGGCGACGTGCGGCTCCGGATCGGCGGCGTAGAGCTCCTCCAGCGCCTGCCCGACGGCGCGGTGCAGCAGCCCACGACGCTGCGGGCCGAGGTCGTCGCGGAGCGTCTCGCGGATGAGCGCGTGCGAGAACGCATAGCGGCCCAGCGACGCCGGCCGCTCGACGATGACGCCGCTGTCGACCGCCTCGCTGAGCGCGAGGTCCAGCTCGGCGGGCTCGAGCTCGCAGACGCGCTGCAGCGTGTCGAGGCGAAACTCGCGCCCGATGACCGCAGCCGTCAGCAGCAGCATGCGCGTGCGGTCGGGCAGCGGCTCCAGGCGATGGCGGATCGTCTCGCGGACCCCGTCGGGGATCCGGACGGTCGCCACCTGCGCAGCGTCGTCGAGGTGGCCTTCGGCACTCAGCAGGCGCACGACCTCGTCGATGAAGAACGGGTTGCCGTCGGTCGCGTGGTGGATCGCGCGCACGACGCGATCGGGCGGGCGGCTGCCGGCCACACGCTCGACGACCTCGCCGACGTCGCGCTCGCGCAGGCCGCGCAGCGGCAGGCGCTGCCCGTGGCGGATGATGTCCCCGAGCGTGCCGGCGAGCTGCGGATCCAGCCGCGCCTCGGCCTCGCGGTAGGTCCCGATGGCGAGGATCGGCGAATCGCGCAGGTGGACGGCGAGGAAGCCGAGCAACAGCAGCGACGGGTGGTCGGCGCCGTGGAGGTCGTCGAGGATCAGCACGAGCGGCCCCTGCAGCGCGGCCGCCCGCAGCAGCGACGTGACCGCGTCGAAGAGCTGAAAGCGCGCCGCATCCGACTCGCCCTGGTCGGCCGCGACCGCGGCGCTCGCGTTCTGCGCGGGCGCATGCTCAAGGCCCGGGATCAGGCGTGTCAGACGGCCCGAGGCCTCCGGTCCGAGCGCGTGCAGCGCGGACGTGAGGTCGCGCTCGGTGGCCAGCCGGCGCAGGATCCGCAGCCACGGCCAGTACGCCGGCGCGCCGCCGCCGTCCCACGCGCGGCCCCAGAGGACGCCGGCGCCACGCGACACCGCCTCGGCCCCGATGGCGTCGGCCAGCGCGGTCTTGCCCACGCCCGGATCGCCGGCGACCATGAATAGCCCGCCGTGGCCCGCGAACGCGCCATCCAGACCATGGCGAAGCTCCGCAAGCTCGCGCTCACGCCCGACGAGAGTCCCCCTACCGTGGGTCACGACTTTGAGTCTAATCGTGCAATCCGCCGAAGCTCGCCGGGTGCAGGATCGACGGTCTCAGTCGCCGCGGGTGAAGACCTCGACCGGCTTGCGCACCCATGGCGTCGTGCGCTTGCTCGTGGCGCGCGTGTAGCGCTTGACGGTGTCGAACTGCAGGATCCACGTGCCGCGCTGGGGCGTGAACGGGAACAGCCTGCGCTCCTTCGCGTCGCGGATGACGCCGCAGGTGCCGCGCGTCCTACCGAGCAGGATCGTGCGGCGGACCTTCCCGGTCGAGCGACGCACGTAGTGCAGGTAGACCCGCGCGCGCGGGT
>Ga0136631_10000517_pt1 | contig 12010 bp, 8 predicted proteins | sample AntDrymUQ6012206_2_FD_104655 | JGI IMG/M metagenome (GOLD analysis project Ga0136631, IMG submission 104655) | Polar desert sand microbial communities from Dry Valleys, Antarctica - metaG UQ601 (22.06) | ecosystem: Environmental > Terrestrial > Soil > Desert | place: Antarctica: Dry Valley... | reverse complement strand
GCTGCTGAGATCGGCCACGCCACGTGCTGCCCCCGCACCGGCGGCAATCCTCGATCCGGCGGGTGGCGGGGTCGCAGATCGCGGGCGCTTTCTGGGAGTCGCTGCGGCCGCTGCCCTCGTCACCGCAACCGGCGTCTTCGGTGGGAGGGTGCTTGCGGCGGGGAAGCGCATCGACGAGATCCGGCAGGCGATCCGCATTCCGCGCCCGGCCCGTCGCGCACCGGCGCCCCCGGCCGGGGCCGATCTCAGGATTCCCGGACTCGCTCCGCTCTACGTCCCGAACGCCGACTTCTATCGGATCGACACCGCACTGCTCGTGCCGCAGGTCGACCCTGGGGACTGGACTCTCGAAGTGAAGGGCATGGTCGACAAGCCCTTCGCTCTTTCCTACGCCGACCTGATGGCGATTCCCCAGATCGAGGCGGACGTCACCCTCTCGTGCGTCTCCAACGAGGTCGGCGGAGGCCTGGTCGGCAACGCTCGCTGGCAGGGGGTGCTGCTAGCCGACCTCGTCGAGAGAGCGGGAGTCCGGAGAGACGCAACGCAGATCATCGGCCGTTCCGTTGACGGCTTCACAGCAGGCTTCCCGACCCAGGTGGCGCTGGACGGCCGAAACGCCATGGTTGCCGTGGCCATGAACGGCGAGCCGCTGCCGGCGGCGCACGGCTTCCCCGCTCGCCTGGTCGTGCCCGGCCTGTACGGCTATGTGTCTGCGACGAAGTGGCTCTCGGCAATCGAGCTGACGAGTTTCGACGAGGTCGACGGGTACTGGATCCCTCGAGGGTGGGCCAAGGAAGGGCCGATCAAGACGCAGTCCCGGATCGACGTTGCATCGCACGACATCATTGCCGGCGTCGCCTGGGCGCCGACGCGCGGTATCGAGCGCGTCGAGGTCCGGATCGACGATGGGCCGTGGGAGGAGGCGAAACTCGCAGCGGCGCTCAACGACGACTGCTGGCGGCAATGGTTCATGCGCTGGGACGTCGCACCGGGGCGCCACGTGATTGCCGTCCGGGCGACGGACGGCATGGGTGACACGCAAACGGCCGAACGGACCGACGTCGCGCCCGACGGCGCCAGCGGGCACCACACGATCCAGGTCGATATGGCGTAGCGCGTAGGCGACTTCGGCAGTCTCTGAGAGCGGATGAACGGGCTCGAACCGTCGACCTTCTGCATGGCAACTAGTGCTGGCACGCGGAGACTGGATCTCCGTCCGCATGGTGGAGCCAAATACGGCTCGTAGGATGAGTCTGGGTGAGTTTAAACAGGCTGATTCGGGAGAAAAACGGGAGAATTCGCGTCTGGTCAGACAACAGATGAGCTAGCTTGCGGAGCACTTCCCTAGGGCAGAATGCCGATGCTTTGCCGTGCTCGCCCGGAGCGGCGCGACGGCTGCCGCCGCACCGCCTACCAGCCCGCCAAGCGCGAGTATGCGCATCCTTCTCACAGATCATCTCCCCTCTCGACCGTCGAATTGGCGGGTTCGTCCAAACCCGGCACCGCGGCCAAAAACTTGCAGTGCCGTCCGTTAGAGCAAGCGTCGGCACGTACCGTGTTCGGCTCGCCGCCCGGCGGCCGCGCTCGGATCGATGCGGCGCGCGGCCTGTTAGCGTCGCACGAGTGTTCGTATCCGTGGGCGACGCGCGGCTCTCTACGTCGATACCTCCGCCTCCATCACTGCTGCACGACCCAGTCAGCGACTCGCGCAGGAAGTCGAGCCAGTACACCACGCTACGGAAGGTAACCCCGGGCGAACGAGACATCTACGGATCCGAGCGCGCGGCACACCCGGACAATCGCAGGAGCGGCCAGCTACAAACCGCGGGCTCAGAGCTCGTAGAAATGAGCGGCCTGCCCAACCGGTCCTCACTTCGAGTTCGTCGCGAACTCCGTGGCGAGTGGATTGAGCAGAATCACTTTGGCGATCGCACGCCGCCGCTCGGCACCCACGGTCGCCTGTGCCAGGCTACGCCACAGCAGCCAGTTCCCAGGATCCTTCTCGATTGCCCGCTTGTAGCTCCGCTGTGCGGCCGGCGTGTCGCCCGAGGCGAGTTGTGCGTCGCCGATCGTGACCCAAGGATCCGGCGACCATGGAAGTCGCCTCGCGCTCAGCTTGGCCTGGCGCTCGGCCGAGACCAGATTGCCTTGGCCTAACGCCTCGCGGCCCGCTACCAGCGCCTGATTCCCGACGAGGCTGACGAGCGCGAAGGCGCAGACGGCAAGCGCGCCGATGAGCACGACTCCGCGTATCGCCTTCCCGAGCACGGGCTGGGAATCGCCCGGCTCGACCGAGGCGAGGCAGGCGCCGCCGACGATGATCGCGAGCAGCGTGACGCCGACGAGCTCCCAGTCCCAATCGGCCCCTGCGTGAGCGAGGTACGCCGTGTAGGCCCCGAGTGCGGGCGGAACAAGCGGCAGTCGGCGGGCACGCACCCCCGCGACCAGGGGCGCGCCGAGCGCTCCGGCCAGGAGCGCCAGCCCGACCACACCGAGCTCGGCGAGTGTCTCCAGATAGAGGCTGTGCGCGTCGCGCACGGTATGCTCGACCCGCCGCCGCTCGTACCAGACCGGCTCGAACGTCCCTGCTCCCGATCCGATCAAAGGATGCCTGTGGGCGTCGTCCCAGGCGACGCGCCAGAGCGCCTGCCGGCCGGTACCCGAGAGGCTGAAGAGACGCGCATTCAGGTCGCCCTTGATCACGGGCAGAGGCTCGGCGAACTTTTCTCCTGCCCGCTCAGCCAGATGGACAGGACCTCCGTACGCCGCAACCGTCGCCACGACGCTGACAACCACGATCACCCCGAGCGCGATATTCGAGGCGCGAAACGTCCGCGGACTGAGCAACGCTCGACGCGAGAGCGAACTTACGAGCACGGCAAGAGCGGCAGCAATCGGTGCGAGCGCAAGCAGGACCAGCGCCAGATGGTGGCCCTGTTGCGTGGCAGCACGAAAGAGCGACGATTCGTGGGTGAGCGCCTCCTGTCTCGACGCGATCCAGACTCCTAGGGCGGGAGCAGGCGCCAGCGCAAGCGCCGTCGCCAGCAGCTGGAGGCGGCGAGGATCGACCGCGATCGCCACCGCGAGACCGGTGGCCAGCGCGATCCAACTTCCACGGCTGAAGGTGAAATAGAGCGTCGGAACGAGGACGAGCAGGGACATCGCCGAGAGAGCTTGCGCCTGGGGACGCGCACCGCGGGCGGCGAAGCTGAGCGCGATGATGACGCCGATCGCAGCGAGGAGCCCGAGCCCGTTCCAGTAGCCGACCGGCTCGGACAGGCGGTAGCCGCTTGTCGGGTCGTAGACGCCGAGGCGGTCGGGGAGAAGTCGCGTTGCCAGAGCGTACGAACAGACCGCGACGATTCCGATGAGTGTCCCAGCGAGAAGTGGAGGAACGAGTGAACGCCGACCGACCACGAGCAGCAGGAGGGCGGCGGCGACGTAGACGACGTTGCGCTCGAGCTCGCGAATGCTGCTCGCGGCGCTGAGGGACCAGAGCGCCGAGAGCCCGCCCCACGCGACGAACATGATGAGTCCGGCCACGAAGATCATGAGGAGAGGCGTGCGTGCCAGGCTCCGACCCACAACGACGGCGGTCGCCGTGAGCAGGAGCAGTGCTGCGGCGATCCAGCCCCATGAGGTCGCGAAATACCCGCCCTGATCGGCGTTGACTGCAATCACGAGCGCGGCGGCCGCTGCCGCCAACGCCCACGACCGTTGTCGGCTCATCGTCGGGCACCCGCCCGTGTTGCCGTCGACGTCGCCACCTTGGCGTGTGTCAACTGTGTCATCGCTGCGACTCCCTCGTCTCGCCACGGGCTGGAACGAGTCATGCGGGCCGACATCGCCGACGGTTCCTCGTCGAGCTCGGTCGGTTCGCGCGGGCGTATCGTCGTCGCAGCCCGTTGAAGAACGGCACAGTGACGTCGGCCTCGCCGGGCCGTGGACCACGCGTCCGACAGCTCGACCAGCCCCGCACCCGCGCTAGACCCGGCCGGAGCGACCGATGCCTGACCGCCAGGAGCAGGACCGCGATCGCCTCGGTCACGACGGCGGCCACTCCGGAGCGCGGAGCGGCAAGAACGCGATACTTGCGCAGCAGATAGCCGCGGCTGAAGCCGACCACGTTCGCCTTGGCGAGGGACCCGTCGCCAAGAGTGCTCGAGCCCGCATGAAGGGCACGGGCCCGGGACGCAAGGGCGCACCGCGCGCCCGCGGCCCGCAGACGAAGCGCCAGGTCGACGTCTTCGCAGTACGCGAAGAACTCTTCGTCGAAGCCACCGAGCGACAGGAACAGCGCGCGCCGGTACGCCGCGGCCCCCCCACAGGGACCGAGTGGAGGCGGGAGCGGCTCGTCGAGCCGCGAGATCGGCTCGTTGCCGAGGTAGTCGGAGGAGCTGAGCGCACGGTCGATCTCGATACCGGCGCTCTCGATCACATTCGGAGCTGCTTTTCGGAGCAACACGCCTGCGACAACGTCGACGTCCCCGGTGAACGCCTCGACGAGGGCGTCGAGGAATCCGGGCTGGGGAACGATGTCGTCGTTGAGGACGACGAGGAGCTCGCCCTGGGCGACCGCCGCCGCACGATTGACCGCAGTGCCGAAGCCCGTATTGCGCCCGAGACTGACGATTCTCGCCGGAGTTTCTCGAAGTTCGGACAGGATCTGCTCGGGAAGACCGTTGTCTGCGACGAGCGTCTCGACCGAGTCCCCGTCCGCGCCCAGCATTCGGATGAGCTGGATAAGCTCGGGCCCCGCGGCCACGGACGGAATCACGACCGAGACCGTCGGGCCCACGTGAGCTCTAGGAGTACAGTCCAAGGATCACCTCGCGCATGCGCCGAAGGAACATCGGCCGCGAGAACGAGCGGGCGCGCTCGGCGAGGGCGGACGGGTCCCAACGGGTGTGAGCGACGCGATCGACCGCATCGCGAACGGCCGCAGGCTCGGGCTGCTCGATGAGCAGTCCGTCCTGCCCGGGTCGGACGATGTCGACCGCTCCGCCCCGGGCGAATCCGATCACCGGTGTGCCCGAGGCAAGCGCCTCTACCATCGACATACCGAAATCCTCCTCGCCGACATGGATGAAGCCCGATGACTCCGCGTACAGCGATACGAGGTCCCGGCGCGAGGCCCAGCCGACGAGACGGACGTTGTCAGGTAGGTCTCGCCGCAGCTCCTTCTCGAGCGGCCCCACGCCCACGATCACAAGGCGGTAGGGAAGGCCGCGGAAGGCCTCGACGACGAGGTCGGGGCGCTTGTACCGGATCAGCCTCCCGACCCAGAGGAACTGACCGGGATCCTTCGCCGCCGACGGCTCGAAGTCATCGACGTCCACCGGCGGGTGGACGACCACGGCGTCGCGACCGAAGAATCGCCCGATTCGGTCGCGGACGGCGCTCGAGTTGGCGACGAACACATCGGGCCCCCAAGCCGCCGCGCGATCCGCTCGACGAAGGCGCGATGCCGCCGCGCGCAGCGCGAATCCCGGGACGCCCCAGCGATCGCTGTCCACCTCCGGAGTCCATGCGTACCGCATCGGAGTGTGGCAGTAACACACGTGCAGGGCGTCGGGCCTCGTGCGCACATGGAAGGCGCACGCGTGCGAGGAAGAGATGACGAGGTCGTACGGCTCCAGATCGAGCTTCGCGAAGTAGTGAGGGACGTACGGCAGGAGATAGCGCCAACGCCCGCCGCGGAGCCCGCGCTCACGCAATCCGGGCAAGGATGCGAGACGGGACTCTCGCACGATTGCCTCCGCCAGGCGCTGGGGCAGCAGGTTGCGAACGGCGTGAAACGTGAAGATGTCAGGACGAGCCGACGGAGAAAAGAGCCCGCTCCACATCGCCTCGACCACGCGTTCTGCCCCGTACATTCCCACGAACCAGTCGTGGGCGATCGCCGCATCGACCTCGAGGTCATGCTCGTCGGAAGCGCCGCGCCCCGCGCTGCTTCGATCGGGCATAGAGGGAATCTGCTGGATAGATCACACTGTAAGTGAGTGTCCGATACCGAACAACCGGCGGTACGCGACGATCCGCCGCAGGCGGTCAGGCGGGCGACGCACATCCTCGCGATCATGCACTCTGACGCCGCCGGCGGCCCGCCGCAACACGTCTTCCCGTGGCTCGAGCATCTTGCCCAGCGCGGCCGGGTCGACGTCGTCGTTCCGGGCCGGGGATCCGCAGCCGATCTCTTCGCAACGATGGGCCGGGTCAGCACGCTCGACTACCAGCGGATCACATACCCGACAGGACCGGGCGGCCTGATCTCCCTCTTCTCCCGTCTGCGGCGGGATGTCCGGGCGTTCCGTCGCCACATCAGGAAGACGAATCCCGATCTGGTCCTGGTGGTGACGTCCATGCTGCCGGCTGCGCTTGTCGCCGCCCGTCTCGAGCGCCGCCCCACGATCGTGTACGTGGGCGAGATCTTCGACAAGCGATTCGTACGCAGCCGTGGCCGCTTGCTGGCTGGCGCAGCCATGCGGCGCCTCCTCGGGTACGCCGATGCACTCGTGTGTTGCTCCGAGGCGGTCGCCCGCCAGTTCTCGGCCGCAAAGAGGGGTCGCGTCGTCACCGTGTACCCCGGGGTCGGCACGGCGTACGCAGGCGGGAACGGCGACCGCTTCCGTGCAGCTCACGGTCTGACGGGTGCAGGCCCCTGTCTCGCAGTCGTGGGCAACCTGACCCACGGTCGGGGACAGGATCTGATCGTGCGCGCGCTGCCCTCGATTCGTGAGCGCCTTCCAGATGTCCATTGCATTGTTGCCGGGCTGCCGCACCCGAAGCCGGCGGACATCGCCTACCGTCGAGATCTGGAAACGCTCGCCGCGGAGCTGGGCGTCGAGCACAGGGTCACCTTCGTCGGCTTCGTCGAACGCATTGCCGATCTGTATGCGGCCGCGGACATCGTCGTGAACCCTGTTCGGTTCAATGAGCCGTTCGGGCGAGTGGCGATCGAGGCGATGAGCGCCGGCCGCCCGGTGATCGCGGCACGGGTGGGCGCGATCCCGGAGATCATGCGTGACGGGCGCGACGCACTCCTCGTCGATCCCGACGACGACCAGGCGCTCGCCGCTGCAGTCGTACTTCTGTGGAGCGACCGCAAGCTGCGAGAGCGGCAGGTCGATGCGGGAAAAAGGCTCGTATCGTCGAGGTTCGGCGAGCAGGCGGGCGTCGAAGCGTTTGCGGCGGTCGTCGACGACCTCGCTCGGGGCGCATGAGGATCGCACCGCCGCGGCGGTTCACGCGGATGAAAGCGGCGCGGTCCCGTCAGGGTGGGGAACGCGGGCTCGACGAGCTGACCCTCGACCTCGCCGACGTCGCCCGCCTCGACCGTTACGCCCGGCTCGGCAACAGCGGGGCGGAGCTTGGGGACGGCGACTCGGAACCCGGGCCGGTCAGTCCGGAGCTCGTGCTCGTCTCGCCGCCCGAGCTCGCGTCGCTCTACCGCGAGCAGCTGCTTGAACCCGAGGCGTTCGAGGAGTGGCTCGAGCGGGTCCGGAGCCGCGAGCCGGAGCCGAAGCCGGAGCCGGAACCGAGGCTCGAACCGGATCCGAAGCCACAGCCGAAGCCGCGCGCCGCACGAGCGCCGTCGGTGCTCCTGCTTGCCGCGGCCGCCGTCGTGGCACCGATCGCGGCCTTGCTCGTTGCCGTCTACCCGTCCCTCTCGGTGCTCGCGGTCGCCCTGGCCCTGATCGCCGCCCTCGCTTTTCGCGCCCCGGCGTACGCCGTTCTCCTGTCGCTCCTGCTCTTCGGAACCGAAGGCTCGATCAAGGTAGGGCTGGCGGCCGACCTGCCGCCCGTCGGTGTGACCCCCGACGCCGTCGGCGCGGCAGCGATCGACCTGGGGCTCGGCATCGCTCTCGCCGGCGTCCTCCTCCACGACCGCGGCCGGAGTCTGGTCGCAATCTGGCGTGCAGCCGGGCGGGGAGCGCGAACCGCGTTCGTGCTGCTCCTCCTGTGGCTGGCGATCTCGGTCCTCGACGTTCCGGTCGGCGGGAGCATCACCCCCGCCTTACACGGCTTCCGCCTGACGCAGCTGTACGTGTTCGCAGCCGTCGCGGGAGTCGCCCTCTTCACGAGGCGCCGGTCGGACCTGATCGTGCGCTGCCTCGTGGGCGTGCTGTTTCTCGTCTCGGCCTATGCCGCGCTACGCGGAGTGGTCGGTCCCTCCGCAGGCGAGCGTGTGCAAGCCATGAGCAGGCTGACGACACCGCTCGTACCGGGCAGCCCGGAGGTCGTCTTCAGGAATACCGGGTCCTTCACGAGTGCGATCGGGCTCGTGAGCTTCCTCGTCCCGGCAGGCGTGTTCGCATTCGCGCTCGGCCTGCTCTCGCCGCGCTACCGGCTGCTCTGCTGGTTCATCTCGGCGTTCGCGATCGTCGGCATCCTGGGATCGCAGGTCCGGGCGGGCGTCGTCGCGCTGGGCGTGGGAATCTTCTGCGCGGTGGCGCTGCTCGCGGCGCGGAGGGGTTCCTCCCTCCGGGTGAAGCTTGCCCTTGCCGCCGCACCGCTCGCACTCCTCGGATTCGGCGGCGTCTTGCTGACCATCTCGGCCTCGGGCTCAGCCGAGCTTCAGCAACGGTCGAGCGCGGTCTCTGACCCTTTCGCAGACGCGTCGCTGCAGGGCCGGTTCGCGACCTGGAAGACGCAGCTGCGCATCGTCGAGGCGCATCCGCTCGGCACCGGCCTCGGCACCGTCGGGCGGGCAACCGCGACGTCGACCACGTTCGCCGTCACGGCCGACAACAGCTTCGTCAAGATCCTCAGCGAGCAGGGCATTCCGGGCGGCGCCCTCTTCGTGCTCGGTGTGGTCGGAGCGTCGATTGCCGCCGGCCGCCGGTTCCGCGATCTCGGCGTACGCTCCCGTCCGCTGGGCGTGGCGGCTCTGGCAGGTTTCGTCTCGTTCCTCGTGCTCGCGCTCTTCTCCGAAGCTATCGAGCAACCGGGGAAAGTATTAGTGTGGGTCCTGCTTGGACTGTGCCTCTGGGAGGCTTTCGGGCGGCGGACGGAGCAGGAGCGCATGACGCAATCTTCTTTGAAGCTGGATGGCGTCGACCGGCGAGACACCGGCCGTGAGCCGCTGGGCGGGAAGCCTCCCCGGCCCCCGAGATGGTTCCGCTCCGTCTATCTCGGCGTTCTCGTGACGGTGGTCGTCTTCGGAGCGATCGTCTTCACGCTGATCCGCAACGACGTGTTCGATTCGTCGGGCAACATCAGCCCGACCACGCCCGGAAACGGCGCAGCAGCGACCGGAAACGGACTGGTCAGGCTCAACCTCGTCGATAATTCGAGCTTCGAGTCCGACCTCGGAACCTGGTCGACGCCGCCCGCGTTCACTATCGCGCACTCGACCGCACGCGCCCACGAAGGAGACGGATCACTCGTATCGACGCGCACACGTGCCAGCTCGAACGACGGGAATACCGGCACCACCTCCCTCGTCTTCCCCACAGCCGGGAGGTACCGGGCCGAGGCGTGGGTCTACCTGCCCACCGACTACGCCGGCGGCCCGCCGGCGGTCTACCTGGAGGGGTACGTGGGAAGCCGTCTGCTTGCCCAGGAGATCGGCGATCCACGCCTCCGCGGTCAGTGGCAGCGGGTATGGTCGGAGTACAGGCTGGTCTCGAGCGGCCTCGCGGGCTCGCTCGTGCTGCGTGTGATCGGCACGCTCCCGAGCATCGACAGGATGCTCTACTGGGACGACGTGGCAGCCCCTATCGTGGCCAGGAACTTCGTGGTCAACCCGGGCTTCGAGACCGGACTCAGCTCGTGGGCCGATCCCGCGTCGTTCGCCGTCCAGCAGTCGAAGGACCGCGCTGCCGCGGGCGACGCGTCGATGGCCTCGGTGCGAGATCGCAAGACACCGGAGGACGGAAACACGGGCTACACCTTTCTGGCCCTCCCGAGAGCCGGCACATATCGCGTCGAGGCGTCCGTCTATCTGCCGGAAGGCTACGACGGCGGCCCACCCGCAGTCTACCTCGAGTCTTACCAGGGAAGCCGAATTCTTGCCGAGCGGACAGGCGATCCGAGTCGCCGAGGAGAGTGGCAGCGCGTCTGGACCGATCACAAGATCGCCGCCGGCGATCTCACGGGAGCGCTCGTCGTGCGCGTGAACGGCTCCCTGCCGAGCCTCGGGAAGGTGATCTACTGGGACGGCGTCCTCGTCACCGCCCCTGCTTCCAGAGCCGCGGTCGCCACGGCGCCCGCGCGGCGCCAGTCGACGTGGCTCGCGGCTCTGCTCGCCGATGAGCAGGTCAGGCTGGAGGTGTTCCTGGCGCTGGGACGGGACGCCTATCGCCCGGATCGCGTCCGGGTGACTCCGAGCGAGCGCGACGGCGTCTTCAGCTTCAGCCTCGGCGTGTCGGGGCGCACGCCGGAGGAAGCACGCCGGATGGTCGATGCGCTTGCCTCCGGGGTCGAGAACAGGTCGGTCTCGAGCGGGGTCGAGCGCGCGACGGCTGCGCGGCAGGCGGCTCAGACGAAGCTCGCGGCAGGCGAGATCTCCTCCCACAGGCGCAGCGTCCTCGAGCACCAGGTCACAAACCTGACGACCTTTCTCTCGGCACCCGCCAGCGCGTTCCTGGTCGGTCCAGGTGCTCTCCACGCCTCCTCCCCTTCCCAGCCTGCCGACCGGCTCGTCGACGCGCTCCCAGGCCCGTTTCCCCCCCGACCGGGAGCGTTGTGGGCGGGTACGGCCGCGCTCCTCACCGCTCTCGGTCTGCTCGCCACCGCCGGCGTCCTGACCGGCGCCCGACCACGATGGTTTCCCGCGCAGGCCTGAAGCCGGACAGCCGCGGGGTGAGATCGATTCTCCGCAGGCTTCGGTCGCCCCGCCGTCGGCTGCTCCTCCTCGCGCTGCTCTGGACCGTCGGCATGGGGACCTGGCTGCTGCTCTACCGACAACAAGCCCAGACATGCGGCGTCGATGCCTTCCGCTACTGCTATTTCGGGTTCCCGCTCAAGGTCGGGCTCGGACGGACGGGAATCGTCCTGCTCTGGGCGGGAGGGCTGGCTGCGATCGGAGCGACGACGACGATGCTGTTCCTCCCGGACAAGGGAGCCTCGTCATCCTGACCACTACGAGGTGCCCGTTCGGGATCGCAGGCGTCGATGGAGCACGTCCTCGAGTCTAGAGTCCCCGTACGCCTTTCCGGACGCGCAGACGCGGAGCGACTCCGCGGACGAAGGCATACTCGAGCGCGAGCGCGCGAACCGCCAGCGTGCCCTGCATTGGTGACTGCGGAGCTTCGATGATCTCGGCGAGCGGTTCGACCGCGCGCTGCCACGTGATCTGCTCTCGGAACCGCGCGACTCGCTCGCGAACCCGCGCGTATTCCTCCGAGTCGTCGCAGAGCTCGAGAATCGCGCGCGCGCAGTGGTCGACGTCCCCGAAGCGGATCGTCCGTCCGAGCCCGTTCCGGTCGACGAGGTCGCTCAACGCTCCGCCTTCCGTGGTCACAACCGGGACTCCGGCCCAGAGGTAGTCCAGGATCCGCGTCCGGTAAGCGAACGTCGTCTCGACGTGCCGCGAGTGGACGTTGAGGCCGATGTCGGCGGCGAGCAGGTAGTTCTGCCGTTCCTCGTACGGGATCCAGTCGAAGGCGAAGAACACGGTTCGGTCCTTCAGGCCCAGCTCATCGGCGAGTCGAATCGCCCGGTCGGTCGTGCTCATCTCGCCGTACTGCCCGGACGGGTTCACGTGGCGGAGCCCGAGGCAGTAGAGCTTGACGTCGTCGCGAGTCGCCGAGATCGTCGCCATTGCTCTGATGAGCGTCTCCGGGTCGAACCAATCCCAGAGGTTGCCCGGCCAGATCAGGACCTTGTCGTCCTCGCGGGCACCCGGCAGTGTGGCGCGGACGTCGCTCACTGTCGCGCGCGGGGGCTCGGCGTCGACGCCGAGCCCGACCGCTCTGACGAGATGGCCGAGCAGCGGGTCGAGCCGGTAATCCTCGAGCGTGATCCTGCCGAGCGCGGCAAGCGCACCGAGCAGCGCCTGGCATTG
>Ga0136631_10000516_pt1 | contig 12014 bp, 12 predicted proteins | sample AntDrymUQ6012206_2_FD_104655 | JGI IMG/M metagenome (GOLD analysis project Ga0136631, IMG submission 104655) | Polar desert sand microbial communities from Dry Valleys, Antarctica - metaG UQ601 (22.06) | ecosystem: Environmental > Terrestrial > Soil > Desert | place: Antarctica: Dry Valley... | reverse complement strand
AGCGGAGAGTTCATAGCTTTTCTAGATGTCGACGACTGGTGGCTGCCGACCAAATTGGAAAAACAGATACCGCTGTTTTCAGATCCACAAGTGGGATTGGCCTGTGGCATTTATTGGATTGACAACGAGCGGAAGAACAAGCGCCGGAGATCGCATAAGCGCCCCGTCCCGACTGGTTGGGTGCTTAACGACCTGTTGAAGTCGTACTTTATTGGAATGCCCACGCTGGTGGTGCGACGTTCTGCGTTGGCTTCGCTCGACCACGCATGCGACCCACGCTACCACATGATCGGCGATTTCGATCTCGTAGTTCGCCTCTTGATAAAATGGAAAGTGGACTGTGTTCAGGAGCCGATTGCGTGCTATCGCATTCACGGCAATAACGAGAGCGCGAAGCAGCGAAGACTGCAGATTGAAGAGTTGAAACACTGGTACTCAGAAGTCGCGACGGTGGAACCGATCCACTCATGCTCCAACCTCTCGTTCGTCAAGAGTCAATTTTTATACCTGGAGGCGAAAGATCGCATCCTGCACGCCGACAGAATGGGAGCTTACCGTCTGCTCAATCGCTTCCCATGGGGGTTCCGCAAGTTGAGGATTTGGATGGGTCTTTTTGCACCGCCTTTTGTCCTTCGCAGGCTGACCTGAGACGCTCACGCTCTTTTCTGAGATTTCTCGCGCAAGGCGCGCGACCGTACATTCACCTAAGTGCTCGAAGCAGTGATACGCCTCCCGAAACTGAAGAACCTGCTCTGGTTCTGCGCGGTAATGCTAGTTGCGCTTTCTTTCCCAATTCAGGTCGTTACCGGCAGTCCCTATCCTTCGCTGCTACCCTACCTGATCGTCGGTGGGATTCTTGTGCTGCGTTCATTGTCTCCGGGACGCTTGAACGAGAAGAGAAGAACAGCATCGCGATTCAGCAACATCAGCGGGATGGTCACCCTGTATCTGTTTCTTCTCCTGCTGGACACAGGTTGGCAGGCGAGTGTCGGGGTTATCAGTGCATACCAAACGCTTACCGCTCTGACGATCTTCCTCCTGCCAGTCGTCTGGTACTGGTACTTTCGAAGAGCTGCGTCTGAGTACGAAATACGAACGGTTCTGCTTGCAATAATGGTTGCCGGTCTGGTAGTCGCGATTTACTTCGCGTACGACTCCTATGTGAAGCTCGCCCTCGGCCGTACAACCGCTTATGCTAATCAGGCATTCGAGTATACGCTCGCTAGAAGGGGTACGGACGAGATGAGTGAGAACACCGCGCGAATAGCTTCCGGCAATAGAAGCTTCGGCCTCCTGGAAACGCACTCGGTATCGGGCGCGTGGGCGGTCTTGGGAGCACTGGCGGCGCTGTCATTGTTACCACCAAAACGCAAAGTTGCCCGAGGATTAACGATTCTGGCTTTCGGAGCGATGCTGCTCCTCGGACTCAATTTCACAACGATTGTTGCATTCGCTGTCGTAATGTTTCTGGTCGAGTTCGGCGGTATCCGGCTCCTGGTTGGAAAGATCTCTTCTGCGGTCGCACGCAACCTGGCGACGCTCGGTCTAATTGGTTTCCTTTCCGTAAGTGTGGCACTGTGGGTAGTTCGCGGGCCAATGTCCGAGTTCATTCTAAGCAGCCTTGCCGGCCAAAAGGACCTCGCGCTTGGGACGGGCGATGTGGGGCGTAGCATGTCCATCATCGTGCGCGAGTACTTTGGCAGTTACGTTCAACATGTCTCAGACTCACCATTTACTCTGCTGCTGGGCGACGGCTTTACCGGTTACGGCATGCCCAAAGGCGGTGATGTGGGTTTCATTGAGTCGATTGCGAGGTTCGGCGTGCCGTTCTTCCTGGCGCTCACGTACGGCCTCTTCAGGCTAGCGAGGAGTGCAGTCCGCCAAATCCGGATTGAAAGGGCGTTACGTCCTACGAGAATGCTTCGGTTCGCACTCTCCGTGACGCTTCTCATCCTCCTCACGGAAGTTCATTACACTGTCTGGACATCGAAGGCGGTACTGCCGATTGTGTTCTTCGCTCTCGCCCTTTACGATCGCTATCTCCTGTATCGCAATCCGGCCCCCGTCGACAACAAACCGTCATTCGACTCTACGCTGGCGATGAAGACTTTGGATCGGTAGTGGAATCAGATTCGACTCATGGCAGGCCATCACCGCCGGTCATTGTGAGTGTTGTCATCGCAACCCGGAACGATGCCCAGCGGGTTGGGTTTGCGATCGTGTCGGTTCTCAACCAGACCTTCACTGACTTTGAGCTCATCGTCGTGAACGACAACTCGACGGATGGGACGGCGCGCGTTCTCGAAAGCTTCAGAGAGGCGGATTCGCGAATATCGGTTATTACCAATACCACACAGCTGGGCCGCGCGGGTGCGCGAAATGCGGGGATCATGGTTGCGCGTGGTGAGCTCATCGCGGTGCTCGATTCGGATGATATGATGTTTCCGGAGCGCCTCAGTCGCCAAGTCGCCTTCATGCGCGGCAATGGCGCGGTTGGGATACTCGGCACATTGGCAGTCTTCGAGATGGGAGGGCAGTATTACGATGCACGCCTGCCCACCGAGTCCGCGGTCTTGCGTCGTTACCTGAGCAGCGGACAGATGCCCATACTGAACTCGTCCATTCTATGCCGCAAGTCGGTTCTCCTTTCAGTCGGTGGCTATCAATCATCGGCATACAGTCCCATATTCAATGAGGACTATATCACCTTTCGCGTCCTGCTCTCACAAACTGAGTTTGCCAATCTCCGAGATCCGTTGATTCTCGTCTGCACTGACGGCCTTGTGAACCCAAAGGTTATCAGGAACAAGTTGCGCGAGATGAACACGTATGAAGTGCATACGCTGCACGGCTCGATGTCCGTACCCAGGATCTTGAGACTCGTTGTGCGTGGATTGATGGTCTGGTTGCCGGACTCACTTCTTGGCGCTTTGTACTACCGCCGCCTGCATGCAGGGCCGTTCAGCCAGCACGCTGAAACGGTTCGCGGATTGAAGCGGCGTCTTGAAGAGCAAAAGTTGTCCATCGAGCGAACCGGTGGCTTGCGTGGAATAGAAACTTGAATCGCGGCGAGTAGCGCGTGCGACGGCCCGCGCCGTGAGCCCGCGGTGAGTTAAGGCCGAGGGTGTGTGGGTCCGGCAGCGATGCGCCGACGGAGTTTGGCCCACCGGTTATTCGCTCGAGGCCAACGATATGCTGTTCATCGACTCCTCGCACATGATACGCCCGCAGGGTGACGTAGTATGCGAATACCTGGAGATTCTTCCGACGTTGAAACCCGGCGTCTTGGTGCATGTTCACGATGTCTTTGCGCCGCGCGACTATCCGGCGATCTGGGTTAAGGACCAGGTGCGATGTTGGAACGAGCAGTATTTGGTGGAGGCGTTTCTGACCGGCAACCGCGATTTCAAAATCGTCGGTGCGCTGAACTTCCTGAAACACCACCATGCGGGCGAGTTAAAACCGAGATTTCCGGCACTGGCCGCCGAGTTCGAGAGGTGCGAGCCGGCGTCGCTGTGGATTGCACGGCGTTGAACCGCGCTGCGGGAACCCGGTCTGCATATCGTGAGTTGACGGCTAACTCGATAGATGTTTTCGCAAAAACAAAACCAGTCCCCAATGGCTAAATACCCCGCTTTCGTCCTGGAAGAAAAGATCAACAAATTATTATGCAATCTGTGTGGCGGTCCAATCGTAAGAATTGGGCGAGGTAAGTTCAATCTGCGTTGCCTCGCATGCCGTAGTACGTTTATTCACCGTGCGTTGTGTCATGTCTTTGAAAAATTCTCTTTCAGTGAAAACACAATTGTCTACGAGCTTTCCGTACACGGGTCTTTCTATAAATACCTCAAAAAACGATATAAAAATCTTACAGCTTCCGATTATATTGATTCAGTTCCATTCGGTACGATGCGAGAAGGTCGGCTCATTCAAGATGTAGAAAAACTCTCATTCTTTTCCGAAAGCTTCGATGTGGTCACATCAACGGAAGTTTTTGAACATGTAGCTAACGATCTTAAAGGATATCAAGAAGTACACCGGGTGCTAAAACCTGGAGGAAAATTTATTTACACAGTTCCGCTCGAGCTCTTCACAAGAAAAACAATTACCCGCGCTTACATCAAGGAAGATGGCACCCTTGAGCACATCCTCCCACCGGAATATCATGGCGATTATCTGAGAAAGGGAATCCTAGCGTTCAGAAATTACGGCATCGATATCTATGATATTCTGAAAAAAGTCGGTTTTCAGGACGTGAAAATCTATAATGTGAGGACCCATTTCGATCTTTGGGACCCAGTTATCTGTTGCACTAAATAGTGAATTTGACGGTAGCCCAGTTTAGAGGTCTAGGAATAAGTTGACAGTCCCCGATGACGCGGGAGCGGCGAGCAGGGTTGGTCCATGCGTCGCGCTCTTCCGGACCGGATCGTCCTGGACAATGGTGCCGAGTTCCAGAGCAGATCTCTCGATGCCTGGGCTCACTGGCGGGGAGGAAGGCGCGATTTCATCAAACCCGGGAAACCTGTGGAGAACGCCTTCATCGAGAGCTTCAACAGCCGACTTAGAGGCGAGTGCATGAACTCGTACTGCTTCTCTCGCTCGCTGACGCAAGGTGCACAATAGAGAGCTGACGAGAGAGCTACGACACTGCTCGGCCGCACCGCGGCCTCGCACTTCAAACCCCCGGCCGAGTATGCAGAACAATTCAAGAGGAAAACGCTGAACAACTGTCAGCTTAAAACCGAACCTAAAAAACGGCTACCGTCAGTATGATGCACGATACAAGACAGCCGCGTGTTGCCGTGTTGCTTGCCACATATAATGGCATGCCGTACTTGGAGGAGCAGGTGGCTACAGTCAATGCTCAAATAGGCGTCGACGTCACAATCATCGCGAGTGATGACATGTCTGATGATGGGTCATGGGCATGGCTCAATCAACGCCAGGGGGAACGGTTACACCTTCTCCCAAGAAGCAAGGCAGGGTCGGCGGGAAGGGCGTTCGTCAGGCTCTTGTGCGACGTGGACTTCGCTGCGTTTGATTACGTGGCGTTGAGCGATCAGGATGATCTATGGGCTCCTCGAAAACTTGATCGTGCGATTGCTCAGATGGAACAATCCGGATCTGGCGGCTATAGCTCGGATTTGGTCGCATTTGATGAGAACAATAGATTCTGGTGCCTTGACAAGGGACACGAAGCCGTAAGGTTCGATTATTTGTTTCAGGGTGCCTCCGCCGGATGCAGCTACGTCCTGACGCGGGAAGCCGCGATGCTCGTGAAGGAAAAACTCGCTCCAATCAAAGAGTCATTCCCCCTTCGAATGTCACATGACTGGCTGATATATGCCATCTGTCGTTCGCATGGAGTGCCATGGCGCCTCGACAGTACCTCCCACATTCTCTATCGACAGCACAAGGGTAATGCGTACGGAGCACTTCCAGGATTTCGTGGGTTGATGCTCCGGTTGCGACTCGCGCGAAGTGGCTGGTATCGAGAGAGTATCCTGCAGCTCGCTCAGGTGCTGGAAAATACACAAGATGAGCGCGCCATATTGAGCGCAGTTGACCGACTGAGCTGGAGGGATCGTGCCTGGCTGTCGATGAAGGCAAACGAGTTTCGCAGACGCAAACGAGATCGCGTGCTTCTCATTGTGACGATCGTGGCAGGGTTGTTTCGATGAAGCATGTCGTCTGAAAATCCTCATGCCGTCGTGAATTGTTTGAAAGCATCCCTCCGGCAGTGAAGCGACTTCTCGATCTTGTGCTCGTTGTGGTGTCTGCACCAATCTGGATTCCGCTACTGGCGGGGCTGGCACTCATCGTTCGCCTGCAACTTGGCAGTCCGGTGCTCTTTACCCGGCGCCGCCCAGGATTGCACGGCCGTCCGTTCACGTTGGTCAAGTTTCGGACGATGACAGATGCTCGCGACTCAGCAGGACTTGAAAGGCCCGACAGCGAGCGTCTGACGCGATTCGGCCATTTGCTACGCGCGACGAGTCTCGATGAACTGCCTGAGCTCTGGAACGTGTTGCGCGGGGAGATGAGTCTGGTCGGACCCCGACCACTATTGATGGAGTATCTTCCGCTCTATACACCCCAGCAGGCGCGACGTCACGAAGTGCGGCCCGGCATCACCGGGTGGGCCCAGATCTCCGGGAGAAACGCCATCAAATGGGATGACAGGTTTGCGCTCGATGTCTGGTATGTCGACCACCACAGCTTCTTGCTGGACCTTCGGATCCTCGCATTGACTATCGTTCGGGTCGTTCGGCGCGAGGGGATTTCCCAAGAGGGCCACGTGACGGCGGAACCCTTCCGAGGCTCGGCCGGGACATGACGGCGAGCGCGTTGGTCATTGTGGGGGCATCGGGCCACGGCCGGGAGGTCGCTGCGGCGGCTCGCGATGCAGCCGCCGCGGATCCGACATGGGGCCGCGTTTGCGGCTTCCTGGACGACGCTCCCGAACTGCTCGGAAAGACGGTCGGTGCGCTCGAAGTGCTGGGCGGGGCCGGTGATGCCTCACGAGAGCACTCGCGGGCATTGCTCGGGGTCGGCTATCCTGAAGTAAAGGCACGAGTGATCCGCAGGATCGCGAGCGACCTCCTCGAGTGGCCGACGCTGATTCATCCTCGCGCGGCTATCGGTGACGGCGTCTCGATTGCCCGCGGCTGCTTCATCCAGGCCGGTTGCATCCTGACGTGCGACATCGAGATCTCGGAGTTCGTCACCATCAACTCTGGCGCTACGGTCAATCACGACGTCCGTATTGCCCGGCTCGCCACACTTTCTCCTGGCGCCCATATCGGTGGAAGCGTGTCTATCGGAGAAGGCGCCTTCGTCGGCATCGGGGCGTCGGTCAAACAGGGCATCACAATAGGCGAATGGAGCATTATCGGAGCGGGTGCTGCCGTGATCGCAAACGTTCCAGCAAACGCCGTCATGGGAGGAGTTCCAGCGCGGCTTATCAAGGACCGAAAACCAGGTTGGCACCTTGAGTAGTGCCGGCCCACAGGCGGCGACTACGCCGCCGCGAGTTTTTCTGTCTCCGCCTCACATCGGTGTCCGCGAAGAGCAGCTCGTTCACGAGGCGTTCACGAGCAACTGGATCGCGCCTCTCGGGCCGCACGTCGATGCGTTTGAGTCGGAATTCGCGCGCGTCGTCGGCTCGCCCTACGCGGTCGCGCTGAGCTCTGGGACTGCCGCGATTCACTTGTCTTTGATCCTTGCCGGTGTCGGCCCGGGTGACGAGGTACTCGTGAGCTCCCTGACCTTTTCCGCAACAGTCAATCCCATCCTTTACATCGGCGCTCGGCCGGTCTTCATTGACAGCGAGGAGCGGTCCTGGAACCTCGATCCGGAGCTGGTCGAGGACACACTGCGCCGCAAGGCTGCAACGGGGAAGGTGCCCAAGGCCCTGGTGGTCGTGCATCTCTACGGGCAGACGGCGGATCTCGACCCACTGATTCAATCGTGCGCGCGGTACGGGGTCACGCTGATCGAGGATGCCGCGGAGGCCCTTGGGGCACGCTATCACGATCGCCATCCCGGCATTTTCGGCCGGACCGGGATCTTCTCGTTCAACGGAAACAAGATCATTACAACTTCGAGCGGCGGCATGCTCGTGACGGACGACGGTGCCCTTGCGCAGCACGCGCGGAAGCTGGCAACGCAGGCTCGCGATCCCGCGCCGCATTACCAGCATTCTGAGATCGGCTACAACTACCGCATGTCGAACGTGTTGGCGGCGATCGGGCGTGGGCAGCTGATGGTTCTCGAAGACCGCGTCACGGCAAGGCGCAACAACTTCGACGCGTACAAGGCGTCCCTTGACGGAATTCCGGGAGTGAGCTTCCAACCAGAGGCGAATTGGGGTCGTCACACACGCTGGCTGACCTGCATGCTCGTCGACCCGAGGCATTTCGGGGCCGACCGCGAGGCAATCCGTGTCGCGCTCGAGGAGAATAACATCGAATCTCGACCCCTATGGAAGCCAATGCATCTCCAGCCAGTCTTCGCAGGGTGCGAAACGATCGGTGGAGGGGTTTCCGAGAATATTTTCCAGCGAGGCCTATGTCTGCCATCGGGTTCGAGCCTCAATGGCGAAGATCGCCAGCGAGTAATCGACGTGGTGAAGAGCGTCCATGATTCCGCTCGAACGAGGCAGTGAACCTGACTCGCGGTCCGCGACGCGGTGGCGTGCCCGTTATGCTGTCGCCCGAGCCATTACGGCGATCGTGTTGGCGAGTGGGACTCGCCAATGCGTCGGAGTCCGCCCCATCGCTCTCCACATCACACTCGCGTCGAGAACACTGTACTTTGGCCGCCGCGCTGGCAAACTATACTCCGAGGTTTTGATCGGGACGATTGCGTCTGTGACATCAAGCAGGCCAGCCTCTAGCGCCAGTTCCTGGATCGCAACAGCGAACTCGTACCGGCTGGATTCTCTTCAATCACGAATCCCCCCGTCGTGGTGAGACGTTCGTAACTCGCAAAATCACGCGCGGTGGGGCGCATTCGGTATGGTCTCCAGGAAGGCCACAAGCGGTGTGACATAGCTGCAGAGGAGTACAGGACGCGCTATCAAGAGGGCGGAGAGGCGAGCGGTAGGGCACAAGCCGCGTTATTCTTGGGAAGTGTGGGCTAATGAAGGAGGTCCAACATGGGCCGGAGTTTTGCCAGCCAACCGCATCGACATGAGAGCAAGCCATAGGTGACAATTCGCGGAGGAAGTTCGGCCTCGCCGCCATCGGTAACGTTTCCACACCCAGCCCTTAGACGTCGATCATCGCTGCGAGAGCGGCGACCGCACGCCGTTAGGCGACATACTGGACGTGTCGCGACCAGATTCGCGGTCCTGTTGGCCGGCGACATGATCGCCATTTTGCTTGCCAGGACGATCGCCCTGTTGTTAGCGAGTACGACGTTATTCGGCTCTATTGCCCTCCAAGGGTCGCCACTCGTCGAAGGTGGTCGGCGTTTCGCGATTGTCGGATTGCTCACTCTGGTCGCGATATTCACTACCGGTGGACACAGCCGGCATCGAGCCTTGAATCAACCCATCAGGTTGTTCATTGCGGTCGCAGGCGTCGTCCTCATCACGTGGGCGGGGGGAATCGCCCGTGGCTTTCTCTCAGATCTTGTGCTTCCGATGGTTGTGACAGCGGGCATTCTTTGGCTGTCACTTCTACTGGTGCGTCAGGTATCTGAGGGGTTCCTACGTCACGTCTGGCCGGCCCAACGCGGAGCAGGCGGGGCAATACTCATTGGAACTCCGGCAACCTCTGGCCGCTTCGAGCGCGCAGTTGCCGCTCCTGGCGGTGATTACCGAGCATTGGGGTATGTCTCTCCCGATGGATCAGTCGACGGCCAGTTCCTTGGGACTGTTGACGAGTTGCCGGCGTTGATCGAACAGTATGATGCCGAGGCAGTGGTTGTTTGCGCCGAGGTCCCAGTCACTCGTATAAGCAAACTCATCGAACAGTGCCTGCACTCCGGCTGCCAGATTCTCTATCCAGCTCGGGCTGTCCACGTCTATGGGGTTCGGCCGACGCTGGTGTGGCATCATGATCAACCATTCTTCGAGTTGGGGAGTCCCGTTCTCAAAGCTCGAGCGCTTATCTCCAAGCGAATCGTCGACGTCATCCTAAGTAGCATTTTGCTGGTCCTACTCGCACCGCTTCTTGTCGTAATTGCAATCGCCGTCCGGCTCGACTCACCAGGCACGCCGTTTTTCTTCCAGGAGCGCGCCGGCCTCGGCGGCAGGCGCTTCAGAATGATCAAGTTCCGCACGATGCGCACCGGAGCGGATGTTGAGAAAGAGCAGCTCGCGCACTTGAATCACACTGGCGACATCCGCCTGTTCAAGATTCCGGACGATCCGCGGACGACGCGCCTGGGACGCATTCTTCGACGCTGGAGCTTGGACGAGCTTCCGCAGCTCATAAACGTGTTCGTCGGAGAAATGTCACTTGTCGGTCCACGTCCATTCTTCGAATCCGACTTCGAAGCCTACGAGGATCACCATTTCCGCCGCCTCGATGCGAAGCCCGGGATTACGGGCCTCTGGCAGGTCAGTGGACGAAGCGAGCTGCTGAACTTTGAAGACGTGATTTATCTTGATCGGCAGTACATTGAGCAGTGGTCGTTCTGGCTCGACATCAGTATCATTTTCAGAACCTTCCCGGCCGTGTTCCGGCGAACCGGAGCTTACTAAATACATGAAAGTCTTTGTTTCGGGCGTAGCTGGCTTCCTCGGAAGTCATCTCGCGGAGGCATATACGCAGAGTGGCGATCAAGTCATTGGCTGCGATAACATGATCGGCGGTGACCTCCAGAACCTGCCCGAGGGCATCGAGTTCGAGCAGGCGGACTGCGGCGATGTGGAGAGGATGAAGGGTCGGCTCGGCGGCGTTGACCTGGTGTATCACTGTGGCGCAATCGCGACGGAAGGCCTCAGCGTTTTCTCGCCGGCCATCATTGCGAGACACGTTTACGATAACACGGCCGGGCTGCTTGCAGCCGCCGCGAGCAAGGGCGTGAAGCGCTTTGTTTACTGCTCGAGCATGGCGCGTTACGGAAGAGGGAAGTCTCCCTTCCGTGAGGATCAGCAGCCGGCGCCCATCGACCCGTACGGTATTGCTAAGTACGCGGGAGAGCTACTCGTGCGAAATGTGTCGGAAACTCATGGTATGGAGCACGTCATCGCCGTCCCGCACAACATCATCGGCCCACGTCAGAAGTACGACGATCCCTACCGAAATGTCGCATCGATAATGATCAATCGCATGCTCCAGGGAAAACAGCCGATTATCTACGGCGATGGCGAACAGGAGCGCTGTTTCTCATTCGTGCAGGACTGCGTGGATCCTTTGCTGAAGATAGGAACCCAACCGGGCTTATCAGGGGAGATAATCAATATTGGCCCTGATGAGGAAACAGTCTCGATCAATCAACTAGCGACCATCATCGCCGAGCTTCTCTCCTTCGATCTTCGTCCGATCTATGTAAAGGAGCGACCGCAGGAAGTACGATACGCTACGTGTTCTGCCGACAAGGCGCGGAGGCTCCTCGGCTACGAGACCAAGGCCTCGCTGCGGGACGGGCTTCGGTCAATGGTGGACTGGATCCGCGCTCACGGCCCAAAACCCTTCGAGTATCACCTGCCGATCGAGATCGATTCGCCTCTGGTTCCCGACACCTGGAAGTCACGCCTGATCTGATCGTCACCCATCATGGCGGTGAGCGTTATTAGCCCGGTTTGGTCTGGGCGATTTCCGCAAGGACGCCGCTCAGCGCAATCTCCCAAGGGTTGGCGCTCTTTCCCAGAGCGCGCCAGAGATCACTCGCATCGAGTACGCTGAAAGCGGGCCGGCGCGCCGCTGTCGGATACTCGGAGCTGGGAACTGCCGCAATCGCGGCATCAGTGCGCAGCAAACCGCGCACTTTGGCTAACTTTTGCATGCACGACGCGAAATCATACCATGTCGCCCGGCCGTCATTCACCCAGTGCTGCACGCCCGTGATCCCGGGCCGCTCGGCGCACATCCAGAGGGCTTCAGCGAGGTCGCGCGCCGACGTCGGTACTCCGGTCTGGTCGTTCACGATGCGCAGCGGACGCGAGGCCTGGAGGGCGGCAAGAATCGTCCGCACAAAATTCTTGCCGTGCGACGCGTAGAGCCACCCCGTGCGCACGATCAACGATCGTGGGCTGGCCGCCAGCACGGCTCTCTCGCCCTCGAGCTTGCTCGATCCGTACACGCTCAACGGATTGGGTGGGCTGTCGGGACGATAAGGCTCCGCCTGCCTACCATCGAAGATGTAGTCGGTCGAGATATGAATCACTCGGGCGCCTATCCGCTCCGCGGCGGCAGCGACGTTGTGCGGGCCTTCTCCGTTGACCAGGTGAGCGAGGTCGGGTTGATCCTCCGCCGCGTCCACCTTCGTAAAAGCGGCAGCGTTGATGACTACGTCGGGGCGATGCTTTTCCAGGGCGTCGTTGACTGCAAGCGGGT
>Ga0136631_10000515_pt1 | contig 12023 bp, 10 predicted proteins | sample AntDrymUQ6012206_2_FD_104655 | JGI IMG/M metagenome (GOLD analysis project Ga0136631, IMG submission 104655) | Polar desert sand microbial communities from Dry Valleys, Antarctica - metaG UQ601 (22.06) | ecosystem: Environmental > Terrestrial > Soil > Desert | place: Antarctica: Dry Valley... | reverse complement strand
CGAAGCCGCGGAGCGCGCGCTGGATCTCCTCGCCGCTGGGCATCCTCAGCGGTCAGAGAAGCCGGTCGCCGACGGCGAAGTAGGTGTCCTGCATCAGCCGTTTGCGCAGCCGTTCCAGGTCCTTGGCCAGCTCGGCGAGCGCCAGCTCGGCGTTGCGGTCGACGCCGTCCTTGGCGACGACCTTGTGGCCCTTCTTGGCGCTGGCGATCGTCCACTCGAGGTTGAGCATCACGTCGGAGACCTGTCCCGCAGCGCGCTCGCGCAGCACCTGTTCCTGGGTGGGTTCAGGTTGCGGTTGACTCATCGGCGTCCCCTCGATCGTCGTACGTCGGCCACTCTAGGTCAGCCTGGCAGCCGGGACCGACAACCTCGCGGGACAGATCGGATCTGAGGAGAGGAGGCAGCGTTGCGTGCACAGACTCCACAGGGAAGCCCGGCCTGTGGATGGGTTTCGAGACGGGCCTGACGGCCCTCCATCCACCATCGTCATCCACCATCGTCGCCGACTCGGCTCGCCATCTGCGCCGACTGCGCCGGGGTCAGAGGGTCTCGAGGATGTCCCGCATCAGCTGAGCGGTCTCCGACGGGGTCTTGCCGACCTTGACGCCGACGGCCTCGAGGGCCTCCTTCTTGGCCTGCGCGGTCCCGGACGAACCCGACACGATCGCGCCGGCGTGACCCATCGTCTTGCCCTCGGGGGCGGTGAACCCGGCGACGTAGCCGACGACCGGCTTCGTCACGTGGTCCTTGATGTACGCCGCTGCGCGCTCCTCGGCGTCGCCGCCGATCTCGCCGATCATCACGATCGCCTTGGTGTCCGGATCGGCCTCGAAGGCGGCCAGCGCGTCGATGTGCGTGGTGCCGACGATCGGGTCGCCGCCGATGCCGATGGCGGTGGTGAACCCGTGGTCCTTCAGCTCGTACATCATCTGGTAGGTCAGGGTGCCCGACTTCGACACCAGTCCGACGGGGCCCTTCCCTGCGATGGTGTGCGGCGTGATGCCCGCCAAAGACTCCTCGGGCGTGATGATGCCGGGGCAGTTGGGGCCGATCATCCGGGTGCCACCGTAGTTCGCGGGCCCGTCGAGGTAGGCCCATACCTCGGCGGTGTCCTGGACGGGCACGCCCTCGGTGATCACCACGAGCAGGCCGATGCCGGCGTCGATGGCTTCCAGGCAGGCGTCCTTGGTGAACGCCGGCGGCACGAAGACGACGGAGACGTCGGCACCGGTCTCGGCCATCGCCTCCTTGACGTCGCCGAAGACCGGGAGGTCCTGGCCGCCGAGGCTGACCGAACTGCCGGCCTTGCGGGCGTTGACGCCACCGACGATGTTGGAGCCGGCCTCGACCATCAGGGTGGTGTGCTTCGAGCCCATGCCGCCCGTCATGCCCTGGACGATGATCTTGGATTCCTTGGTCAGGAAAATTGCCATGTCAGTCTGTGTCCTCTACCCAGTCACTTCGCGGCGTTCGCCAGCTCGGCGGCCTTGTCGGCCGCACCGTCCATGGTGTCGACGAGGGTCACCAGCGGATGGTTGGCCTCGTCGAGGATCCGCCGGCCCTCCTCGACGTTGTTGCCGTCGAGACGGACGACGAGGGGCTTGCTCTCCTTGTCACCCAGGATCTCCAGCGCACCGACGATGCCGTTGGCGACCTCGTCGCACGCGGTGATGCCGCCGAAGACGTTGACGAACACGCTTTTGACCTGCTGGTCGTTGAGGATCACGTCGAGGCCGTCGGCCATCACCTGCGCGTTGGCGCCGCCACCGATGTCGAGGAAGTTGGCCGGGGTGACCCCGCCGTGCTTCTCGCCCGCATAGGCGACGACGTCGAGGGTCGACATGACCAGGCCCGCGCCGTTGCCGATCACGCCAACCGAGCCGTCGAGCTTGACGTAGTTGAGGCCCTTGTCCTTGGCCTTGGCCTCGAGGGGGTCCTCCTCCTCGCGGATCACGAAGACCTCGTGGTCCTCGTGGCGGAACTCGGCGTTCTCGTCGAGCGAGACCTTGCCGTCCAGCGCCTCGAGCACATCACCGGCGAGCCGGGCGAGCGGGTTGACCTCGACCAGGGTCGCGTCCTCCTCGACGAAGACCTTCCACAGAGCCTGGACCATGGTCACGGCCTGGTCGGCGACCTCGGCGGGGAACTTCGACTCGGCGACGATCTCGCGGGCCTTGGCCTCATCGACACCGGTGCCGGGGTCGATCGGGATCTGCTTGACCGCGTCGGGGTTGGTCTTGGCGACCTCCTCGATCTCCACGCCACCCTCGACGCTGGCGATGCAGAGGTACCGCCGGTTGGCGCGGTCGAGCAGGAAGGAGAAGTAGTACTCCTCCTCGATGGTCGCCGCGGGCGCGATCAGCACCCGGTTGACGGTCAGTCCCTTGATCTGCATGCCGAGGATCGCACCGGCGTGCGTCTCGGCCTCGTCGGGAGTCTTGGCGAGCTTGACGCCGCCTGCCTTGCCGCGGCCGCCAGCCTTGACCTGGGCCTTCACCACGACGACACCGAGCTCCTCGGCGGCAGCCCTGGCCTCGCCTGGCGTGGTGGCGACGATGCCGGGCGTCACGGCCACGCCGTGCTTCGCGAAGAGCTCTTTCGCCTGGTACTCCATCAAGTCCACGGGTCAGTCCTTTTCGCGTCATGGCCCGGCGGTACGCCGTTCACCAGTGGCAGGTTCCCCAGGCACCTTAGTCCCGGACGCGCCGGTGCGACGAGGAGGGTCCGCCGCCGCCCGGACAGTGTCCGGTCAGCCGATCGGGCACCCACCGTCGGCGTACGCCGCCGCGACCATCGAGGAGAACCGGGCCACGGCGTCCTCGTTGGGCGCATAGGGCCCAGGCCAGAAGTGTGGGCTGGTGAGGCCTCGCTGCACCGACTCGCAGGCCGCCCAGTCCTGTCGATTCGTGAGGTCCCAGAACTCCACGGCGTACGCCGGGTCCGGCAGCTCGCCGTCGGTGTCCGGCAGGAACCACCACGAGCACTCGACCCAGGTGCGGTCGGGCGCCAGCGGGAGCAACCGATGAGTCATCACGTAGTCGGGGTGGGCCGAGACCAGCAGGTTGGGGAGCAGGTGGAGGTACTCGACGGTCCGCTCCGGCGCCCCCGGAATCGGCCGGCCGTCCGACTCCCCGGTCAGGGACATGGTGGTCATCTCGTCGCGAAGCTCCATCCGGCCGCCGACCCAGGAACCGGGCAGGTCGTAGTTGTCGCCCGAGCCGGGCGGGGACACCGCGCAGAGCTCGGGGTGGATCTGCGGGCAGTGGTAGCACTCGTGGTAGTTCTCGGCGACGACCTTCCAGTTGGCCGCGACCTCGTAGGTGTGCCGTTCCCCCAGCCGGACGTCCTCCAGCCGGTACGGCGCCAGCAGGTCGTCGAGGGCGCCGAGGTGGTCGGCGAACGCGACCACCTCGGGCGAGCCGAGGGGGTGCCGGGCATGGGCGAACAGCCATCCCCGCCACTGCACCACGGGGAGCTCGACCAGGCCGTGGTCGCCGGGCTCGAACCCGGCCACTTCGCGGTAGCCGGGAGCGGCCAGCAGCCGACCCGCGAGGTCGTAGGACCACGCGTGGTAGGGGCAGACCACGACGCTCCGGGCCGCGGAACCACCCTCGGGGAGGAGCTCGTGGCCGCGGTGGCGGCACGTGTTGGCGAACAGCCGCAGGGCGTCACCGGCCCGGGTCAGCAGCACCGGCACGTCGCCGACCATGAGTGCCAGCTGGGTCGCGTCGCCAGCCAGCACCTCGTCCAGCCGGCCCAGGCACGTCCAACTGCCGGCATACAGGTGACGCAGCTCCCAGGACAGCACCGCGGCCGAGGTGTAGGCCGCAGCAGGGAGCATGGCAGAAAGGCTAGTCGCCACCTGACCGCTTGTGGAGAACGCTCCCACCTGCTGGGACCCCCGGGCACACTAGAGGTTGAGCCCCGATTTCGGGGTGCCGTGATCATTCCGTTATAGTTTCGACGCGCCGGGCATCGTGCGTATCGATCGCGCCCAGTCCGCGCTCCACTCAAACCTACGCAGTGAGGAAACTTTCGCCGATGGGTGACCACCGAGCAGAACGCCGCGGCTCGCGCCGCAGGGTCTCGGTGACCCGTCGTCCAACGAAACACTCCGCACACTCCGCGCCGGCCCGCACGCTGGCTCGCGTGCCGTCCTGGGTGCCGGTCCTGGCCGGGGTCGCCACCATGGCGATCGCCGCCCTCGGAGCCCTCTCCGTCGTCGACGCCCCGGTGGCCACGTCCGCGACCACCCAGCAGCAGAGCGTCACCCTCGCACCGGCCACCGCACTCACCGGCAGCAGCGCCAGCTCGAGCAGCAGCCTGCTCGCCGGCCGCGGCCAGCAGGTCAGCCGCGATTCCTCGCGTCAGGCTCTCGCCGACGCGGTCGACGAGGACCTAGTCCAGGAGGCCGAAGCGCAGGCCAAGCAGCGCGACGCCGCCCTCGCCCAGTTCGCCAAGAAGGCAGAGGCGTTCGCCAAGAAGGCAGAGGCGCGGGCCGCCAAGATCGCCCGCAACGCCTGGGTATTGCCCCTGGAGAGCTACAGCCTGAGCGCGCGCTTCGGCGCATCCAGCTACCTGTGGTCGAGTCTGCACACGGGTCAGGACCTCTCGGCCCCGAGCGGCACCCCGATCCGCTCCGTCGCCAATGGCGTCGTCACCGAGGTCGGCTACGACGGCTCCTACGGCAACAAGACCGTTGTCACCCTCGAGGACGGCACCGAGATCTGGTACTGCCACCAGACGTCGTTCCTGGTCAGCACCGGCGACACGGTGCGCGGCGGCGAGACCATCGGCACCGTCGGCTCGACCGGCAACAGCACCGGGCCGCACCTGCACATCGAGGTCCGCCCGGGAGGCGGCGACCCGGTCGACCCCTACGAGGCCTTCCTCGTGCACGGCCTGACCCTCTGAGTCCAGGGCTCAGAGCTTCTCCACCGGCGCGTAGCGCAGCAACAGCCGCTTGACTCCCTCGGAGCCGAAGTCGATGGAGGCGACCGCCTTGTCTGCCGCGCCCTCCACCGTGACCACGGTCCCCATCCCGAAGCTGTCGTGGAGCACCCGGTCGCCGGGCTCCAGCGAAGGGATCTCGCGCGCGGGCTTGGCCTTGCTCGCGGCGTCGGCGCGCAGGGCAGCCGAGGAGAAGTTGCGGCGCCCGGCGGCGGTCGGCTGACCGCGCTCGGCCGCGGGCGACCCGCTCGACCAGTCCGGGCGGTTCCACAAGGTCTGGGCAGCCTCGGTCCGCCGCCAGTCGACCAGGTCGATCGGCAGCTCGGACAGGAAGCGGGACGCCGGGTTGTGGGCGGGCGCGCCCCAGGCGGAGCGGACCATCGCCCGCGACACGTAGAGCCGGCGTTCGGCGCGGGTCACGCCGACGTAGGCCAGCCGGCGCTCCTCCTCGAGCTCCGGCTGGTCGCCGAGCGACCGGGCGTGCGGGAAGACACCGTCCTCGAGGCCGGTAAGGAACACCACCGGGAACTCCAGCCCCTTGGCCGTGTGGAGCGTCATCAGCGTGACGACCCCGGAGTCGTCGTCCTCGGGGGCGTCGGGGATCTGGTCGCTGTCCGCGACCAGGGCCACCCGCTCGAGGAAGTCACCGAGACCGGGGACCAACGTGCCGGCGACGGTGTCGTCAGGGTCGGACGGATCGGCGGACGGACCGGCCACGGGGTCGTCGGAGAACTCACGGGCGACGGCGACGAGCTCCGCGAGGTTCTCGACCCGGGTCGCGTCCTGGGGATCGTCGGAGTCCTCGAGCTCGGCGAGGTAGCCGGTCCGTTCCAGCACCGACTCGAGGATCACGTCGGCACGCTCGCCTCCGTCGACCATCGACTGGAGCTCCTGGACGATGTCCACGAAGCCCGCGATGGCGCGCAGCGAGCGGGTGGCGAGGCCGGGTGCCTCGTCGGCACGGACCAGCGCTTCCCAGAAGGTGATCCGTTCCCGCTCGGCGAGCGACTGGACGCCAGCCTGGGCCCGGTCGCCGATGCCGCGCTTGGGGGTGTTGACCACGCGGCGCAAGGAGATCTCGTCGGCGGGGTTGACCAGCATCCGCAGGTAGGCGAGCGCGTCCCGAACCTCGCGCCGCTCGTAGAAGCGCACCCCGCCGACGACCTTGTAGGGCATGCCGACGCGGATGAACACCTCCTCGAACACCCGGGACTGCGCGTTGGTCCGGTAGAAGACAGCGACGTCGGAGGGCTTGGCCTCCTTGGCGTCGCTGAGCCGGTCGATCTCCTCGGAGACGAAACGGGCCTCGTCGCGCTCGTCGTCGGCGACGTAGCCGGTGATCTGGTCGCCGTCGCCGGCGTCGGACCACAGCCGCTTCGCCTTCCGGCCCCGGTTGTTGCCGATGACCGAGTTGGCGGCGGTGAGGATCGTCTGGGTGGAGCGGTAGTTCTGCTCCAGCAGGATCGAAGTCGAGTCGGGGAAGTCCTGCTCAAAGTCGAGGATGTTGCGAATGTTGGCTCCGCGGAAGGCGTAGATGGACTGGTCGGCGTCGCCCACCACCATCAGCTCGGCGGGCGGCACCCGGTCTCCCCCCACCTCCTCCATCGGGTCCGCGCAGAGCTGGTGGACGAAGGCGTACTGCGCGTGGTTGGTGTCCTGGTACTCATCGACGAGCACGTGCCGGAACCGGCGCCGGTAGGTCTCGCGCACCTCGGGGAACTGCTCGAAGAGATGGACCGTCAGCATGATCAGGTCGTCGAAGTCGAGGGCGTTGGCCTCCCGCAGCCGCCGCTGGTAGGAGGTGTACGCCGCGGCGTACGCCTCCTCGAGCTTGTTGCGGGTGTCCTTCGTCGCGTCCTCGGCGTCCCGCAGCTCGTTCTTGTGGTCGGACACCCAGTGGAGCACCGCGTTGGGCTGGTAGCGCTTCGGGTCGAGGTCGAGGTCCTTGACCACCAGACCCATCAGGCGCTTGGAGTCGGCGGCGTCGTAGATCGAGAAGTTGGACTTGTAGTCGAGGCCCAGCGAGTTGAACGCGGTGATCTCCTTGCGCAGGATCCGCACGCAGGCCGAGTGGAACGTCGAGACCCACATGATGCGGGCGCGCTTGCCGACGAGGGCCTCGACTCGCTCCTTCATCTCACCGGCGGCCTTGTTGGTGAACGTGATGGCCAGGATCGAGCCCGGGTGGGCATTGCGCTCGGAGATCAGCCAGGCGATCCGGCGGGTCAGGACCCGGGTCTTGCCCGAGCCCGCACCGGCGACCACGAGCAGCGGGGCGCCAGCGTGCGCGACGGCCGCGCGCTGGGGGTCGTTGAGCCCCTCGAGCAGCTCGTCGCGGGTGGGGCCACGGGGCTCGGTGCGCTCCGGCTCGGCGAACTCCAGCCCCGGTATCGGGCTCGCGTGGGGACTGCTCATCTCGTCCCTCACCTTACGTGCCGACGCCCCCGGTGCCGGTGGGCGCGGGGGGTGCCGAGAAGGTGCCGCGGAGGGCGACGACGACCGGGGCACTGGAACCCGGCAGCAGGGCCGCCGGCTGGGTCGGGAGCGTCATGCGGACGTCGATCCCGGGCGCGACCCGGTAGGGCCGCGCGAGCAACACCGAGCCGACGTCGCGGCGCAGCCGCGAGAGCTCGGCGCGGACAGTGACCACCCGGCTGGCGTCGGCGAAGAGGTCCTCCGCGAGCTCCGCCGCGGAGCGCCCGGCGGCCCCCGCGCGGACCAGGGCGACCAGGATCTCGGCGTGCCGCGGGCTGAGTCGCCGGCTCCAGGCGCTGGCCTCGCCGAGCACCTTGACCTCCGGCTCGCCGGACAGGTCCAGCTCGAGCGTGGTGGGCGGTGACTCGTCGTCGGCGAGCCGCAGCAGCCAGCCACCCGGGAGCGCCTCGGCGACGGCGGCCCCCATCGTCGGGATCCAGATCCGGCCGACCGTCATGTCGCCGGGCAGCGTGATCCGGCCCGGGGCCTGCACGCCGGTGGCCGCGGCGAGGTGACCGTGGTGGTCCACCACGAGGACCTTGCCACCCACCCTCGCCAGCAGGGGCGCCGCGTGGGAGCGGAGCCGTTCGATCACCGCGTGGTGCCGCTCGAGCACCTCCAGCGAGCAGACCCGGGCCGCCATCTCGACCAACGCGAGCTCGGCCGGGTGCAGCCCGCGGCTCGGCCCGCTGACGTCGACGACGCCGAGCGTCGCGCCCGTCCAGGGATCGGTGATGGGCGCCGCCGCGCAACCCCACTTGGCGTGGGAATCGACGAAGTGCTCGGCCCCCTTGATGGCGACCGGCGCGCCGAGCACGAGCGCCGTGCCGATCGCGTTGGTGCCGACGTTGCCCTCGGTCCAGGCCGAGCCCTCGACGAACCCGAGGGCGTCGGCCATCCGGCGTACGCCGGGCCGGCCGCTGCGCCACAGCACCCGGCCGTCATGGTCGGTGATCACCACGAGCTGTCCCGCGTCCACGACCGGACGGAGCAGCTCCACGAGCCGGGGCACGAGCGGGGCCAGCGCGCTGGTCTGCCGCCGGTGCGCGAGCTCCGCGCCCGGCAGTGGGGCGATCTCGGCATTCCCGGACGGGTCCAACCCCACCGCTGCCACCCGGCGCCAGGACGCGGCGATCTCGGCCCGGGGACCGCGGGCCGACGCGCCCGACAGCACGGCGTCACGGGCGCGTCGTCGGGCCAGCTCCGCGTCGTCCATGGCGTTGCAACCTCCTGCAACCCTGTCCCGGGCCACCCGGGCGGGTGTGTGCTGCTCGTCACACAGCGTAGCGAGGAGATGAGCATGACCCAGACCGTGGACCGTGAGACCGCCGCCGCGAGCACCAGCCCGGCAGCACGTACCGAGGCGTGGCTCGGCCGCTTCGAGGAAGCGCTCCGCGCCCGGGACGTGGAACGGGCCGCCGGGATGTTCGCCACCACCAGCTTCTGGCGGGACCTGGTGTCGTTCACCTGGAACCTCACCACCGTCGAGAACCCCGACGGCGTCGTCGACCTGCTCCGACACACCCTGGACGCGAGCGACCCGAGCCGCTTCGCCGCGGAGGAGGAGCCGACCGAGAGCGACGGTGTCGTGACCGCGTGGATCGTGTTCGAGACGAGTGTCGGTCGTGGCCGCGGGCTGCTGCGGCTCACCGAGGAGGACGGCGAGGACAAGGCGTGGACCTTGCTCACCACCCTGGTCGAGCTCAAGGGCCACGAGGAAGCCAAGGGCAGCTCTCGGCCGATGGGCGTCGAGCACACCGCGACCCGGGAGCGGACGACGTGGCTGGAGCGCCGCGAGCAGGAGGAGGCCCAGCTCGGGATCAGCGTCCAGCCCTACGTGCTCGTCGTCGGTGGTGGCCAAGGCGGCATCGCGCTCGGCGCGCGGCTGCGCCAGCTCGGCGTACCCGCGCTGGTGATCGACAAGCACGCGCGGCCCGGCGACCAGTGGCGCGGGCGCTACAAGTCGCTCTGCCTGCACGACCCGGTGTGGTACGACCACCTGCCCTACCTGAAGTTCCCGGACAACTGGCCGGTCTTCGCACCCAAGGACAAGATCGGCGACTGGCTGGAGTCCTACACGAGGGTGATGGAGATCCCCTACTGGACCAGCACGGAGGCGAAGTCCGCGTCGTACTCCGAGCAGACCGGCGAGTGGACCGTGCAGGTCGAGCGCGACGGCAAGCCGCTGACCCTGAGGCCCAAGCAGCTGGTGCTCGCGACCGGCATGTCTGGCAAGGCCAACGTGCCCTCGCTGCCGGGCCGGGACGTCTTCACCGGCGATCAGCACCACTCCTCCGCGCACCCCGGTCCGGACGCGTACGCGGGCAAGCGGGCCGTGGTGATCGGCAGCAACAACTCCTCGTTCGACATCTGCGGGGCGCTCTGGGAGGTCGGCGCGGACGTGACGATGGTGCAGCGCTCATCGACCCATATCGTCAAGAGCGAGAGCCTGATGGAGATCGGTCTCGGCGACCTCTACTCCGAGCGCGCGGTGGCGGCCGGGGTCACCACCGAGAAGGCCGACCTGATCTTCGCCTCACTCCCCTACCGGATCTTGCACGAGTTCCAGATCCCGGTCTACGACGCGATCCGGGAGAAGGACCAGGACTTCTACGACCGGCTGGACAAGGCCGGCTTCGACCACGACTGGGGACCGGACGGGTCGGGGCTGTTCATGAAGTACCTCCGCCGCGGCTCCGGCTACTACATCGACGTCGGCTCCGCCGAACTGGTCGCCGACGGCGAGATCAAGCTGGCGCACGGCCAGGTCGACCACCTGACCGAGTCGTCGGTCGTCCTCGCCGACGGCACCGAGCTGCCCGCCGACATCGTCGTGTACGCCACCGGCTACGGCTCGATGAACGGCTGGGCCGCCGACCTGATCAGCCAGGAGGTCGCCGACAAGGTCGGCAAGGTGTGGGGCCTGGGCTCCGACACCCCCAAGGACCCCGGCCCGTGGGAGGGCGAGCAGCGCAACATGTGGAAGCCCACGCAGCAAGAGGCACTGTGGTTCCACGGCGGCAACCTGCACCAGTCGCGGCACTACTCACAGTTCCTGGCGCTCCAGCTCAAGGCGCGCAGCGAGGGCCTCGACACTCCGGTCTACGACCTGCCGGAGGTCCACCACCTGCGGTGACCCGTCCACTGGTTCCTCCGCTCCCGCCGGGCCGACCCGGCTGATCAGCGGCGCGGGCAACCGCCGGACGACCCACCCTGGGCGGATGACCAGCCCTACCGTCATCGGCGCGAAGGCGACCTGGCGCGGCTTGACTACGCGGGCACAGGCGGTCGATGGGCATGCCGGCCGAGCGGATCGACCGCTTGGTCCGTGTCGGGACTTGGGTTGCGGTCCGTCGCGCGGTGAACGCCGAGCGCTCGCTGTGGGACGGCCTCTCGGGCTGGGAATCGCGTCAACTGTTCCGCGACCGCGCAGCTGCGCTCCGGATCACCAAGCCCGACGTAATGAGCCACACCTCGTCAGCTCTCGAGGTCGTGGCCTGCGACTCCGCCCGCCGGGCGGGCATCTCGAAGGGCGCCCTGGTCGCGGCCTACGAGACTATGAGGAGCTGGCCCGAGGACACAGTGGCACGCGAGGCCGTCGAGCTGTCCGACCCGGGCTCGGACTCGGTGGGGGAAACCCTCTCCCGGAAGTTCGCGACCGAGCTCGGCCACGGTCGTCCCGAGACCCAGCTCACGTCTCGTCTGGGCCGTGGGCTACCGGTGGACGGGCGACCAGAACACCGCGACAGCGACGTTCGCGACAGCGAGGACGAGCAGGCCGTAGAAGAGCCCGACCGGGATGCGGGGCTTGCGGATGTTGGCCATCACCAGCACCAGGATGACCAGACCCACGGCGAACTTCACGCCCACCTTCACGTGGTCGACCGCGTCGTCGCCGGCCTCCAGCACGCCCACGAGCAGCAGGCCGGCGAGGAAGGCGGTCCCGGCGCCGTCGCGCATCGCGGCGTTGACCGACTTCTCCGACGCCGACAGCTGGACCAGCAGCCCGCCGAGCAGCGCAGCGAAGCCGAGGATGTGAACGAACAGCAAGATGAGGCGAGCGAACTCCATGCCCCGCAGGCTAGTGCGTCACTTCTTCCGGGACCGTTTCGCCGGGGCCCTGCGGACGACGAGCACCGGGCACGGCGCGTAGTGCTGCACCCGCTGGGCGGTGCTGCCGACGAGCACCGTGTCGGTGAGGCCACGGCCGCCGGCCGAGACCACGATGAGGCCGGCGTCGGTGAGCGCGGCCTCCTTGATGATCTCGCTGGCCGGGGAGCCGCTGCGGATCTTGGTCTTCACCTTGGGGCCCCAGACGCGCAGCTCGTCCGCGATCGTGGTCACCGCCGAGCGGGCCGCGTCACGGAAGCTGCCGGCCTCGGTGCCGGCGCTGCGGCGCTCGGCCGGGGCGAGGTCGTCGGCGAAGGACACCGCGGCCAACGGTCGGATGACCGCGACGACAGTGATGCCGGTGATCTTGGCCGGGTCGGCCATGGACATCAGGTAACGGGCTGCCGTGAGGGACTCGCGGGAGCCGTCGGTGGCGACGATGACGTGCATCTCAGACCTCCTGGTCGTGGGCGGGCGGGGAGCTGGTG
>Ga0136631_10000514_pt1 | contig 12027 bp, 9 predicted proteins | sample AntDrymUQ6012206_2_FD_104655 | JGI IMG/M metagenome (GOLD analysis project Ga0136631, IMG submission 104655) | Polar desert sand microbial communities from Dry Valleys, Antarctica - metaG UQ601 (22.06) | ecosystem: Environmental > Terrestrial > Soil > Desert | place: Antarctica: Dry Valley... | reverse complement strand
TAGGCGATCAGGTCGGCGACGGTGACCATCCGCAGGTCGTGCGTCTCGCAGTAGGAGACGAGGTCGGCGACGCGCGCCATCGTGCCGTCGTCGTTCATGACCTCGCAGATCACGCCGGACGGGTTGAGGCCGGCGAGGCGGGCCAGGTCGACGGCCGCCTCGGTCTGGCCGGCGCGCTCGAGCACGCCGCCGCTGCGGCTCTTCAGCGGGAAGATGTGGCCGGGCTGGACGATGTCGCGCGGCCCGGCCTCGGGATCGATCGCGACCTGGATCGTGCGCGCGCGATCATGCGCCGATATGCCCGTGGTGACGCCCTTGCGGGCCTCGATCGAAACCGTGAACGGGGTCTCGAACGGCGACTCGTTCTTCGCCGCCATCAGGTCCAGGCCGAGGTCGTCGCAGCGCTCGGGTGTCAGCGACAGGCAGATCAGGCCGCGCCCCTCCTTCGCCATGAAGTTGATCGCCTCGGGCGTCGCGAACTGCGCCGCCATCGTCAGGTCGCCCTCGTTCTCGCGATCCTCGTCGTCGCAGACGACGACCATCTTGCCCTGCCGGATGTCCTCCAGTGCCTCGTCGATCGTCGCGAACGGGCTGTGCGTCTTGGGGCTCATGGTGTCTAGCTTTTCAAACCGGCGTGGTGGGGGGTTGCGGCGTAGCCGCTAGCACATCCGCACATTCGAGGTTATGCTCTGATGCGTGCGGACAACGATCGAGTTCGATCCCGACGTCGCGGCCGAGCTCTCGCGGCGACGTCGTGACAGCGGTCGCACGCTGCGCCAGGACGTCAACGGCCTCGTCCGGCTCGGACTGGCACACGAGTCCGCCCGCTTGGAGTCCACGCGCACGCGATTCAGCACCCCCACGTTCGACAGCGGACGCCCGCTCGTCTCGGTCGACGACGTCGAGGGCGCCCTCGCCCAGGCCGAGGGCGAGGCCCACCGCTGATCCTCGTCGACGCGAACCTGCTCGTCTATGCCGTGCACGTGCAGTTCGACGCTCACGCCGACGCCAAGGACTGGCTCGACGACCGGCTCAACGGCACCGAACGCGTGGGCCTGCCGTGGGGATCCCTGCTGGCCTTCGTCCGCTTGTCTGCGAACCCGCGCGTGATGAGCCGCCCGATGCCGCTGGCCGACGCCATGGCGGTCGTGCGCGCCTGGCTGGCGCTACCGGTCGCGTGGACCCCCCAGCCCACGGAGCGGCACGCGGAGACGCTCGCGGCGCTGCTCGAGCGCGAGACGAAGCCCGATCTCGTCCCCGACGCCCACCTCGCGGCTCTGGCGATCGAGCACGGGCTGACCTTGTGCAGCACCGACCGGGACTTCGCCCGCTTCGAGGGGCTGCGCTCGCGAGACCCGCTACGCGACGAATGACTCAGCGGCTCGAGCCGCGACTCCTGCGGTTGAGGTGAGCCGCCAGCGTATGGGAGGGTGGGGCCGGTGAGCGACGCCTACCTCGACGGCCTGGCGGAGGCGCACCGATCTCGTCTGGCAGCCGTCAACGCACCGGGACTGGCCCGGCTCGGCGAGTATCTCGCAGCCGGGAAGGCGATCGCGTTCGCCGGAGCCGGCGTATCGGCGCCGCTGTATCCGCTGTGGGGCGACCTCGTAGGTGAGCTCGTCGTCGAGGCGACGAGCCGGATGACCGACAGCGAGGCGGCGACGTGCCGGGCGCTCGCCGCGACCAGTCCCGAGGAGGTCGTCGAGCTCGTCCGCCAGCGCCTGCGGGCGGCGCTCTACCACGCGGTGTTGCGCCGTGTCTTTCGCGTGCGTCGCGACGCCGAGACGGGCCGCACCTGGACCCCGACGCAGGAGCTCGTCGCGCGCTGCGACTTTCGCGGCGTCGTGACGACGAACTACGACCCGGGCATCGTCGACGCACGCATGCGCGTCCGGCCGGCTTCCAGCTCGACGGGCTACTGCTCGTGGAGCGACGAGACGGCGATGGACGGATGGCGCACCGAGGATGTGTTCTGCGGTCGCGACGAGCTGCCGGTGCTGTTCGCTCACGGGCAGCACAACCGGCCCGAGGAGATCGTGCTCGCGACGACCGAGTACCGCCGCGCGTACGACGGCAAGCTGCCGCGCGTGCTCGGCAGGCTCGTCGACGCCAGCCACCTCGTGTGGATCGGCTTCAGCTTCGCCGACGAGCGGATCGCGGCGATCCTGCGCGAGATCGCCGCGGGGTCGGGGACACGGATCGATCCCGGAATGGCGCCGCGCCACGTCGCGATCATGGCGTGGGATCCCGAGCCTGCGGACGGAGAGCAACCGAGCGACCCGGGCGTGCTGCGCGACGTCTGCGCCCTGCGCTACGGGGCCGACCTCGTGCTGTACCCGGCGAAGGGCTCCGAGCACGCGAAGCTGGGCGTGCTGCTCGCGGACTTCGTCGACGAGCGCTACCCGGCTGTTGGCGGGGCGCCCGCGATCCCCGCGCGGCCGGAGCGCCTCAGCACACCATCGACTGCGCCCGCGGCCTCGGCGGACCCCGCGAACCGGGCGGGCTCGGCGGCGGTGCGCTGGGTTCACGGCGGCGACGTGCTCGAGCACTTCGAGGGTCGCGGCGACGAGCTCGCGAAGCTCGATCGCTGGGCAGCCGACCCGGAGGTTCGCCTGATCGGCGTCACCGCCTGGGGCGGCGCCGGCAAGACCGCGCTCGTCACGGAATGGCTCGCGCGCCGCGCGGGCGTCGAGGCACGACTCGGCGTGCGCGGTCTGTTCGCGTGGAGCTTCTACGAGGACCCGTCCGACGAGGCGTGGGCGCACGCGCTGCTCGCGTGGGCGCAAGACGCCCTCGGCGTGGCCGTCGCCGGCGAGCGGCTCGCCGACCGTGTGCTCGCATTTGTCGCGCACACGCCGGTGATCCTCGTGCTCGACGGCCTCGAGCGCGTGCAGGAGGGACCCGGCGGGGCGGCGTATGGGCGCCTGCTCGGCAGCGTCCTGCGCACCGTGTTGACCGGCCTGTGCCGCATGGACCACGGCACGCTCGCGGTCCTGACCAGCCGCTTCGTCTTCGCCGACGTCGAGCGCTTCGACGGCAGCGCCGCGCGGATGCTCGACGTCCCGGCGCTCACGGTGGCGGAGGGCGCCGAGCTGCTCGAGCGATCCGGCGGCGGGTGGCTGGACCTTGGCGTGCGCCGCCGGCTCGTGCGGGCGGTCGAGGGCCACGCCCTGGCGGTGGGGGCGCTGGCCGGCGCGCTCGAGGGACGGCCACCCACCGGCGACCTCGCGGCGCTCGCCCACGAGCTCGAGCAGGCGGCACGGACCGACGACCGCGTCGCGCGCGTCCTGGGGTTCTATGCAGACCGTCTCGACGAGCGCGATCGCGCGCTCGTGGCGATCGTCTCGCTCTTCCAGCGACCCGTGGCGGCCGAGACCGTGCTGGCGCTCGGCGCCGACCTGCTCGCCGGGGTCCTTCGAGACTGGACGGCGGCCGACGTCCGCGCGGCCGTCCAGCAGCGCCTGGGCGGCCTGCTGAGCTGGCATGGCGACGGCGCGGTCTCCGCGCACCCGCTCGTGCGCGATACGTTCCGCCCGTTGGCGCTGACGCCCGACAGCGCGACGCTCGCGTCGGACCTCCAGCTCGCAGACCTCCCAGTGGGTCAGGTAGCGACGCGAGAGCAGGCGCAGCGCCTCGTGGAGATCATCGAGCTGCTCCTCGACGCCGGCCAGTGGGTGGCCGCGGACGACCTCTACCGCGCGCGCAGCTCGAATGGATACGTCTGGTTGCATCTGCCCGCGGCCGGCCTTGGCGCCCGCTGCTCGCTGGCGTTCGTGTCGACGCCGATGCGCGAGCGCGCGTGCCGCGACGAGTTGTCGGACGGTTGGCTGGGCTTCTACCTCAACGAGGTCGGGCTGTTCTCCATGCTCTGCGGCGACCTGGCAACAGCGGAGCGTTTTCTCGGCGCCGTGGCCGATCACCACCGCGATGCCGGCGACGAAAGAAACTTGGGCGCCTCGCTCAGGAATTGGACCGCGTGCCTCGCGTGGATGGGACAGGCGGATCGAAGTCGCGACGCCGCTAGCGCGGCACTCGAGCTAGCGGTTAAAGGTGACGACGACGAGGCGGTAAGCCGCTCCAACTCCCAGCTCGCACGGGGGCTGTGCCTCAGCGGCCACATTTTGAGCGCCGATGAGTATTTTGTCGGCGCCGACGAGATCGAGTACCGGCTGCATACGCGTCACCTACGGCAGCTGAATGGGTCATCGTGGGCACACCTCCTATGTGACACCGGCCGCGCCGCGCTCGCGCGACATCTCGCGGAAGCCGGTCTTGAGGCCAGCGCCAACGCAGGGTGGAACAACGGCGTCGCGCGCTGGGAGCGAGTGTTCGCGTGCTGCGACCTCGCCGACGGGCACCTATCCGACGCCGAGCCGCGCCTGCGGCGAGCGGCGTCGACGTTCCGCGACGGGGACATGATCCTCGAGCTGGCCGAGACGCTCGTCGTCCTCGCCGAGCAGCGTCGGCGCGCCGGCAGCCTCGACGAGGCAGATCATGTGTGCGACGAGGCGATCTCGATCGCCGGGCCGCGCGAGCTCGTGCCAATACACGCCTCCGCGCTCGCTGCCCGCGCCCGCATCCGCGCCGACCGCGGCAGCGCCGGCGACCTACTGCGCGCCCGCGACGACGCCGACCACGCGCTGCGGCTCGCGACGAAGGTGCGCCAGCTCCCCTGGCAGGAGCTCGACGCGCTCGACGGCCACGCGCACATCGACCGCGTGACCGGTGCCGACAACGGCTGGGCCGCGCGCGCGGCGACGCTCCGCGCCACGCTCATCCCCGACGACCTCGATCCCGACCCGCTCGCAACCGTCGAGGCCAAGATCGCGGCGACGGAGCGCGAAGACGACGGCGGTTAGACAGTCCGGTCGCGCGGCAGGTTCTGGAGGTCGCGGGGCTCGTGGGCGTCCTTGACCGCCGTGCCCAGCAGCTTCTCCACGTACTTGGCCAGCACGTCGACCTCGAGGTTGACCCGCTGGCCGACCTCGACGGCGCCGAGATTCGTCCGCTCCAGCGTCTCGGGGATCAGCGAGACATCGAAGCGCTCGTCGTCGATCCGCGCGACGGTCAGCGAGACGCCGTCGACCGAGATCGAGCCCTTGTGCACGACGTAGCGCAGGATCTGCGGCGCGGCGGCGATCGTCACGATGCGCGCGAAGCCGTCCTCGCGCACTTCCGCGACCTCCCCCATGCCGTCGACGTGGCCCTGCATGATGTGCCCGCCGAGGCGGTCGGCGGCGCGCAGCGCGAGTTCGAGGTTCACCTGCGCGCCCGCCGTTGCGTCGCCGAGCGTGCAGCGGTCGAGCGTCTCGCGCATGACGTCGGCGACGAAGCGCTCGCCGTCGATCCGCGTGGCCGTCAGGCAGACGCCGTCGACGGCGATCGAGTCGCCCTCGCCAAGCTCGCCGGCGAGCGCCGACGCGAGCGTCAGGCGCACGCCGTCGGTCGTGCTGTCGACCGCGGCGACGGTGCCGAGGCCGGCGACGAGACCGGTGAACACTCAGTGGTCCGTCGCAGGATGGGCCACTACCACTCGTGCAGGCGCGCGGAGATCAGCAGGTCGCCGGCGACGCGCTCGCAATCCAGCGTCAGTGCGCGCAGCGCGCCGGAGATGCGCTCGACGCCCTCGCCCTCGAGCGGGTCGCGCGCGGCGCGGCCGCCGAGCAGGATCGGCGCCAGGAACAGGCGCACCTCGTCGATCTCTCCGGCGTCGAGGAACGCGCCGGCCAGCCGCGGGCCGCCCTCGAGCAGGATCGAGGTGACGCCGCTCGAGCCGAGCTGGTCGAGCGCCGAGCGCACGCGCGCGGGCTCGTTCTCGCCGGTCGCGACGACGACGTCGGCGCCCGACAGCTCGAGCGCCTCGGTCGCCGAGCGCCGCGCGGCGCGCGAGACGACGACGGTCAGCGGCAGCGCGGGCGCGGCCGTGATCAGCTGCGAGTCCAGCGGCAGGCGCGCGGTCGCGTCGAAGACGACGTGGCGCGGCTGGTGGTGCACGCCGTCGACGCGGGCGGTCAGCTGCGGGTCGTCGGCGAGCGCCGTGCCGATCCCGACCGCGACCGCGTCGACGCTCGCGCGCCAGCGGTGCGCGCGGGCGCGGCTGGACTCGTCGGAGATCCACTGCGAGTCGCCGGTGCGCGTCGCGACCTTGCCGTCGAGCGTCATCGCAGACTTGAACAGCACCCACGGCCGGCCCGTGCGCGCGTGCTTGCGAAAGGCCTGGTTGATCAGCCGCGCGCGGCTTGCGACGTCGCCGCCGGCGATCTCGACCTCGACGCCCTCGTCGCGCAGGATCCCGAGGCCGCGGCCCGCGGCCTTCTCGCTCGGGTCGTCGGAGGCGACGACGACGCGCCGGATGTGAGCGGCCAGGACCGCGTCGGTGCACGGCGGCGTCTTGCCGTGATGACAGCACGGCTCCATCGAGACGTAGAGCGTCGCGCCGGTCAGGTCCGCCCCGGCGGCGGCGGCGATCGCGTTGACCTCGGCGTGCGGGCCGCCGTGCTCCTCGTGCCAGCCCTCGCCGAGCACGATGCCGTCGCGGACCAGCAGCGCGCCTACCATCGGATTGGGGTGCACGCGCCCGAGCCCGAACTCGGCAAGCTCGATCGCGCGGTCAAGGTGCTCGTGGTCAGCCGAGGTGAGCAGCGACATCTGGTTGCTCAGCATACGCCGCGAGCGGCTACGCGTCAGGGCTGGAAGGGCGTCGCGCAGCGTCCGCCCTGCAGGCGGTAAACGGTCATCTCCGGCCCCGGCCGGTTATAGGCCAGCGGGTAGTAGTCGAACGTCCAGTCGAAGTTGAACTCGACCGGGCCCTTGCCCTTGGAGTACGGCGACGCCTCGTAGACGACCTTCGAGCGCCGCTCGAGCTCGCGGTAGTACGCCAGCGCGCGCGGCACCTGCTCGGGCTCGGCCTCGGCGCGCCCGCGCTGCGTCGAGCCGGCGACGACGTAGCAGTAGCCCTGCTGCTCGAAGGTCGAGACCAGCTCGGGCGTCAGCACGCGCTCGAAGTCCTCGATGTTGACCGGCGCCGTGAGGCCGGCCGGCAGCGTCAGCCCGGTCTTCGGATCGATCGTCGACTTGCTCGTCGGGAATTTCAGCCAGCGGTTGCCGTTGCTCGTCAGCGGCGACGGGTTGCCGATGTCCTGCGCCCACAGGTCCGGCACGACCGGCTCGACGACGATCTTCGTGCCGACCGGGACGTTGGCGACCATCCAGTCGCGCGTCAGGTTGCGCGTGTCCTCGCGCGACAGGACCAGGCCCGAGTGCAGCGAGTAGACGAAGCCCTGCGCGCAGACCGCGACCACCGCCGCCACGACGAACGTCGGCTTCAGCACGGGCTTGAAGCGCTCGCCCCAGTCGGCCAACTCGAACGCCGCGTACGCCGCGAGGATGCAGACGAACGGGAAGACCGGCATCAGCCAGCGGCCGAAGTAGCGCTCCTGGGAACCCATGAACAGCACGAACAGCACGACGCCGGGCACGAGCACCCAGATCAGCCGCCGCTCGTCGAACCACAGCCGCACGGCGCCGCCCGCGGCGAACACGAGCGGAATCCAGCCCAGGCCCCAGCCGAAGGACCAGATGTAGTAGAGAAAGCCGTTGTCCTGCGTCAGCCCGAGCTTGCCGGCGGCGTCGCCGGAGGCGTCGGACTGGTGCGTGAGGCCATTCCAGAAGGCGTCGAAGTTGAGGATCGCGTAGGGGTTGGCGACGAGAAACGCGACCAGCGCCAGGCCGCTCATGATCGCGATCCCGCGCGCGGCGCCCGCGCGCCCGCCGGTCGCGGTGAACTGGACGACGACGGCGGCCACGATCGGCACCAGCACGATCCCGCCCGTGTACTTCGTCGCGCAGGCAAGCCCCAGTCCGATTCCCGCCCAGACGTAATCGCGCACGCGCCCGAAGCGCAGGATCCCTGCCGCGCCCCACAGCGCCAGGCACAGCGGCGCCAGCGTCGGCACGTCGTTGAGCGCGAGCTTGGAATAGAAAACCGGCAGAAAGGAGACCGTGAAGATGCCGGCCGCCAGCAGGCCGACGCGGCGGTCGACGAGCCGCGTGCCGGCGAGGTAGGTCAGCCAGATCGAGAGCGTTCCGAGGATCGCGGCGAGCACGCGCGTGAGCACCCAGATCTGCGTCGGATCGGCCGCGAACGCGTTCGCGACCTGCTCGCGGCCGCCGTATGAAACGCTCAGCAGCAGGTGCGCGAGGTACGTGTAGGCCGGCGGGTTGACGTAGTAGTTGGGATCCCAGCTGTGGCCGAAGAGGCCGACCGCGCGCGTCACGAAGTGAGCGTTCTCGTCGGCGTTGTAGGCGTAGGGCAGTCCGTGCTCGACGCCCCAGACGCGCAGGCCGAAGGCGAACAGCAGCAGCACGCCGACCGCCAGCCCCCACCACAGCCGCTCGGGCGCGAGAGACTTCTCGACGAAGGTCGGCGCCATCGTCAGCTCGCCGAGCGCTCGGCCGTTGTCGTGGGGTCCGGCCTCGCGGGCCGGCGTCTGTTCAACAGTGGACATAGGCCGCATAGTGCTTGCTGGACGCCGCCCGGGTGAAGCCGGGGGGAGCCTGGTTGTCGAACGGGTTGTCGCGGGCGGTGACGAGCGCCTGCTTGAACAGCGCGATCCGCGTGTGCACGACGATCACGACGCCGCGCGCCGGCGCAGACGGGTCGGCCACCGGGTTTCCGTCGCGATCGGTGCGAAAGCTCGAGCGCGCGAGCACGTCCGAGCGTGGGCGGTCGAGGATCCAGCGCACGTCTGGGATGAGCTTGTGGTTGGGCACATAGACGGGGCCGCAGCGCAGAGCCGAGACGACGGCCGGAACGTGCAGCACGTCCTCGAGCGCCGCATGTGCATCGCCGCGGAAGCGCAGCTCGCTGTCGAGCGTCGAGAGGTTAACGCGCGTCGCGGTGAACACGATGCCGAAGATCACGAGCGCGGCCGCGCCCGTCGCCCACACGCGCCGCCAGGCGCTGCCCTCGCGCAGCATCGTCCAGCCGGCGATGAAGACCGCCGCGAAGATCATCACGCACAGCGACGGCACGAGCAGGTAGCGGTCGATGACCGACAGCCCGGCGATGCCGACCATCGCGAACGTGCCGGCGCCGGCGCCGAACAGCGCGAGCGCCATCATCGCGCGGCGCGGCGTCAGCGCGATCGCGAGCGCGAGCCCGAGCGCGCCGCCGAGGAAGACCGGGAACTTGTCGAGCTTGATGAGAAACGCATAGAGCGCCTCGGGCACCGCCGCGAGCCCCTTGTTGCGCCCCAGCTCGTTGGCGAGGTCGCCGGTCGCGGTCAGCGAGTACAGCGGCTGACCCGTGACGGCGTAGTCGACCGCCGCCCAGACGAGCGGACCGACCGCCGCCAGCGCGGCGTAGCGCACGCGCTCGGACCAGCTCGCCTTCGGCACGAGCCACAGCCAGTACAGGCCCGCCAGCAGCCACGCCTCCGGGCGCATCATCCCGGCCGCCGCCAGCAGCACCAGCACGAGCACCGGCCGCCGGCGCGGCGCGCGCGCCTCGATCACCGCCGCCCAGATCACGACCGCCAGGTACGGGATGTCGATGTAGCCGCGGGCGGCGAGGAACGGGAAGTCGAAGCGGGTGACCAGCAGCGCGGCGGCGACGAAGCCGACCAATGGCGTGAACGCCGTCTTGGCAAGCGTGTAGATGCCGGCGACGAGCACGATGAACGACAGCACCGTGAAGGCGACCATCACGCGGTCGGCGACGTCGCCGAGCGGCACGAGCAGCGCGCCGAAGGCGATCGCAAGCGGATGCTCGGTCGGCGCGCGGTAGGCCTCGAAGGACAGCTGGTCGAAGCTCAGCAGCTCGCGGCCCCAGAGCAGCGAGTAGTACGAGTCGTAGTTCGGATAGGTCGGATAGATCAGGAAGCCGACGACCGCCGCGAGCAGAAGCACGGCGACGCCGATGCGCTCCACGAGCTGAACGCTCGGCGCGCGCGAGCGGCGACGTGCCGGGGGAGCCTCGGCGGGCGGCGGCGATGCGACGGCGGCCGGGGTTCTGGCACTGGACAGGGGTGGTGACGCGATGGCCGTTAGGATCCCATGCCGACCCGCCGCATGAAGCTGATCATCCAGATCCCCTGCTTCGACGAGGAGCAGACCCTCCCGCTCGTCCTCGCCGACCTTCCCAGGGAGGTCGATGGCTTCGACGTGGTCGAGTGGCTGATCATCGACGACGGCTCGACGGACCGCACGATCGAGGTCGCGCGCGCCGGGGGCGTGCACCACATCGTCCGCCTGACGAACAACAAGGGCCTCGCCGCGGGCTTCCAGGCGGGCCTGGACGCGTGCCTGAAGCTCGGCGCCGACGTGATCGTCAACACCGACGGCGACAACCAGTACGACGGCAACGACATCCCCAAGCTCGTCGAGCCGATCCTCGCGGGCACGGCCGACATGGTCGTCGGCGACCGCGAGGTCCACAAGATCGAGCACTTCTCGCCGCTGAAGGTCACGCTGCAGAAGCTCGGCTCGTGGGTCGTGCGCCAGGCCTCCTCGACCGAGGTCCCCGACACGACCTCCGGCTTTCGCGCCTACAACCGCGAGGCCGCGATCCAGCTGATCGTCGTCTCGAAGTTCACCTACACGCTCGAGACGATCATCCAGGCGGGCAAGCTGCTGGTCGCCGTCGACCACGTCGCGATCCGGACGAACCCCAAGACGCGCGAGTCGCGCCTGTTTCCCTCGATGTGGTCCTACGTGCGGCGCAACAGCGTCTCGATCTTCCGCATCTACTCGCAGTACGAGCCGCTCAAGGTCTTCATGAGCGCGGCGGCGATCGTCGGCCTCGTCGCGATGATCGTGTGGGCGCGCTTCGCCTACTTCTACGTCGTCGAGGACGAGGGCAAGGGGCACGTCCAGTCGCTGATCCTCGGCGCGGTGCTGTTCAATGCGGCGATGGTCCTCGCGGCACTCGGCGTGATGGGCGATCTGCTGGCCGCCCAGCGCACGATCGCCCAGCGCACCTTCGAACGCGTTCGCCGGATCGAGCTTCAGCTCGGCGTCGAGCCGTCGCACTACGAGCCCGGCGTGCTGCCGACCGGCCACCCCAAGACGACCGGCGCCGACGCGGGCGCGTCGACCGGCAAGACCGAGGACCGCAAGGCGTTGCCCACGTGACCCCGGCCCCGCCCGTCGTGACCAAGGACGCCGAGGGCACGGTCACCGGCAACACCTACGACAAGTACGGCTCGACGAACCCGGTCGTGCGCCGCCTGATGGGCGCCTTCGAGCGCACGCTCGACGAGCTCTTCGAGCAGGCCGACCCGAAGTCGCTGCTGGACGTCGGCTGCGGCGAGGCCGTGCTGACACACGAGTGGGCCAGGCGCCTCGGCGAGCGGCGCGTCGTCGGCATCGACCTCGACGACCCGCTGCTGCACGCCGAGTGGGAGAAGCGCCGGGCGCCGAACCTGACCTACCAGGTGATGAAGGCCGAGAACCTTCCCTTCGCCGACGGCGAGTTCGACGTCGCGACCGCGATCGAGGTGCTCGAGCACGTGCCCGACCCGGCGCACACGGTCGCCGAGATGGCACGCGTCGCCGGCGGGCACCTGCTCGTCTCCGTGCCGCGCGAGCCGCTGTGGCGCGGGCTGAACATGGCTCGCGGCGCGTACCTCAAGCAGCTCGGCAACACGCCCGGGCATCTCAACCACTGGTCCAAGCGCAGCTTCGTCTCGCTGCTGTCGCGCCACGGAGAGGTCGTGCAGGCACGGTCGCCCTTCCCGTGGACGATGTTGCTTGTCCGTCTCTAGCTCCGGCGTCAGCGCACCGCGGTCCGGCTACGGCCGCGGCGCACGGGTCCTGTCGGTCGGGATCGCCGTCACGGGCGTCGTCACGCTCGCCTACTTCGCGCTCGCCGCCCAGGCGCTGGACGACGTCCAGTACAAGCGGATCACGCTCGTCTGGGCGATCATGTTCGTGATCGTCTCGGTCATCTACCGGCCGATCGAGCAGCTCTTGTCGCGCACGATCGCCGAGCGCCGGGCGCGCGGGCAATCCTCCGGCGGCGGGCAC
>Ga0136631_10000513_pt1 | contig 12028 bp, 12 predicted proteins | sample AntDrymUQ6012206_2_FD_104655 | JGI IMG/M metagenome (GOLD analysis project Ga0136631, IMG submission 104655) | Polar desert sand microbial communities from Dry Valleys, Antarctica - metaG UQ601 (22.06) | ecosystem: Environmental > Terrestrial > Soil > Desert | place: Antarctica: Dry Valley... | reverse complement strand
GGCTTGGGCCGGGTCACCTTGACCACCGTGGCCCTGAGCGCGCCAGGGCCGGGTGTAACCGTTCCCACCGCGGGACCGCCGGCTGTCGGTGCGACTGTGAACGTCCGCTGCACGCTGGCGGTCGACCCGGAGGCGAGGACCGCCCTGGCAGTGGCGGTGTAGGTGCCCGCACCGAGGGTGAAGTTGGCGCTCCACCCGCCGACCGCGTCCAGGACGGATGCCACGGATACGCCGTTGATGGACACGGTGACGCCGTTCACTCCGTCGGGCTGGGAGCCCGCGAGTCCCGCGGTCAGCGACGCAGGGTTGGGCGCCAGCACACAGCTCTCCCCGGTGGCCGCGGCCATCTTGTACAGGCTTGCCGAAGGCGCGCAGGTGGCATCAGTTCCGATGCCGAAGCTGCGCAGCCGGACGCCAGACTGGGTCAGCCGCCCAAGGACTTCGTCTCCGATGGCCGACTGCCCATCGGAGAGGAACATGATCCACTTCGGCCCGGCCGGGGCGGTGCCCAACGTGGACAACGCGACCTCCACGGCGTTGTTGAACGCCGTCCCGGCGCCGCTGCCGCCGAGGTTCTTCGGGTCGTAGAGCCCGATCTGATCGCGCACGACGCTCCTGGCCACCGTGTCGATCCGTGGACGTGGGTCCCCGCCAGTGAAACCCGGCGGCACGAAGGTCGCCGTACCGGCTGGATCCAGGTCCGCCGCAGCGGCCTGGTTGGCGAACCCCACCAAGCCCACCTGGAGCCCGGGCGTGGCGGCAAGGCTGCGGTTCAGCGAGCCGACCCCCGCGATCTCGCAGTCCAAGATGTCGCCGACGCTGCCATCACTGTTGAAGTCATCCTCAACCCCGATGGCACCGTTGCCCGAGCAGTCCGACCCAGTCGGAGCCGCAGTCGAGTTCGTCGCGTCGAACACGTAAACCACGGTGGTCACCTCACCAGCCGCGACTCCGACGCTGCCGGTCAAGTTGACGGTGCCCGCGACGGGGGCGTTTGGTGCGTTGATAGTCACCAACGCAGACGCCGCGTTGGCGGAAGGAACCGCCACGCCCAGCACCGCCATCGACAAGCCCACCGCCAGCGCCGTAACTGCCCCCGCCATTCGCGTACGTGTTCTCACAGCACTACACCCTTCCCTAAGATCCCCACACCCAAGGGTGCCCCGCCCGCTGCCACTGCGTGCATCATCGGTGCGAGAGCAACCCATTGCGTCGACGCCTCGGTCGACTGAATACTGACAATTAGACGCCCGACTTTGGGTACGTGTTCGCGGTCTAGCCCAAGTTTTACTTCCAATGGAGCGGATGGCGGCTCAAACCTCGGCTGCGTTCACCGTTGACCCCCCAGGTAGCCGCATCCAAGCGTTCGCGTTGCACGGTTCCTACGCACAGCGGAGCCCCGGCGTCCGCATGGGGTCGGCAACTTGGGCTCCAGTTGAGGCCAGGGCCAGGGACCGACCGAGGGATACTTGGCGACCCGTCGCGAGATGGTGGTCATGCGAGACGCCACTGGAATTCTCGAAGGGGAGGAACCCCTCATGACCACGCTGCACCGACACCCGACCACCGACCTCGCCGACGTCACCGTTGAGAACGAGTTCGGCACCTTCGGCCCGGCCCGCAAGCCCTCGTCGGGCTCTGCATCGCCTTCGGCCTGACGTTCTTGTGGGCCTTCCTCGACAAGTTGCTGGCCCTGGGCTCCCGCACCGGCTACGACCAGGAGGGCAACCTCTACCGGTTCGGGGACGCCGCCCGGATCAACGGCGGCAGCCCCACCGAGGGCTTCCCGAGTTTCGGCGTCAACCCGGACTCCCCGTTCGCAGGCTTCTTCACCTCCCTCGCCCGCTACGCGATCGTCGACTGGGCCTTCATGGTCGGCCTGCTCGGCATCGGTCTCGCCCTCACCTGGGCGTCGGATGCGGCTGGCAGCGATCCGCGGCGTGGTGATGTACCTCATGAAATACGCCGCGATCATGCTGCCGGAGAACAACCCGGTGTTCGACGACCACCTCATCGGGGCTGATGCTGTGAGCATCGTCGTCCTGGCGCTCACCCTGGCTGGAGACACCGGGGGGTTCGGCAACACCTGGGCCAGGACCCACTGGTGCGTGGGTTCGGCATCCTTCGCTGAAGCACCCACGCAGGCCCCCGACCCGACGACCGGCTCCCACCTGCCGGTCGTCGCTTCGCACCCCGACGGGCAGCAGTTGCCACTGGGTGGGAGAGGGCCGTCGTACCCCGCCGCCCCGACACCGGTGCCGCGCACCTCGTCCGAGGAGCGTGGCAGCGGCGCTTCGGCGTGCGGCCATCAGGTCAGGATGCGGACCAGCTGCCAGTGGTTGGCACCCTCGGAACGGTGGTAGTGCAGCTTGTCGAGAACTGCGCCGGCCAGTGCTAAGCCACGGCCACCCTCGGCCAGTGCGTCCGGCATCTCGGCGCCCGGCAGGGGTCCTCGCCACCGTCGAAGGGGACCCCGTCGTCGGAAAGCCTCGCTTCGAGACGGTCGTCGTGCACGGCGAGGATGAAGGTCCAGTGCACCTCACCTGGCGGGAAGCCGTGCTCGACCACGTTGCCGGCGATCTCGATGACGGCTGTCTCGAAGAGCATCAGGTCGGCCGGCGGCACCTGTGAGTGCTCGGCACCGATGCGCTCCAGCAGGTCGTGGAGCTCGTCGAGCCCCTCGGGGACCGCCAGACCGGTCAGGGTGTAGTCACCAGCCATGGGAGGCGTCCGCGACCGTGCGGTGTGGCGTGAGGACGGTCGAGGTTGGTCAGGGCGAGCACGGTGCGGACCTGTTCGGGAGCCCCGGCGATGCGCAGGTCCCCGCCGGCCAGCCGGGCCGACTTCACCCCGCCCACCAGGGCACCCAGCCCCGACGAGTCCACGAACGAGGTGTCGGCCAGATCGACGACGATCCGGTTGATGCCCCCTCCGACGGTCTCGTCGACGGCGGCCCGCAGCCCAGGAGCGGCGGTCATGTTGAGCCGACCGCTGCACCGCAGGACGGCCACCTCGCCGGCGACGAACTTCTCGAGATCCATCAGGACACAAGCTCCTTGGTGTGGTCGGGCGTGCTGACCGGGGTGCTGTCGGGCGCGCGGTAGAGCGCCGCCCGGTAGATCACGCTCATCACGAGCAGGTCGTAGGCGACCCAGACAATGTTGACGCTGGTCCCGATCGCGCTGTCGGCGTGCCCCGTCCACAGGCGTACGACGCCCACGACGCACGCCACCACCAGCACGACCGTGGCGGTCAGCTGCGGCCAGACCAGCCGGAACGGGAATCCGCTCTGCTCCTGTCGGGTCTTCGCGGTCACCGCGAACCCGAGCGGTCGTTTGCAGAACACGTTGGCCGCCGCCGTCGTGCAGGCGCGGATCCAGAGAGGGAAGAGCGCGAGGCTGTACTGGTGGCCGCGCCAGGTCTTCACGCCGTACCCGACGACGAAGAAGAGCAGCTGGTTGAGCACGACGTAGGGGACGAACATCCTCAGGAAGTCCAGGCCGTAGGCGTGCACCGGCAGGATCCCGAAGCACAGGTAGAAGACCGGGGCGGCCAGGAACGCTAGGGCGGCGAAGCCGGACAGGTAGCTCCACATCGTCGCGAAGTACATCAGCCGCTGACCCAGGGAGAGCCCGCGCTGGGTGAGGGGGTTCTCCTTCAGCAGCACCTGGAGGGTGCCCTGGGCCCACCGCAGCCGCTGGGTGAGCATGGTGCCAAGGTCCTCGGGCGCGAGCCCGTCGGCGAGGTTCTCGTGGTGGTAGACCGATCCCCAGCCCAGGGCGTGCAGCCGCATGCAGGTCGCCATGTCCTCGGTGACCGAGATGGTCGCCATCGGCATCATCGGCTGCGCCTCGTCGGCGCGGTCCACGTCGACGGCGCGGATCAGCGCGCGCACCGACTCGATCGCGCCGAGCGGCGACCACTCGCGGTCCGACAGCCGGGACAGCGCCACGTCGTCGACGACGAGCTGGCCGACCTGGCCGTCCACGTGGACGGGAAGCCGTGCAAGCACCTCGAGGTCGGCGCGCATCACCTCCAGGTCGTGGTCTACCACCGAGAGGCTGGCCCGGTCGACGGCCTGCTGGAACGCGTAGGTGACATCACCCACCGGGACGCCCTCGTCGAGACCGACGCGAGCGCTGCGGGCCGCGGCGCGCAGCCCACGGACCGCCTCGGCGGCGGCGGGGGAGTGCTGCTGGGCGACCGCGACCGCCCGCCCCAGGATCCGATCCGACGCCCTGAGCGCGCTGCCCACCTCCAGCTGGACCTCCTGCACGTAGCCGACGATGCCCAGCTGCATGAGAGCCTCTCGGCGCAAGATGGCGTTGGACCCGCAGAAGAAGGCGGCGTTCCAGCCGTCCTTGCCCTGCTGGATCGGACCGTAGAACAGGGGCGCCTGGCTGCCGAGCGGGTCGGAGTCGCTGACGTTGGTGAAGAACTGCGGCGTCTGCACGAGAGCGACCTTGGGGTCGCGGAACCACCCGAGGGTGTGGTCGAGGATCTCCGGCTGGGGGATCTGGTCGGCGTCGAGGATCAGCAGGAACTCGCCCTCGGTGGCGAACAGCGCGTTGTTGAGGTTGCCGGCCTTGGCGTGCTTGGGCATGTCTGCCCAGTCGGGGTGCCGGGTGAGGTAGCCGACGCCCAGCCGCTCCGCCTCGGCCTTCATCTCAGGCCGGTTGCCGTCGTCGAGGATCCAGGTGGTGTGCGGGAACATGATCCGGGTGGCCGCCGCCGCCGTGGCGGAAACCAGCTCGACCTTCTCGTTGCAGGTCGTGATGAAGACGTCGACGGTGGCCCCCGGGTCGGGATCGGGCGCGGGTCCACGCTCCTTCATCCGCCACACCGTGGCGCCGAACAAGAACGTGTCGATGAGCGCGTAGGTCTCGGCGAGGACCAGTGGGACCGCGATCCACCAGTGCTCCCAGTAGACCGAGAACATCCAGCGCCACCCGACGTACAGGGTGCCGAAGAGCAGGGTGAGCACGACCGCGATCCGGGTCAGTGCCATGCGCATCAGGTGGCCGCGCGGCGCACGACCACGCCGTGATGTCGTCGTCGAGCGGCTCACCACCGCCGATCCCGGCGATGGCCTCGGCCATCTCACGGGCGTCGCGGACGTCGGCGCTCAGCGCTACGCCGGCCTGGACGGCCGACCAGGGGTCGGGGAAGAGGTCGAGGATCCCGTCACTGACGATCAACAAGGTGTCCCCCGGGTCGAGGTGGTCGTGGTGCACCTTCCAGGAGTCCCCGACGACCGCCCCTACGGGCAGGTCCGTGGAGGCCAGCCGTCGGATCGCGCCGGACACCGAGATGATGAGCGCGAGCCCGTGACCGGCGTCGACGTACGCCACGTCCCCGGTCTCCGGCGTCAGGCGCGCGGCGAAGAGGGTGACGAACGTCGAGGTGCCGGCGAGGTCCTCATCCATGTCCATGCTGACCCGCCCGATGCTCTGGGCGAGGTGGTTGAAGCGCGAGGCGCCCCGGATGACCGAGCGGACGCCCGCCGCCACGACCGCTGCCTCGAGGCCCTTGCCCATGACGTCGGCGACGAGGACCTGGACAGTCCCGTCCGTGAGCTCCTGCCAGTCGAAGTAGTCGCCGCCCACGTTGCGCGCGGGCTGGCACCGGCCGGCGATCTCGTAGCCTGGGACCGTCGGCTCGTGGCGGGGAAGCAAGCGGCGCTGGACCTCACGCGCCTGGGCGCTGTCGGCGTCGTAGGCGAGCTCCTTCTGCACCCAGTCAGCGAGGTCGCGCAGCATCCGCGTCTCCGAGGGACTGATGTCGCGCAGCTTGTCGTCGAAGACGCAGAGCGTCCCCACCGCCTGGCCGCTCGGAGCCACCAGGGGCTCACCCGCGTAGAAGCGGATATGAGGGTCGCCGGTGACGAACGGCTGGTGCGAGAACCGCTGGTCGGCGGTGGCGTCCGGGACCACGAAGGTCCGCCCGCTGTCGACGGTCTGTTCGCAGAACGCGCCCTCGCGCGGGTGGGCGCCCAGCGGCAGCCCGACCGCGGCGATGGTGTCGAGGCGTACGGCGTCGAGCAGGTTGAACGCCACCATCGGGACGCCGAAGACCTGCTGGGCCAGTCGAACGATGCGGTCGAACCGCTCCTCGGACGGTGCCGCGAGAGCGTCGGGGACGGCCGTCGGAGCCGGTCGGGGACGCGCTTGTCGGGCTGGGGGGATCATGTGTGCTGCCTCTGGGGGGTGAGGATGGGTCAATTCTAGGTGCCGATCGCGATCTGTTGGTGAAACGATTGAGCAGCGCCGCCGAACGTCGGGAAGGGTGCGGGGCTTGGTCTCTCTTCCTAGGCTGTCCGGCATGGACGCCCCGCCACGCGTGACCCGTCGGACGGCAGCGGGCGCCGCGATGGCCGTCGCGCTGACGTCCGGCTGCTCGACCGACGGGGAGGCCGCGCCCACCCCCTCCAGCATCTCGCCGAGCCCCGAGGCGACGCCGGCGCTGGCGACCACGCAGCCTCCGCCCACCGAGGCGCCGGCTCCCGAGACGCCCGCCGCGTCCGAGACGGCCGAGGCCCGATCGGTGCGACCCGAGGACTTCGACGTGGGTACCGCGCTCCGGGTGGTCGACCGGCTTGCGGGCAGGATCGGGCCGCGGCACGCCACGAGTGCGGCGTACGACGAGGCGGCGCGCTGGGTGACCGGTGAGCTGACGGCCTTGGGCTACGTCGTCCGGCGCCAGCGGGTGCGGGTGCCCGGCGGAGACTCCTGGGGGGTACTGGTCGACGCCGGCACCTCAACCAACGTCATCGCCCGCCTGCCTGGGACCGACCTGTCCCGGCCGCACCTGGTGGTCGGCGCCCACCTCGACACGGTGCCGCAGGCACCGGGGGCCGAGGACAACGCGTCCGGGGTGGGTGTGCTGCTGGCCGCCGCGGCGGTGGCGGCGCGGGCGCGCACCCGGCTGCCAGTGGTCCTGGTCTCGTTCGGGGCGGAGGAGCCCCGCGGTCCCACCGACGCCGACCACCACTACGGCTCACGGCAGTACGTCGCCGCGATTTCTGGCGCCCAGCGTCGGGCGGTGCGGGGGATGGTGTCGCTGGACCGGGTCGGCGTGGGCGCCGCAGTGCCGGTCGGCACCGCGGTCGAGGGCGATGACCCCGCGCACCGCGAGGTCCTGGCGGCGGCCGGGCGCGCCGATGTGCGGGTGCTGACCGACGACAACCGGTCCAGCGACCACTGGCAGTTCGTGCAGGCTGGGCTGCCCGGCGTACGGCTGGGGAGCACGCCGTACGCCGCCTACCACAGTCCCTCGGACACTCCCGACGTGATCCAGCCCGACCAGCTCGCCCGCACCGGCCGCATCGTCCTGGCCTGGCTCGCGTAGCCTGACCGATGCCTGGCGCATCGTTCGAGGGGAGCCAGTCCACATGGTCACGATCGGCCGTTCCGCACTGACATTGCTCGCCCTGCTGACTCCGGTGGCGGTGGCCGCCCCTGCGCAGGCCGCCACCCGCGTGGTCGTCGACGGCTCCGACTCCCGAGCGCGGGTCGACCTGCTGCGGGTCAAGCTCCGCAACGCCCACGACCGGCTGCTGGTCCGACTCCGCTTCGACGACCTGGTGCGCCGCTCCGACAGGGCTGGCCAGAGCGTGGGGATCTACTTCGACACCGACGGTTCGCGCCTGGGTCCCGAGATCGGGCTCGGCAGCGGACTCAACTACGGCACGGACTATGAGCTCGTCCGGATGCGCAACTGGGCTCAGAGCACCAGCCGCGTCAGCTGCGTCTACGACGCCGAGCTCGACTGGGCCGCTGACACCGCGACGTACGTCCTCGAGCCCGCGTGCTTCGGCGACTACTCCCGGGTGCGGGTCGCGGTCGAGGCGAGCGAGTACGACGGTGACGTGATCACCAGCGACTGGTTGCGCGAGATCAAGACGTTCTCGCCCTGGGTCAAGCGCGGCTGAGGCGTCTCATCCGGCGGCGACCAGGGCGACGGCCGCCAGGCAGAGGACGAGCCCCCAGGCCTGCCCGCGGTGCACGCGTTCACGCAGCACGGTGGCTGCCAGCACCACCGTGACCGCCGGGTAGAGCGACGTCAGCACGGCTGCGACGGCGAGGTTGCCGGTCTGGGTCGCCAGGAGGAACGCGCCCGTGGCCAGCGCCGCCAGCACCCCGCTGGCGGCCCCGACCAGCACGACGGGGTCGCGCGGCACCCAGGCGCCACCGAGGAGCAGGGCGACGAGGATGACCGCACCGCCGGCGACGACCTGATTGAGAGCCAGCGGGAGGTAGCCCGCCTCCTCGGGGATCTGGGCGAGACAGGCGAACAGCCCACCGAAGCCGAGTCCGGCCAACGCCCCGTCGACCAGGCCCGACTCCCGCCAGGACGCCGAACCGGATGCCGCCGGCTCCCGCGAGACCAGCCAGATGCCCGGCAGTGCGGTGACGATCCCCACCCAGACCACGGTGGACGGGCGCTCGCCGGTCAGCACCCCGACGACCACGGGCAGGGCGGTCGCGCCCACGCCGGAGACCGGGGCCACCACGCCCATCCGCCCACCGGACAGGCCGCGGTAGAGGAACGCCGTACCGATCCCGTTGAACAAGCCCGCGGCGGCCGCCCAGGCCCAGTCGGACGACGTCGGGGCGCCGCCGACGGCGAGGCTCAGCAGCACCACGGCCGACGCGCCGGCCATCTGGGAGACGAACGCCACTGCCCAGGGGCCGGTGCGCTTGGACGCGGCCCCGCCGACGAAGTCGGCGAGCCCGTAGGCGACGGCGGCGCCGAGCGCCAGCAGGACGACGGCCACGGTCGGTCAGGTCAGGGCCACGCCAGCGACCCAGACGGCCGCTGCGAGCACCCCGACGAGGAGCTCGATCAGGATGCTCACGCCCATGGCCTTGAGCGCGGCCCTCGTCGAGGGCCAGGCGGCCGCGGCGCCGACTCGCTGGCGCTCGGCGAGGTAGACGCCCACGGGGAAGCCCACGAGCACGCCGACGATCGGGATCACGAAGAAGCCCACGATCGCGCCCACGGCGCCCGCCAGCAGCGTGGAGTTGGGCACGGCGGCCTTCAGCTGGCGGCCGGGGACCAGGAACTTGACCACCGAGCCGGTGGCGAGCAGGACTGTCGAGACCGCCAGGACCACCCAGGCGGTGGTGCCTCCGGTCTCAGTTGCCCATACCAAGATCGCGACCAGGATCACGATCGTGCCGGGCAGCACGGGCACCACGATGCCCACGAGTCCCACGAGGATCGCCAGGCCGACGACGACTTCGACGAGGGACATGGCGCACACCTTCCCACAACCGGGTTGCTCGTCGGGAAATGCACTGCGGCCCCGGACCGTGGAGGTCCGGGGCCGTGTCAGTGCGACGTCAAGCGGTCAGCGACGGCTTTCGGGAGCGGGAGCCGGGCCGAGCTTGTGGGTCTCGTCGTGGACCTTGATGGCGATGGCGCGGAGCTTGTCGCCGTGCTCGCGGGCGTGGTGAGCGCAGAAGAGCAGCTCAGCACCCTCGCCGAGCTCGACGCGCAGGTAGGCCTGGGCTCCGCATCGGTCGCAGCGGTCGCTAGCGGTCAACGCGGCGGCGCTCGAGGCAACTGCAGTGGTCACATCGGCCTCTTCCCATGGGTTTGTGGTCTTGGTGTTCGTGTTCATCGGTACCGGTTCCAACCTAGCCACCGGTGCAAACATTCCCGGGACCACCGTGCGCTAAGCATGCCCATCACATCACACTCAGTTGTACCCGGTGGACTGTCTCCACATCTGTGTTTTCGCCGATCCGGAAGTGGTTCGTTCCCGGACCGTGATCTGGATTTGATCCTGGAGCCCACGGTAGGCGTGGTGGCCCGGGTCACCGGTGGCGGCGCGCCGCGGCGTACGTCGTCCGGCTGTCGACCCGCGCAGGCGCCTGCCGCTCCCGGGGAGCGGTTCCGAGTAGATTCGGGACGCACCCTCCAACCCCCGCACGCAGGAGCACCACCATCGTCGACAACACCTACAACGCAGCCCACCTCCTCGTCCTCGAGGGCCTGGAGGCGGTCCGCAAACGACCCGGGATGTACATCGGGTCCACCGACACGCGGGGCCTGATGCACTGTCTGTGGGAGATCATCGACAACGGCGTCGACGAGGCCCTGGCGGGCGCCGCCCACCGGGTGGAGATCTCGCTGCACCGGGACGGCTCGGCCGAGGTCCACGACGACGGCCGCGGGATCCCGATCGACAAGGAGCCCAAGACCGGTCTCCCCGGCGTCGAGGTGGTGGCCACCAAGCTCCACGCCGGCGGCAAGTTCGGCGGGGGGTCCTACGTCGCCACCGGCGGCCTGCACGGTGTGGGCCTGTCCGTGGTCAACGCGCTCTCCTCGCGGATGGACATCGACGTCGAGCGGTCCCCGGCGACCCAGGGGATGAGCTTCAACCGAGGTGTGCCCGGCGTCTTCGCCGACGAGGGACCCACCGCGGCGTTCGACAAGGGGAGCGGTCTGAGCCGCAAGGGCGCACGGGTCGCCAAGACCCGGTCCGGCACCCGGATCCGCTTCTGGCCCGACCGGCAGATCTTCACCCGTGACGCCACCTTCGAGCTCGAGGGGCTGCTCGGCCGCGCCCGGCAGACCTCGTTCATCGTGCCTGGCCTCGAGCTGGTCATCCGCGACCTGCGGGGTGATCACCCGGTCGAGGAGAAGTTCCGCCACGACGGCGGCATCGGCGAGTTCGCGGAGTTCCTGGCGCGCGACGAGCCGGTCACCGAGGTGCTGCGTCTCCAGGGCTCCGACACGTTCACCGAGACCGTCCCGATGCTCGACGCGGCAGGGCACATGACCCCGCAGGAGGTCGAGCGAGAGCTCGGCGTGGACGTGGCCCTGCGCTGGGGCGCCGGCTACGACACCGAGCTGCGCTCCTACGTCAACGTGATCGCCACCCCGAAGGGTGGCACCCACGTGAGCGGCTTCGAGTCCGCCGTCACCGCGACGTTCAACGAGGTGATGCGCTCGGCGAAGGTGCTCAAGGTCAACGATGACAACGTGATCAAGGACGACGTGCTGGAGGGGATGACCGCGGTCGTCACCGTCCGGCTCGCCGAGCCGCAGTTCGAGGGACAGACCAAGGAGATCCTCGGCACTCCCGCCGCCCGGGCGGTGGTCCGCAAGGTGGTCTCGGCGGAGCTGAAGAAGTTCCTCACCAGCACCAAGCGTGCCGAGAAGGCGCAGGCGAAGCTGGTGATGGAGAAGGTCGTCGGCGCCTGCAAGACCCGCATCGCCGCTCGCCAGCACAAGGAGACGCAGCGCCGCAAGAACGCCCTGGAGTCCTCGGCCCTGCCGACCAAGCTCGCCGACTGCCGCACCAACGACATGGAGCGCTCCGAGCTCTTCATCGTCGAGGGCGACAGCGCGCTCGGCACCGCCAAGCTCGCCCGCGACTCGGAGTTCCAGGCGCTGCTGCCGATCCGCGGCAAGATCCTCAACGTCCAGAAGGCCTCGGTCGGCGACATGCTCAAGAACACCGAGTGCGCCTCGATCATCCAGGTGGTCGGTGCCGGTTCGGGTCTCACGTTCGACCTCGAGGCCCGCCGCTACGGGCGGATCATCTTCATGGCCGACGCCGACTCCGACGGCGCCCACATCCGCTGCCTGCTGGCGACGCTCTTCTTCCGCTACATGCCTGAGCTGATCAGCCAGGGACGCATCTACTCCGCGGTCCCGCCACTCCACCGGATCGAGATCTCGAAGCCGAAGAAGGGGATGGACCGCTACGTCTACACCTATTCCGACGACGAGCTCCAGCGGAAGCTCGCCGAGCTGAAGAAGAAGAACGTCGCCTGGAAGGACCCCGTCCAGCGTTACAAGGGCCTCGGCGAGATGGATGCCGACCAGCTGGCCGAGACGACGATGGACCCGCGCCACCGCACGCTGCGGCGGATCACCGTCGACGACGCCGATGCCGCCGCGAAGGTCTTCGAGCTGTTGATGGGCTCCGACGTCGCTCCGCGCAAGGAGTTCATCGTCCAGGGTGCCTATGAGGTCGATGTCGAGTCGCTCGACGCCTGAGCTGACGCGCGAG
>Ga0136631_10000511_pt1 | contig 12050 bp, 9 predicted proteins | sample AntDrymUQ6012206_2_FD_104655 | JGI IMG/M metagenome (GOLD analysis project Ga0136631, IMG submission 104655) | Polar desert sand microbial communities from Dry Valleys, Antarctica - metaG UQ601 (22.06) | ecosystem: Environmental > Terrestrial > Soil > Desert | place: Antarctica: Dry Valley... | reverse complement strand
GCGGCGGCGGCGGGGGCGGCGGGGCAGGCGGGGCACGGAAGACCGTCGTCCGATCGAGATCGGGCTCGGGGTCCGGCGAGGGCGCCGGATGAGCCGCCGTCTCGTCGCCGGCCCAGTCGGGCTCGACCTCGAAGCCGGGCGGGTGCTCTCCCGGGTAGGGCGCCTCGACGGGCTGCGCGGGCGGTGGCGCGGCGGGCAGCGAGGCGAGGTCCGGCGTGCCGTCGGCCGAGCGGCTGACGGGCCCGAGGGCCTCGCTCTCCGCGCGTGACAGCTCGCCGGCGTCGGTACCGCGGCGCCGCTTGAGCTCCAGATGCTCGCGGATGGCTTCGTCCAGCAGTCCCATCTGGCGACAGCCTACCTCGCTCGCACCGACTTGTTCTTGCCGCTGCGCTTGGCTTCGTACAACGCCCGATCGGCTGCCGCCACGAGCGCGCTCTGGTCAGCGGCGGTCGGCGGCACCGCAGCGACCCCGCAGCTCGCCGTGACGCGCAGCGTGCCGACGCCGCCGAGGCGCGCAAGCTGCAACGCCTCGATGCGCTCGCGCACCCGCTCGGCGAAGTTGTATGCGCCCTCGAGATCGGTGCCCGGCAGCACGAGCGCGAGCTCCTCGCCGCCGTAGCGCGCGGGGTGGTCGATCTCGCGCGAGCTCTCGCGCAGCACACGGGCGACCTCGCGCAGGACGAGGTCGCCCTGCGGGTGGCCGTAGGTGTCGTTGATCGCCTTGAAGTTGTCGAGATCGATCAGCACGAGCCCGAGCGTGCCGCCGAAACGCCGCGCCCGCTCGAGCTCGCCCGTCAGCGCGTCGTCGAATGCGCGGCGGTTGGACAACCCTGTGAGGTTGTCGGTGATCGACTCGCGCGTGGCGGTCTCGTGGCGTTCGACGCTCTCCATCGAGCGCCCAGCCTGTTCGGCGAGGTAATGGAACAGCTCGCGCTCGTTCTGCGTGAACGCGCGGCCCGAGCGCCCGACCGAAACGACGCCGATCGCCGCGCCGCCGCCGGCACCGGCCCGCAGCGGGTGGGCCATCGCGCTGACCTCGCCGTGCGTCGCGTCGCGCGGGGCGCCGGAGCTCAGAGCATCGGCCTCGACCGAGCCCACGACGCTGCTGAGCCCGTTCATGTTGCCCGCGCGAGCGCGCTCCTGGAGCGTCATGCGGTCGGGACCGAGCACGTGCGCGCGCCCGGCGTCGGCGGCGACGCCGTCGACGGCGGTGCGCACGACGATCTCCAGCAGCGCGTCGCGGTCGAGCTTGGAGGCGACCGCGTCGCCGAGGCGGCGCATCGAGTACTGGACCCGCTCGCGCTCGGCCTTGAGCTCGATCAGCCGCCCCTCGAGCTCGCGCGACATCTTGTTGAACTCCTCGCCGAGGCCCGCGAACTCGTCCTTGCCGACGGTCTTGACCTTGGCCGAGAAGTCGCCGCCGGCGAGCTTGCGCGCCGCGTCGAGGAAGCCCCCGAGCTGCTGCGCCAGCGAGCGCTGGACGAGCACCGCGCAGGCGAGCGCGATGACGAGGAAGCCGAGCAGGATCGCGCCGATCACGATCCGCCCATCGCGGATGTCGCCGTGGTTCGTGGCCGGGATGCCGAGCGTGAAGACGCTGATGCGCTGGCCGTCGAAGCCCGCCGGCGCGTAGGCGTCGACGCGAAGGCTGCGACCGTCGAGCTGCACAGTCGAGCCGCTGCTTGCCGGCTTGATGTCGGCCGCCTCGTCGAGCGTGCCGGCGAGGATCTGGTTGCCGTTGCGCACGACGACCTCGAGACCGGTGACCCGGCGCACCTGCGCCGCGTAGTCGGGCGCGTCGGTCAGCGACATGCCGAACATGCCGATCCGCCTGCCCTCCTGCGTGTCGAGCGGCAGCTGCGCGGGCGCGATCGCGGTCTTGCTGCCGACCGCGAAGATCGTCCTGGCGTTCTTGACGAAGACGATCCGCGCGAGTCGCTGGGACTTGACCAGCTGCCCGGCACGCTTGCGCGCGCGCGGGATGTCGTTCGCGCGCAGCGACTGGCTGAGCACCCTGTCGCCGCCGACGGCGCGGATGCGGTCGCCGGCCGCACGCTGCTGCTCGCCGAAGATCCGCTGCGCCGCCTGCTGGCGGGCGCGGATGTCAGCGTTGCCGATGTCGCGCTCGCTCTGAGACAGCTGTGCGAACAGCAGCACCGCGACCGCCATCATCGGCACGATCACGATGAGGACGAAGAACAGCCCCAGACGGTTGCGGAAGCTCACCTGTCCTGAGCGTATCGGCGCGCCGGACCCCTGCCCGTAGACCTGCAGCGTGCGAAGCGCAGCTACACTCTGGCGTCCTCGGGGCTATAGCTCAGTTGGGAGAGCGCCTGGATCGCACCCAGGAGGTCGGGGGTTCGAGTCCCCCTAGCTCCATCAGTCAGTCAGCCAGTCAGTCAGCCGGCCGGCAGGTTGTTCAGGCTCTTGCCGTCCTGCTCGCCGCGATGCGGGCCGCCGGCCGCGGTCCGGTCGCCGGTGAACTGCATCGTGAGGTAGGCGTCGGGATCCTTGCCGGCGGCCGTGGGCAGCTGCGAGTCGGCGCTCCAGCGCCCGCGCTTGATCGTCGCGTTCTTCAGCCACGTCTTCAGCACGCCGTCAGCGCCGGCATAGGTCACGCGCAGGCGCACATGGCCGCTGACCGCCGACGAGATCGTGCCCGCGAGCTTCAGCCGCGCGCCGCCGAAGGACAGCGACCTGCGCTTGAGGTTGCTCGCGAGATTCGCCGCGCGCGAGCGCAGGTTGTCGGCGTGCACCTGCGCCGTGCCAGCGTAGGTGACGCTCATGATCCCGGTCGAGCCGCCGCGCTGCTCGCGGCGCAGGTTCTGCAGGACCTTGATCTCCTTCTCGCCCGAGCGCGAAGGCCCGACTCCGACGTGGAACGTCTTCTTGACGTTCGCGGCCTCGTAGACGACGCGCAGCGTGCCGGTCGCCCGGCCGGTGATGCTCAGCGCCGAACGCAGCCGGCCGCCGCGCACGGACGCGCTCTTGACCTTGAGCTTGGCCGGCAGGCGCTTGGTGGCGCTGACCTGCGCGTCACCCGCGGCGAGCGAGCCCGGCGCGGTCGCCGAGGCGCCCGCGGGCAGCACCCCGGCGGGGAACGCGCGCGGGAATGTCAGCGCCGCCAGCGACGCCTGTCCCTCGCGGGTGAAGCTGAAGTAGTCGATCGTCGAGATATGGCGCGGCTCAAAGTCCCAGTTCGTGGTCGCGTAGTCATCCCACACGCAGCGCGGGCGCTCAGCGCAGATGTCGGCGAGCTGGAAGTTCAGCTCGATCAGGCGGTTGCGCGCCACCTGGCGGCGCGCGTCGTGGCGCGGGTCGTCAGAGCTCGCGTCCTGCAGGAAGTCCGCGCAGGTGCCCTCGCTGCCGTTCGCCGCCCATGCCGCGAGCGCGGCCGGGTCGTTGCGAAAGAGCTCGCGCAGGCGCATCGGGTCCGGGATGCTCGAGACGAAGACGCGCGCATTCGGCACCCCTGAGCGCAGCGCGTTCATCGCCCGCGCGACCTGCCCGCGAAACAGCGCCGGGCGCGTCATCTCGCGCAGGTTGTCGCTGCAGATGTCCTCCGTCCCGGTGAGGATCGTGACGTACTCGGGCTTCTGGGCCACGGCCTCGGCGGCTTGGCGCGGCAGGTCCTCCGCCCGTGTCCCGACGACCGCGAAGTTGTGCACCCCGAAGCCGGGGGTCAGGCGCGTCAGGCGCGTCGCGTGGCTGTCGATCGCAGGATCCGAGCCGGTCGCCCAGGATGCCTGCGGGCAGGTCGCGTCAGCGCCGCAGGCGCGATATCCGGCCGTGATGTCGTCGCCCAGGGCGACCATCGACTTCGGCGTCTGCGCGCCGGCGGGAGCGACGGCGGCGGTCAGCGCGAGGGCGATCAGCGTCGCCGCGGAGGCGAAGATCGTGCGAAGGCGTGTGAAGAACATCGCCGGGACTCTGGCATGAACGGCCCCGCGTCGTGCAGCCAGCGACAGCCCGCGATTCCAACGGACCTTCTCCGACCGGCGCTCCCGGCGCTGCTTCAGCCGACCGCTATGGCCTCGAGCCGGGCGCGCGCGATCGCGAGCGCCTCGGGGTTTGACTCCAGCAGCACATAGCGCCGGCCGAGCGGGCCGCAGACGGCTCCGAGCGTGCCCGAGCCGGCGAACGGGTCCAGGCACCAGCCGCCTCTGCGCGATGACGCACCCACCATCCGGCGCACGATCCCCTCCGGCTTCTGCGTCGGGTAGCCGGTCTTCTCGCGCGAGTTCGTCGGCACGATCGTGTGCCACCAGCAGTCGCTCGGGCGCTTGCCGCGGGCCGCCTTCTCGGGCCCGACGAGCCCCGGCGCCATGTACGGCTCGCGGTCGACCTCGTCGTCGTCGAAGTGGTAGCGCTCGCGGTCGCGGACGTAGACGAGGATCGTGTCGTGCTTGGCCGGCCAGCGGCGCTTGGGCCGCCCGCCGTAGTCATAGATCCAGATCAGCTCGTTGAGAAAGCACTCCGGCCCGAACAGCTCGTCGAGCAGGATCTTCGCGCGGTGCGCCTCGCGGTAGTCGAGGTGCAGGTAGAGCGTTCCGTGCGGCGCGAGCAGCTCGCGCGTGCGCCGCAGGCGCGGCTCGAGGAAGGCGGCGTAGTCCTCGAACGCATCCTCGTATGCGAGCGCCCCCCGGCGCCGCTCGATGCCGGTGTTGAACGGCGGGTCGAGGTAGGCCATGTCGAACGTGCCGGCCGGCAGTGCGGCCATCGCGGCGAGGTTGTCGCCCGCGATCAGCAGATCGTCGTCGAGGATCGCGGGCGCACCGGCGTCGAGCGTGCGCATCGGCGCAGCGTACGGTCCGCGACGGCGGCGGCGGCGTTTTGGGAGCCTAGGGGCGGATGGCCTCCCTCGTCCGCCGCGTGCTCGCGCTCGCGCTCGTCGCCGTGCTCGCGATCGTCGCGGTCGTCGTGCTGTTCGGCGACGACGCCGGGCGCCAGCCGCTGCAGCCGGGCGGCGGCAAGGGCGGCGACCCGCTCGCCTGGGTCGAGAACCGCGAGGACGAGCTCGCCGCCGCGGCCGCGCGCGGCCACGCCCACGTCCTGTACGCGAAGTCGCCCGGCGGGGCGCGCGCGAGCGCCGGTCGCACCGCTGCGCACCGCCCGCTCGTCGACGCCGCCGCGCAGACCGCCGGCCTGGACCCCGACACGCTCGAGGCGATCGTCCTGCTCGAGAGCGCTGGCCGCGACGACGCGATCGCCGACCCGCAGCTCGATGGGGCCGTGGGCCTGACGCAGATCCTCGCCGAGACGGGGCGCAACCTGCTCGATATGACGATCGACACGCAGGCCTCGCGGCGCATCGGCCGCTCGCTGCGGCGTGCCGCGCGCAAGGGCGACGACGCGCTGGTCGAGCGCCTGCGCGTGCGGCGGCGGACCGTCGACGAGCGCTTCGATCCGCCGAAGGCGCTCGCCGCGACGGCGCGCTACCTGCTGATCGCGCGCGAGAAGCTCAAACGCGACGACCTGGCCGTGGTCAGCTACCACATGGGAATCGGCAACGTGCAGAACGCGCTCGAGGCCTACGGCGAGGACGACGTCTCCTACGCGCGGCTGTACTTCGACTCGACGCCGCTGCGCCACAAGCGGGCCTACGAGAAGCTCGCGGCGCTCGGCGACGACTCCGCGACCTACCCGTGGCGCGTCGCGGCGGCGCGCGAGATCATGCGCCTGTACCGCGCCGATCCCGCCGAGCTCGACCGCGTCGCCGAGCTTCAGACGAGCAAGAACTCGGCCGAGGAGGTGCTCCACCCGCCCGGCGAGACGGAGCGCTTCAAAACGCCGTTCGAGCTGCGCGCTGCCTACGGGGACGGGCGGATCGTGAGGCTGCCGCGCAAGGAGCTCGCGGCCTACGGCCTGCGCATCGACCGCGGGATGGGCGAGCTCGCAAGCCGCCTCGACCAGCCGCGCTCGCGCTATCGCGGCCTGCGCGAGCCGGCGCTCGCGCTGCTGGAGTACGTCGGCGCCGGCGTCAAGGCGATCTCCGGCGAGACGCCGCTGATCGTCACGAGCAGCGTGCGCGACGCGCGCTACCAGCGCCGGCTGCTGGCGCGAAACCGCGAGGCGACGCCGAACTTCTCGCTGCACACGACCGGCTGGGCGTTCGACATCCTGCGCACCTACCGCTCGCGCGCGCAGGCGCTGGCGTTCGAGTTCATGCTCGAGCGCCTGCAGTCGCACGACCTGATCGCGTGGGTTCGCGAGCCGGCCGCGATCCATGTGACGGTGTCCGAGCAGGCCGAGAAGCTCGTTGGGCTGATCGACGCGAGCTGAAGGCTAGGAGTCTGGCGGGCCGTACAGCTCGTCGAGCGCGAGCTCGAAGCCCGGCAGCTGCGGCGACGTCAGCAAATCGCCGCGGGCGAGCTCGAGGCTGACGTCGAACAGCGGCGCCTTGGCGGACGAGCGACGGAACACGATGACCTCGTCGGCGGCGGCGTCGACCAGCCACAGCTCCGGCAGGCCGTGCTGCTCGTAGCGGGCCTTCTTGACGCCGATGTCATAGCGCCACGTCGACGGCGAGCGCACCTCGACGGCGATGTCGGGCAGCGGCTGTAGCGGCGTGTCCGAGCGGCCCGGCCCGCGGCCCTCGCCGAACCACAGGATGTCGGGCTCGTAGTAGTTGTGCTCGTCGAGCACAACTCCGAGCGGCATGGTGGTCTCGCCGCGCCCGGACCCCTCCCGGCACCACAGCTCCAGCGCGAACATCAGATCGAACGCGACGCGTTGGTGGCGGGGCCGCGGCGCGTTCACGACGACCTCGCCGTCAACGAGGGTCGCCCAGCGCTCGTCGGGAAGCTCGAAGAACTCCTCCACCGTCATGCGCTGTGCCACGCTCATCGTGCTGTGCATCGTAGACCTCGCGATCCGGTTCGCCCATACACGACACAGGCGACAGCGGCCGGCATCTCGCCCCCGCCGTGCGATGAGTTCGCGCGCTCGCGCCGGTCTGAGCTGCTGACATGACCCTCTCTCCCGCCGACACCGCCGCCTACCTGCGCCGCCTGCGCGTCGAGCACCCCGGCCCGCCGAGCGCGGAGGGGCTGCGCGCGCTGCACGCCGCGCACGTCGAGCGGGTCGCCTACGAGGTGCTCGACATCCAGCTCGGGCGGCCGACCTCGATCGATCCGCTCCAATCGGCGCGGCGGATCGTCCACGATCGCCGCGGCGGCTACTGCTACCACCTCAACGGCGCCCTGTCGCTGCTGCTCGAGGCGCTCGGCTACGACGTCGTCTGGCACCGAGCCGGCGTGCAGAACATCTCCGAGCCCGAGCCGCCCGGCCCCGACCGCGCCAACCACCTCGCGCTGACGGTCCACGGGCTGCCCGCGGACGCGTGCCCGTCCGGGAACTGGCTCGCCGACGCCGGCCTCGGCGACGCGCTGCACGAGCCGCTGGCGCTGCAGGAGGGCCACCACACGCAAGGCCCGATGACCTTCGGCCTTCGCCCTTCGCGAGTCGAGCCGGGCGGCTGGCGCTTCGATCACGACCCGGCCGGCAGCTTCGCCGGCATGGACTTCCGTGCGGCCCGCGCGACCACGGCCGACTTCGTCGCCCGCCATGAATACCTCTCGACCTCGCCCGAGTCGGGCTTCGTGCGCACGTGCGCCGTGCAGCGGCGCCACGCCGGCGGCGTCGATGCACTCAGCGGCCGCGTGCTGCGCCTCGCCAACCAGCCGCCGCGCACGCTCGAGACGCAGGATGACTGGTGTGGGGCGCTGCGCGACGTCTTCGACCTGCCGCTGCACGACGTCGACGCGGACGCGCGCGACGCGCTGTGGTGCCGCGTCAGCGGCGCGCACGAGACCTGGCTGTCGGCGCGAGCGGCGTCGTGAGACGCCGCGCCGCGCCGACCCTCCCCCAAACTCTCAGTCGTCGTCGAGCAGCTCGCGCACGCGCTGCGCGACGTGCGACGGCGTGATGCCGAGCTCCTCGAGCACCGTGGCGCCCGGTGCCGAGGCGCCGAAGCGGTCGATCGAGACGATCGAGTCCGCGTAGCGCTCCCAGCCCTGGCGGATGCCGGCCTCGACGGAGACCGTCGGCAGGTCGACCGGCAGCACCGACTCCTGGTAGTCGTCGTCCTGCTGCTCGAACAGCTCCCACGACGGCATCGAGACGACGCGCACCGCCACGTCGAGCTCGTCCGCCGCGGCGAGCGCGACCGAGACCTCGCTGCCGGTGGCGATGATCGTCGCCTCCGCGTCGTCGGGGTCCGACAGCACGTAGGCGCCGCGCCCGACGCCGGCCGCCGAGCCGTACTGCTCCTGATCGAGCACCGGCAGGTCCTGGCGCGAGAGGATCAGCACGGCCGGGCCCTCGAGGTCCTCGAGGATCACGCGCCATGCCTCGGTCGTCTCGTGGGCGTCGGCCGGTCGCAGCACGACGAGCCCCGGGATCGCCCGCAGGGCAGCGAGGTGCTCGACCGGCTGGTGGGTCGGGCCGTCCTCGCCGAGCGCGACCGAGTCGTGCGTGTAGACCCACGCGACGTGCAGGCCCATCAGCGCCGACAGGCGGATCGCGCCGCGCATGTAGTCCGCGAACTGCAGGAAGGTCGAGCCGTACGGGCAGACGATGCCGCCGTGGCCGGCGAGGCCGTTGACGGCCGCGCCCATCGCGTGCTCGCGCACGCCGAAGAAGATGTTGCGCCCGGCCTTCTCGGCCGTGAAGCGGTCGGACTCCGGGAAGATCGTCTTCGTCGACTCGGTCAGGTCGGCCGCCCCGCCGAGCATCGTCGGGGTGAACGGCTCAAAGGCCGCCATCACCTTTCCGCCGACGCCGCGCGTGGCGATCTTGTCCTTGTCGAAGGACGTCGGCAGCGCGTCGGCCATGCCGGGGAGCGGCCGGCCGGGGCTCGCCCAGGCGCAGTCCCACTCCTGCGCGCGGTCGGCGTCATCCGAGCGCCAGGCCTCGAAGCGCTCGTTCCACTCCGCGTGCGCCTCGCCGCCGGGCCCCTTCATGTCGAACGCGTCGTAGACGCCCTCGGGCACGAAGAAGGTCTTGTCCGGATCCCAGCCGAGGACCTCCTTCGTCAGCGCGACCTCCTCGTCGCCGAGCGCGGCGCCGTGGGCGGCGCTCGAGCCCTGCTTGTTGGGCGACGGGTAGCCGATGACCGACTTCACGCGGATCAGCGTCGGCTGCTGCTCGTTGGCCATGCCCTCGCGGATCGCGTTCTCGATCGCGTCGAGGTCGTTGGCGTCGGTCAGCTCGAGCACCTGCCAGCCGTAGGCCTCGAAGCGCATCGCGACGTTCTCGCGGTCGAAGCTCAGCGACGTCGGGCCGTCGAGCGAGATGTCGTTGTCGTCGTAGAGGTAGACGAGGCGACCGAGGCCGATCTGGCCGGCGAGCGAGGCCGCCTCGGACGCGATGCCCTCCATCAGGTCGCCGTCGGAGACGATCGCGAACGTGTGGTGGTCCTGGACCTGCTCGCCGTAGCGCTCGCGCAGGTACTGCTCGGCCATCGCCATGCCGACGCCGTTGGCGAAGCCCTGGCCGAGCGGGCCGGTCGTGACCTCGACGCCGGGGGTGATCGTCTCGCGGTCGCGCTCGGGGTGGCCGGCGGTGCGCGAGCCCCACTGGCGAAACTGCTTCAGCTCGTCCATCGGCAGGTCGTAGCCGGTGAGGTGCAGCACGGCGTAGAGCAGCATCGAGCCATGGCCCGCGCTCAGCAGAAAGCGGTCGCGGTCCGGCCACTGGGGGTCCGCCGGGTCGTGGCTCATGATGCGCCGGAAGAGGACGAACGCCGCTGGAGCCATCGCCATCGGCAGGCCGGGATGCCCGGAGTTGGCCTTCTGGATCGCGTCCATTGACAGAGTGCGAATCGTGTCGACGCAGAGCTGGTCGGTCTCGGAAGTCATGGCCCCGTAGTATCGCGACGAGGGTCTCCTCGCGCGTTCTCGACGTTCTCGGCGCCGTGACGAGCCAGGGCTACCCCGTCGTCATCGAGCTGTCGAAGACCGCCCGCAAGGTCGTCGACGCCACGATCGGCCTCCAGGTCAAGTGCCAGATGCCGCCGGACATCACGCTGCCCGACACGTTCACGAACACGGCAGGACCGGCGTCGCTGTCTTCGACACCTGCGACACCGGCCCGCTGCGCTTCACGGCCAAGCAGTAGCCGCGACCGGTTCAGCCGCCGATGTCGGGCGGCCGTGAGACCTCGCGCAGCCCCGGCTCCGAGCGCGCGGCGCGCTGCTCGTAGTCGCGGCGCGCGGCGCCGTCGGGGTTCGTGAAGACCGCGTCCGCCTTCATCGCGCGGGCGAGGCCGTCGCGCGCGCGGCGCGGCAGCAGCGTCGCGAACGTCATCAGCCCCTTCATGTGCGATGGCACGAAGACCTCGAAGCGCGGCGCGCGCAGCGTCCGCACGACGGCGTCGGCGACGTCCTCGGGCTCGAGGTGGTCGACGAAGCGCGCCTTCGAGACGCCGGCCGCGAGCTCGGTCTGCACGACGACCGGGAGGATGCACGAGAGCTCGACGCCGCTGCCGCGCAGCTCGAAGCGCGCGGCCTCGCTGGCCCCCATGACGAAGTGCTTGGTGCCCGAGTAGGTCGCGGCGCCGGCGAAGCCGCCCCTGCCCGCTGTCGAGGCCATGTTCACGACGTGACCGCGCCCGCGCGCGGCCATCCGCGGCAGGGCCTCCTTCATACCGTGCAGCACGCCGTGGACGTTGATGTCGACCTGGCGGCGCGTCGAGGCGTCGTCCTCGTCGACGAGCCGGCCGAGGTGCATGATCCCGGCGTTGTTGACGAGCGCGTCGAGCGGGCCGAGGCGCTCCTCGGTGACGTCGAGGAAGCGGCGCACCGACGAGCGGTTGCAGACGTCGAGCTCGACGGCGATCGTGGCGCTGCCAATCTCCTCCGCCGTCTGCTGGGCGGCGGGAAAGTCGAGGTCGCCGATCGCGACGCGCATCCCGGCGCGCACGCATGCCTGCGCGGTCGCGCGGCCGATGCCGCGGGCACCGCCGGTGATCGCGACGACGCATCCGGCGAGGTCACGGGATGGGCGGCTCATGGTGGCCGAGGCTAGCGCGCCGAGCCGCAGGGCCGTTCACTAGGCTTGCGGCCGTGTCCAGCCGCCAGCAGGAGAAGGAGCAGCGCAAGCGCGAACGCGAGGAGCGCGAGCGCGCCGCCGCCAAGGCCGCGCAGCGCAAGCGCGTGCTGCAGATCGCCGGCGGCGTCGTCGTCGTGGTCGCGATCGCCGCCGGCATCGTGCTGGCGATCTCGGGCGGCGGCGGCGGCGACGACGACCGGCCTTCGCAGGCGCAGGTCGCGACGCTGGCCAACAAGGCCGACTGCAGCGTGCGCTCCTTCGAGGAGGAGGGGCGCAACCACGTCACCACCAAGCTGACGGCCGCCGACTACAAGACCAACCCGCCGACCTCGGGCGATCACGTCCCGCCCGGCCAGGAGGCGCAGGTCGGCGAGTACGCGGTCGGCAACGAGCCCAACATCGGCAACTGGGTGCACACGCTCGAGCACGGCCGGATCCTCATCATGTACAAGCCGAAGACGCCGCCGGCGACGGTCGCGCAGCTGAAGACGCTGTACGAGCGCGACGTCTTCGGCAGCGGCAGCGCCTACCACTCGCTGCTGATGCAGAACAACTCGAAGATGCCCTTCGAGGTCGCGGCCGTGGCCTGGCGCCATTACATCGGCTGCGAGAAGTTCACGCCCGCGGCGATCCCGGCGATGGACGCCTTCCGCGATCTGTACGTCGACACCGCGCCGGAGCAGATCCCCTAGCGCTGGCGCGCAAGCGGTCCTGCAAGACCGCACCCGCTGGCGTGAGACGGTGTTCGAGCATCGATGCGCCGTCTTCTCGCCTCGCTTGGAGTCCTGGCTCTTGCCGTCTGGCTCGCCGCTCCAGCGCTCTCCTCGCGGCCCTACGTCCCGCGGGCGGTCGAGTTCTCCCAGCAGATCGCCGCGACCACCGGCGCGCCGGTGGCAGGCGGCTGGCGCAGCGCGGTCGTCGAGAGCGACGGGCGCTTCGACCTCGTCGGCCTGCGCTGGCACGGCGAGCACGCGGGCGCAGGCGCGAGGATCCGCGTGC
>Ga0136631_10000510_pt1 | contig 12073 bp, 10 predicted proteins | sample AntDrymUQ6012206_2_FD_104655 | JGI IMG/M metagenome (GOLD analysis project Ga0136631, IMG submission 104655) | Polar desert sand microbial communities from Dry Valleys, Antarctica - metaG UQ601 (22.06) | ecosystem: Environmental > Terrestrial > Soil > Desert | place: Antarctica: Dry Valley... | reverse complement strand
GTGGATAGAGCAGCGGTTTCCTAAACCGTTGGCCGGGTGTTCGAGTCACCCCGGGGGCGCTCCACCCAGCGTTCCAGAAGTCTTTTTCCCAACCAACATGACCACTCCAAACGTGCGACCCGGAATCCGCTACGACTCAGAGGATTCTTTCAGCGACTGGTTCGTTCGCAACAAGACATGGGTATCCTGGGCGCTGCTTGCACTGGCGGTTGGCATCGCCGGCCTGTGGTTCTACCAGCGTTCGCGCGCACTGCGACAGCAGAACGCCGAAAAGGCCTATTTCCAGGCGCGCCAGTCGGCGGCGGCAGGGAACCTCCCCCTCGCAGCATCAGACCTGAAAAAAGTGGCGACACGCTACGAGGGAACGAGGCCCGGCACCCAGGCGGCCCTCTTGCTCGCCCAGAGTCTGTACGACCAGAAGAAACACAAGGAAGGAATCGCAGAGCTCGATAAGGTTCTCTCGAGCGCACCAAAGGATTTCGTTGCCTCAATCCACGCCTTGAAGGCGAACGGGTACGAGGAGCTGAAGGACTTCGTGCTGGCTGCCGATGGGTACAAGGCAGCCGCGAGCGCGACGAAGTTCCCGGCAGAGAAGGCCCAGTACCAGGCTGCGGCCGCCAGAAGCTACATGTCGGGAGGAAAGCCGGCCGAGGCAACGGCAATCTGGGCGGAGCTTGCTGTCGACGAGACGAGTCCACTCGCTGCCGAAGCGCGGGTTAGGCTCGGGGAGATCGCAGCCAAGCCGATGACTACATAGGGGTTACAGCCCCACTTTAAAGGAGAATAGCATGGCTGTGAACATCAACCGGCGGAAGCTCCTGGTTGGAGGATTGGCGGCGGGCCTCGTGCTCAACGTCATCGATTTCCTGTCCAACGCGGTCATTCTGGCTTCACGCATGCAGGCCGACGCAAATGCTTTCAAGCCCGGCCTCGGCGATCAGATGGCCAACATGGGAGGCGAGCAGATCGCGGTCTATGTCTTCTTCGACTTCGTGGTGGGGTTTCTCCTCGTCTGGACCTACGCCGCTATCCGGCCTCGCTTTGGACCCGGCCCGCTGACCTCGGCGTACGTCGGGAGCCTGTTTTTCGTATTCGGCCTGATCCTGACTTTCGGCTACAAGGAGCTGGGCGTGATGACGCCCGGCCTCTGGTGGATGTATACCGGGATCTGGTTTGTAAATCTGATGCTGGCGTCCTTTGTGGGCGGACTGTTGTATTCGGAGGAGGGTTCCCAGACTGCCTGAGGGGAGTTATGTCGAGCTTTTCCTTTGTGCCTGGGTATATGCGTATAAGATAGATTATGTAAACTATAAGAGTAGTGGAAATGTGGAGAAGTGGTTATCCCCGCTTAACCCAAGGCCTATCTCTTACCCTACAAGCAGTTATAGACGAAGCCTGAGAAAGGACTGCGGACCTTATGGGCAGCCACCGGGTTGACGTCTGAGCGACAGTCTGTCAGTCGAGTTCGCGCAACGACCCCTCGAAAACGATCCGTCCTTCGCCACGGAGCGAGGGCAGCCACTGAGCCCCTTCCCGCCTGACGGTAACAGTCAGCGGAAGCCCGGACCGCGTCCAGAGCACCGTTTCCGCATCCGACTCTCCCCAGCTCGCCAGCAGGATGGCGGTAGCCACCGCACCCGTACCGCAGGCCAGGGTTTCGGCTTCGACCCCGCGCTCATAGGTCCGGTAGGTCCAGTCGCCCTGACGGCGTCTCGCCACGAAGTTGACGTTCGCCCCCTCGGCCAAGCTCGGGTGGTGTCGCAGCTCGGGACCTCGTTCCGCCAGCGGTGCGGCCGCGACGTCGGCCATCTCGATCACCACATGAGGGACCCCGGCGCACGCGTACCCCAGACGGAGCTCGCCGGGCCTGGTGCCGAGAGCCCGCGCGTCCGGCCGCACGTCGGTCACGGGCTCGAGGTCGACCTCCGGAAGTCCGTCCCGGAGCCGGGCCTTGAGCGCACCGGCCGCGGTATGAAGGACGAAACCTCCGGCCTGCGCCCACCCCAGCTCGACGGCGAGGCGGGTGCTGCAAAGGCTCGCGTTCCCGCACAGCGCGGCTTCGGAGCCGTCGCTGTTATAGTATCGCATTCGAACGTCGCCTTTCCCGGCGGGCTCCAGAAATACCACACCGTCCGCCCCGACACCGGTTCCTCTGCCTGAAAGCCGGCGAATGGCATCCGGGTTCTCCAGGTCCGAGACCCGCCCCGTTTCGCTCTGGAAAATGACGAAATCGTTGCCTGACCCCGTCATTTTGTAGAACCGCTCGCCCACTCCGCTGACAGGCATCAGATCCTCCCCGTGAGACTCCACCAGCGCAGACGCCAGACCATCCAGACCGCCTCCCGTACGATCCGCTTCGACATCTTGCTCTCACCCTCGGTCCGGTCAACGAAAACGATCGGAATTTCAATCAGGCGAAATCCCCTCTTCCAGGCCCTGAACGACATCTCGATCTGGAACGCGTAACCGTTTGACTTGACCGAGCTTAGATCGATGGATTCGAGCACGTTGCGACGGAAGCACTTGAACCCCCCCGTCGTATCGAAGATGGGCAGGCCCGTCACGGCCCTCGCGTAAATGTTGGCCGCGTAGCTCAGAAAAAGCCGGCTCATCGGCCAGTTCACGACGTTCACATGGCCATTCTGGTACCGCGACCCGAGGACAAGATCCGCTTCGGCGATCGCCGCCAGAAACTCGGGGAGCCGCTCCGGGTTGTGCGAGAAGTCAGCGTCCATCTCGAAAACCAGGTCGTACTTTCGTTCGAGGGCCCAGCGAAAACCCATGATGTAGGCGGTGCCAAGTCCCATTTTGCCGGCCCGATGGATGATATGGACGCGGGGGTCGCCGGTCGCGATCTCGTCTACGATCGCCCCGGTGCCGTCTGGAGAGGCATCGTCTACTACGAGGACCTCGAGCGAGGCGTGCTGGCCGAGGATCGCCGGGATCAGCCGGGCAATATTGAACCGCTCATTGTACGTCGGGACGATCACCAGTACCCGATCAGCCAAGGTTGCTCCGCTCTCGCCAGACACCCGCCGCCAGCGCGAGGACCGCAACTGCAATCGCCATCAGCGTGATGCCCTTGCCCCGCTCGTAAGCCGCACTCGTGAATTCCAGTTCAACCCGTCTCGAGCCCGGTGGAAGCTCGACTCCGATCAGAGTCAGATCCGCCCGACCCAGACGCGCGGGCTTTCCGTCGACGGTTGCCTTCCACCCTGGATAAAAGTTCTCCGACACCACCAGGCTCGCGCCGGGCGGAGACGGCGCGGATAACTCGATCACAACGCGCCCCGGGGCGTAGCCGCGAACGCCCGCACTTATCGGCGAAGGCTCGGGAAGGACTCGAACGGCGGAGGCGACCGCCACGTTGGCGGACTCATCGAAGAGCGCCGCCCGTCGCGGATCGAAGCGCGGGTCGAGCAGCGTCGCGAGCACCTGGTCGTCGCTCGCCTTGACGCTGACCGGCGCTACCCAGGCGTAAGGGTTGTCCGCGTCGAAGCGATAAAGGTAGGTATCCTCCCCGGACGGGCTCCTGACCGGGCCCTGCACCCGTTTTACTCCCGGCACGAAGGGCAGCTCCTCGATGTTGGTGAGGATGAACTTCGTGTTGGTAAGGCGGAGGACATTGGGCGAAAGCAAACGCTCGTCCGCGCCGTTCAAGCCAACGAGCTCGTTATAGCGTCCCAGCTGGTTTCCGTGGTAGCCAAGGACGCCTCTCACGCGATGCGACATGAGCGCGTCTCCCGTGAGAAGCGCGTCCGGGTTTGCAGTTCTCTTCACCGGAAGCGCCATCACCCGCGCCGGCTGCGGCTCCGCGCGGATCGCCTGGATGGCAGCGTTCGGCGCGTAGATTTCCTTTGCCGGCGGGGAGAACATCCAGTACAGCCGCTCAATGCTCCACAGATCCACCGCGATGAGCGCGACCAATGCCCCCGTTGCATATCTGAGGGGAACAAGCCCTCGCAGGATTGCAATACCGAGAGCAACGGTCAACGCGACAAACACCAACGAGCGCCAGGCGCCGATGATCATGGCGCCATTGTTCGCCTCAAGAAGGTCCAGCTGACGCTCGTCGGCGAACGAGGCGGCGAATGACGACAAGGCACCCGTGGTTGCGAGCAGAGCGACCAGCGCGGCGAACGCGGACCAACCGAGTAAATACTTCCGCGAAACCCGGGCTTGGAGGAATCGCTCCGCTCCCGCGCAGGCCAGCAGCGCGATCGCCAGAGCGCCGACGAAGAAGATCGTTGCCGGGGCGCGAAAGAACTTCGTCCCGGGCACGATCGCGTACGGAATCCGGTAGAAGGGCGTGGCGCTTCCGAGTGACCATAGAATCGTGATGACGAGAGTCACCGACCAGAACACGATCTGCTTGCGGCGCGGGTCGGCACGCAGCCCGATGAACGCGGCGCCCGCCAGCACGAGTACGACCGCACCGAAGTAGTCACTATGGAGATGGATTCCGTTGCTTCCCCAGTATGCGTCCAGAATCCCCGAGAACTGCGGGAGGTACGTATTCAGCAGCTCGCCCGGTGGCCACGCGTAGGACGTCGCGACGCGGTAGTCGGCAAGCCCCCCTGCCCGGGGTGACCACGGGACGTATTCGCGGACGGGCAGATACTGGACCGCGCCGATCGCCAGACCTACCAGAACGGCGGCAAGCGCCGCGGTCAGACGCTTTATCGCGACACCGCGCGCGATTCTCCCGCCTTCGATCCCGGCGAAGGCGAGAAAGAGAGCATAGGACCCGCACGCCAACAGCATGTACTGGAGCAGCTGTGGGTGAGGGCTGAGCACGGCCAGCCCTGTTATAAGAGCCAGCGCGCCCCAGCTCGAAGCACGACCTCCGCGCATTCCCCGATACAGCATCCAGAGTGCGAGCGGAAACAGCGCGCTGACGAACAGCTTTCCGTCGTGACCCGGCGAGACGTAGGACGCGATCTGACCGCCCATCATGTAGGCGAGACCGCCGACGAGTGATCCGGGAAAGCTGTAGCCGATGGCGCGCAGGAATCCGAAGGTGAAGATCCCGGCGAGAAATAGATGGATGATGAAGCCCCACGTCATCGCCACATCCGTCGGGAGGACAAGCCGCAACAGGAACGTCGGGTAGAAAATGTCACCGTGCATCGCGGCGATGTACGGCATCCCCCCGAACAGGTAGGGATTCCAGAGGGGAAAGCCTTCGCCGGCGCGCAGTGAGGCGGCGCCGAACTCCCGGAACGCGTAACCCGCGATGTACTGGTCGCTGCGGGGGTTCACCAGGAACTTTCCGAGAAGTGCCGGCCACGCCAGCGTGAAGGTGGCGACGACATACACAAGCGACGCCCAGCCGAATGCGAACCGCGGCGCCTGGAGCGCCGCGGATGAGTTGCCGGTTCTGGTGGCCTGCCCTGCCTGCTCTCGCGCTCGAGACATGGAAATCAATCCGGTAGAGACTTTCGGCGGGCCGAAAAGGCAATATAAATCCCGCTCGGCACCAGCTCCACGATGGTCAGCCACAGACGCGCGGCAATCGCCGCGAGCGCTGCATCCGCTTCGTTGGCGAGTCCGAGCTGAGTCATGAACGCGGCCAGCGTGATCTCCCGCACGCCGAGCCCCGCCGGTGCGATCGGCGAGATGAAACCCAGGATGTACGCGGCAGTGTAAACTGCGATGTAAGAGCTCATTTCGCCAGCGGCCGAGCCGAGCAATCCGCGCGCGAACAACTGGAAAGCCAGTCCGTACAGGATCCACGAAGCAGTGCTCGCCACGGCGGCGATCCAGATGCCGGTCGCGGGAATGACGGGCGTTGCGATTTCCCTTCCGCTGAGATTGCCCGCCCACACGGCCAGCCGCGGCAGAAAGCGCGGCGCGGTGACAAGTCCCAGCACCAGCAACATCACCGCCGCTCCGACGAGCAGCGGCTCGCCCAACAGCTTTGCGCCCGTGACCATGACGATTGCGGTTCCGGTCACCAGGCTCACGGCCTGCATGATTATCGACGAGCCCGCAGCCGCAATGCCCGATATTCCGCGCTCCCTTGCCATCACGCCCATGGCGGTCAGCGACCAGATGTTGCCCGGCACGTACTTGCCGAGATTGGAGAGGAACCAGATTCTCGAAGCGGGGCGGAAGGCGAGATGGGAATCCCAGCCGCTCAGAATGCGACGCCAGCCTTCGATCAGGAGTGCGTAGGTCAGCAGGATCAGAACTGTCGCCGGGGCGATGTGCTCCCAGCCGAATTGAATGTGAAGGAGCCGCGCGCCCACCTGGTTCCACTGTCCCGCGAGCGCCCTGAGGGCGAAGAACAGAACGAGGGCCGCGAAGATCCACTGCCCCGCCCGGAACAGCTTACGACGCGATACCGCCAAGTACCTGTCGGTAGATGCCGCTGTAGCGACGCGCGGCTGACTCCGGCGCGAACGTGGACAGGGCGTAGATGCGCCCGGCGCGGCCCAGATCGGCGCCACGGCCGTTCCGCGCGAGCAGATCGTCGAGAGCGGCCGCCAGTGCCAGGTGATCGCCGGGCGGGACGAGCAGACCGGTCTTCTCGTGCTGAATCACGTCACGGAGGCCGCCGGAGTCGAAGGCGACCACTGGCGCCTCGCACAACAGAGCTTCCACCGCGACGAGTCCAAGGCCTTCGTCTACGGACGGGACGATCACCGCCGCCGCGCGCTGATAGAGCGCCGGAAGCTCTGGCTGCGGCAGCTGTCCGAGCCATCGCACACGATCGTTCAGGCCAAGTTCGCCAGCGAGACGCTCGAGGGTCTCCCGATTCGGTCCGTCTCCCACTACGTCCAGCTCGGTGCGTGCTTTCATCGCGGCGATCGCCCGCAACAGGTGCTCGAGGCCTTTCTGCGCGCTGAGCCTGCCGACGAAAAGCAGTCGGTTGCCGCCGCGGACGGCATTGGGCGAGAACAGCTGCGTCGCGACGGGCATTGGCGCAACGACCGGATCATTGCCAGGCGCCAGCGCCTCCGTCTCCGCCTGGAGCCACCGTGAGACGGTGGTAACGGCGGCGGAGTGCTTGAGCACGTGGCTGAAGAGCGGCTTCGCGACGCCGACTGTGCGCGCGAGCCGTACGTCGGTTCCGTGAAGGGTGGTGACTACGGGGATCTGAGCCAGATTTCCGAGCCAGGTTCCGACGACGCCGTTCGGAAACCACCAGTGCGCGTGAATGACATCGGGTTCGAAGCTTCGCCTCGCGCGCACGGCGTGGACAAAATCAGATCCGAGAAACCCGACGAGCGCTAGCCTCGCGCTCCACGATGACGCGACGTCGCGCGCCATGTTGCCGGTGTACGCCAGCTGCTCGAAGCGGCGTGGGGCGTAGCGAAACCGGTCCACGCGAATCCCTTCGATCTCGTCGGATGCGGGAAGCCCGGGCCCGGCCGGGGCGACCACCTGGACGTGCACGTCTTCGGCGCGAAGGGCGACGGCAAGCCGCAGCACGAAGGAGCCAGCGGCATCCCCTTCCTTCCGTGGAAAGGAATGCGTCAGAAAAAGGACCTTCATGCGCTAGCGGCGGGTAGGCGTTTCGCCTTCGTGAGAAATGTCCTCGAGGCGCTTGCGCAGCAGGCTCAGCTCCGCGCGCTGCGCCGCGATCAGCTCCCCGATCAGGCCGGTGGCGAAAAAGATGCTTCCCACAGTGAGACAAACCTCGACGAGGTTGATGAGCGGGCGGAATCCTACGCCGCCCAGGACGCGCCACAGGACCGCTGTGATCCCGACGAGCACACCGATAGTGAATAGTCCCGCGCCCAACATCCCAAAGAGCAGCAATGGCTTGCGCGCGAACCGCAGCTCGAACCACACCGCCAGCATGTCGAGCGCGCCGACGGGGATACGCCCAATTCCAAACTTGGATTGCCCCGCTGCGCGCGGGTAAAGCGGCACCGGAACCTCCGAAACGGTAAAACCTTCGGCCGCCGCCATCACGACCATGTAGCGGTGCCAGTCCGGGCGGTTGGGCAGCGCGTCCATCACCTCGCGGCGGTACGCCTTCACCGAGTTGAGATCCCGAACGCCGACCTTGAAAAGAGATCTGCTCAGGCGGTTGTAGATACCCGAGACGAAAGCCTTTTCATACTTCCCTTCCTTGTAGCCAGCGACAATGTCCGACCGGCCGGCGAATATCGGCGCAACCAGGCTCGGTATGTCCTCCGGCTTGTACTGGAGGTCCGCCGGATAGAACACGAGCACGCTTCCGCGTGAATTGAGATAGCCCGTGCGCAGGGCGTCGGCGATGCCGCGCCGTACACCGTGCCTCACCGGGTGGAGAAACGGGTACTCCGCGGAGAGCCGCTCAAGGACTTCCCACGTTCCGTCGACGGAGCCGTCGTCCACGACCACGACCTCGTAACGGAGGGGGCCGGATTGGAAGGCGACGCGGGCCTGCTCCATGAACAGCGGCAGGTTTTCAGCTTCATCTTTCGCCGGCACCAGAACGCTGACGTCGGGACGCGGGCTGCCGGACGGTTGCTCCGCTCCCCTGAACCTCTGAGCGGCCTCGGTCCGCGTCGGTGATGTCATACCCTCTTACGCATGCGCGCGGAAAGAACGCCGAGCTGATCCCGGTATTTCGCTACGGTCCTGCGCGCGATCTGTACGCCGCTCTCCCTCAGGATGTTCACGATCGCCTGATCGGTGAGCGGATGCTTGGGGTCTTCGTCTTCCACGAGCTTCTGGAGCTGCGCCTTGATGCCGCGGGCCGACACATCCTCGCCATCGGAGGTGGCGAGGCCGGACGAGAAGAAGAACTTGAGGGGAAGCACACCGCGCGGCGTCTGCACGAATTTCTCGTTGGTGACGCGACTCACGGTTGATTCGTGCATGTTGATTACTTCGGCGACCTCACGAAGCGTCAGCGGCTTGAGGTGCTGGATTCCCTTCTCGAAGAATTCGCGCTGCCGCTCTACGATGTAATTCATGACCTTGAGCATGGTCTGGCGCCGCTGCTCGATCGCCTGGATCATCCAGTTCGCGGAGTTCAGCTTGTTCGAGATGAACTCCTTGTTCTCCCCATCGAACTTCTTCTTGTCGCGCGCAATCTCCTGATATGCCCTACTGAGCTTGAGGCGTGGAAGATTCGCGTCGTTCAGAAAAACGTGATACCGCTCGTCGATCTTGTCGACGATCAGGTCGGGGATGATATAGTTGTCATCGCGCGATCCATACTGCAGCCCCGGCTTCGGGTCGAGCTTGGCGATCTCGTCGGCCGCCTTCTGAACGTCGGCGGCACTGATCCCGAAACGCTTGGAGATCTCGCTCCAGCGGTGGTTGATCAGCTCCTCGAAGCAGTCGCGGACCAGCCGGTACGGAACGGACTGCTCGAGGCCCGCCTCCCTGAGCTGGAGCAGGAGACACTCGCGCAAATTCTGAGCACCGACCCCGGCCGGGTCGAGGCCCTGGATCGTCCCCAGCATCTTCTGACCTTCTTCGAGCGTGTACAGCGGGAGATCGTCGGCGTCGCGGCCGGATTCTTCGGCGGCCTTGGTGACGACATCGTTGAGCGTACGGACGATATCCTCAACCCCGCACGCCAGATAGCCGTCGTCGTTGATGTTGCCGATGAACTCGTCGGCGAGGAGCGTTTCCCTCGGCGTCAGCTCGAGCAGGCTTACCTGGTCGCGGAGGTGATCGCTGAGGTCGCGTGACGCGACGGTCACCGGCTCGAAGTATTCGCGCTCCTCGTGCTCCTCCCGGCGGCCACCGGCGGTGTCGAACCCGTCGAGGAGAATCTCCTCCCAATCGATCTCCCCCGACCGCTCGTCCTCCGGCTCCGCCTGCGCGGGCTCGTCGGCCTCCCCTTCCTGCTCCTCCTCCTCCTCGTCCTCGGTGTCCACCAGGTCGAGGAACGGATTGTTGAGGAGCTCCTGCTTCAGGTGCTGCTGTAGATCAAGCAGCGGCATGTACAGCAGATCCATCGCCTGATAGAGGCGTGGATTGATCTTGAGCTCCTGGCGGAGCTGAGTCGATTGATTGAGGCCCGGCTTCACGAGACGGTCACCTCGTCTCTCTCGCGGGAAAACCTGTCCCGCAGCCGCGCTGTAAGTGTTGGACCCAGATAGATATCAGCCACCGTGTCGTCGAATACGAGCTCCCGGACCGTTCCGGAAACTTTGACCTGCCCATCGAACATAATGTACGCCCGATCGACGATGTCCAGCGTCTGCTCGACGTTGTGATCGCTGATCAGAACACCGATCCCGCGGTGTCTGAGCCCCGCCACGATGGTCTGAATGTCGTGGACTGCGATCGGGTCAACCCCGGCGAAGGGCTCATCGAGCATCATGAATTTGGGATCGGTCACGAGGGCGCGGGTTATCTCGAGTCGCCGGCGCTCTCCGCCTGAGAGCGCGTACGCCTTGCTCTTGCGCAGACGCTTGATGCTGAGCTCGTCGAGCAATTTCTCGAGGCGCGCGCTGCGCTCGGCCGACGAGAGAGGCAGAGTCTCGAGAATCGCCAGAATGTTGTCCTCGACCGATAGCTTGCGAAAGATCGAGGGTTCCTGGGAAAGGTAGCCGATTCCGCGGCGAGCGCGCCTGAACATGGGGAGGTTGGTGAGATCCTCACCGTCGAGCAGGATCCGCCCCGATTGGGGCTGAATCAGGCCCACGATCATATAGAAGGTCGTCGTCTTCCCCGCCCCATTCGGCCCGAGAAGGCCGACGATCTCACCCTGCCGAAGGTTGAGCGCAACGTCGTTCACGACCTTCCGTCCGCGGTAGGTCTTGGTGAGGGCTGACGCCTCCAACAGGCTTCCGCTCAGAGCTGGCGTACTTACCGGCGTCGCCAGCGCGAGCCGCGAGTGTTCGCCGGTCTGGCGCATGGCGTCAGCGAATTCCTGTCGGTTGGGGGCAATGTCCCGCCAGAGCTCGGGGACGATCGTAACGGTTGCCGCATCGCTCTCGGTGTCCCCGCCGAGCGGCAGGAGCAACTTATTCTCGGCGAGGCGCGGGAGGATGGAGTTGGCGAGGAAGGCCCTCACCTCGTCCTGGCCCAGACGGCCGGCCTCGCGGTCCGCGTCGTGACCCTTCGCGCGCAACGCGCGCAAATGGTCTTCGCGGTAGTTGGCCGCGACATCGCGTACGCTGGCTACACCGTTGGCGTCGGCGGCGCGGACGATCGCGTCCAGGGCGAAGCCGTCGAGCCGGTCGTTCTCGGATATTCCCGTAATCAGTCCGCGGACGCTCGCGGGCAGGTTCCGACCATCGCTCACGGTCGAATTCCGGTAGGGCGAGGCGGTTGAGGGCGAGGCTGAGCGGTGCCCCGCGGAGCGGGGGGTGCCGCGCCCGCGGCTGGCGCACCGCCTTCGGTGGGTTCCTCGGCAGGTTCGATGAGAAGCCCGGTGGCCTGATCCGTCACCGTCACGGTCGCGACACGCTTGTCCTCGAAGTCGATCTCGATCGTTCTGCCTCGAACGTAATTTACGCTTGGCTGTGTAGCGGAGCCCCTGGAGTTCTTCATCTGATAGTAAGATCGGGCCGCCCCAAGTGCTACGATCTCCCGCACCCGTGGGCGACTCGCGGTATCGCCGGTCGCTACCGAGTCGAACCGCGCGACGATCGTGTCGCCACGCAGCCAGTCGCGTTCAGCGGTTACGAGGCCTGAATCCGGCGCGGAATTGGCGAAGGCCTCCCCGACCGCCCGGACTTCCTGAACTCTTTGCCGCGGCATGACGGCATCGATCGAATCGGCAACGATTTCCCGCTCCGGTGATATCGCCCGGGCACGCTTGCCGGCGCCCCAGGCGAACGCACGCTGTAGCTGGCTGGCCTGCAGGCGCAGGTCGATCGTGTCTGCCAGCAGCTCGAGGTCCTGACTTATCACCCGGCCATTTGGAGTTGCGACGACGCGCTCGAGCTGCCGGCTTCGCGAAAAGAGGTCGATGACGCCACCGATCAGGGTGAACGGCCGGTTGCCTTTGGCTTCAATGCTGGGGGATCCAATCAGACGGACAAAATCACGACCCGAGTCCATGAATGCCGAGTCGCTTTTTGCCAATAAGTCCGGACGCGTGATCTCCACCTGCAGCGATGCGTAGACGAGGCTGTCGCCATCCATGACGATCCGGTTCGCCACGACG
>Ga0136631_10000509_pt1 | contig 12097 bp, 12 predicted proteins | sample AntDrymUQ6012206_2_FD_104655 | JGI IMG/M metagenome (GOLD analysis project Ga0136631, IMG submission 104655) | Polar desert sand microbial communities from Dry Valleys, Antarctica - metaG UQ601 (22.06) | ecosystem: Environmental > Terrestrial > Soil > Desert | place: Antarctica: Dry Valley... | reverse complement strand
GTTAGCACCGTGGCCTTCGGGATCAATTTCGTCGTGCTCGCGCTACTGGTGAGTCTCGCCGGGCTGCCCGAGATTCCAGCGCAGGCACTCGCGATCGCAGCGGCGACGCCGGTCAACTTCATCGGCAACAAGTTGTGGAGCTTCGGGCAGCTCCGCGGTGGCTAGCCGCTTCGGTGGGCTCGCGCTGCTGGCCCTGATCAGCTCGTCGCTGATCGCTGCCCCGGCGCTAGCCGCCGAAAATCTCCAGATCGTCGATAAGCCCGACACACCGCCGAAGGGGTTCATCCAGACCAGGGAGGCGGTCGAGCAGACGGCCCGGCAGACCGAGGCGGTCCAGGGGCAGCTTCTCGAACACCCGCGAATGAGTCCGACGACGTACACGACCGAGAACCAGCGCTGGCACGTGAGCTGGTTCAACAAGCGGGACAAGGAGGTCGCCCAGGTCATCGTCGACGACGCGTCCGGCCGGGCCGTCGAGCAATGGACGGGGCCCCAGGTCGCTTGGAAGATGGCGCGCGGCTATCCCGGGGCGTTCGGGCGCTCGATCAACGTGCCCTGGGTCTGGCTGCCGCTCTGCCTGCTGTTCCTCGTGCCGTTCATCGACATCCGCAACCCGCGCCGGCTGCTCCATTTCGACTTGCTGGTGCTGCTCTCCTTCACGATCTCCCACACCTTCTTCGACGCGGCCAACATCGCCGCTTCGGTCCCGCTCGTCTATCCCGTGCTGCTCTACCTGCTCGCACGGATGCTCTGGGAAGGGTGGCGCCGCCGCGAGCGAGCGACCCGGCTGATCCCGCACCTGCGCCTCTGGGTGGTCGTCGCCGCGGCCGCCCTGCTGATCGTCGGACGAATCGTCCTCAACGTCCTCGACGGCAACGTGATCGATGTCGGCTACGCGGGCGTGATCGGCGCCGAGCGGATCGCTGCCGGCGAAGGGATCTACGGAGAGGGCTTCCACGAAGAGGTCGGCAACGGCGACACCTACGGCCCGCTGACCTATCTGACCTACGTCCCGTTCGAGCTGCTATTCCCGTGGGGCGGGGAGTGGGACGGGCTGCCGGCGGCTCACGGCGCGGCGATCGCCTTTGACCTGCTCGCCCTCGCCGGCCTGTTCGTGCTCGGGACGCGGTTCGCGCGCGGGCCGCCGGGCCGCGAGCTCGGGGTGGCGCTCGCCTTCGCCTGGGTGGCCTACCCGTACAGCTCCTTCTCGCTGATGTCGAACGCCAACGACACGCTCGTCGCGACGGCGCTGATCTGGACGATGGCCCTGGTCGCCTCGCCCGTGGGACGCGGGGCCATGCTGGGGCTGGCTGCCGCGGCAAAGTTCGCTCCTCTGATCCTCGCGCCGGTCCTGCTGCGCGGCCCCGACGGAGGTCGGCGGCGATTCCTGGGCAGGGCCGCCAGTCCGGTGCTGTTCGTCGCGGGGCTCGCGATCGTCGTCGGGCTGCTGTTCGTGCCGTTCGTGCCCGACGACGGGTTCCGGGAGATCTTCGAGCGGACGATCGCCTATCAGGCCGATCGCAACTCCCCGTTCAGCGTCTGGGGGAGCTACGACATCGCGGACTGGCTCCATCGGGCGGCCCAGGTTGCGGCGGCGGCGCTCGCCGTCGCGCTCGCCGTCTTCCCGCGCAAGCGCGACGCCACCCAGATCGTCGCCCTGTCCGCCGCGGTGCTGCTGGCGCTCCAGCTGACGGTCGACCACTGGTTCTACCTCTACGTCGTCTGGTTCGCGCCGCTGGTGTTCGTCGCGCTGTTCGCGCGCCACCAGCTCCGCCCGGCTCCACAATGAAAGATGCCGGCGCCGTGGTGGCGGTTCTCTTGGTTGCGGTCGCCGCGGGTCTCGCGACCTTCCTCGTCGCGCCGTGGTCGAGCAACGACGTAACAGACATCGGTACGCGGGAGTCGCAGGCCCGCGCCCTCGTCGGCGGGAGCCTTCCCTACCGCGATATGGCGTTCGAGTATCCGCCGCTGGCCGCACCTCTGATCGCTGCGCCAGCCCTTGCGGGCGCGGGTGTCGAGCGCTACGAGATCGGTTTCGGCGTGATGACGATCGTCTTCGGTCTGATCGCCGCTGCGCTCGCCGCCGGGCTGGCATCGCAGACGGCCGGCTCTCCGTTGGTGGCCGCGCTCGCGTTCGCCGCGGGTCCCTTGCTGCTCGGTCCGATCACGCGCACCCAGTTCGACATCGCGGCGGTCACCGCGTTGCTCGCGGCGCTGTTGCTCGCCCTGCGGCGCCACCCCGCGGCGGCCGGCGCCGCGCTCGGCGTCGGCGTCGCGATCAAGGTCTTCCCCGTCGTCGCGGCTCCCGTCCTGCTGGCGTGGCTGGCGGCGCGCCTCGGCCGCGCCGCCGTTCTGCGCGCGATCCTCGGTCTCGGGGTGACCGTCGGGTTGGTCGTTGGGATCGCCCTCGCGCTGTCCCCGAGCGGCTTCGAGCAGGCGATCGAGTACCAACTGGACCGGCCTGTGCAGATCGAGAGCGCACAGGCCTCGGTGTTGCTCGCCGCCGGGGCGATCGAGGGCCGCCCTCCCGTCCTCGAGCCCAGTCGGGCATCCGTTGCCGTGATCGCGGGCGAGTCGCCTGCGGTCGGGATCGTCTTCGCCCTGCTGCTCATCTCGCTCGTCGCCCTGCTCAGCCTCGCCGTTGCCCGTGCCGCGAAGGGCGAGGCCCACGGATCCGACCGCGCGCTCGTGCTGGCGGCGCTGACCATGGTCGCGGGGTTCGCCCTGCTCGGGCGGGTGATCTCGCCGCAGTACGCGATCTGGGTGCTGCCGCTGCTGGCAATGGCGCTCGCCTGGCGCCATTGGGCGCTGGCGGCGGCCGCCGCGTGTGTGCTCACGTTCGTCGAGTTCCCCTTTCACTACGTCGCGCTGACCGAGGCCGATCCGTTCGCAACGTGGCTCGTCGGCCTGCGCAACCTCGCGCTCGCGCTCGCCGTGGCGCTCGGCCTGCTCGGCGTTGCAGCGATCAACTCCAGGGATCGCCGGCCGCGCTGAGCAGCAGCGGTTCGATGCCGGTCGCTTGCCCGGCGTCCGCTTCGATCAGCACAGCGTTGAGGCACGGGTTCTCGTCCGAGGTCTCGAAGCGGATCGGCATCTGCGTCGTGAACCGCTCGAGCGCCAGCTCGCTCTTGACCCCGATCACCCCGTCGCGTGCGCCGGTCATCCCGACGTCGGAGATGAACGCGGTGCCGCCGGGCAGGACGCGCGCGTCGGCGGTCGGCACGTGCGTGTGGGTGCCGACGCAGGCGGTCACCCGACCGTCGAGGTGCCAGCCCATCGCGACCTTCTCGCTGGTCGCCTCCGCATGGAAGTCGACGAGGATGTGGTCGGCCTTCCCGCGCAGCTCGGAGAGCAACGCGTCGACCTCGCTGAACGGCGAGCGCGCGGCGTCGAGGAACACGGTTCCCGAGAGGTTGATCACCGCCAGCCGGAGGCCGTCCTTCTCGACGACGGTGTGTCCGTGGCCGGGGTTGCCGCGCATGTAGTTGGCGGGCCGCACAATCCGCGGCTCGCGATCGAGGTAGTCGAAGACCGAGCGGTGGTGGAAGCTGTGGTTGCCGAGGGTGATCGCGTCGACGCCGGCTTCGAACAGCTCCGCGGCGACCTTCTCGGTGATCCCCAAACCACCCGCGGCGTTCTCACCGTTGACGACCACGAAGTCGGGCGCGTGGCGGTCGCGCAACGGCTGCAGCAGCCCGAGCAGCGTCCGCTTGCCGATTCCCCCCACGACATCGCCGACGAAGAGCAGCCTCATCGCCGCGGCATTCTGTCAGCCCACTGATTACGGTGGTCCGCGTGATCGACGAGGGGAGGTCCCGCCCGGCGGTGCTCGAGGCCCACGGGCTCGTGAAGTGGTTCGGCCCGCGCGCGGCGCTCGACGGCGTCTCGATCGCGGCAGCCCCCGGCGAGCGCGTCGCGGTCATCGGCCGAACGGCGCCGGCAAGACGACGCTGCTGTCGATCCTCGCCGGAATCCAGCGGCCTGACTCGGGCACTGTCGAAACCGGGGGACAGCGCGTCGGCTGGGTCCCGCAACAGGCGGCGCTCTACGGGAAGCTGACCGTCGCGGAGAACCTGCGGTTGTTCGCTCGGCTCGAAGGGCGCGACGATGTCGAGCAGGTGGTCGAGCGGATGCTCGACCAGGCCGCGCTCGGCGACCGCCGCGACGATCCTGTCGCGGAGCTCTCCGGCGGCAACCGCCAGCGCGTGAACATCGCGATCGGCCTGCTCGCCGAACCCCGCGTGCTGCTGCTCGACGAGCCGAGCGCGTCACTGGACCCGCGCCAGCGCGAGCGGCTGTGGGAGTTCATCCTCGCGCTGGCAGAGCGGGGGACCGCTGTCGTCTACGCCACCCACGACCTCAGCGAGGCCGACCGCCACGCCAACCGCGTGCTCGTGCTGGCCGACGCCGAGCTCGTGTTCGCCGGTACTCCGGCGGAGCTCGAGCAGGCGGTCGGTGGCGGCCTGCGCGATTTCGAGACGAGCTTCGTCTCCTTCCTCGGGCAGCTCGGTCACTGAAGTGCGCTGGCTGCTGCTCAAGGACCTGACGATCCTGCGGCGCTCGCCGCTGCTCGTCGGGCTGCTCGTCATCTACCCGATCGCGATCTCTTGCCTGATCGGCTTCGCGCTCTCGCGCGGGCCGGACAAGCCCACCGTCGCGATCCTGAACGAGGTCCCGGCCTCGAGCAACGATATCGCCCTCGGCTCGGAGCGGATCGACGTCTCCCAGTACTCGACCGAGCTCTACGACGCCGTCGATCCGGTGCCTGTGGAATCGCGAGCGGAGGCGGAGGAGAAGGTCCGCAGCGGTGCCGTGCTGGCCGCGCTGATCATCCCGGCCGACATCACTTCGAAGCTCCAGACGGGGCTGTCGCCGGCCACCGTCGAGGTGCTCTACAACGCCGAGGACCCGGTCAAGGCCGCGTTCGTCCAGGACACGATCAAGGCTCAGGTCCAAGACGCCAACCTCGCGCTCACCCAGGCGCTGACCGGCGTCGCCCTCGACTACCTCGACCTGATCGTCAGCGGGGGGGAATTCGACCTGATCGGACAGACCTTCGACGTCCTGGGGCTCGAGCGCTCGCAAGAGATCCTCGAAGCGATCAGCCCCCGACTCTCGGCGGCCGACAGTGTCGAGGTCGGCGAGGTGATCGAGTTCGCAGGCCTCGCCGGGGACAACCTCGCGCTGGCCGACAACGCGCTCTCCTCGCTGAGCGCTCCGATCCGGGTCGAGACGACCGTCGTCGAGGGCGGCCGTACGCCGCTGAGCTCGTTCGCCGTCGCGATCGCGATCGCGGTCTCGCTGATGTTCGTGACCCTGCTGCTCGCCTCGGGGACACTCGCGCTCGAGCGCGAGGAGAACGCCTACGCCCGGCTGACCCGCGGCCTGGTCGCACCGGGCGCCCTGCTGACCGAGAAGGTCGTGCTGGCGGCGGTCTGCTCGCTTGCGGTGACTCTCCTGATGCTGGTCGGCCTCGCGCTGTTCGTCGGGCTCGAGTTCGGCCGCGCCCCGATGTGGATCGCCGCGCTCGCGCTCGCAGCGGCGGCGTTCGCGGCGATGGGCGTCGCGCTCGGTGCGCTCACGCGCGATGTCCGCGCGGCGTCGCTGCTCGCCTTCATGATCGCCCTGCCGATCGCGTTCCTGGCGCTCGTCCCCTCGGGAGCCGTCTCGCCGGGACTGTTCGGCGCGATCACCGCGGTCAGCGCGCTGTTCCCGTTCGGCCCGACGCTCGACGCACTCGACTGGGCGCTGAACGGCGCTCCGCTGGCGCTGCTGACGGTCGCGCACCTGGCCGCGCTGGTGGCCGTCTACTCGGTGGTCGGGCGGGTCGCGCTGCGCCGTTTCGGCTGAACGCGTGCAGGACCACGAGCCGCCGCGATCTACACTGCGAGCATGGCTTTTCCCGCCACTCGCATGCGGCGGCTGCGCGGCTCGGGCCTGCTCCGCGACCTCGTGCGGGAGACCGAGCTGACCGCTGCCCACCTCGTTTACCCGATGTTCGTCGAGCTCGGGACCGACAGTCAGACCCCGATCGCCACGATGCCGGGTGTCGAGCGGTTCTCGATCTCGCGCGCAGTCGAGGAGGCCGGCGACGCAGCAGCAGCCGGGATCCCGGCGATCCTGTTGTTCGGCGTTCCGATCGACAAGGACGAGCAGGGCTCGGGCGCCTATGACCCCGAGGGCGTCGTCCAGCTGTCGGTCCGCGCGATCAAGGAGGCCCATCCTGATCTCGTCGTGATGACCGACGTCTGTCTCTGCGCCTACACCCTGCACGGCCACTGCGGCGTGGTCCGCGCCGATGGCAGGATCGACAACGACCTCTCGCTCGAGCTGCTCGCGCGGACCGCGATCTCGCACGCCGAGGCGGGTGCTGACGCGATCGCTCCGAGCGACATGATGGACGGGCGGGTCGGCGCGTTGCGCGCCCAGCTCGACGCCGAGGGACACGCCGACACTCCGATCGTCGCCTACTCGGCGAAGTTCGCCTCGGCCTTCTACGGACCGTTCCGCGAGGCCGCCGGGTCCGCGCCCGCGTTCGGTGATCGCCGTACCTACCAGCTCGATCCCGCCAACGCCGAGGAGGCGGTGCGCGAGGCGATCCTCGACATGGAGGAGGGCGCCGACATCGTGATGGTCAAGCCAGCTCTCGCCTACCTCGACGTGATCCATCGGGTCAAGCAGGCGACCGGGATGCCGGTGGCGGCCTACAACGTCAGCGGCGAGTACGCGATGATCAAGGCTGCCGCAGCGGCCGGGTACATCGATGAGCGCTCGACGGTGCTCGAGACCCTGACTTCGATCCGTCGCGCAGGCGCCGACATCGTGATCACCTACCACGCAAAGGACGCCGCCGAATGGCTTCGCTGAAGCAGTCGCCCGCGCGGGACAAGGTCCGCTCCCGCAAGGACGGCGCGGCGATCCCGCTCGATGAACTCGACAAGCGCCTGCTCAACCTGATGCAGGGCCGCTTCCCGCTCGAGCCGCGCCCCTACGCCCGCGTCGCCGAGCTCGCCGAGACCTCGGAGGACGACGTCATGCAGCGCGTCCAGCGGCTGATCGACGGCCGCATCATCCGCCAGGTCACGCCGATCTTCGACACTCGCGCGCTCGGCTACAGCTCGATGCTCGTCGCCGCGAAAGTCGACGCCGACAACCCACAGCGCGCGGCCCAGGTCGTCAACTCGCATCCCGGCGTCTCGCACAACTACCTGCGCAACCACGACTTCAACCTCTGGTTCACGATTGCCACCGAGCCCGGCTCGCGGCTCGGGCTAGAGGGTACGCTCGACCTGCTTGCCGAGGAGATGGGCGCCGAATCGGTCCGTCAGCTCCCGACGCTCAAGCTGTTCAAGATCCGCATGGACCTCGAGATGGAGGGCGGAACCTCAGCGCTCTCGAAGGCCGGCGTCGCCGAGCCGCCGCGCGAGCTCGACCCGATCGAGCTGACCGACCTCGACTACGCGGTGATCAAGACCCTCCAGGGCGACATGCCGGTGGTCAGCGAGCCCTACGCCCCGGCCGCCGAGCAGCTTGGGATTGGCGTGCCCGCGCTGCTCGAGCAGCTTGAGTCGATGCGCGAGCGCGGGGCGCTGCGGCGCGTGGCGGCGATCCTCTTCCATCGCCGCGCGGGCTTCTCGGCCAACGGGATGGGCGTCTGGGAGGTGCCCGCCGATCGGATCATGGAGATCGGTCCGCAGATGGCGAGCTACCGCGGGATCTCCCACTGTTACCAGCGGCCGATCTACGAGGACTGGCCCTACTCCGTCTTCACGATGGCCCACGGCCGCTCCAAGGAGGAGTGCGACGAGATCCTCGACACGATCTCCCGCGAGACGGGCATCGAGGGCCGCACCACGCTGTACTCGTCGACCGAATACAAGAAGATCCGGTTGCTGTACTTCACCGACGAGCACCGTCGCTGGGAGGCAGAGCACACGTAGTGTCGGACGCCTCGGGGGAGCTGTACCGTCGCGCAACCACGCTCCTGCCCGGTGGCGTCAATTCTCCGGTCCGCGCGATGCGCGCGATCGGCCGCGACCCGATCTTCATCGAGCGCGGTGAAGGAGCCGAGCTCGTCGACGTCGACGGCAACCGCTACGTTGATTGGGTCTGTTCCTGGGGCCCGCTGATCGCCGGCCACGCCCATCCCGACGTCGTCTCGGCGATCGGTCAGGCGGCCGCGGCCGGTACGAGCTACGGCGCCCCGACGGCGGGCGAGGTCGAGCTCGCGGCCGAGATCGTCGATCGCGTGCCCAGCGCGGAGATGGTGCGGATGACCTCCTCGGGGACTGAGGCGACGATGACTGCCGTGCGGCTCGCCCGCGCCGTCACCGGCCGAGACGTGATTCTCAAGTTCGCCGGCGCCTACCACGGCCACGTCGACGGTCTGTTGGCGGAGGCGGGCTCGGGGCTGGCGACCCAGGGGATCCCCGCGAGCCCGGGGGTGACGGCAGCCGCGGCCGCCGACACGTGCGTGGTCGCGTGGAACGACCGCGCGGCCGTCGAGCAGGCGCTCGCGCAGCGGCCGGTCGCTGCGATCCTCGCCGAGCCATATCCGGGCAACATGGGCGTGGTCGGGCCCGAACCGGGGTTCCTCGAATTCCTCAGAGCCGCAGCCGACGATTGCGGTGCGTTGCTCATTTTCGACGAGGTCATCTCCGGCTTCCGCGTCGCCCGCGGGGGCGCTCAGGAGCGCGAACGGGTCCACCCCGACCTGACAGCGCTCGGCAAGGTGATCGGGGGTGGCCTCCCAGCCGCTGCGCTGGCGGGGCCGCGCGCCCTGATGGAACGGCTCGCGCCGGCGGGCGAGGTCTACCAGGCCGGAACGCTCTCGGGGAATCCGCTGGCGGTCGCTGCGGGTCGAGCCACGCTCGCCCTGCTCGACGAAGCGGCCTACACCCGGCTGGCGCAGACGACCGACGCGATCGTCGCGGCGCTCCGCGAGGGCGCCGCCGAAGCCGGCGCCGCCGTTCAGATCCAGTCCGTCCCGGGCCTGTTCACCGTCTTCTTCTCGCCCGAGCCGGTGCGCGACTACGCCGGCGCCCAGCGCTGTGATCTCACCGCCCACGGCCGGTTCTGCCGTGCGCTGCTCGAGCGGGGCGTCTATCCGCCCCCGTCGCAGTTCGAAGCGTGGTTCCCCTCGCTCGCCCACGAGGATCGCCACCTCGACCAGACGGCGACAGCCGCCGCCGAGGCCTTCCGCGAGGCGACGGGGACGTGAGCGCGCTCGCGGCGGTCGTGGCAGCGATCGACACGCATCTGGCCCCGCACGCGCTCGACCCGGTTCCCGAGGGCCGCTTCGACGGGCTGCCCGAGGAGCGTGCGTTCGTCCTCGAGGCGGTCTACGAGGGTCAGCTCATGCACCACGGCGAGCCGCGCGCTTTCGCCGGGATGGATCCCGACCTGTGCCTGCTCGCCGGTGACGCGCTCTACGCACTCGGCCTGAGTCGCCTCGCCGAGCTCGGCGACCTTGAGGCGATCGCCGAGCTGGCCGACCTGATCGCCCTCTGTGCCTGGGCGCGATCGGCCGGCCGGGAGGAGCTGCTCGAGGCGCTGTGGAGCGCCTCGGAGGAGCGTCTGGATGGCCGCGGCCCGGGCGCTCGAGCGGCGCTCGGCGCGGCGGACGGCGCTTGATCGGTGCGCGTGGACGCCGCCGTGTGGGCGCTTGGGGATAAACTTGCTCACGTCGAACGCGTCCTCCCTTCGACCTCCACCTGAACTTGGCACCCGATCCCAAAAAGCGCTCCCAGAAGCGCTCCCCGTACACGGCCGACCGGGGTACCCCGGGCGCGTACGAGGGTGAGACGATCACCCGGCGGTCGCTGTTCACCGGCGGTGCGCTCGCGGCCGGCGGGGTTGCGACCACGGCGTTCGCCCTCCCCGCACTCGGCTTCGCACTCGGCCCGCTGTTCGAGGATCGCTCGCGAGCGATCTTCCAGGACGTCGGATCGACCGCCGACTTCAACCCTGATGCCTACGTTCCTCAGGTGATCACGCTGCCCGACTCCCAGGGGACCGGCGAAGCCGGTAAGACAACCGTCTACGTGCGCGAGTTCAACCCCGAGATCGACACCGACAAGCTCGGCTACCCCTATGTCGCGATCTCGACCCGCTGCATGCACCTCGGTTGTCCGGTGCGCTACGTCCAGGCTTCGAAGCGGTTCATCTGCCCGTGCCACGGCGGCGTCTACGCGGCCGACGGCTCTGTCTCCGGAGGCCCGCCGGTCCGCCCGCTCGACCGGTTCGAGACCGAGGTCGAGGGCGATCGGGTGCTCGTCGGCGACCGCTTCTCGCTCGACTCCCAGTTTCAGAAGTTCTCCCCGCGCGACCCGGGCGAGCCGCTCGACGGACTGTGGCAGTACCTCTACCCGCCCCGTCCGACCGTCTGATGGCGATTCTGCCGCGGCTCGGCCGCAAGCCCGAGGCCCCGCCCGCAGAGAGTCCGGACATCCCCGGCGTCCTCAAGCGCGGCGGCAACGGCGACAAGCCCAGCGGGTTCGACAGGGAAGCGCTCAAGAAGGGCGCCGCCGAGGTCCCGATCTCGGTCGCCGGCTGGCTCGAGGAGCGACTCGGCCAGACCCCCGCGCTGAAGCACACTCTCTTCCGCAAGGTGCCGGGCCACGACTGGACCTACACGCTCGGCTTCGCCGTCCTGATCGCCTTCATGTCGCAGGCCGTCACCGGCGTCTTCCTGGCGATGTACTACGACCCCTCGCCGACCCAGGCCTACGCCTCGGCCGCGTTCATCACAAACGAGCTGTTCCTCGGCGAGTTCGTGCGCGGCATGCACCGCTGGGGCTCGACCGTGATGATCGTCCTGATCTTCCTCCACATGGCGCAGACGTTCTTCTACGGCGCTTACAAGTACCCGCGCGAGATGAACTGGCTGATCGGGGTGATCCTCGTCACCCTGACGCTCGCAATGGGGCTCACGGGATACCTGCTGCCGTTCGATCAGCGGTCCTTCTGGGCGACGATCGTCGCGGTCAACCTGAACGGCACCGGCCCGATCATCGGCCCCTACCTCGGTGACTTCCTGCGCGGCGGTGCGGACTTCAACGCGATCACGATCTCCCGCTTCTACGCGATCCACATGCTGTTGATCCCGGGCCTGATGATCGCACTGGTCGGCGCCCATCTCTACCTCGTCACGAAGCTCGGCACGACCGCGCCGCCGTGGGTCAAGGCGCGCAAGCGTCGCGAGCTCGCCAAAGAAGAGATCTAGATGAACAAGCGCGAGAAGGAGCGGTACCTCCGCGAGTACGGCATGATCAAGGACGAGACCGGCCACCCGTTCTTCCCTTACACGGTCTACAAGGACGGCATCATGGCGTGCGTCGTCGTCGGGGTGATCATCCTGATGTCGATCCTCTTCGGCGCCGAGCTCGGGCCGAAGGCCGACCCGACGACAACCACGTACACGCCGCGTCCGGAGTGGTACTTCTTCTTCCTCTTCGAGCTGCTGCGGGTCGTAAAGCCGCCGGAGTTGGTGATCCTCGCGACGATCGGGATCCCGACGATCTGCTTGATCCTGCTGATCCTGCTGCCATTCATCGATCGCAGCGCCGAGCGCCATCCGCTCAAGCGCCCGGTCGCGCTGGTCGCCGGGATAACGACGATCGGCGCGATGGCCTACCTGACGATCCTTGGCGCGGTCGCCGGCGCGCCGACCGAGATCGAGCTGCCGGTCGCCGCCCAGTACCAGGAGGGTAAGGAGGTCACGGCCTCGGCCGGCTGCCTGGCCTGTCACCAGTTCGGGGAAAACGGCAACTCCGGGCCCGGGCCAGCGCTGACCAACATCGGCGCCAAGCTCCCGCGCCAGGCGATCGAGAGGACACTGCTCAATCCGACCGCCCCGATGCCTTCCTACCAGTCGCTCCAGACTCAGGATCCCGAGGCGTTCGCTCAGATGGTCGACTTCCTCGCCTCGCTCAAGTAGCGGATCGCTGATGCCCGGCCAGAGCCCGGCACCGGGCACGCTCGAAGAGCCCCAGGTACGGGCGATGTTCGATCGCATCGCGGCCGTCTACGACCGGATGAACTCGGTCATGACGGCGGGCATGCACCACCGCTGGCGCGAGCGAGCCGCTGATCTCGC
>Ga0136631_10000508_pt1 | contig 12122 bp, 11 predicted proteins | sample AntDrymUQ6012206_2_FD_104655 | JGI IMG/M metagenome (GOLD analysis project Ga0136631, IMG submission 104655) | Polar desert sand microbial communities from Dry Valleys, Antarctica - metaG UQ601 (22.06) | ecosystem: Environmental > Terrestrial > Soil > Desert | place: Antarctica: Dry Valley... | reverse complement strand
GAGGGTCACGCGGAGTCATCGGCGGCCGGGACGAGCAGCGCGGTCGCTCCCGCAATCGAACGGTCGTGGGTCAACGAGACAACAACGTCGACCCCGAGCGATCGGGCTCGATCGGCGACCCCTCCGCCGAGCGCCAGCCGTGGTCCGGCCTTCCCCGGCACGACCTCGACGTCGCGGTAGCTCCAGACCTCGAGGCCGAGCGCCTTGACCGCGGCCTCCTTGGCGCAGAACCGCGCGGCGAGGTGGGTGGCCGGTCTGACGCGGGCCTCCGCGTAGGCGATCTCGGCTTCGCTGAACAGCCGCCGGGCGAGCGTCGGGCGGCGGTGCAGCGCGCGCTCCATGCGCGCGACCTCGAGCAGGTCCAATCCGATCCCCGTCACAGTCGTCGAGCGTAACGGGCGGGGCGGCCCGCAGGCGGCTACTCGACGGTGACCGTCTTGGCGAGGTTGCGCGGCTGATCGACGTTCAACCCGCGCAGCGTCGCGATCCGGTAGGCGAGAAGCTGGAGCGGAATAACGGCGAGGATCGGCTGCAGCAGGGGATCGGTGCGGGGCACGTAGAGGACTTCTTCCGCGTAGTCCTTGACACGCTGATCACCTTCGGTCGCGACAGCGACGACGTGCGCCCCGCGCGCGCGGACCTCAGAGATGTTCGAGAGCACCTTGTCGAGCACCGGAGCGTCGGTCGCCACGCAGACGACGGGCGTGTCCTCCGAGAGCAGAGCGATCGGGCCGTGCTTCATCTCCCCGGCCGCGTAAGCATCGGTCGGGATGTAGGAGATCTCCTTCAACTTGAGGGCCCCCTCCAGTGCAACCGGCAGACCGATGTGGCGGCCGAGATAGAGGAAGAACTCCGAGTTTCGCCAGTGCTCGGCGATCGCGGCGACGTCCGCCTCGGCGTGCTCGAGCAGGTCGCTGACGTGCCCGGGCAAGGCCGCGAGCTCGGCGATCAGCTCAGTCAGCCGTTCGGCCGGCAGCGTGCCACGAACCTCGGCGAGCTTCAGGGCGATCAGGTACATCGCGGCCACCTGCGACACGTAGGTCTTGGTCGCGGCGACCCCGATCTCGAGCCCCGCGCGCGTGAAGAGGACACCGTCGGAGTCGCGCGTGGCCTGGCTGCCCATCACGTTGGTGATCGCCAGCACTCGGGCGCCGCGCTCGCGGGCAAGCCGCATCGCGGCGAGTGTGTCGGCGGTCTCGCCGGACTGGGAAATCCCGATCACGAGGTCATCGGGTCCGACGACCGGATCGCGGTAGCGATATTCGGAGGCGACCTCGGTCTCGACCGGAACGCGGGCCCAGGCCTCGATCACATAGCGGCCCACCAGTCCGGCGTGGTAGGAGGTCCCGCAGGCGATGATCACGATCCGGCGCAGCTCCCGGAGCTGGTCGTCGGCGACCCCGATGTCGCCGAGCTCGACGCGGTCGGTTGCCAACCGATCAAAGATCGTCTCCCCGAGCGCCGTCGGCTGCTCGTGGATCTCCTTCAGCATGAAGGTCTCGTAACCACCCTTCTCGGCGGCCTCCTCGTCCCAGTCGACCTCGTCGACCGCGCGCTCGATCGGCTCGCCCGTCATCGCGTTGAAGAACTCGGCTCCGCCCGGGCGCAGCGCCACGATCTCGTCGTCCTCGACGAGCTGGACCCGCGCCGTGTGCTGGAGGAAGGCCGGGATCGCCGAGCCGATGAACTGCTCGCCGTCGCCGACGCCGATGATCAGTGGCGGCTCTTTGCGGGCGCCGACCAGCAGACTCGGCTGATCGGCGGCCATCGCCACGAAGGCATAGTGGCCGCGCAGCTCGGCGTAGGTTTCCCTTACGGCCGCCACGAGGTCGCCGTCGTAGTGGTGGGCGATCAGATGGGCAACGGCCTCGGCGTCGGTCTCGGAGGTAAAGCGGGCCCCGCCCGCGACCAGCCGCTCGCGCAGCTCCCCGTGGTTCTCGACGATGCCGTTGAGCACGATCTGGATGCCGTCGGCGGTGTCGGTGTGTGGATGGGCATTGGCCTCGCTGACCCGCCCGTGCGTGGCCCACCGGGTGTGGCCGATCCCCGTCGTGGCCAGCTCCTCGCCCTCCGGCCCGGCGCCGTTGCGCCGCTCCTCGATCGCCGCCCGCAATGCCGAGAGGTTGCCGACCGCGCGCAGGGTCTTGAAGCCCTCCGGGTCGAGGAGCGAGATCCCGGCCGAGTCATAGCCGCGGTACTCGAGCTTCTCGAGACCCTGGAGCAGGATCTCTTCGCAGGGGCGATCCCCGACGTATCCGACGATTCCGCACATGAAACGGTCAGGCTACCGGCGAGAGCAGCCGCGCCCTCGACCTCAGCCGAGTTCGCGTTCCACGACCGCGACCAGCCGATCGGTGACGGCGTCGCATTCCTCGCGCTCGGGCGCTTCCACCATCACCCGCACGAGCGGCTCGGTGCCGGACGCTCGCACGAGCACGCGTCCGCGACCCTCCAGCGCCGCGTCTTCCGAGGAGACCGCCTCCCACACAGCCTCGGCGCCCTCCAGCGAGCCGCGATCGGCGACGGTCACGTTGACGAGCTTCTGAGGCAGCTTCTGCATCCCGTCGCGGTCCGCCAGATCGCTCCCGGCGAGCGCTTCGAGCGTCAGCAGGGCCGACGCGATGCCATCTCCGGAAGGTACGAACGACGTGTCGATGATGTGCCCTGACTGCTCGCCGCCGAGCGCCCACCCGCGCTTGAGTAGCTCCGCGAGCACGTGGCGATCGCCGACTGCCGTGGTCGCGACCTCGATGCCGAGCTTGGCCATCGCCGTGTGGAATCCGTAGTTGGTCATCACGGTGACGGCAACGCCGCCACCGGGGAGCCGGCCCGCATTCTTGAGATGACCCGCAGCGAGCGCGATCAGCTCGTCGCCGTCGACGACCTCGCCGGATCGGTCGACGGCGAGCACCCGATCCCCGTCACCGTCGAAGGCGAAGCCGACGTCGAACCCCCCCGGTCCGACCAACTCGGCGAGCGCCTCGACGTGCGTCGAGCCACAGCCCTCGTTGATGTTTCGCCCATCGGGCTCGACGGCGAGCAGTTCGACGGTCGCGCCGAGCCGGCGGAAGATCTCGGGAGCGACGCTGTAAGTGGCGCCGTTGGCGCAATCGAGCAGGATCCGCAGCGAGCCGAGGTCGAGGTCCTTGAAGCGCAGCTCGAGCTCGCGCAGGTAGTCGCCCGGCGCGCCGTGCAGCTCCCTGACCCGCCCCGGGTGCTCGGCGGGCGCCGAGGGCGCGGCGACCTCGGCCTCGACACGAGCCTCCGCCGCATCGGAGAGCTTCGTGCCCTCCGGCCCGAAGAACTTGATGCCGTTGTCGGCGTAGGGGTTGTGCGAGGCCGAGATCACGATCGCGAGGTCGAAGCCGTAGCGGCGCAGTAGCAGCGGCGCTCCCGGAGTGGGGAGAACTCCGCCGAGCAGGGCGTGTCCGCCGGCCGCGGCGACCCCGGCGGCCAGCGCGGCCTCGAGCATGTAGCCCGACTCGCGGGTGTCGCGCACGATCAGGACCCGGGGCTCGGCCGCGACGGAAGCGCACACCGCACCGCGGCCGAGGGCGAGCGCGAGCTCGGCGGTCAAGAACTCGCCCGCGCGACCGCGAACACCATCGGTGCCGAACAGCTTCTGCACGGCCGGCGGGCTCAGGCCGAACCCAGCCTCAGCGCTTGGAGAACTGCGGACGCTTGCGCGCCTTCTTGAGCCCGGCCTTCTTGCGCTCCTTGACTCGCGCGTCGCGCGTCAGGAAGCCGCGCCGTTTGAGCTCGCCACGCAGATTCGGATCGGCCTCGACCAACGCCTTGGCGATGCCGTGGCGCAGGGCCGCGGCCTGAGAGGCGACGCCACCACCGTGGATACGAGCGACGACGTCCATGCGGGTGTCGTTGCCGGTCGCTTTGAGCGGGTCCTGAGCGATCCGCTGCAGCGTCGGGCGCGGGAAGTTCTCCTCGAGCGTCCGGCGATTGATCGTGTAGTTGCCGCTTCCGGGCTTCAAGATCACTCGCGCGACGGCCGTCTTGCGTTTGCCCGTCGCGCGGTAGCGCGCGTCGGCGGCCAGCTCGAGCGGCGTGATCGGCGCGGGCTCGTCGCTCGCGGCGGGAGCGGCGGCCTCCTCGCCATCGTCGGTTCCGGCGTAGGTGTCCTCCTCGGAGGCGTCAGGCTCACGTGGCTGATCGAGCACCAGATCGGGCTCCAAGTCAGCACCCGGGACGACGACCTCGGGGGTCTCGGCGGCCTTAGCATCCTTGCGCTTGCGCGCGGGCCGCTCGGCCGACGGCTGCTCCTCGGTGGCGGGGGCCTCGTCAGCGGGCTCGTCAGGGGCAGGCTCCTCAACGGCGACCGGCTCCTCGGCGGCGGGGGGCTCTTCAGCTGCGGGCTCCTCGGCGACGGGCTCCTCGGCGACGGGGGCCTCTTCCGTGGCCTCGGCGGCAGCGTCGGGCTGTGGCTCGGCGGCTTCCACTTCCGGCGTCTGCTCGCCGGACTCGGGCGCCTGATCCTTGTGCTCTTCGTCGGCCACTAGGAGATCAACTCCATTGCACTCGGCTTCTGGGCGACGTGCGGGTGATCGGGACCGGCGTAGATCTTGAGCTTGGTCAGCTGCTGGCGAGCCAGACGGTTGCGCGGCAGCATTCCCTTGACGGCCAAGCGAATGACCTCCTCGGGACGCCGATCGAGCATCTCCTGAAGCGTTCGGGAGCGCAGACCGCCGGGATAGCCCGAATGACGGTAGTAGCGCTTCTGCTCGAGCTTGCGGCCTGTGACCGCGATCCGCTCGGCGTTGACCACGACGACGAAGTCGCCGGTGTCGCAGTGGGGGGTGTACTCGGGCTTGCGCTTGCCGCGCAGGGCGTCGGCGATCTGCGTCGCGAGCCGGCCGAGCGTCTGGCCGGTTGCGTCGACGACCAGCCAGTCGCGCTGTCGGGTGTTTGGGGTGGCTACGTAGGTCTTCATGGGCAAGAGAGATGGCCGGGCACTCGCCCAGCGACAGCCGCCGCCGCTAGGACGGAGCGGCCGCGTATGTTGACACAAGCCGGCCGCCGGCATGCCCCCGAGGTCCGCTAACCGCTACTTAGGGGATCGGCCGTGTTTATACTGGCGCGAGTTTGTCTAAGCCTGCCTAGTCCTCTCCCGCCACGCGAGAGGGGAACGGGGGAACCGAGTCGGAGGTCGCGAAATGGTCTCCGAGGGGCGAATCGGGCGGGGTCGATCGACCTTCCGCCGGTAGCGCAACTCTTTCCGCGCGAGCCCGTCAGCTAACCCCGGAGGCCCAGCAAAGAGAGGCATGAGACCTTGAAGCCACAGCCGTCTGTTCGAAACCTGCCCCTGCTCGTCGCATTCGCGATGGCGCTGGTCTGCACCGCGATCGGTGTCGGCCTGGCTGCGACCGCCCAGGCCCAAACCGAGACAACGCCGTCCGCAGATCCCGCGCCCAGCGCCGCGGAAGAAGCCGGGACGCCGGCAGGCGCGGCCAAGCGGAGGTCCGAGCTCGACCCCGCTTTCGGAGATCAGGATCCGGACGGCGACGGATCGGTCGGTGACTTCGAGCCGAATCCCGACGACCGGAATCGGGACCGGGACCGGATCGACCTCGACGATGCCAAGGCCCCCTCGATCCGCAGCTCGGTCAATCGGAAGGCGTTCTTCGATAGCGATCGCCCCGCACGCCTCAAGTTCGAACTCGACTACAAGGACGAGGACTACTTCAGGGAGCACGACATCGAGGCGAAGGTCGAGGTCAAGCGGCGTAAGTCCGGCGAAGTCCTCGAGCGCTCGACTCTCAAGGTCAACGACTCGGCCCAGCGCGAGGTCAAGTGGAAAGGCGTCGAGAAGGGCAAGCTCGCCAAGCCCGGTCGCTACCAGTTCGAGCTGACACCGCTCGTAGACGGCGACGCCGTCAAGATGCGCAACAAGCGGGCTCCGGCGCCGGGTGGCAACTTCAACTTCTATACCCATCAGTTCCCGATCGACGGCAAGCACGACTACGGGGAGAAGGCAGCGCGATTCGGCCCCCGCGGTGGACGAAAGCACCTCGGCCACGACGTCTTCGCCAAGTGCGGCACGCCTCTTCTCGCCGCCCGCGGCGGCAAGATCCAGGCGAACCAGTTCCAGGAATCGGCCGGCTTCTACGTCGTGATCGACGGCGAGGAGACCGACGAGGACTACGTCTACTACCACATGAAGAAACGGTCGAAGCTGAAGTCCGGGGATAAGGTCAAGACCGGCCAAGTGATCGGCAAGGTCGGCGATACCGGCAACGCGTTCGGCTGCCACCTGCACTTCGAGCGCTGGACCAAGCCCGGCTGGTTCGAGGGCGGCAAGGCCTACGACCCGCTGGACTCCCTAAAGAGCTGGGACAAGTACTCCTAGACGATTACTCCCACTCGATCGTTCCGGGTGGCTTTGACGTGACATCGAGAACGACGCGGTTTACGGCGGGGATCTCGTTGATCATGCGCGAGGAGATCTTCTCGATCAGGTCGTAAGGCAGCCGTGCCCAGTCGGCGGTCATCGCGTCGTCGCTCGTCACCGCGCGGACGACGATCACGTGGCCGTAGCTGCGCTCGTCACCCTGGACCCCGACCGTTCGGACCTCAGCGGGGAGCACGCAGAACGACTGCCAGAGGCTCCGGTAGAGCCCGGCCGCCTTGATCTCGTCCATCAGGACCCAGTCGGCGTCGCGCAGGATGTCGAGCCGCTCCTTGGTGATCTCCCCGCCGACGATCCTGATGCCGAGACCAGGGCCCGGGAAGGGCTGGCGCCAGACCAGCCGATCAGGCAGCCCGAGCTCGGAGCCGACCTGGCGCACCTCGTCCTTGAACAGGCCGCGCAGAGGCTCGACCAGCTCGAACTGGAGATCCTCGGGCAGACCGCCGACGTTGTGGTGGGACTTGATCGTCGCCGCGCCGGTCCCTCCGCCGGATTCGATCACGTCCGAGTAGAGCGTCCCCTGGACGAGGAACTTCGGATCGCCGAGCTTGGCCGCCTCCTCCTCAAAGACGCGGATGAACTCGGCACCGATCACCTTGCGCTTGGCCTCGGGGTCGGTGATGCCGGCCAGCCGACTGAGGAACCGCTCCTCGGCGTCCACGGCGATGAGCGGAACCTTGAAGTGGTCGCGGAAGGCGGCGATCACCTGATCCCCCTCCCCCTTGCGCATCAGGCCGTGATCGACGAACACGCAGGTCAGCTGGTCGCCGATCGCGCGGTGCACGAGCAGCGCGGCGACCGAGGAATCCACCCCTCCGGACAGCCCGCAGACAACCCGCCCGTCGCCGACGCGGGCACGGATGTCGGCGATCTGCTCGTCGATCACCGACGCCGGGCTCCAGTCGAGGTCGCAGCCGCAGGCACCCCCGAGGAAGGTCGTCAGGATCTCAGTCCCGTGCGGGGTGTGGACGACCTCGGGATGGAACTGGATTCCGTAGAGACCGCGCTGGACATCCTCGATCGCCGCGACCGGCGACTCGCTCGAAGAGGCGAGGGCGGTGAACCCCGGCGGCGGCTCGACGACCGTGTCGCGATGGCTCATCCAGCAGGCCTGCTCCTCCGGCAGCCCGGCCAACAGGCTGCCGGGCTCGATCACGGTCAGCCGCGAGCGACCGAACTCGCCGATCTCTGCCGCTTCGACCCGTCCGCCGAGCGAGAGCACCATCGCCTGCATCCCGTAACAGATGCCCAGCACCGGAATGCCGAGCTCGAGCAGTTCGGGCCGCAGCCGCGGGGCGTCCTCGGAGTAGACCGAAGCCGGGCCGCCGGAGAGGATCAGCCCGCGCGGTTTGCGCCGCTTGATCTCCTCGAGCGAGACGTGGTGGGGCAGCAGCTCGGAGAAGACCCCGCACTCGCGAACGCGACGCGCGATCAACTGCGAGTACTGACCACCGAAGTCCAGCACGACCACTTCCTGCTCGGTCGTACTCACGGGTCCAGCGGTTCCTCCCGGCGCCTCGACCGCGCCCGAGGACGCCACTACTCAGTGGCGGCCAGGTCGCCGGCGGCGTCCAGCTCGGGGGACGTACCGTTGCCGGCAGTCGATCCGTTGCCGTTCCCGTTGGCGAGGGGCGCAGCAGCAGCACCAGTGCTCCCCATGCCGACCGCCTGCTCGCGCTGGAGCTGCTTGCCCTCGCTCTGGAGCGCGGGCGCGACCATCACCTCGGCGCGGTGGAAGGACGGGATGTCCTCGTAGCCACAGGTGGCCATCGAGGTCCGCAGGCTGCCCATCAGGTTGAAGGTGCCGTCGTTCTCGTGCGCGGGGCCCATCAGGATCTGCTCGAGCGAGCCGTTCTGCGTGGTCTTCACACGCGCGCCGCGCGGCAGCGTCGGGTGGAAGGTCGCCATTCCCCAGTGATAGCCGTGGCCCGGAGCCTCGTAAGCGCGCGCCAGAGGACTCGCGATCATCGCCGCGTCGGCGCCGCAGGCGAAGGCCTTCGAGAGATCGCCGCCGTTGCGCATTCCGCCGTCGGCGATCACCTTCACGTACTCGCCGGTCTCGAGCATGTGCTGGGAACGAGCCGCCTGGACGTCGGCGATCGCCGTCGCCTGCGGGACGCCGATCCCGAGCACGCCGCGCGTCGTGCACGCGGCGCCCGGCCCCACGCCGACGAGGACGGCGACGGCGCCGGTGCGCATCAGGTGCAGGCCGGTCGAGTAGGAGGCGCAGCCGCCGACGACGACCGGGACCGGGACCTCCTTGATGAACTCCTTGAGGTTGAGCGGCTCGACGGTCGTCGAGACGTGCTCGGCGGAGATGACCGTGCCCTGAATCACGAGGATGTCGAGCCCGGCTTCCAGCGCGAGCTCGTAGTGCTCGCGGACGCGCTGCGGCGTCAGCGAAGCGGCGACGACGACGCCTTGGTCCTTGATCTCCTTGATCCGCTTTGCGATCAGCTCCGGGATGACCGGCGCCTCGTAGATCCGCTGCATCTCGGCGGTCGCGTGGTCGGTCGGCAGCTCGGCGATCCGGCGCAGCTGCTCGTCAGCGTCCTCGTAGCGGGTGAAGACACCCTCGAGGTTCAGCACGCCGAGGCCGCCCAGCTTGCCGATGATGCCGGCCGTGGTCGGCGATACCACGCCGTCCATGGCCGAAGCGAGCAGCGGCAGCGGGAAGTGGTAGGGCCCCAACGTCCAGGTTATGTCGATGTCGTCAGGGTCGCGCGTGCGCCGTGAGGGCACGATCGCGATGTCATCGAACCCGTAGGCGCGACGGCCCTTCTTGCCCCGTCCAATCTCCACTTCCATGGCGACATCCTAAGTTCGGCGGCGGACGAACGTGCCCCGGCGTACCCGGGCAGATCAATGACCCTAGCAGCGCGTGGAGCCGAGCCTGACGCGCCGAATCCCGCTAGTTGCGGGCTGCATGCGTCTAGATACGCGAACCGACGGGCGGGCGAGTCAGCTGCTCGACTTCGACGTCGGCCGCGAGCCGCTCGGCCACGCGCGGATCGACCCGGCCGGCGCCGAAGTGCTGCGTCGATTCGGCCCCGCAGGCGACGCCGAAGCGCAGCGCCTCCGCCGAGGAGCGGCCCTGGTAACGGGCCGCAACGTAGCCGGCCAGGAACGCGTCTCCCGAACCCACGCCCGCAACCGGCGTCTCGACGGGCTCGAGATTGAGTCGGTAGAGCAGGCGGGCCCCTTCGGCCGCGTCCGGGTCACCAACGAGCGCAAGGCAGCCTGATACCCGGGTCATGATCGCCTCGCTCGCGCCAAGCTCCAGAATTTCCCCGAGCGCGGTCAGCCGGTCGTCGTCGTCGGCGAACTCGTGGCCGACGAGCTCCTCGGCCTCGCGCTCATTCGGGGTGACGATCGTCGGGTCGGCGCGCATCGCGAGGCTCATCGGCTCGCCGGCGCTGTCGATCACCGTCATCACACCAAGCTTCTTGACCTCCGCGATCAGCTCCGCGTAGAGGGTGGCCGGAGCGCCCCGAGGCAAGCTGCCGGCGAACACGCAGACCGCGGCCCCCTTCGCGAGGTAGAGCAGCTTCTCCCGGAACAGATCGAGCTCGCCCTCGCTGACCTCGGGCCCCTGCTCGTTGATCTCGGTCTGCTCGCCCGAGGTCGGGTCGATGACGGCGGTCGAGGTCCTCGACTCCTCACGAATCCGAACGAAGTCGTTCAGCACGGCCTCCTCGGTGAGTGCCTCGATGATCCGCGTCCCCGTCGGACCCCCGGCGACGCCGGTCGCGATCACCGGTTGACCGAGCGACTTGAGCGCCCGCGCCACGTTGACTCCCTTGCCCCCGGCCATCGATTTCTGCTCGACCGCGCGGTGGCGACGCCCGAGCCGGAAGTTCGGCACGGCGAGCGTCTTGTCGATCGCTGCGTTGAGGGTGACGGTGATGATCATTGGCGACGATCCTGGCGACGCGAGCGACGGGTTCGGCTCCTCACGAGCACCAGTATGCCCGCGACGACGGCGATCGCAACCACGATCAGCACGATTCGCCGCTGGAGGTGGAGGCCCGCGCGAGTCAAGAGCGTCGGGCCGGGGACCGGCTCGGCGGTCCGCAGCGCCACGTGGCCGCGTCGGTCGCCGCTGACCAGCACGTGGGCAGCGCCGACCCGGACGCCGGCGGGCAGCGGTCCCTCGAGCGGATCGATGGGCTCGACGAGCACTTCGGGCTCGCCCTGCGCGCCGCGCGGAGCCGTCAGCGAGAACGATCGCGTGGCGATCAGTTCGACACGATCGCCTTCGTAGAACCTGATCGGCGCGCTCGCGAGGGTCTCGCCCCGCTCGATCAGCTCGACCTTCCGGAAACGCGATAGCCCGTAACGCAGGAGCGCAACCGTGTCGGCATCGCGGCCGGCCTCGGTCGGCTCGCCCATCACGACGCTGATCACGCGGCTGCCCTTCTCCTCGGCCGACCCGACGAGGACGTTGCCCGCGTCGCGTGTGAAGCCGGTCTTGACGCCGTCGACGAACCCGCCCGCGACGAGACGGTTGCGGTTCTCGATCATCCGCGGGCGGGCGCCGGTCCTGAGTTCGGCGCTTTGCCAGCCGACGATCTCGGCGAACTGTTCGTTCTCCATCAGCCGATCCGCGAGGCTCGCGAGATCACGGGCGGTCGAGTAGTTGCGCTCGTCGTCGAGACCGATCGGGTTGGCGTAGCTCGTGTCGTCGAGTCGCAGATCGCGCGCGCGAGCGTTCATCTGCTCGACGAACTTCTCGCGCGAGCCGGAGATCCCCTCGGCCAGGGTCACCGCCGCGTCGTTGGCGCTCTCGAGCAGCAGCGCCGCGAGCAGATCCTCGACCGACATCTGCTCACCCGGCTCGAGCCCGAGCGTCGATTCCACCGGGAGTGCCGCGTAGGCAGCGGCCTCGATCAGCTCGTCGGGCTCCGCCTGCTCGAGCGTCAGCAAGGCCGTCATCAGCTTCGTCGTGCTGGCGATCGCGCGCGGGTCATCCGCGTCCCGCTCGTAGAGAACCGCTCCGCTATCGGCGTCGACGACGATCGCAGCCGCCGCATCGATCGGCGGCGGCCGATCGCGCGCCTCGGCACTCGAAGCCGCGCCGAACAGCATTGTGGTCGCGACGGCGAGCGTCGCCACCGCGGCGTGGTGGAGCGTCACTCCTCGGTCAGCGCGAGCTTCGTCCCCGGGGTCAGGGCGCGCGGATCGATCGACGGGTTCAGCTCCTCGATCTGCTCGACTGGAACTCCTGTCTTGGTGGCGATCCCATCGAGCGTGTCGCCCTCCTTGACCGTATAGCTGTCCTTCTTGGGCGTCACCGGCGCCGTCGCCGTGTCCGTGTCCGTGGGTTCATCCTTGGACTTGCGCTTGGTCGCGTTCGCAGGCGCACCCGTGTCGATCACATTCCCGTCGCCACCGCCGCCGAGCGAGCCCGACACGACGATGAACAGCACGACAAGGAAGACGGCCAACGCGAGCGGCGCGAACACACGAGCGGAGCTGCTGCGGCGCTGCATGGCGGCAAGCGTACAGCGAAAAATGCTGCAAATAGGCCGGTGGGTCTACACGAGCGCCCAGGCTGCGGCGCGCAACTGCTCGGCCGCTTCCGCGGCGGCACCCGCCGGATCCCCGGAACGCGAACGGTGAGCATTGACGATCGAGCGCGACGCGGCAACGAGCCCGGCGGCCGGATGCGGAGCGAAGGCCGGCGCCAGGTCGGCGACCG
>Ga0136631_10000507_pt1 | contig 12123 bp, 14 predicted proteins | sample AntDrymUQ6012206_2_FD_104655 | JGI IMG/M metagenome (GOLD analysis project Ga0136631, IMG submission 104655) | Polar desert sand microbial communities from Dry Valleys, Antarctica - metaG UQ601 (22.06) | ecosystem: Environmental > Terrestrial > Soil > Desert | place: Antarctica: Dry Valley... | reverse complement strand
GAGTGACGGGAGGGCATCGTCACGAAGCGCACTCGCTCGGGTCCCAGGGCATCGACGGCGATCAGCGCGACGAGCGCGGAGTCGATGCCGCCGGAGAGCGCGACCAGCGCGCCGTTGAAGCCGTTCTTTACGACGTAGTCGGTGAGCCCGAGCACGAGCGCCCCGTAGGTCTCGGCGTCAGGCTCGAGCGCGTCGTGAAGCGGTCCGTGGAGCCGCCCCCCTGCGATCTCGACCAGCATGAGCTCCTCCTCGAACTGTGGCCCGCGAACGACGATCGAGCCGTCCGGATCGGCTCCGACGCTCGCGCCGTCGAAGACGAGCTCGTCCTGCCCGCCGACGAGGTTGCAGAGCAACACGGGCACGCCGTACTCCGAGGCTCTTGCCGCGAGCACCTCTTGTTCGCGCAGCAGCCCCTTGCCGGCGTGGAACGGCGATGCTGAGAGGTTGACAATGAGATCCGCGCCGGCCTGCGCGGCTTGCTGTCCCGGCCCGCCGGGAAACCACTCGTCCTCGCAAATCGTCACGCCTACCTGATGGCCGTCGATCTCAAAGACGAGCGGGTCGGTGCCGGGTGTGAAGTAGCGCCGCTCGTCGAAGACGCCGTAGTTGGGAAGCCGGTGCTTGCGATAGACGGCCTCGACCTGCCCAGACCGGATGAGTGCCGCGGAGTTGGAGAGCAGCTCCCCGCATCGCTCGGGGAAACCGACCAGCACAGCGATCCCGGAGATCGAGGCCGCGAGCTCGTTGAGCTGGCGATCGACCGCCGCGAGGAAGTCAGTCTTGAGGACGAGATCCTCGGGCGGATAGCCGCTTAGCGCGAGCTCGGGGAAGACGATCAGCGAAGCGCCCCGCGAGCGCGCGCGCCCAGACCACTGGACGATCCCCGCGGCGTTGCCGGAGAGGTCGCCGACTACGGCGTTGAACTGCGCCAGTGCCACCCGCAGCGGGTCCATCAGGCCAGTATGAATGGCGGCCGGATCAGGCGGCGATCGGTGCGACGAGCGAGTCAACCGAGGCAAGCAGCTCGACCGGGCGGACCGCCACGCGGGTCCGTCCGTCGCCCCCGGCGGCATAGACGAGCGGGCGCTCGGCGACGGCGGCGTCGATGACGAGCCGGACGTCATGCGCGAGCGGTGGTACACAGCCCGCGGGGAAGCCGGTTGCCGCGCGCGCCTCGTCGGAGCTTGCCGGCCGGGCCTCCGCGCAGTCGAGCGCATCGCAGACGAGTCCAGCGTCGATCTGGTCGAGCTCACCGATCATGCAGAGCACGGGCTCGCCGTCCGCGACGAAGACGACTGAGCGGACCATCTCCGAGCAGGAGCAGCCGAGCGCCGTCGCTACGTCGTCGGACGTCTTCGGCGAACCGTCGAGGTGGCATACGTCGAGTTCGATGCCACGATCACGGGCGGCGTGAACGACGCGGTCCTTCATCGGCTCAGCTCATCCGGGCGGGGCCCCACGTATCCCAGGGTAGGGATCGTCAGCCTTCGGTGCGCTATCGCGCATAGCGGTTGGGACTCCGTGATGCATCCGCGGTGGGTGGTAGCGTGGCGCCAGAGTTATGTAACCAGTCTGCCGAACCTCCGCCTGGGCGGAGGACGGGGGAACCAGTCCACTCATGTCGAAGTGGTGGGGCGAATCGGCCGGTACTCCGGCTGTAGCGCATGGCGCGATCCCGACAGCTAACCCCGTAGGCGCAAACCGGTCGGTCACAGATGATTTCGAGCACTCGCACATACAAGGCCATGATCGTCGGCTTCCTGCTATCGCTTGCCGGTTCGGCCGGGGCGCTGGCCGCGGCGCCCGGGCCGGGAACGCAGTCGACGACGACCACACCTGCGTCCACGACCACCGCGACGACCACGACTACGCCGAGCCCGCCAACCGCTCCGGGACCGAGCTCTCCATCGACGCCGCGGTCGCCGGGCCGCGCCCGGGAGGGACGCCCCGAGACGTCCGGCGCGCCCCCGTCGCTGTCGTTGCTGCGTCGCACGGAGGGGAGCCTCCGTTTCGGCGAGCGAGTGAAGCTCACCGGCCGACACTCCGCGCGCAAGCGCGACAAGCTGGTCAAGGTCGAGTACAAGGCCCGCGGGGAGAAGCCGAAGACGATCGCCGAAGCCCGGACCGACAAGAAGGGCCGCTTCGTGGTTCGTCATCGCCCCGCGCACAGCGGCCGCTACCGGGCCCTCGATCGGAAGGGCTCGCTGAAGACCGACAAGGTTGCAGTCGAGGTCAAGCCGACGCTGGACTTCGAGGTCGAGCGCTCGACGCTCGCGGGACGGAAGATCGGCGCGTCGGGTGAGCTGCTGCCCGGGGGCGAAGGGCGCAGGGTTCTCGTCGAGGCCCGTCGTAAGGGTGATTGGAAGCGGGTCGAGCGCGTCGACGCCGGCAAGCCGTTCGAGGTCAGCTGGCGGCCGGAGCGTGTCGGTTCCTACAAGCTGCGCGCGAGCTTCGGGGGCGACAAGCGCAATCCCGGCGAGCGCGAGGCCGCGCCCGTGATGGCCTTTCGCGAATCGGTCACCTCGATCTACGGTCCGGGGTTCTACGGTCGGCAGACCGCCTGTGGGCAGACGCTGGAGCGCAAGACCGTCGGCGTCGCCCACAAGAAGATCGCCTGCGGCAAGAAGGTCACCTTCCAGCGCAAGGGTCGATCGATCACGGTCCCGGTGATCGATCGCGGACCGTTCATCAAGGGCCGGGAGTGGGATCTCACCACCGCAGCCGCCTCGAAGCTCAAGGTCGAGGGCGTCCAGCGGGTCTGGTCCAGCCGCTGATCCCGCGGGCGGTTAGATCGTGAGCTCCAGCTGGGGTGTCGCGTCGAGCTCCCGCACCTGCTGATCGAGCCCCGCGACCCGCACACCGAGCAGCCGAACGGGCCGTGGGGGGTCGAAGGCGAGCAGCAGCTCACGGGCCACCTCGAGCACCATCACGTAGTCCGCCGTGGGTGAGGGCAGGGTGCGTGCACGGGTATGGGTCGAGAAATCGTCGAGCCGGACCTTGATCCCGACCGTCTGCCCGCGCGCGCCACGTGCAGCCATGTCGCCGCAGAGCCGGCGGGCGAGATCGCGCAGCGGTGCGTCGAGTGCTTCAACGCCCCGCAGATCGTGGTCGAAGGTCGTTTCGCGAGATTCCGACTTTCGCAGTCGCGCCGTATCGAGCTCGCGGCGGTCCTCGAGCCGGCCGAGCGCTCGCAGGTGGGGGCCGAGCCGTGGCCCGAACGCCGCAATCAGCCGCTCCTCCTCGGCGCCACCGACCTGCGCGACCGTTTCGATCCCGAGGGCGCCCAGACGCTGCACGGTCTTCGGCCCAATACCGGGGATGACCGCGGCCGGCAACGGTCCGAGGCGAGCTCGCGCGGCGTCTTGATCGAGCAGCACGAAGCCGTTCGGCTTCTCCAGATCCGATGCCACCTTCGCGATCAGTTTGTTCGGACCGATGCCCACCGAGCAGTTCAGGCCGCACGTCGAAAGGATCTCCGCCCGGGCTCGCTTGGCCGACGCGCGCGGGCGCTCGAGGCCGGATAGGTCGACGTAGGCTTCGTCGAGACCCATTACCTCAACGGTTTCGAAATGATCGCGGAGCAGCCCCATCACCTGGGCGGAACAGCTGCGGTAGTGATCGAAGTCCGGCGCCACGAATACGGCCTGGGGGCACAGCCGACGCGCCCGGCTCGCTGGGGTCGCCGAGTGGACTCCAAAGCGGCGCGCCTCGTAGCTGGCGGTCGTAACGACCGCACGCGGCCCCGAGCCGGCTACCACTACGGGAAGCCCGCGTAGCTCCGGTCGCCGCAGCAACTCGACGCTTACGTAGAAGGCGTCCATGTCGACCAGCGCATAGCAGCGCGGCCATTGCGCGGGCGGGATCACCCTCCGGAGGCTACGCCGGGATCCGGCGGACCTACACCGGTTGGTTGACCGGCCGGATCAATATCTCGTTGACGTCCACGCGGGCGGGCTGGGAGAGCGCGTAGAGGACGGCTTCGGCTATGTCTTCGGGCTCCAGGCCGCCCTCGACAGGGTTGTCGAAGAACGGCGTGCTGACCATGCCTGGCTCGATCAATGTGACGCGGATCGGCGTCTCGCCGACTTCCTTGCGCAGCGATTCCCCCATGGCGGTGACGGCCCACTTGGTCGCCGAGTAGAGCGAGCCGGGGAGCGCCACGCGACCGGCGACCGAGCCGGTCAACAGGAAATGGCCGGCGTTGCGCTCGAGCAAGTGGGGGAGGGCGGCCCGGATCGTCAGCGCGCAGCCGTAGACGTTGGTGTCGATCATCGAGCGCCACTGCTCCGGGCTCTCTTCGAGGAAGCCCCGCGCGGCCCCGAAGCCGGCGTTGGCGAAGACGGCGTCGAGCGAGCCGAACCGCTCGATCGTCCCCGCGACGGCGGCCTGCTGGTCATCCCATTCGGTGACGTCGCAGCGGATCGCGAGGGCGTTTTCCTCACCGAGATCGGCGACCAGAGCCGCGAGCTTGTCTTCGGATCGCGCGGCGAGCCCGACCTTCCAGCCGTCCTGGACCGCGCGACGTGCCGTCGCGGCTCCGATGCCGCTCGAGGCGCCGGTGATGTAGAGGACTCGCTCGGTGCTCATCGGGCTGTTTTAGCAGGCGCCCGCGGGCGCCTTAGGGTTGGTGAGGATGGGCGGCCTTCTCAGCAACCCCCGGTTCCCGGAGATCCGATTGGATCGCGGCCACTACGAGAGCTTCTTCGCGAAGCTGGTGCATCCGGCTGATCCGCTCGGCGCATGGATTCGCTACACGGTCCACAAGTCTCCAGGGGCGCTCGCGCGGGGATCGCTGTGGTTCACCCTGTTCGAGCGGGGCCGGCCGCCCTATGCGGTCAAGCAGACGTTCTCGGCTGCCGAGACCTCGGCGCCCCCTGGGGAGTACATCAGGATCGGCGAGAGCTACTTCGTCCCGGACAGCATGGTTGGAGCTGCGGCAGGTCTCGACCGCAACGCCCGGTGGGAGCTGGTCGTCGAGTCGCACGAGGCGCCTTATCGCCACCTGCCGAAGCCGTGGATGTACGAGGCTGCGCTCCCGCGGACGAAGCTGCTCAGCCCCTATCCGGCGGCCATCTTCGGCGGGACGCTCGAGGTCGGCAGCCGGCGCCTCGAGCTCGACGGGTGGCAGGGCACGGTCGGTCACAATTGGGGTGCCCAGCACGCCGAGCGCTGGATCTGGCTGCACGCCGCGAGCTTCGCCGGGCACGATCCGCGCAGGACCTGGTTCGACGCAGCCCTCGGGCGGGTCAAGGTCGGACCGCTGACTCTGCCGTGGATCGCAAACGCCCGGCTCGACATCGACGGCCAGACGCATGTGCTCGGCGGGCCGGCACGGATCCGCCAGACCCGGGTCCAAGAGACGCCGACGAGCTGCTCGTTCGAACTACGCGGAAGCGAATTGGTGCTGCGGGGAAATGCGTCGGCCCCGGCGGAGGACTTCGTCGGCTGGATCTACGCCGATCCGGACGGCTCCGAGCACAACGCGCTCAACTGCTCGATCGCCACGCTCACGCTGGAGCTCGACGGGCCGGGGGGCAGGACGACCCTCACGACCGCCGCGAGCGGAACCTACGAGCTCGGAATGCGCGAGCGGGACCACGGGATCGCGCTCCAGCCGTTCCCGGACGGCTGAACCGTAACCCGGCGTAAGGTCTATCCATGGGTCAGACCTACGACGAGATCGACGAACGATGGCGTAGCTGGATCGCCGAACAGCCGATCTTCTTTGTGGCGACGGCGCCAATCAGCGAGGACGGGCTCGTCAACCTCTCGCCAAAGGGACCCGCCGGTGGACTCCGGGTCCTCGGCCCCCGTCAAGTCGCCTACCTCGACGTCGGCGGCAGCGGTGTCGAGACAATCGCTCACCTGCGCGAAAACGGGCGGATCGTCGTGATGCTCTGCGCCTTCGGGGGGCCACCACGGATTCTCCGCCTGCACGGCCGGGGACGGGTGGTCTCAGAGGGCGACCCGCGTTTCGAGGAGCTGAGCGCCGGCATGTCGAGTATCGGCCCGCCGGAGGCGAGTCGCTCGGTGATCGTGGTTGACGTTGAGCGAATCGCCGATTCCTGCGGCTACGGGGTCCCGTTGATGAGCTTCGAGGGCGATCGCGACCACTACGAGTTGTTCGTGTCCAAGAAGCTGCGCACCGGAGGCCCTGAGGCGCTCGCGCGTCGCCGGGCCGAGAACAACGCCCGCAGCCTGGACGGACTGCCGGGGCTCGAGGGACTTGAGCGGGGTTGAGGCCGAGCCCATTTCAGCGATCTCCGCTCAACGCTCGATAATGAGGGTTATGACAACCGGGAGGGAACAGGCTGAGGCTTCTGGACGGCCTCCTGCCGGACCGGCGGGCCCGCGTGCTGATCGGTCGCGGCCCACGGGCCGCACGTCTGCTCGGTAGCTGAGAACGCCCCATCGACGGCCTCGTAGAAGGCTTCCGGCACGGCGAGACTTTGACACACCCGCCTGGCTACACTGACGCCGTGGCCAAGGAGCGCGCAAGCCGCATGCAGATGCAGGTCGGGAGCCTCGGCGCGATTCCGCTCCTCGAGTCGCGGACCGACGAGCAGCTGCTGAGCGAGTCCAAGCACCGCGCCGCTGCGCGAGCAATTCTCGCCGCGCGGGCCGCAGAGCGCTACGACGCGCAGACCGCGCGCAAGTACTTCAACGAGGCGCTCGCCGGAGCCCACCCCCAGGAGCGCCCGGCGCTGCGTCAGATGATGAACGCCTCACTGGCGCTGGCTGAGCGCCGGCCCGACGATCTCAAGGCCGCGGTCGAGAAGCTCGGTCAGGAGGCCCCCTCCGGACGGCAGTTGATGCTGCTGCGGTTGATGGGCCTGATCTCCCCGGCGCCCGGCGCGGGAGGCCTCGCTCGCGCCCGTGGCTTCGCCGTGCTGGCGCTGATCGCGGTGATTCTGCTCGCGATCGGCTACGGGATCGCAACCCTCGCGCTACTGCCCTTCGGAGGCGTCTCGACCGCCGGTACCGCCGTCGTCGGCCTGCTGATCGTCATGCTCGTACTCGGCCGGCTCGCGTACGTCGGGCGGCGCCGGCAACGGCGCGCCGAAGCCCAGCGAGCCGGCCCCTGACCGGTGGCCGCCGACAGGCGGCCCTACGATCGAAGCGTGCGCCTCTCCCCCCTGCTCGCTTCCTATGACCAGCTGATCCTCGATCTGGATGGCTGCGTCTACGTCGGTGACGAGCCGACCGAGCGGGCACCCGAGGCGATCGCGGCGCTGCGCGAGGCGGGTAAGCGGATCGCATTCGTTACGAACAACTCCCGGCTGCGCGGCGAGGATTACGTTCAGCGGCTCTGGAAGATGGAGATTCAGGCCTCGCTCGGAGAGGTCGTCACCGTTGGCGGGGCAGTTCAGCACCTGCTCAACGAGACCTGCCACGGTCAAGCGGCGTTCGTGATCGGCACGGCGGCGATGATCGAGCATGTCGAAGCGGCCGGTCTGCGCGTCCACAACGGAACGGATCTCGCTTCGCGCGCCGAGCTGGTCGTCGTCTCCGGGACCGAAGACTTCGTGTTCGACGATCTCCGAGTGGCGGTCCAAGCGCTACGGCGGGGCGCCCTGTTCTTCGCCACGGGCCGCGATCCGACCTATCCGATGCCCGATGGGCTGTGGCCGGGGGCGGGAGCGCTGTTGAGCGCGGTCGAGTATGCCTCGGACCGCGTCGCGACGATCGTTGGCAAGCCCGCGCCGCAGCTCTTCCTGACCGCTCTCGACCGTCTTGGGCCGAGCGCGCGGACGCTCGTCGTCGGGGACAAGCTCGACTCGGACATCGCCGCCGCGCGCGCGGTCGGGCTCGATGCCGCGCTCGTGCTCTCGGGAGGGACCACTGCGGCCGAAGCGGCCGCCGCCGTTGATCCTCGACCTGACCATGTCGCTACGACCCTCGCGGCGCTCGTCCTCGGACCGGCCTGAGCCGTGGCCCGTAAGACCCATCACAAGCACTCGTCAAAGAAGGGCTATCGGAAGCTGCTCGACGCGCTGGCGGATCTCGAGGGCGTCCACCGGGTGGCGACCGGACGCGTCAAGCCCCGGATGGGCTCAGGGCGGCCGATCGCGCCGATCTCGAAGGTCCGCCGCACCGAATCGGGGCTTTCGATCACGATCAACACCGAGGGCGCGATCGTCGACGCGTACGTCATCACCGACCGCCCGCAGGAGGTCGAGCGCGCGATCGCAGACGCCGGCTGGAGCGCGGGCGGGTGAGTAGAGGGGGCCCCGCTCAGCAAGGGCCCCCTCCCCCGGTCAGTCGCCCGAGTCGTATTTGAACGAGATCCCAAGCCGGACGCGGTACCCGGTCACCTTCCCGTTCTCGATCACGACCTCTTGGCGGACGACCTCGCCGATCCGCAAGTCACGCAACGACTTGCCCGCCGTCTCGACCGCCATCGCGGCGGCGGCGGCAAACGACTCGCTGCTGACTCCGATGACCTCGGTCACGCGGTAGACGCTGTCTCCCATCAGTGCTCCTCGCCTCGTGTTTGCTGGAACCCGACCCTCTCACATCGGGCTGTAGGGTTGGTCGATGGAAGAGAGCAAGGGCCCGGATGGCCCGCTCGTCGAGTTGAGCGGCGTAACCAAGAGCTTCGGCGACAACGTCGTGCTGAACGAAATCGACCTGCGAATCGGACGGGGCGAGGCCGTCGTGGTGGCCGGCCCTTCGGGCTCGGGCAAGTCGACGATGCTGCGCTGCATCAACGGCCTCGAGCCGATCGATTCGGGCTCGATCCGCTTCAGTGGTCGGGCGATCGAGGGGATTGGGCGTGAGATCTATGGCATCCGCGCGCAAATCGGCATGGTCTTCCAGCAGTTCAACCTCTTCCCGCACATGACCGTGCTCGACAACATCACGCTGGCCCCTGTGCGAGTCCAGGGCGCCTCGGTCGAGGAAGCGCGCCGGCGGGGGCGCGAACTGCTCGAGCGGGTCGGTATCCCGGACAAGGAGGCCGATGTCCCGGCCGATCTCTCGGGGGGTCAGCAGCAGCGCGTGGCGATCGCGCGAGCCCTTGCGGTCGACCCGAAGCTGATGCTCTTCGACGAGCCGACCTCCGCGCTCGATCCCGAGATGATCCGCGAAGTGCTCGACGTCATGCGCGATCTCGCGCGTGACGGGATGACGATGATCGTCGTCACCCATGAGATGGGCTTTGCGCGCGAGGTGTGCGACCGGCTGATCTTCATCGACGAGGGCGAGATCGTCGAGGACGCACCCCCGGAGGAGTTCTTCAAGGCGACCGGCAGCGCCCGGGCGAAGGAGTTCGTTGACAAAATCATCCACCACTGAGGAGGGCCAGATGAGAAGCACCGACCGACTGCGGCAGACGGCTGTCGCACTGATCGCGCTCGCCGCGCTCGTTGCGGCAGGCTGCGGAGGAACCGCAACCGAGACCACTGACACGGCGGCGAGCGGCGGCGAGGCTCCGGCGGCGAGCCTCGATCGCATCGAGGAGAAAGGCGAGATCGTGATCGGCGTCAAGTACGACGTGCCGCCGTTCGGGTTCCGCAATCCCGACACCGGAGACGTCGAAGGATTCGATGTCGAGCTCGGGCGCGCGATCGCCGAGGATCTGGGGGTCGAGCCACGGTTCGTCGAGGCGATCTCCGACAACCGCATCCCATTCCTCCAGGACGGGACGGTCGACCTGATTCTCTCGACGATGACGATCACGGGCGAGCGCGACCAGGAGATCGACTTCTCCGAGCCCTACTACATCGCGAACGGCAGGATCCTCGCGACGAAGGGCTCCGATATCGCCGGGCTCGACGACCTCGCCGGCCGTCCGGTCTGCACCGTGCTCGGGTCGACCTACGCCGATACGGTCGAGGAGCAGGCCCCGGACGCGGACCTGCAGCTCGTCGACACCTACTCCGAGTGCCTCGAGCTGATCCAGAACGGGTCCGTAGAGGCGGTCGTGACCGACGACGTGATCCTCACCGGAATGATCATCCAGGACGACTCGCTCGAGCTGGTCGGTGACGATCTGACGACCGAGCCTTACGGCGCGGGTCTGCGCGATGGCGACACGGAGTTCCAGAAGCGCGTCAACGAGGCGATCGACGAGTACAAGCAGGACGGTCGCTGGGAGGCCAGCTACGAGGAGTGGGTCGGCCAGTACACGGGGATCGAGCAGCAGCCCCCGACGATGACGCTCAAGGAGGCGATCAAACTCGCTCCGTAGCGGGCGGCTGACGGCCGTCTTGACGGGAACGAAACGGTGAGCGGACTCTGGGGAGTGCTTCAGGAGCACTTCCCCGAGCTGCTCGCCGGGTTCCTGGTGACGATTCGCCTGGTTGCGATCGCTTTCGTGATCGCGATGGTCGTAGGCGCGGTCGTCGCGGCCCTGCGAATCTCGCCCTCGAAGTGGCTCCAGCGGATTGGCGGCGTCTACGTCGAGACGTTCCGCAACATCCCGCTGCTCGTGCTGCTGTTCATATCGTTTGCCGGGCTACGCCGGGCGGGGGTCCCGATTACGCCATGGATCGCGGGCACTGCGAGCCTCGGCCTCTACACCGCCGCCTACGTCGCCGAGGCGCTTCGATCGGGCGCGTTCGCGGTCGGTAAGGGCCAGATCGACGCCGCCCTCTCGCTCGGCCTCAGCTACGCGTCTGCGCTGCGGCGAATCGTCATCCCGCAGGCTTTCCGGTCCGTGATCCCGACGATCGGGAGCCTCGTGATCGCGATGATCCGCAACTCGGCGATCGTCGGCGTCTCGCTGCTCGCCCTCCCGGATCTCCTAAAGGAGGCCCGAATAATCCAATCGCGGACCTTCGAGACCGGTGAGGTCTTCTTCTGGGCGGCGATCGGGTATCTCGTTCTCACGCTCACGGCGACGGTCGCCTTCAGGTTCCTCGAGCGTCGCTTCGAGGTACGCAGGTGAGACCCCGCCGGGTCCTCATCCGGCTGCGCAGGTCCCATTGGGGCGCTGCTAGGTGAGCTACCTCCTCGATCCGGCCAACTGGCAGTGGTTGATCACCGATCGCGACGTCCTCTTCATTCTCGAAGGGTTCCTCGTCAACCTCGAAATCGCTGCGATCGCGATCGTGGTCTCTTTGATCCTCGGCCTGTTCCTGGCGCTCGCCCGGATCTCCACACTGCGGCCACTGAGCCTCGTGGCCGGGCTCTGGATCGATCTCTGGCGCAATCTTCCGCTGATCTTCATGATCCTCTACTTCGCGCTCGCAATGCCCCAGGATTGGCGCGAGGCCTACGAGTCGATCGTGCCGGCCTTCCTCCCGGAGGCGTTGCGATCCGGGAGGGTGCTGGCCGCGCTCAGCGCGCTCGTCCTCTACAACTCGGCCGTTCTCGCCGAGATCATGCGCTCGGGCATCTCCTCGCTGGAGCGGGGCCAGGGTGAGGCCGCAGCGTCGCTCGGCCTCACCTACTCGCAATCGATGCGGTTGATCATCCTCCCCCAGGGCCTGCGCCGGATGGTTCCCGCGACTGTCTCGCAACTGATCACTCTCAATAAGGACACGACGCTAGTCAGCATCATCGCGATCCAGGAGGTCATGCGACACGGCCGGATCGTCACGAGCTCGAACTTCTTCGGCGGGGTCCAGGCCCCGGTGCTGCAGGTGTTCATCTTCATCGGCCTGCTCTTCATCGTCGTCAACCTGCTGCTCTCGCGGCTCTCGCGCCGCCTCGAGCTCCGGGAGCGCAAGCGGACCGGGACGACGCTCCGGCGCGTGTCCGGGCTGGAGGATCAGGTGGCCGCCGAGAGCGACGTCCGCTCGGGGTACTGACGCGGCCGCAGATAGGCTCCCGCGAATGAGTGACGGGGCCAAACGACGTGGCGGCGGCGGGCCGCCGCGCCACTCGTGACACGCCGCTTCCTCGCCCTCGTCAATCCGAAGGCGGCGGGCGGCCGCAGTCGGAAGGTGGCGCGCACCGCCGTCGAGACGCTGACCGGCGCCGGAGCGACCGTTCGTGTTGTCGAGACGACCGGTCTGGATCACGCCGCCGCGGAGGCGCGCGCGGGGGCCGGCGGCGGTGAGGTCTGCCTGGCGATCGGCGGGGACGGCCTCGTTGGACATCTCGCCGGGGTATTGCGCGGCGGGACCGGCGAACTGGCGATCATTCCCGGCGGCCGCGGCAACGACTTCGCGCGGG
>Ga0136631_10000506_pt1 | contig 12126 bp, 14 predicted proteins | sample AntDrymUQ6012206_2_FD_104655 | JGI IMG/M metagenome (GOLD analysis project Ga0136631, IMG submission 104655) | Polar desert sand microbial communities from Dry Valleys, Antarctica - metaG UQ601 (22.06) | ecosystem: Environmental > Terrestrial > Soil > Desert | place: Antarctica: Dry Valley... | reverse complement strand
CGTCTCGGCTTCATGCTCGACGCGGTCGGCCCCGGGACCGAGCGCCTCGCCGCTCTGGAGCCCGGCGAGGGCCTCTGGATCGTCGGTCCGCTCGGCCTGGGCTTCCGCGCGCCCGCTCACGGCCGCGCCCTGCTCGTCGGCGGCGGCATCGGCACCGCGCCGATCCTCGCCCTCGCCGACGAGCTCGGTCGCTCCGCCGCCGTGCTGCTCGGGTTTCGCTCGGCCGCGCACGCCGCCGTGAGGAGCCTGTTCGCCGCCGAGCCACAGCTCGCGACCGACGACGGCTCGGCCGGCCGCCGGGCGCTGGTCACCGACCTGCTCCAGGCCGAGCTCGACCGCGATCCGGGCGCCACCGTCTTCGCCTGCGGTCCGCCGCCCATGCTCGAGGCCGTGCGCGCCCTCTGCGCCGCCCGCGGGGTCGACGCTCAGCTCGCGCTCGAGTCGGGCATGGCCTGTGGCTACGGGGCCTGCTTCGGCTGCGTCGTGCCCACGAGGAGCGGCTTCGTGCGACTGTGCCTCGACGGCCCCGTGCTCGACGCGGCCGAGCTCGACACCGCGCTCTTCGAGGGAGCGGGACTTTGACCGGGCCGGCCGCGAGCCCGTCGCTCGCGGCCGCGCCGCCCGGCCGCGGCCCCGGTGAGTGGAGAAGCCTCCCCCCGAGTGCCGGCCCGATCGACCTCTGCGGGGTCGAGCTCGCCGGCCCGATCCTCAACGCATCCGGCACCTTCGACGCCATCGCGGCGCGACGGGCCTTCGGCGACGCGCTGCTCGAGCGCTTTCCCTTTCACGCCTTCGTCTCGAAGACCGTCACGCTTGAGCCGCGCGCCGGGAATCCGCCGCCCCGGCTGTGGGAGGCGCCGGCCGGCCTGCTCAACTCGATCGGACTCCCCAACAAGGGGCTCGAGGGGTTCCTGCGCCACGATCTGCCCCTCCTCGCCGAGCTCCCTGCGCCCCTGGTGGTCTCGGTCATGGGCTTTCACCGCGGCGAGCTCGAGCGTCTCGTGGGAGCGGTCGGAGCGCGCCCCGAGGTCGCGCTGATCGAGCTGAACTTCTCGTGCCCGAACGTCGAGACCGGCCTCGAGATGGGGGCGGAGCCCGCCGAGGCGGCGCGCGCGGTGGCGAGTGTCCGCCCCCTCACCGACACGCCCCTCCTCGTCAAGCTGAGCCCGAGCGCCAGCGACCCAGCCGCGGTCGCCGCCGCCGCCGCCGAGGAGGGCGCCGACGGGATCGTTCTGATCAACACCCTGCGGGGCAGCGCGCTCGACCCGCAAACGCGCCGCCCGTGGCTCGGAGGCGGGGGCGGGGGTCTGTCGGGGCCCGCGGTGAGGGTCGTGGCGCTCGCACAGGTGGCGGGGGTGTCGGCTCGCGTCGATCTTCCGCTGATCGGCATGGGCGGAGTCGCGAGCGGCGCCCACGCCGCCGATCTGCTCGCCGCGGGGGCGCGCGCGGTGGGCGTGGGGACCGAGAGCTTCCGCGATCCGGGCGCCGGGTACCGCATCGGCGGCGAGCTGGCCGAATTGGCCGCGCGGCGGGTCGCCCGGCCGCCGGAACGCCCCGCGGATAGCCTCAAGCTCGGCTAAAGGCCTGCAAAAACGCCACAAACCGTCAACCAGGGCTCGAAGGTATAAGGCTCACCCTTAGGTCGAGGCTTTTTTCTTCGGAACCGCCTCGGAGGCGCGTTCGGGGGCCGCGACCCGTGTAGAATCGCCGCGCATGCCGCCGGCTGCCCCGTCCCCCCCGACGACCGTCTCCAGCCGGGCGGGAACCCCCCCCGAGCGCTCGTTCGACCAGCAGATGGAGGCGCTGCGGCGGGCCAACGAGATCCGCAGCGCCAGGGCCACGCTCAAGCGCGATCTCAAGGCCGGGCGCACGCACATCCACGGCGTGCTGCTCGATCCGCCCGAGTTCCTTCAGAACGCCAAGGTCTCGGAGCTGTTGCTGGCGGTGCCGAAATACGGGCGCGTGAAGGTGAACCGCCTGCTCACGCAGTGCCGCATCTCTCCGAGCAAGACTTTGGGCGGCCTCTCCGAGCGCCAGCGCCAAGAGCTCGTCTCCAACCTGCGGCGATAGACGCCGAGCGCTCCCACGTCCTCGTCGTCACCGGTCCCTCCGGCGTCGGCAAGGGGACCCTGATCCGCGCGCTCCAGGAGCGCTTCCCCAGCCTCGAGCTGTCGGTCTCGGCCACGACCCGCGAGCCGCGCAGCGGCGAGGTCGACGGACGCGACTACTGGTTTCTCTCCGACCCGGAGTTCGACAGCCGCATCGAGCAGGGGGCCTTCCTCGAGCACGCGGTCTACGCGGGCCACCGCTACGGCACGCTGCGCTCGGAGGTCGAGCGGGCCGAGAGCGCCGACGGGAGCCCCACCGGACCCTCGGGGTTGATGCTCGAGATCGAGGTCGAGGGCGCCCGCCAGGTCCGGGCCGCCATGCCCGAGGCGATCCAGGTCTTCATCGCGCCGCCCTCGGTCGAGTCCCTGCGTGAGCGCCTCCTCGCTCGCGGGTCGGACTCAGGCGAGCAGATCGAGAGCCGCCTCGCCGTGGCTCGGGGAGAGCTGGGGGCCCAGCGCGAGTTCGCGCACGTGATCGTCAACGACCGGCTCGAGCGGGCCGCGGAGGAGCTGGCGGGCCTCGTCGCTAGCATCTGGGGCTCCTCGAAAGGAGTTCAGTCTTGATCAAGCCCCGCCTCGACACCATCGTCGCCGACAACCGCGCCGACTCGCCGTACGCCGCCGTCGTCATCGCGGCCAAGCGGGCGCGCCAGATCAACTCGTACTACCAGAGCCTCGGCGAGGGCGCCTTCGAGGAGCACGTTCCGCCGATGGTCGAGACGACGTCGAAGAACTACCTGAAGATCGCCCTCGATGAGATCGCCGCCGACAAGCTGCGCTACAGCTACGGCGGCCGCTGAGCGCGAGCGAGAGCGGCCGAGCGCCGCGAGGCTGGAAGGACGGAGCGCGGCGTGGCCAGGGTCCTCTTCGGAGTCTGCGGCGGGATAGCGGCCTACAAGGCGGTCGAGGTCGTGCGGCTGGCCACCGCGGCCGGCCACAGCGTGCGCGTCGTGCAGACCGAGTCTGCTGAGCGCTTCGTCGGGCGCGCGACCTTCGAGGCGATCACCGGCGCCCCGGTGCTCGTCTCCGAGTGGGAGCACGATCCCGCCCGGGGGACCTACCCCGGCGAGCGCTCGTCCGGCCACGCGCCGATCTCCCACCTCGAGCTCGTGCGCCGCGCCGACGCGTTCGCGATCGTGCCGGCCTCGGCCAACACCCTGGCCAAGCTCGCCGCCGGGCTCGCCGACAACCTGCTGACCAGCGCGGCGCTTGCCTCAGGTGCGCCGCTCGTGCTCGCGCCGGCCATGAACGACCGCATGTGGAGCCACCCAGCCACCCGGGCCAACGTCGCCACCTTGCGCGAGCGCGGCGCTCACGTCCTCGAGCCCGGGGTCGGGGCGCTCGCCTCGCGCGGAGAATGGGGCGCCGGCCGACTGCCGGACCCGTCCGTCGTGCTCGAGGCCGTCGAGGCCGCTCTCGGCCTCGCGGCCCGACCCGGCGGCGGCGAGGGGGCAGGGGCGATCCGAGGACTGCGGGTGCTCGTCACCGCGGGTGGCACCCGCGAGCCGATCGATGCCGTGCGCTTCGTCGGCAACCGCTCCTCCGGACGGATGGGCTTCGCCCTGGCCGAGGAGGCGGCGCGTCGCGGTGCCGAGGTCGTCGTCGTGGCCGCCAACGTCGCACTCGACCGCGCGCCGGGGATTCGCCACGTCGAGGTCTCGACCGCGGCCGAGCTCGCCGAGGCCACGCGGGCCGAGCTCGCCCGCGCCGACGTCCTCCTGATGGCCGCGGCGGTCGCCGACTTCCGCCCGAGCGCCGCCGAGGCAGGGAAGATCGAGAAGGCGGGGCGGCACGGGCTGGCCCTCGCGCTCGAGCCCACCGAGGATGTGCTCGCCGCGGCCTCCTCACAGCGCCGTGAGGGACAGACCATCGTCGGCTTCGCCGCCGAGCACGGGCCGGGCGCCCTCGCGCGCGCGCGCGAGAAGCTCGACCGAAAGCGCCTCGACGCGGTGGTCGTAAACGACGTCTCGGGGGAGGGCATCGGGTTCGACGCCCTCGACAACGAGGTGACGATCCTCACGGCCGCCGGCGAGCGAGGAATCCCGCGCGCCTCCAAGCCGGAGGTGGCGAGGGCCATCCTCGACGCGGTCGGCGAGCTGCGGGCGCAGACGAGCGGTACCGGGCCACAGCCTCCGACCGCGAACGGTCTGCCGACAGACGGGCCTCCGGACGCGAGCGCGTCGGGCGCGGCCACGCCTCAGCGCACGACCGCAGGGCCAGAGGTCCATGAGCAACCCTGAGGGCACCGGTCCCGGCGATGGCGAGGGCCCGCCGCTGCCCGAAGGCGCCGGCGCCACGGAGGTCTACGACCTCTTCCGCCGCGGCAGCGCGCTGCTCGCCTCGCGCGACTTCGCCGCCGCCACCGTGCCGCTCGAGCGGGCACGCCGCCTCGAGCCCGACAAGGCCTCGATCCGCGAGGCGCTCGGGCGCGCCTACTTCCACGCGGGCCGCTACGCCGCCGCCCGCGAGGAGTTCGCGGCGGTGGTCGAGTGCTCGCCGGTCAACGACTTCGCCCACTTCTGCCTCGGCCGCGCGCTCGAGAAGACCGGCCGCCCCCTCGAGGCTCGCCGCCACCTGACCCTCGCGGCCGGCCTGCGCCCCGACCGTGCCGACTACCGGGCCTACCTCAATCGGCTGCGGGCGGCCTAGCCTCACCCGACAGCCAGGAGCGCTCGGGCTCCTCCGTGCCCGCAGCGGCCTCCGCCGCCGCGGAGGCGTACTCGCGCGCCATGACCGCCCCCTGCACGACGAGGCCGAGCAGCCGGTCGATGCCGCTCGCCTCGAGCCCGGCCACCGGCGCATCGGCGTGCACCCAGAGGTCGCCGGAGCGGGTCGATCCGAAGCGCACGAGCCGTGTCTGGCGGTTCCAGTGCAGGAGCATCCACGGATCGAGGGCGGGATGAGCGGGCACCGCGGGCGCCTGGGCGCGCAGGAGCTCGTCGGCGATCCGGATCCCGACGTCGAGCGGGTGGCCGCCGGCTGCCTCGGGCTCCAGGGTCAGGCCCCACTCGGCGTGGGCGAGGCGGCGGACCGGGCCGGGAAGCCCCGAGAGGTAGGCCTCGACGACCTCGACGGCGGACACGGGGGCGGACTGTACCCCGGCGCTCGCTGAACACCGGTGCGCGCGCTCGTCCAGCGGGTCTCCTCGGCGTCGGTCTCGGTGGCGGACGAGCGCATCGCCGCGATCGGGCCCGGCCTGCTCGTCCTCCTGGGGATCGGCCACGGGGACGGGGAGGAGACCGCCGACCGTCTCGCCCGCAGGCTCCTCGCCCTGCGGATCTTCGAAGGCCAGGAAGGCCGGATGGACCGCTCGGTCGCCGACACGGGCGGGGAGGTCCTGTGCGTGAGCCAATTCACCCTGCTCGGAGACCTCCGCCGCGGCAACCGCCCGAGCTTCGCCGCCGCGGCGCCTCCCGAGCTCGCCGAGCCGCTCTACGAGCGTGTCCGGGCCGCGCTCGGGGCCCAGGGAGGGCGCTTCGGAGCACGCATGGCGGTCGAGCTGGTGAACGACGGACCGGTCACCCTGCTCGTCGAGGTCCGGGTCCCAGAGGGGGCAGGCTCGGGGCTATAATCGCTCGCGCTGGGACTTTCATCTGCGGCGAAGCGGCGCCGCACCTGGAGGTGGGCTTCGCAGCCCGCCTTTTTTTTCGCCCGGATTCGACCATCGAGACCATCGTGCAACCCAACCAGAGCGACATCGAGAGCCGCCTCGCGGACGTCGAGCCCGACGTCGAGGTGCTCCTGTGCGAGCGCGCCGGCACGGAGAAGCTCCGGCTCGTCATCGATTCGCCCGACGGGGTCAGCCTCGCCCTGTGCGAGCGGGTCACCGGCCATCTGCGCGAGTTGCTGCGCGAGACCGGACTCGAGGTCTCCTCGCCCGGGCCGGAGCGCCCGCTGACCAAGCCGCAGCACTTCCGCCGCTTCGTCGGGCGCCGTGCCCGCGTGCGCACGCGCGAGCCCCGCGAGGGCCACAAGAGCTTCACCGGCGAGCTCGTCGACGCCTCGGAGGAGGCCGTGACGGTGGCCTCGCCGGCGGGCCTCGTGGCCATCCCCTACGCCGACATCAACCGCGGCAACCTGCTCGAGAGCTGAGCATGACCGAGCGATTTTCGAACACCGAGTCAGAGGGAGGCCTGAGCGCATGACCAAGGAGATCGTCGAGGCCGTCCACGGGCTCGAGCGCGAGAAGGGCATCTCGGCCGACCGGCTGATGACCGCTGTTGAGGACGCGCTTCTCTCCGCCTACAAGAAGACGCCCGAGGCCTCGAAGTACGCCCGCGTCGACCTCGACCACGAGACCGCGGACTTCCGCGTCTACGAGCTGCAGGTCCCGCCCGAGCTCGAGGAGCGCCTGCTGGCCGAGGTCGAGGTCGAGGAGCCGGCCATCGACCCCGAGACCGGCGAGATGACCGAGCCGGGCGAGCCCGAGATCGAGCCCGAGGTGCTGGCCCAGTACTCGGACCAGATCCCCGAGCGCGACGTCACCCCCGACGGCTTCGGCCGGATCGCGGCGCAGACGGCCAAGCAGGTCATCTTCCAGCGCATCCGCGAGGCCGAGCGCGACATGATGTTCGACGAGTACCAGGACCGCGTCGGCGAGCTGATCACCGGCATCGTCCAGCAGTCGGACAAGCGCTACACCCTCGTCCAGCTGCGCGAGCGCGTCGAGGCGCTGCTGCCCAAGTCCGAGCAGGTCGAGGGCGAGCGCTATGACCACGGCGGCCGCGTCAAGGCCGTCATCACCGAGGTCTCGGCCGAGGCCAAGGGTCCGGCCATCATCGTCTCGCGCCGCTCTCCCGAGCTGATTCGTCAGCTCTTCGAGCTCGAGGTGCCCGAGGTCGCCGACGGCCTGGTCGAGATCCAAAACGTTGCCCGCGAGCCGGGCTACCGGTCGAAGATCGCCGTCGTCTCGCACGCCAACGGGGTCGACCCGGTCGGCGCCTGCGTCGGGCCGCGCGGCTCGCGCGTGCGCATGGTGGTCTCCGAGCTGCGTGGCGAGAAGATCGACATCATCCCCTTCAACGACGAGCCGGCCCGCTTCGTGGCCAAGGCGCTCTCGCCCGCGCGCGTGCGCGAGGTGCTCGTCGACGACGACGCCCGCCAGGCCACGGTGATCGTCCCCGACGACCAGCTCGCGCTGGCCATCGGCCGCGAGGGCCAGAACGCCCGTCTCGCCGCCCGGCTCACCGGTTGGCGTGTCGACATCCGTTCGGAGTCCGAGTTCGCCGAGGAGGAGGCCAACATGGGCTACCAGGACGAGGAGGCCAGCGGGCGCTGCTCGGCCATCATGACCACCGGCAAGCGCTGCCCGAACGCGTCGCTGCCCGGCTCACGCTACTGCGGGCTCACGCCCCACCAGGCGCTCGAGGGCACCGAGACCGACGAGGTGGCGGAGCTCTCCGGCGAGGACGGCGGGGAGCCGATCGCCGACGGGGAGGGAGCGATGGACGCGCCCGTACCGGGTGAGGCCGCCGCGGCCTCGGGACCGGATGCGCCCGCCGAGGCGCCGCTCGAGGAACGGACGCCATAGGCGCCGCACCGCAACGGCTCTGCCTCGGCTGCCGGCGCTCGTTCCCGAAGGGAGGGCTGCTGCGGCTCGTCGCCCCCGAGGGCGAGCTGGTCACCGACCCCCCCGCCCTCGTGCCCGGGCGAGGCGTCTACATCTGCCCGCGGCCGGAGTGCCTCGGCGCGGCGGTGCGCCGGCGGGCCTTCGCCCGCGCGCTGCGGGCGCCCGTGACGATTCCCGATCAGACCCTAGACTGGATAGGCGAATGGCAAAGAAGCGCGTACACGAGATAGCCAAGGAGAGAGGCATCCCCTCGAAGGAGGTGATCGCCAAGCTGCAGGCGGCCGGCTTCGACGTGAAGGCCGCCGCCTCGAGCATCGACGAGCGCGACATCGCCACGGCCTTCGATCCGCGGCCGGCGCCCGCACCCGCGGCTCAGGCAGCCGCGCCGGCCCAGCGCGCCGCCGGCGGCGACTCGGCCCTACCGGCCTCGAGCGCCCATCCCGAGGCCCGCGGCGGCGTACCCGCCGGCGACGCGCCGCCGCCCCCCGGCGCCGCCCCGCAGAACGGCGGTCAGAGCTCGTCTCGCGCCTCGCGCCCCGGCCGCAGCGGACGCCTGGGCGAGCAGGGCGCCGCCGGCGGTCGCCGCCGCCGCGTGGTCATCGACTCGCAGGCCGCGCGCCCGCGCGGCTCGAACCCGCCGCCCCCGCAGCGCCCGCCGCGCCGGGGCCGGCGCCGGCGCACGCCGTGGGTCGAGCCCGACCTGACCCCGCAGGAGGACGTGGTCGAGGAGATCCCGATCACCTCGGTGAACTCGGGCGCCACCGTGCGCGAGGTCGCCGAGTCGTTCGGGCTGCCCGCCCCCGAGGTCATCAAGAAGCTGATGGCGCTCGGCGAGATGGCCACGCTCACCCAGACCCTCACCGACGAGGCGATCGGGGTGCTCGCCGAGGAGTTCGACAAGAAGGTCGACATCGTCCACGCCGCCGACGAGGTCGAGGCCGAGCCGGTCGCCGAGGATGCGGATGACACGCTCGTCGAGCGCCCTCCCGTGGTCACGATCATGGGCCATGTCGACCACGGCAAGACCTCGCTGCTCGACGCCATCCGCGAGACCAAGGTGGCCGCCGGCGAGGCCGGAGGGATCACCCAGCACATCGGGGCCTACCAGGTCGACCACGACTCGAGCAGGATCACCTTTCTCGACACGCCCGGCCACCAGGCCTTCACGGCCATGCGCGCCCGCGGCGCGAAGGTCACCGACATCGCGGTGATCGTCGTCGCCGCCGACGACGGGGTCATGCCCCAGACCCGCGAGGCGATCGACCACGCGCGCGCGGCCGAGGTGCCGATCATGATCGCGGTCAACAAGATCGACAAGGAGGGTGCCGACCCCAACCGCGTTCGCGGCGAGCTCGCCGAACAGGGCCTCAGCCCCGCCGACTGGGGCGGTGACGTCGAGTTCGTCGACGTCTCGGCGAGGACCGGCGACGGCCTCGACGGCCTGCTCGAGACCGTGGTCACGCTTGCCGACATCCAGGAACTCAAGGCCAACCCCGACACGGAGGCCTCGGGTAGCGTGATCGAGTCGCGCCTCGACCCGGGGCGCGGGCCCGTCGTCTCGCTGCTCATCCAGCGCGGCACCCTCGGAGTGAGCGACGCGCTCGTCTCGGGCGCCCACTGGGGCCGCGTGCGGGCCATGCACAACCACCTGGGCGAGCGGGTGACCGAGGCCGGCCCGGGCGAGCCGGTGGAGATCCTCGGCTTCGACGGCGTGCCCGAGGCCGGCGAGATCGTGCGCGTGGTCGAGAACGAGCGCAGGGCCCGCGTGCTCGCCGCCGAGCGCGCGAACCGGCTCAAGACCGAGCAGATCGCCCGCCGCCAGGGCGTACGCGTCTCACTCGAGGACGCCTTCGCGCGCGCCCAGCGCGGCGAGACCAAGGACCTCAACCTCGTCGTCAAGGCCGACGTCGCCGGCTCGCTCGAGGCCCTCCTCGACGAGATCGCGCGCCTGCCTCAGGATCAGGTGCCGGTCAACGTCATCCACGACGCCGTGGGCGGGATCAACGAGTCCGACGTGATGCTCGCCTCGGCCTCCGAGGCCGTGGTCGTCGGCTTCAACGTCAGACCCGTAGGCGACGCGGCGCGCGTCGCCGACCGCGAAGGCATCGAGATTCGCACGTACACGGTCATCTATCAGGCGATCGAGGAGCTCCGCCAGGCCATGGAGGGCATGCTCGAGCCCGAGCAGGTCGAGCGCACCGTCGGCGAGGCCGAGATCCGCGCGACCTTCCGCGCCTCCCGGGTCGGGACGATCGCGGGCTGCTACGTGCGCTCCGGGACGCTTCGGCGCGGCGTTGCCCTGCGCGTGGTCCGCGACGGGACGATCGTCTACGACGGACGCATCGGCTCGCTGCGGCGGTTCCAGGAGGACGTGCGCGAGGTGGAGTCGGGGTACGAGTGTGGCGTTGTGGTGGAAGGCTTCGCGGACGTGAAGGAGGGCGATGTGCTCGAGGGGTATGAGACTGAGCAGGTTGAACGCGCCCTGTAGCGGGCGCTTCGATCGTCCTCCTCTCGGGTACGCTCGCTTCGCTCGCTCAGGGAGCCCCTCGCTGAGGACCATCGAACCGCCCGCCTCGAGCGTCGTTGCTGCTCTTCACCCCGACTCGTTGGTGGAGGCATGAGCTTCTTGTGTCTCATCGAGATCGAGCTCTACTTCCCCGACGGCGGGAGCCTTAAGGGCAAGCGCAAGGAGATCGTGTCGCTCAAGGAGCAGCTGAAGCGGCGGTTCGGGGCGGCGGTGGCGGAGACCGAGCACCACGAGTTGTGGCAGCGCGCCACCCTCACGGCGGCGCTCGTGGCGCGCGATGCGCGGGGTCTCGAGGAGGCTGCGGCGGCGCTCGAGCGGCATGTGCTGGCCCGGTTCGGCGACGGTGTTCGTTGCGAGTGGGGGATTCGCTCCGCGGAGGAGGTGCTCGGTTAGATGGGTGCCGGTGGCTGTCAGTTCGTCCGTTCGCAAGCACACGCCCGCCGAGCCTTGACGCCCGGGGTCGGCCTCTAAGATGCCCGGCGCGCGCATGCGAAGGGTCAACGAGGCCGTTCGCGAGGTCGTCTCGGTCCACACGGCCGAGCTCAAGGATCCGCGCATCGGCTTCGTGACCGTGACCTCCGTCGACACCAGCCCGGACCTGCGCCACGCCCGCGTCTACGTGAGCGTGCTCGGTGACGAGACCGAACGCGACCTCGCCCTCGAGGGCCTGACCTCGTCCCGGGGCTTTCTTCAGGTCAAGCTGAACGAGGAGCTGCACCTGAAGCGCACCCCGACCCTGACCTTCGAGTACGACCCCTCCGTCCAGCAGGGCATGCGCATGAGCGAGCTGATCGACGAGGTCGTCTCCTCGCAGGAGAGGGACCGGTGATGGTGGGCACCGAGCTCGAGCAGGTGGCCGACGAGCTGCGCGGCGCCGACAGGCTGCTCCTCACCACCCACGAGAACCCCGACGGCGACGCGCTCGGCTCGCTGCTGGGGATGCACCTGCTGCTCTCTCAGCTCGACAAGGACGGGGCCATGTTCCTCGCCGCCGATGAGTTCCCGCTGCCCCACGAGTACCGCTACCTGCCGCTCGAGGGCGTCCTCAACGCGCCGCCGGCCGACCTCGACGAGCGGCTCGTCGTCTTCCTCGACTGCGGGAACATCGACCGGATGCCCGCCGACTTCCTGCGCGCGGAGGGCATCCGCATCGTCAACATCGACCACCACCATGACAACACCCGCTTCGGCGAGGTCAACCTCGTCGATCCTTTGGCCTCTTGTACGGCGGAGCTCGTGTGGCGGCTCGCCCACGAGCTCGGGGCCGAGCTCACCCCGCCGATGGCCGAGGCCCTCTACGTCGGCCTCGTCACCGACACCGGGCGCTTCATGTACCGCAGCACCGGGGCAGAGGCCCACCGCATGGCCGCGGAGCTGATCGACGCGGGCGCCTCGCCCCATGCGGTCAACCGACAGGTGTTCGAGAGCCTGCCCTTCTGCCGCCTCGAGCTGCTGGCCCGGGGCCTCGCGCGCGTGGTCCGCTTCGACGACGGGGCGATCACCACGACGCACCTCACCCGCGACGACTTCGCCGAGACCGGTGCTGAGGAGACAGACTCCGAGGGGATCGTCGACCACCTGCGCTCGGTGGACGGGACCGCGGTCGCGGTGCTCGTGCGCGACCTGCTTGCCGAGGATCGCGCCGGCCTGCGCAAGGTGAGCATGCGCGCGGTCGACGGCGAGGTCGACGTCTCCCGGATCGCTCGTGGGCACGGCGGGGGAGGGCACCTCCAGGCCGCCGGCTTCACCACCGCGCTCGAGGTGCCCGAGCTGCTCGAGCGGGTGCGCGCCGAGGTCGGCGCGCAGCGCGGATAGGGCGCCGGCGCGGCACGGCCCCCTCGATCGCCGATGGTTCCCGCCGGCGTGATCCTCTACCCGAAGCCCGCCGAGGTGACCTCTCACGACATCGTCGCGCGCGAGCG
>Ga0136631_10000505_pt1 | contig 12137 bp, 8 predicted proteins | sample AntDrymUQ6012206_2_FD_104655 | JGI IMG/M metagenome (GOLD analysis project Ga0136631, IMG submission 104655) | Polar desert sand microbial communities from Dry Valleys, Antarctica - metaG UQ601 (22.06) | ecosystem: Environmental > Terrestrial > Soil > Desert | place: Antarctica: Dry Valley... | reverse complement strand
GATCATCCTCGACCCGGGCCTGGACTTCGCCAAGACGCCGGCGCAGACGATCGCCCTGCTCGCGCGCGTGGAGGAGCTGCACGCGCTCGGGCGCCCGCTGCTGCTGGCCGCCTCGCGCAAGGACTTCGTCGGCGCGCTGACCGCGCGCGGCCCGCGCGAGCGGCTGGCGGGAACGCTCGCGGCGGTCGGCTTCGGAGTCGACGCGGGCGCGCACGTGCTGCGCGTGCACGACGTCGCCGCGGTGGCGGACTACCTGCGCGTGCGCGGCGCCCTGCGTGGCGAGCTGACGGTCGACGCCGAGCTGGCGCTCGACGATGCGCTCCGGCGCGCTCGATAGCCTTGCTCGTACGAATCGCCGGCCGCTGTCCAACGCGGTCGGACGCCTACCGACGATCCACAGGGGGTCCAGTATGTCCGTCATCTCTCGCTCCGCACTGGAGTCCAGCTCGCTTGCCGATCTTCACGAGATCGCGTCCGAGCTCGGGCTCGACGGCTTCCGGCGCCTGCGCAAGGCCGACCTCGTCGGCGCGATCATCGATCGCCAGGGCACCAACGGCGACGCGCCGCCACCTGACGCCAAGGCCGCCGGTCCGGAGCCGGACGCCGAGGCCGCCGAGGCGCAGCCGGACGCCGAGGCCGATACCGACGCCGAGAAGCCGGCGCGCCGCTCACGCCGCGGTGGCCGCGGCCGTGGCCGCGCGCGCGACCGCGATACCGGCGAGATCGAGGTCGGCGAGGACGAGGCCGCGCCGGCAACGCGCTCCAGCCGCGCGGCGCGCGGGTCGCGCGAGGCGGACGAGGCCGAGCCAGCGCCGGCGCCGCGCTCCAGCCGCGCCGCGCGCAGCCCGCGCGAGGAGAGCCGCGAGCGTGGGCCGGCCGACGACAGGGTCGCCAGCGGCACCGTCGAACTGCTGCCCAACGGCTCGGGCTTCCTGCGCGTCGCGCCGCCCGAATCGTCCGAGGACGACGTCTACATCTCCACCGCGCAGGTGCGCCGCTGCGAGCTCGTCTCCGGCGACGAGGTCACGGGGCCCGTGCGCTCGCCGCGCCGCTCGGAGCGCTACCCGTCGCTGATCCGCGTCGACACGATCAACGGCCGCTCGGCGGACGAGGTCGCGGAGGGCACGAAGTACGACGATCTGCCGTGCACGTACGCGACGGAGCGGATCGCGCTGGACTCCGAGGACCCGACGGTGAAGGCGATCGAATGGCTCACGCCGTTCGGCCGCGGCTCGCGCGTCGTCGTCGTCGGCGGGCCGCGCGCCGGCAAGACCGAGGCCTTGCGCCGCCTCGCCGGGGCGCTCGCGGGCCAGGGTGAGCTCGAGAGCGCCATCGTCCTGACGGGGGTGCGCCCCGAGGAGATCGCCGAGTGGAAGGCCGGACCGATCGCGCCCGTCGCCGAGCTCGGCCTGGCCGCGCCGGCCGACGCCCAGGGTCAGGCGATCGAGCGCGCGATCGAGACCGGCCGCCGCGTCGCTGCTCGCGGCGGTCACGCCGTCGTGCTGATCGACACGCTCGAGTATGTGCCGGCGCCGCTTGGCCGTCGCCTCCTCGCCGCCGCGCGCAACATCGCCGACGGCGGCTCGCTGACGATCATCGCCACAGCGCGCGAGCCACTCGGGGGCGAGACGACGGTCATCTCGCTCGACGCCGCGCTCGCGGGCAGCGGCATCGTCCCCGCGCTCGACCTGACGGCGAGCGGCACGATCCGCCCCGAGTTGCTCGTCGGGGAGAAGGGCGCTGTGGCGATCGCCGAGGCGCGCGCAGCGGCACTGGCGTAAGCGCTACTCGCCGAGCTCCATCTGGCCGCTGGGTGGTCGGCCGTCGCGCCGGGCGGAGCTGTGCGTCCAGTGGTCGGTGATCTCGCCCGCCTTGACGTGGCGGTAGCTGATCCCGCGCTCGATCGGCGCGATCTCGAAGCCGCCGCCGGCCGCGATGCCGCGCACCCGCGCGTGGAACACGCGACCGCGCTTGTTGACGAGCACGATGTCGTCGGGATGGATCGCTCGCGTCCGCATCCCGTGCTGATGGTGGCGGAAGGCCCGGACGCCGCGGCTCGGTTGGACCTATGCGCGCGGCACGTAGGCGACCTTGGCCCACGACGGCTCGGGTGAAAGCGTGATCGCTTCGCCGTCGCGATCGGGCTGCACGTAGCCGAAGGTGTGCGTCTCGACGTTGAAGGCGATGTCGAGCTCGCCTTCCTTCACACGCTGGTCAAGCCACGCGGAGCGGAAGACGAGGCGCCGCAGCCAGTGCACGAGCGAGCGATCGGAAGGGCCGCAGAGCTCGGGCCAGCAGTCGTTGACGTGCTCGCCGAGCGCCGACGCGGGCGCCTGGATCTCCCCGTTGACCGCCAGATTGACGAGGTCGTCGAGCTCGATTGCGCTCAGGCGTCCCCTGACGAATCCCAGCTTCAGGGCAGCCTGCTCACAGCGCTCACCGAAATCGCGCTCGTTGAAGGTGAAGCGCAGCTCCCCGTACTCGAGCACGAAATCCTCCCCCGAGTCGTAGTTGCCGCGTCGTTGGGTCTCGCCCATGACGCGTCGGGATCCTAGGCGCGACTCCTTCCCCTGATGGCCGATGCACGCGATGTTGCACGCATTGGCCGGCTGCGCGGGTTTCAGGGGGCGAGTTTCGGTCGCCTGGCGCCTCATAGGAGCATGAACGACTTCGGCCACTCCACGATCCTCGTCGTCGAGGACGACGACGTCACCCGCACGTTTCTCGCCGACAACCTCGCTGCGGACGGCTACGACCTGCTGGTCGCCGATTGCGCCGCCGACGGCCTGCGCCTGCTCGAGCGCAAGTTCCCCGACCTCGCCCTCGTCGACCTCGGTCTGCCGGACACCAGCGGCTTCGACCTGCTGCGCCGCGTGCGCACGTCCGACGGCGTCGCGAGCCGCGTCGACCCCGACACGCCCTTGCTCGTCGTCAGCGGGCGGTCGTCCGAGCTTGACCGCGTGCGCGGCTTTGACCGCGGCGCCGACGACTACGTCTGCAAGCCGTTCTCGTACCCTGAGCTGCGGGGGCGCGTCGCCGCGCTGCTGCGCCGCGCCGACCGCCGTCCGACCCGCGGTCGCCTGCGCGCGGGGCCGCTCGAGGTCGACCCGCCCTCGCGCGAGGTGCGCCTGCACGGTGAGCGCGTCATCCTGTCGGCCAAGGAGTTCGCGCTCCTGCGCACGCTCGTCAGCGAGCCGACGCGGGTCTTCACCAAGGAGGAGCTCCTGCGCTCGATCTGGGGCTACCGCTCCCGTGGATCCACCCGCACGCTGGACTCCCACGCCTGTCGCCTGCGCCACAAGCTCGGGACGCATGGCGAGCGGTATGTGGTGAATGTGTGGGGCGTCGGGTATCGATTGGTCGACACGGCGCCTGAGGGGCTGTCGAAGCTGGCGGCCGTGGGATCGCGGCGGTGAGCGGATGCTTCGAGCAGGGATCACAGTTGGGTAGGCAGGCGCCTGGCTTCAACCAGGAAAGCGCTACCGTGCAGCAGGTGAGCGACTCGCTACAGCTGATGATCCGCTTCGAGCCGGGCGAGGACGGCTGGATCATCGCGTCGATACCCGGAGTGTCCGGCGCATTGAGCCCAAGGCCGAACGCGCGAGGAGGCCAGAGCGAACGTGATTGACGCGCTGCGCCTGATCCTCACGCCCCAGCCCGATGCGCCGCCGTCTGACAGCGAGCCGCTGAAGCTGACCATCGCCGCGTGAAGCGGCGCGAGCTCGAGCCTCACCTGCGAGCACGGCTGCCGGCTCGTCGACGAAGGCGCTCGCCACACGAGATGGGCCGCGCCCAGCGACCGCAGCGTAGCGCTGTGCCCCTTGGCGGTAGCGGTAGTCCGGACCATCGCGCTTGAACCACACCGGCCACGATCTAGACGGCGCTAACGGCCCATTGCCATCAAATGGTCTGTCGCCCGATGTGAATGTGACCGACACAGGCTACATTGCCTTCGACGCGTCGGTCAGCGTGGCAAAGCGCACCGGAAGTGTTATGCCGAGGCCCAGCGTGTGCTTCCGGGATTCACGGACGTAGCGGTGGACTCGATGGCGTGCTCTGGGATAAGCCATGAAGTCACCTAATAGCATCCAGAAGTTGAAATCCGACGTCGGGAAAGGGCTGGGTGACGGGTAGGCTGCCGTTCAGGTTCCAACCGCTGATCGGGCAACTTCTGCGTGAGCACTGGCGCTGATAAGAGCCGTTCGAAGGCCCGGCGTGCGCGTCGTCCGCTGAGCGCACAATCGAAGGAGCCTGCGGTAGCGGGACCCCTGCGCTCACACCGTCCGAGTCGTGCGCTGCATGAAGTGCTGGAACGGACGGACTTGCTGTCCGAGGCAGACCTGCTTGACCTCTATGAGCCTTTGGTCTCTGAGCTGGACGGGCAGCCGCTCGGCGAAGCTCGGCGTGACCAACGCCTACGCAGGCGAGCCGAAGCCTTACGAGCGCTGCAGTCGGTGCGTGACGAGCTGGGACTAGCCGATGGCGAGCGGCTGACTGCCGAGATCGTCACGCGCAAAGGAGGGCTGGGCGGTGCAAGCGATGCTCGAGACCGCTACAGACCGACGGCGCCAAGCAAGCGTTGGGCTGGAGTCCGCGGTTGTGGCCGACCGGCCGACTATATGCCGACACCGGCCGCAGGGGGCCGTGTGCAGCCCGTCGTGGTTGGGCTTCTCGGCCTCGCCGGCGGCACAGGTGTCGGCATAGGTTCAGCGCCCGACGAGCCGGCTTTCTGAGGGTCGGAGCGTTTGCTCCGGCTGGAACTCCCAGTGGGATGAGCGCGTCCGTGTCGGCGTCGGCGATCAGCGGTCAGGATCGGCGCAGGAACTACCGGGCAACCTCCGACCCGGGGCGAGCAGGCGCCATCAGCGGCGTCGGCGACGGCACCGACGACTTCTACGTCGCTGGGTCCCCAATACGCTGATATCGGGTCCTACCATTGGACACTACGACAACTCGTGACTACGCTCAGTAGCCAAACAGACCGCGTTGCCGGGTGGGGGATAGCTGCTATGCCGTGGAGAGTTGTTGCGAATGCGCAGGTGCTTGCGGTGCATGCGGCGCTACTGCATACCGGCCAGATCCTGTACTTCGGGGGTGATGAACACGACGCTGGACACCACGCTAGCGGCGACATCGACCACACCCGGCTGTTTGATCCCGTGACCAACGCGGTTACCACGGTGGGCTCGCCCGCCAGCGACGTCTTCTGTGCCGGGCACGCGTTTCTCATTGATGGCCGGCTTCTCGTCGCGGGTGGAACGGATGCGTTCCCGGCGGGTCATGTCGGTGGCCCGCATGCACCGCATTTTCCGGGTCTTCGCGAGAGCTGGACGTTTAACCCTCGTACTGGTGGCTGGACGCAGACCTCACCGATGAACCCCGAGCCGGGGCGCCGCAGCGGCGGCGGGCGCTGGTATCCGCCGCTTGTGACGCTCGCGTCGGGCACTGTGCTTGCGCTCTCCGGCCACCCCAAGGAGGACGACAGCCGCCACAGCAATGACTCACCCGAAACCTTCTCGCCCTCTCCGCGCCCGGCTGGAACCTGGCGTTTGATTGGGCCGGGAGCCGATCCAGCCCATGACATGAACTACTACCCACGCGTGCACGTGCTGCCCGACGGCGACCTCTTCATCGTCACGCCTGTGGGCGGGCAGAGCGTGCGACTACGCGCGGAAAGCAACTCGTGGCGCAGCGTGTGCCCGGTGCCTGCCGACGCCATCTACCATGGCTTGGGTTGTTCTTCGGTCCTGCTGCCTTTGCTGCATGACCAGGGATACCGCCCCCGCGTGCTGATCTGCGGCGGCGCGCAGCCCATGGTGATCGACCTCGGCGTCGCCGCGCCCAGATGGACCAGCACGGCCGAGCGCACCTTGCCGGGCCGCCCCCGCCGCGAGCACTCCAACGGCGTCCTGCTCCCAACCGGGAAGGTGTTCGTCTGTGGCGGCGCCTCGGATACGAGCTCGGACGCGACGGGTGTGCTGACGGGCGAGATTTACGATCCGCCCACCAACTCGTGGGCGACGACGGAGCCGGCGAGTGTCGTGCGGAATTACCACTCGGTGGCGCTGCTGATGCCCGATGGACGGGTGTGGACCGCGGGGTCGAACCGCAACTCGCAGCAGAGCTTCCCGACGTCGGGCGTTGACAACCGCGAGCTGCGCATCGAAGTCTATGAGCCGTCCTATATCCGCGCCGAGCGTCCTCAGCTCGTCTACGTCCCACCGGCGGTCGGGTGGGGGCAAGCGTTTGACATCCGAACGACGCAGGCCGACCGGATCGCACGGGTCGCGCTCGTGCGCTCCGGCTCGGTGACGCACGCGTTTGACTCGGATCAGCGGTACGTGAGCCTTGACTTCCGCCGTGCCGGCGGCGAATGGCTCGATGTAAAGGCCCCGCCGAACTCGGCGATCGCGCCGCCGGGCTACTACATGCTCTTTGCGGTCAACCGCGATGAGGTGCCGTCGGTCGCGCGATTCGTGCGGCTGGGGCCCACGGCCCGCTCGAGCACCTGCATGATTCAGAGCAGTTTCGGGCGCAAGGGCAACTTCGAGGTGGTCTTGGGCCGGCCAGCGGGAGGCCTCGTCACGAGCTGGCGTAACAACGACGCTGCGGGGCTTCCGTGGAGCGGGGGAACGGCGTTCGCTACCGGCGCCGGGACGGTCGAATCAGTGCCATCGCTCATCCAGAGCAACTACGGCAGCCAAGGGAACCTTGAGGCGGTAGCACGAATCCGTGATCGGCTCGCGCACTTCTGGCGCGACTCCGGGCCCCCGTGGACCTGGCATGGCCCGACTTTGTTTGCCGGCGGCGTGAGCGGCAATCCGGCACTGATCCAGGGGATCTTCGGCGGACGCGGCAACTTTGAGCTGGTCGTGCCGCTGATTGCCGGTGGTCTCGCCTACTACTGGCGCGACAACGACGCTCCCGGCGCGCCGTGGAGGGGACCGACGGCCTTCGGAACGGCCGCGGGGCGGATCGACGCTGCGGCGATGATCCAGAGCAACTTCGGCGATCCCGGAAGCCTTGAAGTGGTGGCGCGCATACGCGACAGGCTCGCGTTCTTCTCGCGGCTGTCTGGTCCGCCATGGACCTGGAGCGGCCCGTCCTTCTTTTTCAGTGGCGCCAGGGGAGTTCCCAGCTTCGTGCAGAGCAGCTTCGGGGCGCGCGGGAATTTCGAGTTGGTCACGCCCCTTGCCGCGGGCGGTCTATCCCACCTGTGGCGTGCCAATGACGCTCCGGCACTTTCGTGGAGTGCCCCTTCGCCCGCCTTCGGCGGCGAAGAGCACTACGATGCCGTCGCCCTCATCGAGGGCAACCTCGGGAACCCTGGGCCAGGCGGTACCCTTGAGCTGCTCGCGCGCATAGGTGCCAACTCGCGCTTCTTCTCTCGCCAAGACGAACCGCCCTGGCAGTGGACGGCCGCTGGTGCGCCGCCCGTGTAAGCGTTTTACTCCCCCGCTTATCGGTCAACTTCCTGTTGATGGCTCCGCGAGTTTCGCGCGGGGTTGGCCGCCGAGCTCAGTGGCGGCAAGAAGTGCCTGTGCCTCCCGCTCGATCGCCGAGCTACCGTGCCTACGCGCGAGCGCAAGCGCGCTGGCCAGTAGTTGCATCGCGCGCGGCTGCTGGCGCTTGCCGCCGTGCTCGAGCCGTGACTGCCCCCACGCGAGCGACGTGCGGGCCTGAAGCAGCGGAGCTCCGAAGTGCTCATGGGCGCGCTGGGCGGCTGCGAAGTGCTGGTGGGCGGCGTCCACCTGTCCGAGCATGCTCGCCAGGCGCCCGAGGTTCAGCTCCACCGACCCCCGCGAGGATATTCCGGCGGGACTCACGAAGTGCGCGCGGTACGGAAGGAGACGGTCGTAGAGCTGTGTCGCCGCAGACCGTGCGTTGACTCGCACGGCGATGTCCGCGCAGCGCGCCAGATTGAATGCTCGAGTCCGGTCGAAGGCAAACGTGAATCCCCGTTTTGCAGCGTCCGCTAGTATCGCGGCCGCCTTGTCGAGCCGACCCGTCTCCGCGTAGATGAAGCCGCGCGACAGTGGCAGCAGGTCGAGGCCCGGTGTTAGGGCGACTTGACGCTCGAGCGCCTCGATGAGCTCCTGGAGGCGGTCCTGCTCGGCGCGGATGCTCATGAGCTGCCCGAAGGTGACCAGGAGGGCGTCTGGACGCCTGTGCTCTTCAGCGATCGCAGCGGCCTGCAGCGCGAGCTTCTCACCCTCGTCGAGATGGCCCGCTACCGTGCGCCGGGCGGCCTGCGCCCATAGCGCAGTCCACCGTAATATCGGCTGACCGATATCGCTCGCTAGCCCCACCATCAGTTCGAGCGCAGCATCCAAGCGATCGGGATCACCGCTGTACATCGCGTGGATGAAGCTGGCGTTGGCCGCCTGGAAGCGCAGCTCAGGATCACCCATGTCGTCGGCGAGCTGCGTCAGCTCCTGCACGAGAAGGGAGTCCTGCTTGAGGGGAGTAACGGAACTGAAGGACATCGTGAACGCCATCACGCGCGCGAGCTCGCGCTGGTCGTTTACGACGCGGGCCAGGTGGAGCGCCTCCTCCCTGAGCTGCGTTCCGCGCGCAGCATCGCCGCTGTAGTACAGCTCCTTGCCGAGGATGGCCGTCATCCGCGGCCGATACGGTGACTCCAGCTCCAGCAGCGCCAGTGCGCGCTCGAGGATGCTGACGCGCTGCTCGTCGCGAACGCCTGGCGCACCGTACGGGCCAAGGGTGTTGGCAAGCACGGCGCGCGTCAGGCGTTCCCGATCGCCGAGGGCCTCGGCGATCACGCTGGCCTCGATCAGGCTGTCCCGGAACGTCCTGTCGCCGAGTTGGCGCTTGGCGACGCCAAGACCGATGAGCAGATCGCAACGCTCAGCGTCGTCAGCGCTCTCGGCAAGCTGCGCACGCCCCCTCGTAAACCACCGAATCGCATCATCGGGCGCGAGCTGCTCAAGCGCGCGCTCGCCGGCCAGCCGGGCATAGTGGGCCGCCTTGCGGGCGTGCGCCGGGTCCCGGGCCATTGCCCAGTGATGGGCGAGCTCGCCGAGCCGGTCGCCGGGGTCGCCAATCGTGAGGATCTCGAGCGCCTCAGCTACCCGACAGTGCATGCGCGCACGGCGCGTCGCGCTCAGCGACGCGTACAGGCTGTGGTTGATGAGCGCGTGCGCAAATGCGAAGCGTCCCACCACCTCCGAGGACTCCACCAAGACCGAACGGTCGACAGCGGACTCCAGCGCAGCCAGGATCTGGTCGTCCCCGGCGTCTACGAGGCGCACGAGCAACTCGATGTCGAACGTTTGGCCGAGGACCGAAGCGGCCGTCAGGATCGCCTGCGTTCGCTCGCCCAGACGCTGAACACGCCGGGCGACCACCTCGCGGACGCTCTGCGGCAAGCCGACATCAGCGATCGCTCCGCGGATCCGCCAGCGACCGCTGTCATCCTGGCGCAGCGCATCGGACTCCCGCAGGTGGCGGAGGATCTGCCAACGAAGAACGGATTCCCAGCGGTCTCATCCGTGATCTGAGTGGCGAGTTGCAGCGCCCCGGCGTCGTTGTCCTGGCCGGCGTCGCCGGCCATCAGACCGGCGACCTCGTCTATGCGGAGACCTCCAAGTGAGATTCGCTGGATGCCCTCGAGCCGGTGCAGATCGGCCAGCAGGCTGCTCAGTGGATGGCTGCTGTCGAGATCAGAGTCGCGGTACGTGACGAGGATCAACAGCGGCAGATGGGCGCTTGTCCCGGCGACATGATGCAACAGCGCCAAGGACTGCTTATCGGCCCATTGGAAATCGTCGAGGACGAGCGCTAACGGGCCGCTCGCGCAGAGCTCCTCCACCAACCCTGCGATCGCTGCGAATAGCAGGTATCGCTCGATCTCCGGATCGGACTCCTGCGCGAGCGGAGCGCAGGCGACGCGCACGGCCAGCGCAGGCACGAGCCGCGAAACGGCGCCGCCGTGTCGACGGACGTGCGCTGTGAGGAGCTCTTTCGGTGCATGATCAACCAGGTGCGAAAGCGCACCGATCCACGTTGCGTACGGCGCGTCGAGATCCTCCGCTGACGCTCCCCAGCTGACGGAGAACCCCGCGGTTTGCGCTTCTAGCGCGGTGAGTGCTGCCAGCCGCGTCTTGCCCATCCCTGGCTCGCCACCGATGAAGACGATCCCCCTCGAGCCTGCGCGCGCGCCATCCATCAGTTGCCGTATCAGCGCCCGCTCGCTGATACGGCCCACGTATGGCGTCGTCCGCAGCGATCGCAAGACCGCAGGTAGCGGGACTGCGCCGCCGATGCCTCGGTTGACCGTGGGAGTCGGAGCAGGATCGAGGGACGGTGCCTGTGTGAGGATCTGGACATGCAGAGCCTTGAGCGCATTCCCAGGCTCGAGCCCGAGCTCTGTGTTGAGTGTCGTACGGGTGCGCTGGTAGACGTTGAGGGCGTCGGCTTGGCGGTCACAGCGATACAGGGCGATCATCAGCTGTGCGGCGAGGCGCTCGCGCGTTGGATGGCTGGCTACCAGCAATTCAAGTTCGCCGATCAGCGCCGCGTGCTTACCCGCCCGCAGATCCGCGTCCACGCGGGCTTCGAGTGCTGCAAACCGCAACTCCTCCAACCGTCGGATCTCGGCCTGCGCCCAGTCTTCGTAGCCCAGCTCTGCGAGCGCCGGGCCGCGCCACAGTGCCAGGGCGTCGCGCAGCAGGTTGCCGGCCCGCTCGGGGCCACCGGCATCGAGGGCATGTTCGGCCTTCTCGACAAGGTGCTCGAAGACTGTCGCGTCCAGCTCCTCCGGAAGCAGCCGCAGCCGGTAGCCAGCGGGCGTTGTCGCAATGATCTGTGGGTTGTCAAGCGTCTTGCGAAGCCGCGAGATGTAGACCTGAACGGCCTTGCGGGCACTGGGCGTATCTCTTCCCCACAGCGCGAGCGCTAACCGATCTGCGCTCACCGGCTCATTGGCGTTCAGCAGTAACACGGCGAGCGTGACGCGGGGCTTGATGCCCTGCAACGGCAACGCGTTACCGCCACTGTCGTGGATCTCGATCGGTCCGAGGATTCCGAATTTCATCGCCGAGACGCCAACGGTAGGGCTGCTCCGGTGCTACGGGCTGTTGGCGGTTGTTCTGCCGCGCTGTACCCGCCCAGCCTAACGCTCCGCGTTGACCTGATCCTGACCGCATGGCGGCCCCTCATGCCAACCATCAAGGCCATCGCTCTCAAGCGTGTCCCGTCGTCGTAGCGCCGAGGCTGGCCTCACGCCAGCTCCACCCGTCGCAGGAACTTCCCCACCAGGGGGGCGAACTTTCGCTCCCCGGCCCTATGTCTCGTAGAAGCGCCTTTTCGGGTCGGCATCGCGCGTGCCGGCGCACTCCGAAGCGAGACGAGCCGCGATGAACACGCACACAAGGTCGGGAACCTGAGATGCAGTACTCCTTGCCCTGGACGATGGCGGCGATCGGGCTGGGCCTCGCGCTGCTGACAGCCCTCGAGCTGCGCCGGCGCCGAGAGATGGTAGCGCGCGCGTGTCATGAGCTGCGCGGGCCGCTGACGTCGTTACGGCTCAGCCTGGCGACGATGGAACGCCGCAGCGAAGCGCCGCTCGAGCGCCTCGCGGTGCTCGAGCTCGAGCTGCGCCGCGCCGGGCTCGCGCTCGATGACTTCGCCGCCGCCCGCAGCGGCCGGCGCGTCGTCGACCGCGACGAAACGGTCGAGGTCGCCGAGCTGCTCGAGGAGCAGTTCGCGAGCTGGCACGCGGTCGCGGGCGCGTTCGACAGCTACCTGCTGCTCGGCTGCGTGATGACGGGCGCGCTGGTTCAGGGAGATCGCCTGCGCCTCGGCCAGGCGGTCGCGAACCTGATCGCCAATGCGCTCGAGCACGGGCCCGGGCGTGTGGAGCTGACGGCGCGCGCGGTCGGCGACCGCCACGTCCGCATCGAGGTCATCGACGAGGGGCCCGGTCTCCCGGCGCCCGTCAGCGAGCTGACGCGCCGTGCCCGCGGCGGCCGTCGACCACGCGGCCGCGGCCTGGCGATCGCCAGCGACATCGCCGAGCGCCACGGCGGGCGGATCGTCGCCGCGCCGGCGCCGAACGGGGCCCGCGTGGGGCTGGAGCTGCCGTTTCTGCGGCGAGCAGCATGAGCCGCCGGCGG
>Ga0136631_10000502_pt1 | contig 12173 bp, 14 predicted proteins | sample AntDrymUQ6012206_2_FD_104655 | JGI IMG/M metagenome (GOLD analysis project Ga0136631, IMG submission 104655) | Polar desert sand microbial communities from Dry Valleys, Antarctica - metaG UQ601 (22.06) | ecosystem: Environmental > Terrestrial > Soil > Desert | place: Antarctica: Dry Valley... | reverse complement strand
GAAGGGCGACAATCGCCGCAGCACTGTCACACGCCAGACCAGCGACACGCTCATGCAGGTCCTGAAGGAGTGCCAGCCCGAGCCAGTTCGGCGACGTCGTGGAGGTGGCGGTCAAGCTCGGGCTGGCACTCCTTCAGGACCTGCATGAGCGTGTCGCTGGTCTGGCGTGTGACAGTGCTGCGGCGATTGTCGCCCTTCTGCTCGTAGAGCCGCTCGTCGGCCAAGCTGAGAGCTCCGGGAACATCGGTGGCCTCCTCAGGTACGAGCACCAGGCCGTAGGAGCTTCCAACCGTGAAGCCGCGGCCGCTGTCGGTGAGGGCCGCGCGGGCCTGGGCCGAGAGCTCCTCGAGCTCGACCGAGGTGCCACTCGCCACCACGCAGAACTCATCGCCGCCGAGGCGGTACGCCCGTCCGGAGCCGCCCACGGTCTCGCTGAGCCGCCGTCCCAGGCGAGCGAGCAGAGCGTCGCCGACGGGGTGGCCGAAGCGGTCGTTGTACTGCTTGAAGCCGTCCAGGTCGAACATCGCCAGCCCACATGGGCGCTCGGGGGTCGCGGCGGCGATCGCGCTCGTGAGGTCGGTCATCAGCCGGCGCCTGTTGGCTAGACCGGTCAGAGCGTCCGTGCCGGCCTCGCGCTGAGTGCCTTCGATCAGCTCGAGGTTCTCGCGGAAGGTGAGCGTCATCCGGACGATGGTCACCGCCAAGGTGGCCAGTGCCAGCACGAGAGCTGCGGCAGGCAGTGGGTTCACCGTGTGCACCGCCACCAGCCCTAGGGCGATCGAGGCGAAGGCCACCGGCATCGCCAGCGTCCGCCAGCCCTCCAGGCGCACGCTGCGCTGTACAGGGGCGCGCCACGCCGCGAAGCCGATGATCAGGGCCGAGGCCGGCCACAGGGCGGCCGGCAGCGTGCTCCCGGTGTCCGCGCCGATCGCCCCCTGGTAGAGGAAGTACGCGTCGGCCCCCGCGCTCATCGCGAGGCCTGTCCCGAGCATGCCCCAGGCCAGCCCTGGGCGCCATCCGGTCAGGGCGAAGCCCCCCACCACGAAGCCGAGCAACAGGAAGTCGCCGCAGAGATAGACGAGGTCCACGGTGATCACCGTGGAGTCGGCGCCGGCCGCTGTGATCGCGCCCATGACGAGGGCGGACCCGAGGGCGGCCACCGCGAGTGCGCCCACGAGGCCGTCGAGCCAGAGGCTGCGGGGGAAGCTGCGCACGCGCTCCCGCACGAGGAGCAACAGCGCCACGTAGCAGGCCGGATAGAGGGCAAGCCACAGCACGTCCGCGAAGCTCGGAAGTGGCGGGTCGAGCGTGTCAGAGAGTGCGGCCGCGTAGTACGCGTCACCCGCGGCCCACGCGGCCAATCCCGCACCGAGCATCGACCAGGCAACGCGCTCTCGGGGGGAGGTGAGTGCCCGCGCGAAGCACAGCACGCCGCCCGTGGCCACGAGACCGGTGTACACGTAGGTCTCGAAGAAGGCGTCGGCGCTCGTGCCGCACACGGCGATCGCTGCCTGGAGCGCGTAGAGCCCGAGCCCCACGATGGCCAGGGCCTGCACCGCGCGCAGCAGTCGCCTGGCGGTGGGGGAGATGGTCATCGCCCGTTCCTCTGCTTCCGGCCGCCGCCCCGCTTGGGAGCCTTGACCGTCACCTGCGTGCGGGTGACCAAGGGCTCTCCATTCTGGCCGCGGACGCCCACGTTCACCGAGCAACGCACGCGCCGCTTGCGCAGGACGCGGTGACGGCCGTTTCGCGAGAGCTTTACCGAGACGTTCTGTGACTGGCCCGGCGCGATGGCGAAATTGGGCTTGCCGAGCACCTTGACCTTCTCCTTGCCCTTGCGGCGCGTGGAGATCGACGCACGGCCTGTGGCGCTCTCGCGGATGGTCACCGTGCCGCGGCAGGCCTTCACCCGGCCGGCCGGGCACGCGATCTGTACCAGCGCCCGCCCGTCGGCGGTCATGGCGATCGGCTTCCCGGAAACGCCGGCGCCGCCGAAGATGGGCGAGGGCGCCGAGATCAGCGGAGGCGGCTGCACCGACGCGCCCTGTACGTCCACGCTCTCGCAGTCGGGTGCGATCGAATCTGATGGGTCGGCCGCCACGCTGTCGGACTCGCTGCCGCAGCTCACGGAGTCGGCTTCGGTCTCTCGGGAGATCATGGTGTCCGACCCGGCGCCGCCTTCGATCGTGTCGACGCCCATCCCGCCATCGAGGCGGTCCGCCCCGCCGCCACCGCTGAGGCGGTTCGCGCCGGGACCGCCGTTCAGGTTGTCGTCCGCCGAGCCGCCGACGATCGACTCGACGTCCGGCGCCACCGAGTCGCCCTCGCCGGTTGATCCGTCGTCTGCTTTGCCGTCGGGGTCCACCGTGAGTGCGCGGGTGCGGTAGCTGTAGTCGGCGCTATCGACGCCGATTCCGCCGATCAGCTCGTCGGCCCCGAGCCCTCCGTACAGGGTGTCGGCACCGGATTGGCCGTCGAGGGTGGCCGGGACCCAGGTGGCGTTGTAGAGGATGTCGTCGCCGTCGCCTCCGAAAAGCCCGATCGTGTTTACCTGCGATCGGGGACACTCGACCGCGGCACCGGCGCGCCGGCATCCGGGGCCGGCCGTGATCGAGGCGCCAGGGCCTTCTTCCTTGACGAGCAGATATGAGCTTTCCGAGTCCCCGTAGTTGACGCCGAGCCTGCTGTTCTGCCCGGGGGAGGGGGCGTGAACGAGCTTGGAGCCCACCAGGCTCACGGTGCCGGCGTTCGCGACGGCCGGCGCGAGAGCGGACGCGGCCAGGATCGCTCCCGTCAGCAGCAGCCGCCGGCCGCTCATGACGCCACCACCGTCTCGCGGGGCAGCCCGCTCACCAGGTCGCAGAGAGACCGCACGACATCGGGATCGAATTGCTCGCCGGCGCAGCGGCGCAGCTCCGAGATGGCCTCGTCGCGCGGCAGTGCGCGCTCGTAGGGCCGCGCCGAGATCATCGCGTGGTAGGCGTCGCAGACGGAGATGATGCGGGCGCCGAGGGGGATCTCCTCGCCCGCCAGGCCGTCGGGGTAGCCGCTGCCGTCGTAACGCTCGTGGCTGGAGCGCACCAGCTTGGCCACCGGCACCAGCGCGGGTGCTGCGCTGAGGATGCGCTCGCCGACGATGGTGTGCTGGCGCACGAAGCCCCACTCGACGTCGTCCAGCGGGCCCGGCTTGGAGAGGATCGACTCGGGCACCGCCACCTTGCCCACGTCGTGAAGCTCCGCCGCCCTCACCAGCACGTCGACGTCGTCGGCGCTGAGCTCCAGCGCCCGCGCGACCGCGCGTGTGAGCGCGGCGACGCCGTTCAGGCGCCCTCGCAGCTCGGGCTGGCGCTCTCCGAGGGCCTGTACCAGCGCGTCCCGGATCTGCTCGGCGGTGCCCGACCGGCGCCTGCCGGACTTGTTCTCGTACAGGCGCTGGTCAGCCAGGTGCAGGGCTTGGTTGGAGGTGCGGGCCTCGCTCGGAAGCAACGCGGTGCCGTGCGACGCGGTGATCGAGAAGCCGCGCCCGCTCTGGCACATCGCGGCGGCTGCAACAGCCGCGAGGTGGCTTGGGTCCTTGCGGGGCGTGGTGAACAGGGCGCAGAACTCGTCTCCCCCGAGCCGGTAGGCCTCACCGTACGGGGCCACCGCCAGCTTGAGACTGGCCGCCAGGCGGGCCAGCAGAGCGTCGCCGGCCGGATGGCCGAAGGAGTCGTTGTACTGCTTGAAGCCGTCGAGATCGAGCATCACGAGCACCGTGGGCCGCTCCTCGGTGGCACCGGTGAGAGCGTCCTCGAGGTCTTCGTTCAGGCTGCGCCTGTTGCGCAGGCCGGTGAGGGCGTCCGTGAGGGAGTCGTGGCGGCTGCCCGCCAGCGCGGACATGTTGCGCGCGATCGCGAGGCCAAACCACGCGAGTGCGGCAACGAGAGCGGCGGTGGCCACGAGGGCGGCGCTCCCTGTCACTGGCTGAACCTGTCCGGCTGCGAGCAGGGCGAGAGCGGTCAGCCCGATCGATCCGGGGACCGCGAGGGCCCACCGCCTCTGCAGGCGGTGCTGTCCAACTGCTTGTGCGGCCCGGATGTCCATTCACGCCAGCTATCGACCAATGAGGGCCCGGCGTGATGGAACGTGTGTCGAGCGGCGTTTTTCGTACGAACGTCGAGTTTTCGCGAATCCCGCTAAAGGGCGTGTCTAGGGCTCTACGAGACCCCGACGGATCGCGTAACGCACGAGCTCCACGCGGTCTCGCATCCCCAGCTTGCCCAGCACGTTTGCCCGGTGGGACTCCACCGTCTTCTCGGCCAGGTGGAGGGCCTCGGCGATCTGGCGGTTGGTGTAGGCCTCGGCGATCAGCTTCGTCACCTCGAGCTCGCGCGGTGTCAGCTCGTCGGGGCGTTCGGTCACGCCGTCCTCGAGCCACCTGCGCATGAGCGCCGATTGGGTGCGCGAGTTGAGGAACGTGCGTCCGCCGGCCACCGTCCGTATGGCGTCGATCAGGTCGCTGTCGGCGCCGCGCTTGGATACGTAGCCGGACGCGCCGGCCTCCAGCGCGTCGAAGAAGTAGGCCTCGTCGTCGTGCATCGAGAGCATCAGCACCTGGATGCTCTCGGCGTGGTCGCGGATCTGGCGCGCCGCGTGCAACCCGGTGAGACGCGGCATTGACACGTCGAGCACGGCAACGTCGGGCCGCGCCTGCAGCGCCCGCTCCACGGCCTCGATGCCGTCCTCGGCCTCGGCCGCCACCTGCATGTCCACCTGGCGGTCGATGAGCAGGGTGAGGCCCGAGCGGACCACGCCGTGGTCGTCTGCGATGAGGACGCGGATCATGGCACTCGCAGGGTCAATTCGGTGCCGGCGCCCGGGGAGGAGCGGAGGTCGAGCTCGCCGCCCACCAGCTTCGCTCGCTCGGCCATGCCGTCCAGACCGAGGCCCCCGTCCCTGACCAGGGCGGGATCGAAGCCCACGCCATCGTCGCTCACTCGCAGTTCGGCTCCGCTGGCGTTCACCGACAGCGCCACCTCCACGCTCCCGGCTCGCGCGTGGCGGCCGGCGTTGGCCAGCGCCTCCTGCACCACGCGGTACACCACAGTCTGCTTCTCGTCGTCAAGCGTTCCGGGGTTGCCGTCAGTGGTGAGCCGGGCCTGGATGCCGGCGCGCTCCCCGAAGCCGCGCAGCTGGGCCTCGATCGCTGGCACCAGGCCATGGTCGTCGAGCGCCGTGGGGCGCAGCTGCCGCGCCAGGCTGAGCAGTTCGTCCATGGCCTGGGTGGCGAGACGCTTGAGCTCGCGCACCTCGGCCGCCCGCTCTTGGCCCAGGTCGTGGCCCAGCGCCTCGAGACGCAGGAGGATCGCCGTGAGCGCCTGGTTGACCTCATCGTGGAGATCGCGCGCCACGCGCCGGCGCTCCTCCTCCTGGGCGCGGAGGACCGCCTTGCCCGAGCGCAGCCGCTCCTCGTCCATGCGTTCGAGCAGCCTGCGGAACGAGTGGGCCAGCCGGTCTATCTCCTCCACCGGGTCGCCCGTGATCTCGAACGTGGCCGGCTGGGACGGATCGATGAGCTCCACTCGCTCGATCAGCGTTTCCAGCGGACGGAAACGGTGCTGCAGCATCCACAGGTTCACCGTGAACGTGAGCAGGATCACCAGCGCGAGCACCAGCAACTGCCAGCTCTCGTCGCCTCCGTGCTTGTTGAGCCCGCCCACGAGCGCGGCCGCGAGCAACGTGAGGGTCACCAACACCACGTTGGCGGCCACCACCTGGCCGATAAGGGAGTCGTACTTCTGTCTCATCCGAAGTTCATGCGTCCTGACGTCGAGGCCCATGGAGGGCGAATGGGGTCCTCACCCCATATCGGCAGGAGGGCGGATTGGCGACACTCCTGACAGAAGCTTTCTGTTTGAGAGCGCCGGAGGCTTCCACACAGCAGGTCTGGGATTGAGCACCGGGGCGTCCGAGAGGGCGCCCCGGCTGCATTCGACGGGAGATCGTGCGCAGCCGGCCGAGCCGGCTGCTTCGCCTAGGGAGGAAATCGTGCGCAGCCCGGCCGAGCCGGCTGCTTCGCCAGGGGGCGCTATATTTTCTGAAGTATGCCCTCTGGAGCAGATCTCATCCGCAGCGCCAAGGACCAGATCCGCGAGGTCGACCCTCGCGATGTCCACGACGTGGCTCAGAACGGCAACGGTGCGGTGATCGTCGACGTGCGCGAACAGCAGGAGTTCGAGGAGTCGCACATCCCGGGCGCATTGCACGTCCCGCGCGGGCACCTGGAGTCTCGGATCGAGGGCGCCGCCAAGGATCGATCGCAGCGCGTGGTGCTCTACTGCGCCTCGGGCAACCGCTCCGCTCTCGCTGCCAAAACGCTCCAGGACGAGCTGGGCTACGAGAACGTCGAGTCGATGACAGGCGGGATCACCCTCTGGAAGGACCGCGGCTTCGATGTCGAGGTGCCGCGCCGGCTCACCGACGAGCAGCGCGACCGCTACTCGCGCCACCTGCTCGTGCCCGAGATCGGGATCGAGGGGCAGCTGAAGCTGCTCGACGCGAAGGTCCTGCTGCTGGGTGCGGGAGGGCTGGGCTCTCCCACCGCCCTCTACCTCGCCGCGGCCGGTGTCGGCACGCTGGGCATCGTCGATGACGACGAGGTGGACCTGTCCAACCTGCAGCGCCAGATCATCCATTCCAACGACCGCGTGGGAGTGGCCAAGGTGGACTCGGCCGAGCAGGCGATCAACGGGCTCAACCCCGACGTGGAGGTCGTGAAGTACCAGACCCGCCTCGACTCCTCGAACATCATGGAGATCATCGAGGGCTACGACGTGATCGTCGATGGCGTGGACAACTTCCCCACCCGCTACCTGCTCAACGACGCAAGCGTGCGGCTGAAGATCCCCGTGGTGTCGGCTTCGATCCTCGGCTTCGACGGCCAGCTGTCGGTGTTCGCTCCCTACGAGGGCCCCTGCTACCGCTGCCTCTACCCGACGCCACCGCCCGCCGAGCTGGCGCCGTCGTGCGGTGCCAACGGCGTGCTGGGCGCGCTGCCCGGAGTGATGGGTGTGCTGCAGGCGATCGAGGTCGTGAAGCTCGTGACCGGAGCGGGCGAGCCGCTGATCGGCCGCCTGCTCCTCTACGAGGCGCTGTCCACCCAGTTCACCGACCTCAAGCTGCGCCGGGACCCCGACTGCCCGATCTGCTCGCGCGACCCCGGGGAGATCTCCGACGAGGAGATGGGTCAGTTCCCTGACTATGAAGCGTTCTGCGCTGCGGCCGGCTGAGGGGGCTGCAAACCGTCGCACTGCTGCGTCATCGGTCGACTCGCCTGGCAGGCCAGGCTTCGCTCCCTGCTTCCTTGCATTGCTCGGTTTTCGCCGCCTCAGTTCGGCCGCTAGGGTTTCGGCTCTTCTCATGAGCACCGTGAAGATCCCGCCCGTGCTGCGCCCCTCCGTCGGAGGCGAGCGCGAGGTGTCGGCCGAGGGCGGCAACGTGGGCGAGGTGCTGCGCGCGCTGGCGTCGGAGCATCCGGCCACCGAGTCGCAGCTGTTCGGCGAGGACGGCTCGCTGAACCGGTACGTGAACGTCTACCTCAACGACGAGGACGTGCGGGTGCTGGACGGCCTGGACACCTCGGTCGATCCCAGCGACACGCTGGTGATCCTGCCGGCGATGGCCGGCGGGCGCTAGCCAAGCGCACGCCGCACCACCGCAGCGACCGCGGCGCCGTGCCCGGTGATCTGTCGATAGGTGAACCGTCGGACCGCGTAGTCGGCGGATTCGAGGCGCAGATCGCGGTCGTGGTCACGCTCGAACGCCACGCGGCGGCCGTGCGCGGCAAACCCGTCCGTTTCGACGATCAGCCGCTCGGCCGGCCACAGGAAATCGACCTCGAGGCCCTCGACCCGGGCGTTGACCAGAGGTTGCGGGAGCCGGTGCCGGCGGCAGAGCGCGAGGAAGAGCTCCTCCAGGTGGCTCTTGGTTCGAGTCGTGCCGGCTGCATGGGTAGCGAGGACGGCTCGGAGCTGCCGAACGCCCGTCCGGCCCGCGTTGCGCTCCAGCGTCGTCGCCAGCGCGCCGGCAGGGAGAAAGTGAAGGTAGGTGGCTTCGTCGATGGCCCGCTCCAGCTTTCGGCGAGGCAGTGAGGGGGAGAGGTCCAGGAGGGTGCGAGGGGGAGTGGTGACTGGGATGCCCTTCCGTTCGGTGACCTCGGCTGAGAGCGGCGCTCGGTGGATCGTGATGCCGTTGCGACCGCCCCTGCCGTTGCGGACGGTTACGTGGACCGGACCCCTACCGCGGGGGAGCAACTCCCAGAGCGCCGCGGCGTCCAGGTGACTCAGCGCGGCGCCGGGCCCACACGCCAGGACAGCCGCCAGCCAGCGACCCTCCAGGGTGACCACGCTGCCTCCGGCGAAGTACACGCCGCGGTGCGCCGCGACGAGGCGCCCGGTGTCCAGACGATGCTCGATCTGGTGCGTGGTGAGCCCGTAACCCAACAGCTGCGCGCGTGCCAGCACACCGTATCGCCGGCCGGCGAGCTGGCTGATGATCCGGTCCGGGTGAACTCGTGCGACTTTTCCGGACATATTCCGGTTAAGTCACACCGATCTCGATTTCGCCCCCGTCCGACCCCCGCCACGCCACACAGGACGACGTGCCCGCCATGGTCGAGCTCCAGCGCGCCGGCTTCCGCGCCGTTCTCATCCCGCTGCTGCCCGAGGAGTTCGAGCTCACCGAAGACCTGGCGTGGCGAGCCGGGCTCGCCGAGGCGCTGGCAAGCGACGGCGTGCGAGCGCTCGTGACCGAGGCCGGCGACGGCCTGACCGGCCTCGTGGTCTACGGGACCGACCGTGATGTCGAGCCGGCGCCCGGGGCGGGGGAGATCCGCGCGATGTTCGTCCACCCGGGCCACTGGCGGCAAGGGGTCGGCCGCGGCCTCGTGGAGGTGGCCTGCGCCGACCTCGAGCAGATGGGCTACTCCGCGGTGACGCTGTGGTCGCTGCGCGACAACGCCGTGGCCACCGCGTTCTACGAGGGCCTCGGGTTCGAGCGCGACGGCGCCACGCAGACGCGCCCCGAACTCGGCGGTCGCGAGGTCCGCTACGCGAGGTCCCTCCCGTACTACACTTTCTGAAGCAATGCTCGGGGAGAGGCTCCAAGAGAGGCCGTGCGGCGGCAAGTACGGCGACATCGTGGCCGCCATCGGCAACACGCCGCTGGTGGAGCTCAAGCGCCTGTCGCCCAAGCCGGGCGTGCGCATCTACGCCAAGCTCGAGTCCTACAACCCCACCGGCTCGGTCAAGGACCGTGTGGCGCGGGCGATGATCGAGGACGCCGAGGCGAAGGGCGCCATCGCGCCCGGCCAGACCATCCTCGAGCCCACCTCGGGCAACACCGGTATCTCGCTGGCGATGATCTGCTCGCGCAAGGGCTACCCGCTGAAGGTGGTGATGCCCGACAACGTGACCGAGGAGCGCACCCAGCTGCTGAAGATGTACGGCGCGGAGATCGTCTACTCGCCGGGTGAGCAGGGGTCCAACGGCGCGGTGGCCAAGGCGCTGGACATGGCCCAGGCAGACTCCTCGTACTACATGCCCTACCAGTACGGCAACGAGGCCAACCCCGCCGCCCACTACAACGGCACGGCGGTGGAGATCCTCGAGGAGCTCGACGAGGTCACGGCCTTCGTGGCCGGCCTGGGCACCGGCGGCACGCTGATGGGCAACGCGCGACGACTCAAGGAGCGCGACGAGGACACCCTGATCGTGGCGGCCGAGCCGCTGCAGGGCGAGCTGGTCCAGGGCCTGCGGTCGCTCGACGACGGTTTCATCCCGCCGATCATCGACCTCTCGCTGCTCGACCGGAAGATCTTCGTGTCGAACCGCGACTCGGTGGTGTGGACCAAGAAGCTGCTGGCCGAGGAGGGCCTGTTCGCCGGTGTCTCGAGCGGCGCGATCGCCTCGATCGCGGTCCGCGTGGCCGAGAAGCTGGACGAGGGCAACGTGGTCTTCGTCGTCTGCGACGACGGCTGGAAGTACCTCAGCTCGGGCGTCTACACCCGCAGCGTGGAAGAGCTCGAGGCGGACGGCACGCTCGAGCGCGCCGCGTTCTGGTGAGCTAGGCCTTCTCGGCCGGCACGGAGGGGGAGCCCTCGGACTTCTCGTCGCCCGACTTGGGCTCGGATGCGGTCTCTGCCTTGCGGTCGCCGTCGAGCTCGTCGTCGTCCTCATCCGCACGCTCGAAGCGGCGGGCGTCGAAGTCGTTGTCGTCATCGCGGCCGCTGGTGGCGAAGGCCTCGCGCATCTCGCTCATCCCCTTGCCGAGCGAGCGCGCGGCATCCGGGAGGCGTTTCGGGCCGAGCACGACCAGCGCGATCACGGCGATGATGATCAACTCGATGGGGGCGATGCCGCCGAACATAGGGTGGAGGCTAGCCGCGCGAGCTACTCGACGACTTCTACCTTGGCTTCCATGAAGCGGTGGTAGATGCAGTAGTAGGTGAACTCGCCGGCCTCCTTGAAGGTGACCTTCTTGGAGTCGCCCTTCTCCAGGTCGCCGGTGTCGAACGCGCCCTCGGTCTCATCCTCGGTCTGGGCGTTGTGCTTGGCCGAGTCGGAGTTGTCCCACGTGACGGTGCCGCCGGCCTTCACCCGGATGGCCTCGGGGTCGTACTTGAAGTCGGAGATGCCCACCTTGGCGGCCTTTTTCGCGGGTCCCCCGGCGCTCGGGGCGGCGGTGCCGCCGCCGGAGCTGGCGCCCGAGGGCTTCTCCGCGGGCTCGTCGTCGCCCCCGCAGCCGGCCAGGGCCAGGGCGGCGACTGTGAGGCATGTGGCGATGGGCCGGAAGTCCATGCGCGTTCCTTCGCCGGAGGGCCCTGCGCGGATCACGGGAGCACGAGCACGCTCGCGTAGGCTTGGACGGCGTGAGGATGACCACCGACCAGCGTGACGAGCTCTTCGCGCACGCCCTCGAGGACTCCCCCAACGAGTGCTGCGGGTACCTGCGGGTCCGGGACGGCGCGGTGGAGGGCATCCATCGCTCCGCGAACGACCAGCCCTCGCCCATGTACGGGTACATGCTCGACGCCAAGAGCCTGCTCGGTGCCTACAACGCGGTCGAGGACGGCTACGACGTGGGCATCTATCACTCCCACCCGCGCAGTCCCGCCGAGCCCTCGCAGACCGACATCAACCTGGCCGACTACCCCGAGTACGTCTACCTGATCGTTTCGCTGTCGGAGGATGCCCCGGCAGTGCGCGCCTGGTGGATCGCCGACGGCAAGGTGTCCGAGGAGGAGCTCGAGTTCGCGTGAGCAGTGAGCCTCTGGCCTGTCCATCGTGCGCGCTGCACTACCCGCTGGAGGAGCGCTTCTGCTCCGAATGCGGGATGCCGCTCACCTACGTCGGCGCGGAGCCCTCCGATGCGCCCGAGAGCGAAGCCCACGAGCGGGCTCGCAAGATCGACCCGCTCTTCACCGAGGGCGAGTTGGTGCGGGTGGCCGGCGGGCGCCACCAGGCCGAGGCGGAGCTGATTCAGGGGATGCTGCTGGAAGAGGGTGTGCCGAGCATGCTGCGCCGCAGTCCCGGCTTCGACGTCCCCGACTTTCTGGCCGCAGGCCCCCGCGACGTGTTCGTGCCCGAGGCCGGCGTGGAAGCCGCCAGGCAGGTGTTGCTGGAGGCCGAGATGGCGCCGCAGGCTCCACCCGAGGGGGAGCCGCGGGGCGGTCCGGCCGGTCATGCCGCGCGTCTCCTCGGCGCGGTGCTCGCCGGCGCCGTGCTGGCTGCCCTGGTGGCCTGGACGGCGATCCAGCTCGCCGGCTAGCAGCGCGGCTTCAGGCCGCGAGGCCGAGGTCCGGCCAGTCCTTGACCATCACCGCGGCCAGCTCGCGCATCGAGCGCTGCCAGCTGGCGGGGGCGCGCTCCCACGTGAAGTCGCCTGCGCTCAGGCGCGAGGCCACCTCGGGCTCGGAGTCCATCGCGATCAGACAGCGGGCGTCAGGTATCGCTCGCGAGACCTGGTCGAGGTCGAGGCGGCCGCCCTTGTGGGGCAGCTTGTTGATCACCAGGAACAGCGGCGGTCCGCTGCGCACGAGCATCGCGCTGGCCTCGGCCACCAGGCTCGCGGTGGAGGGCTCGGAGTCGGATACGAGCACGATCTGGTCGGCAGCCTCGATCGCCGCGCGCGCGGCG
>Ga0136631_10000501_pt1 | contig 12177 bp, 10 predicted proteins | sample AntDrymUQ6012206_2_FD_104655 | JGI IMG/M metagenome (GOLD analysis project Ga0136631, IMG submission 104655) | Polar desert sand microbial communities from Dry Valleys, Antarctica - metaG UQ601 (22.06) | ecosystem: Environmental > Terrestrial > Soil > Desert | place: Antarctica: Dry Valley... | reverse complement strand
CTGCTGAAGCACATCGTACCGGCTGACGATCCCGATCAGCGTGCCGTCCTTGCGCACCAGCGCGGCCGGACTCTCCCGGGTGAGCATTCCGCCGAGTCGGTCGGTGGGGCAGTTGGCCTCAACCTCGGGGAATGGCGCCTCCATGACCTCACGGACCGGACGGTCGAGCAGCGACGGCTGGGCGAGGGCGCGGGTCATGAGAGTTCCCTCCACCAGGCCTCCCACCGATCGGCCGTCCTCGACCACGGGAATCTGGCTCACGCCCCAGGTGCTCATGAGGTTGAGCGCCTGGCGCACGGCGGCTGCGGGCGTCACGCTGACCAGAGGGGGGGCGGTGGCGGGCCTGCGCTCCAGCAACTGCTCGACCGTGGTCCGCGGCGCCTCGAGCATCTGATTCTCCTGCATCCACTCGTCGTTAAAGACCTTGGAGAGATAGCGCTCCCCGGTATCGCAGAGAATGGTGACGATCAATGCCTCAGGGTTGTCCAGCTCCCGGGCGAGGTCGAGAGCCAGCGCGACGTTGAGTCCGGTGGAGCCTCCGGCGAGAATCCCTTCCTCTCGGGCTAACCGGCGCGCCATCACCAGGGAGGTCCGGTCGGAGACCTGACGGAACTCATCGATCGAATCAAACCAGATGGTGCTGGGAATCTTGTCGCCCCCAATTCCTTCGATCTTGTAGGGATGGCCGTCACCCAGGGCGTGAGTCTTGTGATAGTGCGTGTACAGGGAGCCCACCGGGTCGCCGGCGATCACTCTGATCTTGGGATTCTTCTCCTTCAGATACTTGCCCGCCCCACTCACCGTTCCCCCGGTGCCGGCCCCCGCCACCAGGTGGGTGATGCGCCCTCCGGTCTGCTCCCATATCTCGGGGCCCGTGGTCGCGTAGTGAGCCTCCGGGTTGATCTCGTTGTAGAACTGGTTAGCCAGAATCGCGCCCGGGGTATCCTTGGTGATCTGCTTGGCCTTCATCACGTAGTTGTCGGGGTGATCCGGAGGAACCGCGGTCGGCGTGATCACCACTTCCGCGCCATACGCCTTGAGCAGCCGGACCTTCTCCTGTGACATCTTGTCGGGCATGGTGAACACGCAGCGATAACCCTTGAGGGCGGCCGCGATGGCCAGGCCCACACCGGTATTGCCGCTGGTGCCCTCGACGACGGTGCCGCCCGGCCGGAGGTCGCCTCGCCGCTCCGCTGCTTCGATGATGGCGAGGCCGATCCGGTCCTTGACCGAGCCGCCCGGGTTCACATATTCGGCCTTGCCATAGATGGGGGTCCGGAGGCCGGAGGCCACCCGCGCCAAGCGGATGAGCGGGGTCCAGCCGACCGTATCGAGAACAGATTCATACGGCTTGAGATGCTGAGGTTGTCTCATGGCGTCGGGTTCTTGGGTCGGGCACGGGGGCCACGGAACTGCACTGGCTGAATGAAGGGCGCGGCAATCGGGCGTCCCTGGTGTAGCGCCGGGGAGAACCGAAGGTCGGGCGAGGCTATCAGCGCGGCCGAATCGAGCGCCGGGTAGCCGCTCGATTCCGCAATGCGGGTGGAATCGGGGATCACCCGTCCGGTGGAGTCCACGTACAGCCGAAGCAATACCTGTCCCTCGATTCCCTGTTCCAGCAGCGCCGGTGGATACCGCACCGGCGACACGGCATTAATGGCCACGGGTGGCTCCTCGGCCGGGGTCACCGGTGTAGAAGCTTTGCGGTCCACCAGCCTCATGGTCCCGTCGCTCTTTCGTTCGCAGGCAACCAGGGCGAGCGCGAGTACCACGGCCGAACGGGCTGGTTTCACCATCCGAAAAAGCTAGCCACGGATGAACACGGATGGGAATGGATCTCTCCGTGTGGATTCTGTGTTCCTCTCCGAATTGCCCGTCCAGGAGCTTTGTTGTTCAACAGCACGCCTGCTGAGTTCAGGCTGGATGGTGTGTTGTTGACCTCTGTCAGGGCAAGCACGCGGCGAAGGGAGCGTGACACCCTCTGGGGCGATCCGTCCCCATCCGTGTTCATCCGTGGCCGGCCTTTCTTTCACCAGCGCGGCGCTTGAAGTCGGCCAGACGATTCAGCGCCTCCAGCGGCGTGAGCGTATCCACGTCCAGCGACGTGAGCTCATCCATCATGGGATCGGTGCGTGCGCCGTCGCCGAAGAGGGGGAGCTGGCCGGTGTCGCGGGATAAGGGCGGCGGCGAACCGGGGACCATGCGGTGCTCGCCCTCCAACGTGGCCAGTATTTCGCGGGCCCGGCCCACGACAGCCTGAGGCAGGCCGGCCAGTTGGGCCACATGAATGCCGTAGGACCGGTCGGTGCCGCCGGGCTCGAGCCGGTGCAGAAAGACCACAGTATCGCCGGTCTCGCGCACGGCGACGTTGTAGTTTCGGGCGTGTTGAAGCCGCTCGGGCAGTTGCATCAGCTCGTGATAGTGAGTGGCGAACATCGTCTTGCAGCCCACCCGGTCATGCAGGTGCTCGGTCACTGCCCAGGCAATAGCGACGCCGTCGTAAGTCGAAGTTCCTCGGCCGATCTCATCGAGTAGCACGAGGCTTCGCGGGGTGGCGTTGTGGAGGATGGCGCTGGTCTCGCTCATTTCCACCATGAAGGTGGACTGGCCGCCGGCCAGATTGTCGCTGGCGCCCACCCGGGTGAAGAGTCGGTCCACGGCGCCGACCGATGCCTCGGCGGCGGGCACAAACGAGCCGATCTGCGCCAGCACCACGCACAGGCCGATCTGGCGGAGAATGGTGGATTTTCCCGCCATATTGGGTCCGGTCACCAAGGCCACCCGCTCCGCCTCGGTGAACCGCGCATCATTGGGAATGAACGACTCCCGCTGCATCATGCGCTCGATCACCGGATGCCGGCTCTCCTTCAGCATCAGGTCGAACCGGTCGCTGATCTCAGGCCGTACGTATCGCCCCGCTACAGCGCACTCAGCCAAGCCGGCCCACACGTCGAGCCGCGCCAGTACCCGCGCCGTGCGCTGGATCCGCTCAATGGCCTGGGCGACCAGACCCCTGAGAGCGCCAAACAACTCGGCTTCCCGGACACCCATTCGCTCCTCGGCTCCGAGCACTCGGGCCTCGTAGTCCTTGAGCTCGGGCGTGACGTAGCGCTCGGCGGTGGAAAGGGTTTGACGCCGCTCGTAGTCGGCGGGCACCCGGCCGGTGTGGGTGTGGGTCACCTCCAGATAGTAGCCGAACACCTTGTTGAATCCGACCTTGAGCGAGGCGATGCCGGTGCGCTCGCGCTCCCGCTGCTGCAGCGAGGCGATGTACTGCCGGCCTCCATCCCGGAGTGACCTGAGCTCGTCCAGCTCGGTGTCGTACCCGGGACGAATAACCCCGCCGTCCGCCAGCGTGGCGGGGAGCCGCTCTGCCAGCGCCGCAACCAGTTGGGTGTTCAGGTCGGCCAGCAGATCGAGCTCGTCGCTGGACTGTGCCAGGGCCACGCTCATACCGCCCGCGGGGAGCGCGGAGCCGGCCAGCTCGTTGAGGGCACCGGCCACGTCCGGAAGCCGCTGGAACGAGTCGCGCAGCGCGCCCAACTCCCGCGGTGTGGCGCGACCCGCCGCCGCCCGTCCGGCCAGGCGCTCCACGTCCCGAACGCCGTCCAATGCCTCGCGCAGCCGGGCGCGGCCCCGCGGGTCACGCACGTTCACTTCCACTGCGTCGAGCCTGGCGTTGATGGCGGCGGGAGCCCGAAGCGGCGAGAGCAGCCATTGGCGCAGGAGCCGGCCACCCATCGGGGTGAGGGTGGCGTCGATGACCTCGAGCAGAGTGCAGCCGCGAGCACCGGCACGGAGCGGCTCCACCAGCTCCAGATTCCGGCGGGTCATCTCGTCGATCCAGAGGTAGGCGTCGCTCCGGCGGATGACGGGACGAATGAGATGGGGAAGCCCGCCGGGCTGAAGCTCGCTGAGATACCGAAGCAGGGCGCCGGCCGCTCCGACCGCGGGATCATCCTCCGAGCCTACGCCGAGCCCATCGAGCGATGCCAGGCTGAAGCGGCGAGCCAGCTCCTCCCGGGCGAGGTCGGGGTCGAATTCCCAGTGCTCACGTTGCGTCAGGAGGGCAGCGGGGCAGCGGGGCAGCGGGGCAGAGCCCGTGCTAGTAACGATCTCTGCAGGGCTTAGTCGTGAGAGTGCCTCTTCCAGTCCTTCTTCTCCCAACGATTCGAGTACGAATTCGCCTGTGCTTAGATCGATAGCTGCGAGCCCGCAGTCACTGCCCCGCTGCCCTGCTGCCCTGCTGCCCCCCTGCCCCGCTGTCCCGCTGTCCCGCTGTAGCGCAACCAGCCAATTATTCCGCGACCCTGCAACCCATCCCTCCTCCATCAGCGCGCCGGGAGTCAGCGTTTCCACCACCTCCCGGCGCACCAGGCCGCGCGCGAGCTTTGGGTCCTCCACCTGCTCGCAGATGGCCACCCGGTGCCCCGCGCCCACCAGCTGACGCAGGTACTCGGCGGCAGCCTTCACCGGCACGCCGGCGAGGGGTACGCCGTCGCCGCGGGAGGTCAGGGTGATGTCGAGGATACGGGCGGCGAGCTGGGCGTCTTCGTGGAACATCTCGTAGAAATCGCCCACCCGGTAGAACAGAATCGCCTCCGGATGCTGCAACTTCACCTCGCGCCAATGCTTGAGCATGGGCGGGGTCGGTGCGGCGCTGTCCCGGCTGGCGAGGGGCATGGAGTGAATATAACGCGCGCCCGGCTCACACCGGGCGCGCTCCAGACTCCTGTTGTCTGGCTGAATAGAGAACGCTTGCCGAACTACTTGCCCTTGTTGGTGTACTGGATGCAGTCGCCCTGGTTCTTGAACGGGCTGCCGTCCGCTCTAGTCATTGACCGCCAGCCGCCGTTCTTGCAGTCGTCCTTGGCCGCGGCCGAGTTGGCCGTCCCCAGGCTCAGATTGTCAAACACGAAACCATGCCCGAGAGTCGCTGGTGCGCTGGGGACGCTACTCGTGCGGTAAAGGATGCGATTGACGGCGGGCGGGCGACCGAGATGAGCGGCGGCCTCGCAGTCATAGCGGTAGTAGTCCTCCCAGCTGGTGCCGGTGTGCCTCAGCGAGCCATCCACGTACACCTTGACGATGTCGTTGCTCGGGCCTTCGAGTAGATCCATGGTGAGCCTGATCGTGTGGGGGACGGCTCGGTTCAGCCCGCTGGCCACTGCCGTGGCCTCCTCGAAGTTGGCCTGGCCGCAGGCGGGTGGGACCCGGTTGACGCCCTGCACGTCCACGAAGTCTACGGCGAGACCGCTGGGTGTGTCTCTCAAGCGGACGAAGCTCATCCGCGCCCCGTCTCCGCGATCCGGGCTCCCAGTGACTGCGAGGCCTGGCTGTTCCGCTGTCGGCACGGTCGAGGCAAAGTCCCACTCGACCTCGAAATGGCGCTGCGTGGTGCTGGTGATCTGGCAGTAGATCGAGCAATCTGAGGTGGTCTCACCCGCATGATTGGCGGTTCTCTTGGAGAACGTCTGATCACCGAAGGACCCGCTGGTGACGGCGTTCGATATCCGCAGGCTCTGGGTGCCGAACGTGGGGTAGCTGTAAGGCGGGACCGCGGCAGCGTTGTTCACGACGAAGTGATCGTAGGGTCCGGCACTCGACCAATCGTCCTGCAGGTGGATCTTCCCGACGACATACGCCGGAGGAGCCTCTAACGGCTCGAACTGAATATCGACCGACGCCCCGGCCACCAAGAACGACGGAGCGAAATTCTGTAGCTCCTTCGCGCCGGACACATCGGTAACACTCTCCTCGGCGCAGGCCGAGGCCAACACTGCTAGGAGCGCAATACCGCTTGCTCGTTGAAATGCATTCAATAAACCTCCGTGGTGAATTGCCCGATCGGGCACAGCTCTTCACGACCAATGCATAGGTCCGGGCTTCGCGATCCGCGCCCCGGCCACGTGTCGCCTATCTGCACGCTCGAGTGTAGCTGGCGGGTGTGACAGCCGGCCATATCTAACCTCGGGTACAGCGATCGCACATGGAGAGAAGGGGATCGCGAAGAGGCCGGGCATGCGACATTGGCGTGCTAGAGCTGTCGCATTCCCGGCCAGCGTGGGAAGGTGGTACGAGCGAAGAGTCGAGTAGCTCTGGGCTTACCCGCCGAGACTGTCCAACTCCTGCATGTCTTTCCTGGTCAGTCTGATCTCCGCGGCCGCCACGTTTTCCTCCAGGTGCTCGACCGACGAAGTCCCGGGAATCACCAGCATCGCCGGCGAGTGCTCCAGCAGCCAGGCCAGCGCGACCTGAAATACTGTGGCGCCATGTCGCGCGGCCACCGCGTGAAGTACGGGATGATCCACTGCGCCGGCCGACAGCGGGAACCACGGTATGAACGCCAGGCCCTCGCGCTCACAGTACTCGACCTCGTTCTCCCACTTTCGATCGGTGACGTTGTAGAGGTTCTGCACGGAGACGATGGGCAGCACCTTGCGAGCGCGCTCGATGTCGGCCACCGTCACTTCGGAGAGCCCGACGTGGCGGATCAATCCCTCTCGCTGAAATTCGGCCACGGCGGCGAACTGCTCCTCGGCCGGCACCCTGGGGTCGATGCGGTGCAGTTGCCATAGATCGATCTGCTTCACCCGCAGCCGCTTGAGGCTGTCCTCCAGATTCTGCCGGAGAAACTCGGGCCGGCCGTTCTCGACCCACTGGTCCGGTCCCGGGCGCTCCAGCCCGCCCTTGGTGGCAATCACCAAGCCCGGATAGGGGTACAGGGCGTCGGTGATGAGTTGTTCGGCGATGTGAGGGCCGTAGGAGTAGGCGGTGTCGAAGAAGTTTACCCCCAGCTCGAGGGCCCGCTGAAGTACGCGCACCGCCCGCTCCGGGTGCTCGGGAGGGCCCCAGATGCCTTTTCCGGTGAGCCGCATCGCCCCGAATCCCATGCGGTTGACCGTCAGGTCCCCGCCGAGTGTGATGGTGCCGGCTGCGGCAGCCGGAACGCCGCGAGTGGTGTTAACTGTGGTCATGAACAGTTCCTCGGTTGCGGTACATGAGTGTTCGCGTCATGCTTACCCCGATGCCTCAGCCCTTCCACTTTGCCTTCTTCGTGCGCGATCTGGCCTCGACCCGCCGGTTTTACGGCGAGGTCCTGGGCTGCCGAGAAGGCCGGAGCACCGAGAGTTGGGTCGACTTCGACTTCTTCGGCAATCAGATATCCGCCCATAACACCGGCAAACCCATACCCACCGAGAACACCGGCCTGGTCGAAGGCGTTCCCGTGCCCATGCCCCACTTCGGCGCCCTGCTCCCCTGGGATGTATTTCAATCGGTGGCCGAGCGTATCCGAGCCGCGGGAATATCCTTCGTGCTGGAGCCCCGAATCCGATACCCCGGCCAGCCCGGCGAGCAGGCCACCATGTTCCTCCTGGACCCCAGTGGCAACGCGCTCGAGTTCAAGAGTTTCAGGAATCCGGAGCACGTCTTCACGGTATGAGATCGGCGTCGGTCGTCATCGTCGGCGCGGGGGTGATGGGGGCAAGCGTGGCCTATCACCTGGCCGCCCGAGGATGGTCGGACGTGCTGATGGTGGATCGGAGCAACGGCCCCGGGCAAGGAAGCACCGGCGTTGCCACCGGCGGATTCCGGGCCCAGTACGGAACCGCGATCAATGTCCGGCTGTCGCTGCTGGCGCGGGAGAAATTCCTGCGCTTTCGGGACGAGATCGGTGTGGACCCGGGATACCTCCCGGCCGGATACCTGTGGTTGGCGGAGACCCAGGCCGAGCTCGACGGCCTGCGTGCCGGACTGGAGGTTCAACGGGCGGAGGGATTGTACGAAGCAACCGAGATCGGTGTCGAAGACGTCGGTCTGATCAACCCGGCAGTGCTCCGGGAGAGCGTTCTCGGCGCCACCTTCTGCCCGACTGACGGCTTCATCGCACCTCTTCAAGTGTTGAGCGGCTACCTGGCTGCCGCGCTCAGGGCCGGCGCTCGGCTGGAGTGGGAGACCGCGGTCACCGGTCTGACCCGCGATGAGAAGGGGGCGATTGTCGGGGTAGAAACCTCTCGCGGGCGCATCGCGACCGAAGCGGTGGTGAACGCCGCCGGTGCCTGGGCAGCCGAGCTCGCCTCGTACGCCGGCGTGACGCTTTCGGTCACTCCGCTCCGGCGTCAGATCGCCGTGACCGTGCCGTGCAGTCTGCTGCCACCGACCACCCCGATGACGATCTTTGTGGGCGATGGCTTTCATTTCCGCGTTCGCGACGGCCGAGTGCTCCTCCTCTGGCCCACTCCTGGCGTTCCGGGGAAGCCTTTCGATGTCAGCGTCGACGGGGAGTGGATCGCCCAGGTGAGCACGACTGCCCGCAGCCGAGTGCCGGTCTTGGACCAGGTTGCCATTAACGTTGCATGCTGCAGGGCGGGACTTTACGAGATGTCGCCGGACCGGCACGCTCTCCTGGGTCCGGCCCCCGGGTGCGGCAACTTGTTTCTGGTCAACGGCTCATCCGGCCATGGCGTGATGCATGCCCCCGCCCTCGGTCAGCTGCTTGCCGAGATCATGTCGGACGGAGTCGCCACTACCCTGGACGTGCGCGCACTTCGTCCCTCTCGTTTTCTGGAGGGCGAGCCCAACCAGACGTCCGGCCCACTTTAACACGGAGGCACTTCATGCTACGGTGTGCCAATCGACTCCTCCATCGTCCTGATCGCCCGCTTCTTCGGCGCCGCGCTGGTGCAGCTCGGGCTGGTTCTCTACTCATTCGCGACGTTGGTGATCCGAGAACTCAGCGCGGCGTGGTGATCGGCTCGTTTATCGGCTCGGTGGCGGGTCTGGTGGTAGCGCTGACCGGTCAGTTCTGGGGCCTGACCAACCAGTTTGGTTGGTCTACCGTGGCCATCTATGCCCTGCTCACCTTGGGCCACGGCTCCATCATGTTCGGAGACCGTCCACTACGAGACCGAACGGCAGGGAATACATTCTAGCAACGCCGTGTGGTGAATCAGCTTGGCCGAAACGGCACTGAAGGGTGATGGTTGTCTTGACAGACTTTCTTGTCTAGTCCATCTTGTACACTCCCCACGGCACGGTGGCCTCTGACCATCTCTCCTGCGGCGCTCCAGGTAATTGAGGACCCGGCTCAGGCTGCCTCGGTTCTCAACCCCATCCGGCTCCAACTCCTCAACGAACTGCTCGAGCCCGACTCGGCGGCTGGGCTCGCCCGCCGGCTCAAACTCCCGAGGCAAGCAGTTACCTACCATGTGCGCCAGTTGGAAGCCGACGGCCTGGTCACCCTGATCGAGGAGCGGCGACGCCGTAACTGCGTTGAGCGAGTGGTCCAGGCTACTGCGCGCATGTACGTCATCTCGCCGAGTGCGCTGGGTGCGCTTGCGGCGGACCCGGAGGGAATGGGTGAGCGTTTCTCACCCTCATACCTCATCGCCGTGGCGGCGCAGATGATCCGCGACGTTACCGCCCTCGCCCACCTGGCCGCTGAGGCCGAAAGCCGCCTGGCTACGCTCACGGTCCAGACCGGGGTTCGATTCGTCAATGCCGCCGAACAGCACGCCTTCGCCTACGAACTGGCAGATGCCCTGGGGCAGCTGGTGACGAAGTACCACCGCGAGGATGCCCCCGAGGGGCCGGAGTACACCTTCACCGTAGCCGGTCATCCCACGGTCACTCCCGTCGGCCGCCAAGCGGGACAGCGGGACAGGCGTAAGCAGTAGGGAGTTGGCGACGCAGAGCGCCTGAGTCCCGATTGAAGGGATATATTGGGGTATGCTGTGCCAACGCTGCGGTCAACGTGAGGCCGAGATTTTCCAGACCCAGCGCCTGGGTGAGAAGGTGTACGAGCGGAACCTGTGCTCCACCTGCGCCAGGCAGGACTATGGCGTGTTCCTCGGTGCCTTGCTGCAGTCGCAGGCGGACGGAGCACCGCCGCTGAGCCCCGAGGCAGAGCGGGAGCTGCGGCGAGTCCTCGATGAGGCCGCCCCGTTGGAGGAAGACCCCTCCGAGAAGTGAAATGAAAAAGGGGCCGGCGTGACGCCGGCCCCTTTTCCGTATCCATGCTCCTCCTTGGGGACCCCACTACTTGTGGTCCTCTTCCGACTCGCACTCCTCCAGTGAATCGCTGACAATCCGCCCCGACACCAGCACCGAATCACTCACTGTGTCCACGGGAGCGGCGCTCGAGTCACTTACTGCCGCAACCGCCGTGGCACTTGAGTCAACCGCCGGCTGGCGCCAGGTCTCGATGCTCGCCTGGAATTGGCTGGAGAGCGTCGCCAGATCCACCGGGGTGGCTTCCGGCTTCTGCTCGCTGGTGACGCGGGCCAGGCCCACCGACGCTCTCTGATACGTGCTGTCCACCGCGATCGCGGCTTCATACGCCTGTGCCGCGGCAGTGGGATAACCGGACCGCTCCAGAGCGGTTCCAAGATTGTTCTGGAACACCGGCGCGTTGTTTCTGAGCTCGACTGCCCGAGCCAGCGGCGCCAGGGCCTCGGAGCTCCGATCCTGCTGGATGTAGATCAGTCCCAGGTTGTTCATCGACCAGACATCCCGCTCATCGATAGACAGCGCCTTGTGGTATGCCCCGATGGCTCCCTCTATGTCTCCGATCTCGTACCGCGCCCGGCCAAGCAGACGCAGTCCTTCATTCGACATCGGCTCCTGCCCAAGCGCCTTTTCAATCCGTTCCAGCGCCTCTTTCGGACGGCCACTCTCCAGCAAGACCCGGCTGGAATTGAACAGGCTCTTCCGGTGGTCGGGATCGAGCTGGAGCGCCTGATCGAAGGCACTCAGGGCCTTCTCGCGTTCGCCGGTCTTCCAGGTGGACATCCCCAGCATGTAATGGCCCCAGGGATTTTCTGGATGCGTCGCGGTATAGGCAACGAACAGTCCTGCGGACTCGGGATACCGTCCCGCGCTAAACGCGGACTCGGCGTTCTCGTAGCTCGCCGTGGTGACGGCGCTGGGAGTCTCGCTAGCCGGGACAGTTGAAGCGGCCGAGACTGTCGGGGTAGCGCCGGCAGAGGTTGTCTTCGGCTGATCCGAGCGGCCGCAGCCTGCGGCCAAGGGAATCAGGGTGGCGATCACCAGCATGGGATAACCTGCAAACGTGCGGGACATGGAACCCTCCTCGAGTGTGGCGCGTGGGCGCCGTTGGTGGCCAGTGGACGCCACTACTCAAGGCAAGCGGATGGCCAAACCGGAAGCGGCCGAGGAGGCTTTCGGAGTTGTTTATGTTATAAAGAGTTAAGGAGACCAGCGGAGGGCGGCTGCGGGCGATGGTGTACCGGCGGACACGGCTGGGAGGGGCTGCTCGTGTTCGGTCGGACACGCGAGTCAACGCTAAACGGTGAACGGTGAACGGTGAACGGTGAAGGGGGGACGGGTGGGTCCCGTTCACTGTTTACTGTTTACTGTTCACGCCGTTCCCTATTGAGGTCCAGACGCCGCATGACCTTCAGCAGGCTGGCGTGGTCGGCCAGGCCGAGCTCCTCGGCAGTTCGGGTGATGTGCCAGTCATTTCGCTCCAGCGCTGCGACTACGATCTGGCGCTCGGCCTCGACTTTGAGGGTATGAAAGTCGCGCCCGCCAGCAGCAGGCCGGGCGCGGACCTGGCTTTGCTCCTGGATCTCCATCGGTACGTGCTCCGGCCGAAGCACGTCGCCGTCGGCGGCAATGATCATGCGCTCGACGATGTTTCGGAGCTCACGCACGTTGTTGCGGCTCCAGTCGTATCCCATCAGCAACTCGAGTGCGTCACCCGAGAGCTTCTTGGGTCGAATGCGGAACCGTTCAGAGATGGCGGTGACGAAGGCCGTGGCCAGCTCGGGCACGTCGGAGATCCGGTCGCGCAGGGGGGGTGCCCGCAGCACATGAACGCTGAGCCGGAAGTAGAGGTCCTGGCGGAACCGGCCAGCAGCCACCTCCGACTCCAGGTCACGGTTGGTGGCGGCCACCACTCTTGCCTCGACCGGGACGGTGCGATTGCCCCCGAGCCGGGTGACCTTACGTTCCTCCAGGACGCGCAGGAGCTTGGCCTGGGCGGGCAGGGGCAGCTCCCCAATCTCGTCCAGAAACAGGGTCCCACGATCGGCCGACTCGAAGGCGCCCTTTCGGGTGCTGGACGCGCCGGTGAATGCCCCTCGCTCGTGGCCGAAAAGCTCACTTTCGACCAGACTCTCGGGGAGCGCCGCGCAGTTGAGAGCGACGAACGGT
>Ga0136631_10000500_pt1 | contig 12178 bp, 10 predicted proteins | sample AntDrymUQ6012206_2_FD_104655 | JGI IMG/M metagenome (GOLD analysis project Ga0136631, IMG submission 104655) | Polar desert sand microbial communities from Dry Valleys, Antarctica - metaG UQ601 (22.06) | ecosystem: Environmental > Terrestrial > Soil > Desert | place: Antarctica: Dry Valley... | reverse complement strand
TCGCCCGAGGTCTCGTCCGCGATCGGGCGGTCCCACGGCTCCACCAGCAGGACGAACTCGTCGCCACCGACGCGCGCGACCGTGTCCCAGTCCCGTAGGACCCCGCTGATGCGTTGCGCCACCACGACCAGCACCGCATCGCCTTTGGCATGACCGAAGGTGTCGTTGACCTGCTTGAACCCGTCGAGGTCGCAGAACAACACCGCGACCACCCGCCTTTCGCGGGTCGCCCTGGCCAGAGCCGTGTTCAGCCGGTCGATGAGCAGCGCCCGGTTGGGGAGCCCGGTGAGCGAGTCGTGCAGCGCCGCGTGCGTGAGGCGCTCCTCTGCCTGCACGGCGTCGGTCACGTCGCGGGTGACGCAGAGGACCTGGACCACCTTGCCTTCGCAGTTCCGCCTGAAGGGTGTGATCCGCCGGCTCATCCAGTGCCACGTGCCGCCGTTGTGCCGCTCGCGGTAGCGCAGCTGCAACACCTCGCCGTCGGACAGCTCTCTCGCTGCGGCATCGTCGGCGCGCAGGCGGCTCTGGTCCTCAGGGGTGCACCGACGCCAGACGGCCATTCTCCCCCGGGAGCCGCGAGCTGGCCGGTCGCCTGGCCCAGCGTGGACTGTTCCCGCGAGCCATAGACGACCTGTTCACTGTCGAGGTCGATGATCATCGTCAAGTCGGGGGACGCCGCTAGCACTGCGGCATAAAGCGCTTGTGCCTCGCGCGCCTCCTGCTCGGCCTGCACCTGTTGGGTGACGTCGGCCACGGCGCCCACGAGGCGCACAACGACACCATCGTGGCGCAGGGCCTCTAGGTGGCTGCCCCGACAGCAGCCTGGTCCTCTGGATGTATGCAGTCGAGGGCGGAAGCGTAGTCACCGTCGAACGCCGCGGGGTTCAGTCCATAGAGGTCGAGCATCGTGTCCGACCAGTCGAGGATGCCGGTGCCCAGGTCCCACTCCCAAGAGCCCACGCGGCCGACGTCCTGGGCCTCTTCGAGGCGACGGTGCTCCTCACGCAGACGCTCCTGGGAGCCTCCGAGCTTGCTGCGCCTGGCGAGCGGCGGTGACGTCCTGGGTGAACCCCATCCCGGTAATGAGCATTCCGTCCCCGTCGTGCAGTGGACCGAGCCGTTGCACGTAGATGCGCCCCTGGTACGGCACATCGATCGCCGACTCCTCACCGCGCAAGGCCGCCCGGCAAAAGGGCTCGATGACCTCGACCACCTCCGGGGGAAAGACCTCGTCGATCGTGTTGCCCTCGAGCATGTGCCGCGAGAGGCCGACATCGGCCAGGCCAATCCTCCGGCAGGGAGATAGCGCAGGTCATGATCGAACACGATCAGCGCACCGTCCGGGAACGACCGGACGATCGGGTGCTCGCTTGCCAGACGCAGCAGATCAAGGTCCAGACGGGCTAAGGGCACGATCGGCGTTGACACAACAAGCGCCTTTTCAGGAGCGCAGCCCTTCGCGTTGACCAGGCAGGATGGCCAGTGGCTCGCAATGCGAGGCCGAGGAACCAGGCGGGCGCCAGGTCCTTGATCACCGCGCCTCGCGATGCGGGTGCATGGCCGGGTGACGGGTTGACAACGGCAGCCCCGGCACCTCGACGATCGGGCTCGCCGAGGGCGTGAGTGCCACACCCCCACGCTCCCAAAGGCCATGATTTGGTCCTATGGGCGACGTGGCACCGTTCGCGGCGGCTCCACCGCAGTTGGCCCCTATGTACTAGGACGACCGTTCCGTCCCCCTCACAGGATCACTCGGCACGTGGGTGCGGGGGTGCGATCTGGGTGGACATGGCTCTACACCGGTGTCGCCGCAGACGAAAGAACCCGCCTGACCTGTCTACGCAGGTCAGGCGGGTTTTCGGGGCTCCCCCGGTTGGACTCGAACCAACCGGGAGCAGTAGTTGGACAGCGGTGGTCAATTGCGGTCGATTGGGGCCACAACACCCCACCTGAGCTGCGACGATAGATTCGGGCCGATGCAAGCCAACGGGTCGTTTCGGGACACGAAATACCGTACGATCCGATGCACGAACGATGCATAGCCGATGCAAAATTCAGGGGCTCGGATGGCACGCAGGAACGCGCGACGGCGCTTCGGACAGATCAGCAAGATGCGCTCGGGGCGATGGCAGGCTCGGTTCAACGTGCCCCTCGACCACCCCTCGGGCCGGGGTGGCGAGATCGTCAGGGCACCCCACACGTTCGAGCCGAACACCTACGGTCGGGAGGCCGCCGGCGACTGGCTCCGGGCCGAGGAGTTGCGGCTCCACGCCGAAGGAGCCGCGTGGCGCACAGCCTTCGAGCACGCGGAGGCGGAAAGGGCGCAGGCCAAGGCCGCGCGCGTCCCGACGTTCGCGGAGTACGCCGACGTTTGGCTCCGCGCGCGCAAGGTCAAGGGCGGCCGACCACTCCAGGAGTCGACGCGCCGCGGCTACCTCATCTGGCTGCGCCTCTACGTGCTGCCGACGTTCGGAGAGATGAGGCTCAACGAGATCACGGCCGCCGACGTGGTCCGCTGGTACGACTCACTCCCCCACGACAAGGCCAAGACCGTCCGTGAGACGTACGCCCTCGGTAAGGCGATCATGAAGACCGCGACGGCCGCCGACGGCATCCTGCCCGGCGCCGTCAACGCGTTCGCCATCGACGGCGCCGGGACCATCGGCAGCCGGTCCGACAAGCGCACCGAGGTGATCGAGGACGCCGACCTCGCGCTGATCCTCGCCACGATCAGGGTCGAGTGGCGGGCGATGGTCGCCCTGGCGCTCGGATGCGGCCTGCGGTTCGGCGAGATCATCGCGCTGCGGCGTTCGGACGTCGACCTGCACGCGCGGCCGCCCGTTGTGCGAGTACGGCGTGCAGTCGGCACAGGTCCGGACGGCCGCTACGAGAAGGAGCCGAAGTCGCGCGCCGGCATTCGGGACCAGCGTGTTCCGGAGAGCGTCGCCACGGTCCTGACCGAGCACCTGCGGACCTTCGTCACCGGCCGCGACGGGTTGCTGTTTCCCGGCCCGTCCGGCGGATGGCTGCAACCGACACGCTTCCGTGACCTGTCGGGAGGGTGGCGCGACGTACGCCGAGCCGTCGGACGTCCGATCAACTTCCACGACCTCCGCGCGACCGGTGCCACCCGACTTGCACAGAAGGGTGCCCACGTGGCCGAGGTGCAGGCGTTCCTCGGAGACTCCTCGTCCCAGGCCGCCGAGCGTTACGTCCGGGCCACGCAGAGCCGCATGGACGATCTGACGGCGGCCGCTTTCGCCGGACTCGACTTCGGGGCCCTGGGACGTTAAGCGCTCGCCCTCGTCATGGACTGAAGAGGCGCAGCCCTTCGAATGTGGTGAAGTCGTCGAACGGGACTGCCCAGGCCACTTCTGTGTCAACGAGGGGTGTTGATGTGGCGACGCGCCTGGTCACTTGCAGGAGGTTCTGTGTCGGTGGAGTGTGCGACGCTGGTCGTGAGAGGAGGCAGCGATGAGCACGATGCACTTGGGGCCGCGGCACGAGGGGTGGCAGCGACCGGTGGCGGTTCCTGAGACCATGTCAGCTTTGCATGGGCCGACGACGGGTCACGTGCGGCTGCCGTTGCACGTGTACTCCTCGGGTCTGGGGCCAGGACGAGAGTTCAACCTCTCCGTGGAAGCCGAGCAGGTCGAGCTCTACCAGATCGTGCTCAGCGAGGGCCAACTCTCCGACGTCTGCCGGTTCATCGACGCCGACGCCCTGGTGGGTCTGTGGGCGCGGCTGTGGCTGTCCCCGCACGTGCGCGCCGCCTGGCGCCCGTTGCTGGGTGTCGTGGATTCGTGAGCCTGGACCCGCTGCACGAGTGGGTGGCCCGGATCGTGTTCGACCTGCCCGAGGCGCGGAGTGTCGCCATCGCCGGCGGCAATGCCATGCTGGCCCACGACCTGGTGGTTCGCCCCACCCAGGACCTCGACCTCTTCACCCCGGTTGCCTCCGAGGTGGATCCCCTCGTCGCCGCGCTCGCAGAAGCCCTGAGCGCCCAGGGCGCCCAGGTGGAGGTCGACCGTCGCGGCCCCGGCTTCTCTCGGCTGACCGTCGAGACCGTTGATGGTCGCCAGGTCGCCGTCGAAATCGCCCACGATGCCCGACTGCGCGACTCGGTGCAGCTCGACTTCGGGCGCGTGCTCCACCCCGACGAGGTGGCCGCGGACAAAACGCTGGCCCTGTTCGGGCGCGCGGCAGCACGAGATCTGGTCGACGTCGCCGCGCTGCTAGACCGCTACTCCTTACAGCAGTTGTGCGCCCTGGCCGAGGAGAAGGACGCTGGCTTCAACCCACGTGTGCTCGCCGATGCGATGAACGCGGCCGCCGCGCACCCGAACCACGCCTTTGCCGAGCTCGGACTGTCCGACGAGGCGACCAGCCGGCTCCGAACCAAGGCCCAGGGATGGCGCGCCGACCTGCTCGCCACCAACACCGAGAACCCGCCGCGACCGTCCCTGGCCCCACCCCCTCCTCCGATCCGTCCCCGGCGTCCCGAGCACGACCTTCGGCCCAACGATCACGGGCGTGAGGGCCCCAGCCTGTCTCGCTGACCGCGACGCCATCGCCATATGCCGATCCCCATTCGGTGACGGCGACGACCATGGCCGCGACGGAGTGAGCGAGCCGTGCGGTCACCGCAAGCCATTCGGCGTGCGGGACAGCAACGGACACGAACATCGGGTGCTCGGCGCCCCTTCGCTTGACAGTCATACGCGGTGAAGTGACGCACGTTGCGATCGCCCGGCACGCCGCATGAACGGAAGCGTGCCAACGGCGCCGAGGACTGTTTGCGGAACCTTCCGCATTCACGGCAGGTGATCCTCCCCGATCCATGCATCGACGGTGTCAACATCGTGAACAATCGGGGTCTCGGGGAAGCCGCCTGCCACGAGAGGGGACACGGCGGGGAAGTAGATTTTGCGATTGAATTGCTCCAAAGCATCGCGGGTGTCCCACAGTTGCACCACCTGCCACCCTCCATCGATTGGTCCGGACGCGAACGCGCGCCTGGCCTCTGGCGGAGGAAGGTCGCCGACAGCTTCGACAACGGCTTCCCAGTGTGCGGCGGTACCGCCGGGGAAGAACGCCAGTCGTAGAAATGCCATGGGTCAACGCTACGACGTTGCCTCGGGAAAGCTCAAGCGTGAGGAGGCGTCAGGACGCGGCAGTCGGGTGACCAGTGACCGGGTCTGAGTTGAGCGAGCCCTTCGGCACGCAACTCGGAGACCGGCGGTCCGATCGGTGACGACCGCAGTCACAGCCGGCGGAGGCGGCGGCTGACCTCTTGTGGTCGCGTCGAGCCGGGTCATACGCTGCGGTGGAGGTTACGACACGGGAGGCCACGTGTGACTGGGGAAGAGAACAAGGCGGCCTATCTGCGATCAGTTGAGAGCCTCAACAGAGGGGATGTGGCAGCGTCGCTCACGTTCACGGCGCCCGACGCCCTCATCAACGGTGAGCCACTCGGACGCGCAGGCGACGGGCATCGCACCGAGATGCTGGCCCGAGCATTCCCCGACCAGCGCTATCGCATCGATGAACTCGTGGCCGAGGGGGACATGCTGGTCGCCCGCTGGAGGATGACGGCGACTCATCTCGGGGATCTGAAGGGGCCGACGATGACCATTCCAGCGACGGGCAAGTCCCTCGACATCTGGGGGCTGAGCATGTAGCTCGGAGTTGTCCCGTGAGCATTCCAGCCGGTGGGCGAGGGTCCGCTCCGTGCTGAGCCGTTACGCGGCGACGTAGTAGCCGCAGGGCGCACGGCCTTGAGTAGACATCTCGTAACGAGCACGATCAGGTGCGTCAATCTGGGCTACTAGACGCCTCCGGCGCGGAGGACGAGGCTGGCGAAGCAGGAGCGGTGATCAGTTGCCCGCAGGCCACCGGGGGCAGGTGACCTCGTAGGGCCGGTTGGGGAAGTACTGCTTCCATTCCTTCTGGGTCAGGTTGCGGCCGGATATCCGGCACGCTCGTTCCATCCACGCTGTCAGGTGGGTGTCTACGGTCCACGTCCGCCCGTCCAGTGCCGAGACGAGGAGGCTGTCCCCGCCGGGAAGGTAGGCCACGCTGGCTCCCGTGGCGGCGTCCGGGAGCGGGATGCCGGCCTGGTAGGCGCCGGTCCGGCCGTCCCAGATCCGGATCCAGTGCGCCACGACGGAGGCGAACTGGCTTCCGTCGGGGGCGTACGAGATGTCTCCGCCCCAGCCGACCGGTGACTCCTCGCCGACCCACTCGAGCGTGTCGGTGTCGAGCAACCGGACAACTCCCTTCGGATGACGTGCGGCCATCAGTGTCCCGTCCGGGGACAAGGCGCCCAGGGGCTCGTCGGTGTCATAGTCATCCGGCGACAACTGGCCTGCGGGCCCGGTCGCGACCACCCGCCCGGCGTCGGGGTCGACGCGGACGATCGACCCGTCACCCGTGAGCCCGAAAACGGTGCCGTCGCGCGGATGTGGAGCCAGTACGCGCACGTCTTCCACGGCGATGGACTCGAATGCCGGCTGCAGCGTCGCGCGGTCGAGGGTCTCGAGGTTCGCGAAGCGATCGTGAACGTGGATCCGGTCGCCATCAGCACTGAAGGTGGCTACGACGCCAAGGCCCTTGGCGTACGTGCGCTCGCCGAGCTTCCGGCCGGTGTCTGGGTCCCACAGCGTGAGCACTCCCGGACCGACCGTGAGGAACCACTGGGAGTCGGGCGACCAGGCGTGGTACCACACGGTGCGGTGGGTAATGGACCTGGCCGTCTCTCGCCCGGTCCGACTGTCCACGAACCACAGGCGCCGTCCGGCGGCCCGCGCGATCGTGCCTCCGTCGGGCGCGGGACGCGACAGTTCCAGCTGTCCCTCCGCCGAGGTAGTGGCCCTTCCGACGGACAAGAGGCCGCTCCCCTGCAAGTCCCATGCCATGAGTTGCCCCTCGAAGAAGGCCGCCATGTACACGGTCCGGTCGTCGGGCGCGAACCCTGCATCCCAGATCGGGGCGCCTTGGCCGTCCACCCGGCCCACCTCTGCCCCGGTGTCGGCATCCCAGACGGTCGCGCCACCTTCGGTGGAGGAGAGCAGCATCGAACCGTCGCGGGAGTACTCGACACGGACGTCACCTGAGTGACCGCGGAGGGTGGGTCCCTTGCCGGCCAGGGTCGCGGCGTCAAGGAGCAGCACCCCGTCGCTGGCGCCGACGGCCAGTGTCGACCCGTCTGGGCTGACGGCCAGGTCTGAGGCTCCGTCTAAGCGGGTCGACCGCAGCAGGCGGCCTGACCCGACGTCGTACACGCTCAGACGCCCCTGACCATTTATGCCCGTGAACACCCGGCGACCGTCCGGGCTCAACGCGGCGACGGCCGGGTCAGACACCGCGACCTCGAAGACCGGCACCTCTGGCCTGCGCACGTCCCACACCATCACGGCGCCGGTCTTCCGCCAGTCTCTCGTGTCGTCGTCCCAACGGCTCACGCCGGCCGCCACACGACGTCCGTCGCGACTGAAGTCCAGCGAGTACTCGACGTTGCTTCCGACAGGCCACCCACCAAGCTGGCGGTCAGACAGCCGGCCCCCGGGGAGGTCGTACAGCCGCACCGGCAGCGGCACGACCCTCGGCCAGCTCGGGGTGGGGCGCCAATGATTGACCGCCGCGGCCAGCACCCGGCCGTCCGGCGAGAACCGGACGATGCTGCTCGGGGTGCTGTCGTCGAAAGCGACCGACGTCAGGGTTTCGGCGTCGTACAGCTGTACGCCGTCGACCGGGCTGCTCGACGCCACCAGAGTCCCGTCGCTGCTCACCGCCACGGCCGCGGCCATGCTGCTGCTGGCATCGCCACCGGTGGGTACCCGGATCCGCAGCGAACCGGCGCCCGCGAGCGTGCTGGCGAGGTTCTCCCACGCCTGCGCCGACGTGCCGTCGAGCTGCAGGGCTGCAACCTGGATCAGTAGGGACGCGGACAGGACCGTGTGCTGGAGCGCCTGGGCGCTGGCACGGCCGGCTTCTGCGAGCGTGGCCGCCTGCTGGGCGCGGGACCGCTGCTCTCTGGCTTGGTCGGCACTGCGCAGGGCGAGGAAGCCGGCCACGAGGGCGACGGTGAGGAGCAGCGCGACCCCCGCCAGGGAGGCCCGGAGCCGACGGTTCACGCGTCGTGCCCGCGTCAGCCGCGCTTCGGTGGCGCCGCGCTCCGCCTCTGCGAGGGCCGCGGACACCTGGAGGAAGTCGGCCTCGGTGTCGTTCAGGTCGGCGGTCGAGCGGTCTCGCCACTCGAGCGTGCGGCTGAGCCGGGGGCCCCGGTATAGCTCGCCGTCGGGGCGGCCCATGGCGTCCCACGCGTCGGCGGCGGCGGAGAGGTGTCGGAAAAGGCGCTGGCCGTCCACGTCGTCGTCGAGCCAGTCCCTCAGCCGGGGCCACACCCGGACCAGCGCCTCGTGGGCGATCTGCACCGTGTCGCCGTCGATGCTCAGCAGGCGGGCCTCGACCAGCTGCTCGACCAGCCATCGATGCGCTTCATCGGCCGTGACCTTGTCTCGCGGCACCCGGGCGCGCACCGGTTCGCCGTCGTCCGTCGGCATCACCAGTCGCAACAGCAGGCTCCGGAGCCGGGCACGCTGGGCGTCGTCCATCGCGTTGTACAGGGTCTCCGCCGACTGCGAGACGGCGTGCTGGATCCCGCCCGTCGCCTTGTAGCCGTCGACGGTCAGGGTCGATCCCTCCCGTCGTTCCCAGGTCTCACGCAGCACGTGCGAGAGCATCGGCAGTCCTGCCGGTTCACCCTCGACCTCGCGGACCATGAGGTCGACCAAGCCTGTTTCGAGCCTGAGACCGGCGCGATGTGCGGGGCCCTCGATCGCGCGGCGGAGCTCCGGCTCATGCATGGGGCCTAGGAGGTATAGCCCTTCCTCAAGGATGCGAGCGATGTCGGCGTACGGTGCCAGGTCGCCGATGTGGTCGGCACGGAGCGAGAGAACGAGCCCTCCACCGGCGCCCACGTGGGTGGCCAGCGCCGTGAAGAACCTCGCCCGTTCGGCGGGGTCGGTGCACAGCGTGAGAGCTTCCTCGACCTGGTCCACCACCAGGGTCTGGCGGCCGCGCGGCTTCAGTCCCGTGAGCAAGTCCACCGGATGCGCCCCCGGTGAGCCCACCAGGACGGGTGTGTCGCCGCTTGTCAGGGCAGCGACCACACCAGCGCAGACGAGGGAGGACTTTCCGATCCCGGATGGACCGACCACGACCAGGACCCTCGAGTCCCGGAGTCGACGCAAGCAGGCCGCGAGGTCGTCCTCGCGGCCGAAGAACGTGTCGGCGTCCTCGGTGTCGTAAGGAAGCAGACCCCGGTACGGGCAGACGGGGCTTGCCTCGCCGTGCGCCGGGTTTAAGGACGGGTCCTGCCGGAGCAGCCGCTGCTCCAGGTCGACGAGCTCGCGGCCAGGATCCAGGCCTAGCTCCGCGACCAGCATCGTGCGCGCCCGCTGCACGGCGCCGAGGGCCTCGCTTTGCCGGCCGGACTGGTACAGCGCCGTGGCCAGCAACGCCCACCGCCTCTCCCGGAACGGTGCCTGCGCGACTAGGGCACGCGCCTGTTCCAGCACAGCCTGCGCGTGGCCGGCGAGCACCTCCGCCTCGACGCGTAGCTCTTCGGCGTCCATCCGCAGACCTTCCAGTCGTGCGGCCTCCACCCGCCCCGGCTCCCACTCCTCAAGGTCGGCCAGCGCCCTTCCGCGCCACAGGCCGAGCCCTTCGTCCAGCAGGAACGTCGCACGTGCTGGGTCGTTCCCGGCCAGGGCCTCCCGCCCGCGTCCGAGGAGTCGTTCAAACATCCGGTGGTCGAGCTCGTCGTCGCCCAGGGTCAGGCGATAACCCGACGGCACCTTGTCGATGGCCCCGGTCCCCAACAGCTTCCGCAACCGCCACACACAGCCATACACGACCTTCGCCCAGGAGGCCGGCAGCGCATTCCCCCACAGGGCATCTGCGAGGACCTCTGTGCTCATCGGCTCGCGAGCGTTCACGACCAGAGCCGAGAGGACCACCCGGTCCCTCGGGCTCAGTCCGTTCATGTGATCGTCGACCCGGAGCGGGCCGAGGACGGCGATGCCCATGGTCTGACTCTCGACCTGTTCCCGGGGCAGGTCAACGGCGCCGATATTTCGCTGATACCTCTCCGGCATCTGCGTGATAGCCCGCCATCGCACAACAGATGGCATGGCCGCAGATCGCGGCCGCCTAGGAGCCCATCATGATCCGACGCAGCTCAACGCCAGGCCTGACCGCCGCGCTCGCGACGATCGTCGTACTGCTCGCCGCGTGCAGCTCCGATGGCGACACCGATCCGTCAGCCGGTGACGACACCCCGACCTCCGCACCGACCCAGAAATCGCCGACTGAACCCGCGCCGAGCCCGACCGGTTGGACCCCCCTGCCATTGGACGGCAACGACGGGACACTAGCGCCGGGACGCTACGGGATGACGGCCAACGGCTATCCGGACATGCCCCACGCCGTCGTGGAGGCCCCCAAAGGGTTCAGCAACTTCGGTGGGTGGACGCTCTTCGACGAGGGGCTCGACGAGGACGCAGGCGAGTTCGCCGGCATGGGCTACTGGACAATCTCCCAGGTCTTCCGCGACCCCTGCGTCGTCGACTTCGTCGAGGTCGGCAACAGCCTGCAGGAAGTTGCTGAGGCGCTCCAGGAGCAAGAGCGGAGCCTAGTCACCGCGCCCGTCCCGGTCACCATCGACGGCTACCAGGGGGTCTACCTGGAGCTGCAGATGCCGAATGACATCGACCTTGGCGAATGCGGACAGTACGACGTCTGGCTCAGTGACCCCAGCGGTGGCAGGAACATGCAAGCGCCAGGCCAGCTCGACCGCAACTGGATCCTCGACGTCGAGGGCGACGTCGTCGTCCTTCAGGTCACTGCCTCCCCCGGCGTTCCCAAGGCCGCCCGCGAGCAGCTCACCGGCATGGTCGAGTCGGTGGACTTCATCGCCCGGGACTGACAGACAGGTCGCCAATCGCGCAGGCCCTGCTGGCGCTGGCACTGAGCGAGCAGTACCCCTGCTGGGGAAGTCGCCTCAGATCTCGTCGGAATCGCGGAGGCCCTCGACTTCTGGCGTGAGCACAGGCCGATCGCCGCCAGCATTGGCTCACTCTGGGCCGGTTTGACGCGGCTCCGCATGCGACCCAACCCGAACGCCGACTGGCTCAGACGACCGCGGGAGGCGCGCCCCGTCCCGCGGGCCGAACCGTCTGCGGCCACGCCGTGGTGGCCCACGGGTGTGGATGACGGGGTTGTCCCGGTAGCCCTGTCCGGAGGCGTCCCCGGGACGGGGGCGTCGTACGGAACATGCACTGGTGGGGAGTGCGGTCGGAATGCGTGGCCCGCCCCGGCGGACCAGCTCGGCGCAAACTCCGCCTTCCGGTGCCACACGGTTGAGCTGAACCTTCTCGACGAGAAGTAGTCCGCAGCCGAGTAGCCACCCTTTGACAGTCCGACGTCTCCATCCGGAAACGCGCGACTGCTTCATCTCCAGGTCACGGCCATGCGATGACGACGAGTGACGAGTCCCAAATCCGCTCTCCCTGAACGCCTTCGAAAACCTTCAAAACTGAGCGGCACGCATGCTACGAAGGTTCGTAGATCGGTCCGCCCCTTGGGGCGGGCCGGACGTCATTTCAAGGGTAGTTGACGAGTGCTGACGGGCGGTGACGAGGCTGATGCACGGTGGGGTGAAGTTCTACCGGGGGTCTGCGGCTGCCGCACGCTCCTATGTGGAGGCGGACCATTCGCGGGCCGACGACTACTACCTGGCCGAAGGCAGCGGTCTGGCCGAGCACTACGTCGCCGGCCCTGACGCGGTGGAGCGCGTCGGCGACCTCGACGGCGAGGGCTACGAGCGCTGGGTCGCCGGGTATGACGTGTCGACCGGCGCGGCCAAGGGACGGCTTCGCGACGACGCACGCGCGTTGCGGTTCGTCGAGGTCGTCATCAATGGGCCGAAGTCCTGGTCGCTTGCCGCGGCGCTCCATCCCGACATCGCGGCGGCGTACGACGCGGCGTTGGATCGGGCCGCTGGTGAGGTGATCGGGTGGGTGGCCGAGCATGCCACCACCCGAGTCGGGCCACGTGGCCGGCAGGTGCAGGTCCCGGTGGAGAAGGTCGAGGCCGCGGTGGTGAGGCATTACAC
>Ga0136631_10000499_pt1 | contig 12180 bp, 11 predicted proteins | sample AntDrymUQ6012206_2_FD_104655 | JGI IMG/M metagenome (GOLD analysis project Ga0136631, IMG submission 104655) | Polar desert sand microbial communities from Dry Valleys, Antarctica - metaG UQ601 (22.06) | ecosystem: Environmental > Terrestrial > Soil > Desert | place: Antarctica: Dry Valley... | reverse complement strand
TGGAGCCAACGGCTACACCGACTGTGACTCGTCGGCTGAGCTGCCCAACACCGGCCTGAAGTACGGCACCGCCGCTGGACAGGTGTCGGTCACCAACCCCGCCCCGGCCAACGGCTTCACCGTCGTTGCCAAGTCCAACTCGGGCAACACGTTCACCATCACGAAGAACGCCACGACCGGCGAATCTGACCGGACGTGCAACGGCACTGCCGCACCGAGCGGTGGCTGCAACGGCACCACCTGGTAGCAACCCATCCAGCAGCATCAGCGAGGCGGGCCTCCGGGCCCGCCTCGTTTGCGTTGGGGGTCGGTTTTTCGTCCACCTACCCAAGTTTCCGCGGCCCCGGCCGATAGGGAGTCACATGCGCGCCATCCCCGCACGCCTGCGCCGGCGGCTCCAAGAGGAGTCCGGCTGGTCGCTGATCGAGCTGCTCGCGGCGATGTCGATCTTCACCTTCGTGCTGGTCGGTGTCCTCGGTTTGCTCGACACGACCGCCAAGAAGACGCCCAAGGACGCCGAGCGGGCACAGGCCATCGCCGATGCGCAGGTCGGGCTGAACAAGATGGTGCGCGAGCTGCGCCAGGCCCACACAGTGCTCTCGAACGGGCCCCAGTCGATCGAGGTGCTGGTGCGGGTGCGTCGCGACGACCCGGCCACGCCCGCCGTGGAGACGCACATCGACCGCCACGTGAGGTACTCGTGCGGCGACACTGAGGCACCCGGGCGCTGCTCGCGGGTGGAGGTGGCGCCCGGCGCCCTCCTGTCCAGCGGCACGGCTAAGACCGTGATCGCCCGGCTGGTAAACACGGGCGTCAGCGTTCCGGCGGACCGCCGTGTATTCGACTACACCGGCAACGCCAACTCATTCAGCCCGTCGTATGTGAAGGTGCACATCGAGGTGCCCGCCGCCGGCACGCGTACCGACGGCTACACCTACACGATCGCGCTGGAAGACGGCTTCTACGCCCGCAACGTAAGAGCCTCGGGATGATGCGCCTCCGGGAAGAGGCCGGCTTCACGCTGGTCGAGCTGATGGTGGCGGTGATGATCATGACGGTGGGCCTGTTGGCCCTGGTCGGAACGCTGGACAGCTCGCAGGCGCTTACGGCGGTTTCCGAGCGCAAGGAAGCCGTGGCGCACGTGGCAGAGCGAGAGGTCGAGCAGATCTTGTCGCAAGCGTATGCGGACGTGGGTCTAACTTCGACCGCGGGGCTCGCGCACTCCACCGACCCCGACAACCCCGACCACTACCTCACCACGGCCTCTCCGCCCAGGTTCCAGTGGGATCGCAACGACCCCACCAAGACCGAGTCCCTGGTGTCGGGCGGAACGACCGCGCCATCGACCGCGTGGGCCAGCGGGCGACTGAGCGGCACGGTTCACCGCTACGTGACCCGGGTCGACGACAGCGACTGCCGTCCGAGCTGTCCAACGGGCGCCTACAAGCGCGTGACCGTCGCGGTGACCGTGAACGGCGGGCAGCCCAAGCGGCCGAGCATCGAGTCCGCTCTGGTCGTGGACCCCAACGACGGCCCAGCCGCCGATCCCGGTGTGCCGGTGGCCGAGTGCGTGAACGACGCGGGCCAACTCGAGGTGTGCGAGTCCGGAGGAGCTGGCGCCTACACCGCCTGGCACCTCTACGACACGCCGTCGGGATCGCCGAACAACTACGTCGCCCGGCAGGCGGTGACCGCTGGGCACACCACCCATGCCACCGTGGCCGCCACCGGGACGTGCACAGCGGCAATCACCACGGGCTGTCCGCGACCGGACCTGATGGGCACTGCCGCGCCGCCAGAAGCACCGATCACAGCGTTGTTCAACTACTCCACGGAGCAGACCGCGCTCCTGGGCACCTACACGGGCGGCCGGATTCTCGCCCGGGAGTCCACCACGTGCACCGGTACGCCGGCGGCGGACAACATGAAAAGCGCGATGTGGGTGTCTGCGCCCCTGTCGCTGCCCAAGGTCCTCAGCGGCCGCGGCGGGATGTCGGTCTTCACCCAGACGCTGGCTGGCCAGGAGGCCGGCGGTACCCTGTGCGTGGCCGTGTACGACGTGCCGGCGAGCGTCGACAACCTCACGTCCACCGGCGCGCCACCCACCGAGCTTGGGCGCTCCTCCTACAGCTTCACTTCGTGGCCCTCCTCCCTAGCGCCCGTGAGCTTCGGATTCAACTACCGAGGCGCCTCCGGGCCGGCGACCGTCCTGGCAGGACGGCGCCTGGGCGTGCGGTTGTGGCTTTCGTCGAGTTCGAGCACGGACAAGGTCGCGCTCGCCTACGACGACTTTGACTACCAATCGATCGTGCAGCTCAACGAGGAGGGCCCATGACCCTGATATCGACATTCATCAGGCGACTGAGGGCCGAGAGCGGTTCGGCGATCGTCGTGGCGATGGGGGCGATGTCGGTGATCCTGCTCCTGTCGGCGGTGGCCGCGAGCAGTTCGACTCAGCTGAGCGGTAGTTCGCAGCGCGACCGTGCGTCCAAGCAGGCCCTCCCGGCGACTGAGGCGGGCATCCGTCAGTCCACCTACAAGCTCAACAACCTCCCGCGTGACGTGAACGGCTGTCCCGTCGGCTTTGCCTCGGCGGAGTCGAACACGCTGTGCACGAAGGCCGAGAATGCGGGAAACGGAGTTCAGTATTCCTACTGGATGACGAAGGCCATCTCGAGTGGCACCTGCGCGGGCTTCCCCGTGGTTGTGGACCCCAACGTCGAGGTCCGGTGCGTGACCGTCGAGGCCACCAGCGCCGGTCAGAGCCGCCGTGCCCAGGCACGCCTCGTTCGTTCCACGGGTGCCCTGCTGTTTCCCTTCCCCGGTGTATTCGGCGACCGGTTCGTAAAGATCAAAAACAACTCGAACGTTCGGGGCGCCATCGGCTCGAACGACCTCATCCAGCTCGAGAACTTCAACTGCATCCGCGACGGCTTGATGATCGGCAGGCCGGGTGGCACGGTTATCGGCACACCCACTACCGGGGCAGGGTGCAGCTCGGCCATCGACCGCAACACGGCCGCCGAAGGTCCCTTCGTGCTCACCCCCGTGGAGTTCGGCTCGACTGCCACGGTGAACGCGAACATCACACCCGGATGGAGTGGCATGCACACCTACGACGCCGCACAGCGACGCCTGCGCATCACCGGGAACAGCTTCACGTTCAACAACGGCGACTACAACCTGTGCAGTCTCTACATCGGGGGCGGGACCGTCTACATCCCCGCCGGCGCCAATGTCAGGATCTTCATCGACTCCCCGGACCGAGGCGGGTCCGGCTGCCCACCGGGCAGCGGCTCCCTCATCGGAAACAACGCCGTGAACTTCCAGAACCTGGGCCCGGCACAGAACCTCCAGATCTACGTGTACGGGGCCGGCCCGGTTGAGTTCACCAACGAATTCACCTTGAACGGCTTTCTCCATGCGCCGAACGCACCCGTCCTTTTCAAGAACACCGCCCGGATCACAGGCGGACTCGCCGCACAATCGGTCGAGGCCAAGAACAACATCATCTTCAATGAGCCCACCTCGGGCGGGCTCCCCCGCGCCCGGACCGTGCCGGTCTTCTACCGGACGGCCTGGACGGAGTGCGCCACCCAACGGACGACCTCGGCGAACGCCACTTCCGGCTGCTAGCCGCAGTACGCTCGCGCCGTGAGTACTGCAGCCCTCGGAAGGACCTGGCCGTAGCCGGCGTTGTGGCTTTGGCGGCGGTGCTGGGGGCCGCCATCGGGAGCTTCCTGAACGTGGTGATCCACCGGCTGCCACGGGGGGAGTCGCTGGTGCACCCGCGCTCTCGCTGCCCGTCCTGCCAGACGCAGATCGCCGGTTACGACAACCTGCCCGTGATCTCCTGGCTCGTGCTCCGGGGGCGCTGCCGGGCATGTGGGGAGCCGATATCGCCGCGGTACCCGGCCGTGGAGCTGCTGACCGCTGTGAGCTTCGCGGCAGTGGCCGGTGCGCGGGGGGTGGACGAGGAGTTGATCGTGCTGTTGCCGTTCACCGCGGTGTTGATCGCCGTGGCCGGAATCGACCTCGACCACCGCATCGTGCCCAACCGCATCGTGGTGCCCGCCGCGGTCTACGGCGTGGCCGCCAGCGCGCTGGTGCGAGCGGGCGAGCTGCCCGAGCTGCTGCTCGCGGGAGCGGGCGCGTTCATGTTCCTCCTGCTGGCGGCGCTGGCCTATCCGGGCGGCATGGGGATGGGCGACGTGAAGCTCGCGGGAGTGATGGGCCTGTACCTCGGGCTGTCGGTGTTGCCCGCGCTGTTCATCGCCTTTCTGGCCGGCACCGCCGTCGGGGTGGTCAGGATCGCCCGGGAGGGTGGCGAGGCCCGCAAGTCGGGAGTGCCGTTCGCTCCCTTCTTGGCGCTGGGAGGGCTGGTCGCGCTACTCGTTGGCCCCGAGCTGATCGACCTCTACGAAGACAACTTCCTGAGCTGAGCAGGTCAAGGATCGGCCCGGGGCGGCCGATAGGGACCCAGACGTCCTATGGCCTTCTCCCTTCGCAAGACCTCCCCCGGCGGTTTCGTCGGCCTCGATATCGATGGCGAGTTTCTCGCCGCGGTCGAGATGAGCGATGGCAAGCTCGTGCGCGCGGTCAGCGCCGAGCTGCCGGCCGGCGTGATGGTCGGTGGCGAGGTGAAGGACCCGGGCGCCCTCACCGCGGCGCTCAAGAGCCTCTTCAAGGCGCACACGCTGCCCAAGCGGGTGCGGCTCGGCGTATCCAGTCAGCAGATCGCCGTCAGGCAGATCGAGCTTCCGGCGATCGAGAACCAGGGCGAGCGCGACGCTGCCGTGCGCTTTCTGGCCGGCGACGCCATCCCGATGCCCCTCGAGGACGCCGTGCTCGACTACCAGATCGTGGGCACCGTCTCGGGCGACGACGGCGCCAACCGAATGCAGATCGTGGTGGTGGCCGCGCGCAGGTCGATGATCGAGGAGATTGTCGACGCCGTTCGCGCCGCCGGGCTCAAGCCCGAGGGGATCGACCTGGACGCGTTCGCCCTGGTTCGCACGCTCACCAACGGCAACGGCCCCGTGGACGGTTCTCCCGCGCGTGTGCACTGCCACCTGGGCGGGGTGACCAACCTTGCCGTCGCATCCGGATCTACCTGCACCTTCACCCGCCCGCTCACCTCCGACTGGAGCTCGGACGGGGACCTCTCGGTACCTCTCGCGGACGAGATCCGGCTGTCGATCGACTACTACATGGCCCAGCCGGCCGCCCGGCGCGTGTCCGAGGTCGTGCTCTCCGGTCCGGGCGCGCGCAGCGACGAGCTGCTCGAGGGCCTCGGTAAGCACCTCGGCCTCCCCGTGAGTGCGGCCATGCCGCTCGGGATCGTCGACGCTACGCCGCTTCCTGCGGACGAGGATCCCTACCGCCACACGATTGCTACCGGCCTCGCGCTGGGAGCTGCGGCATGAGGCCCGTCAACCTTCTCCCTGAGCGCTATCGCCCCGCGAAGTCCAGCGGCAAGCGCTCGGGCAGCGCCTACGTGCTGCTCGGAGTGCTCGGCGCGCTGCTGCTCGTCGTGTTCCTCTTCGTGAATACCTCCAACCAGGTGGCCGACCGCGAGCAGAAGACCGCCGCGGCTCAGGCCGAAGCGCAACAGGCGGAGGCCCAGGGCGGGACGCTCGGGGCGTACGGAGACTTCAAGGCGGCGAAGGAAACGCGGACGCAGTCGGTGGGATCAATCGCGAACGGCCGCTTCGACTGGGAGCGCTTCATGCGCGAGCTTGCAAGGGTGCTGCCGGCTGAGGTCAGCCTCAGCGGCGCCGAGGCCTCAGCCGCCGGCGGTGGAGACGAAGCCGGTGCCACCGGCGCGGCGGTCGGTCCTTCGGCCACCCTCACCGGGTGCGCTGTGAGCCACCCGGACGTGGCCACGCTGATGGTGCGCCTGCGCCAGATGGATCGAGTGACTGACGTGACCCTCACGGAGTCGGCCAAGGCCTCCGACGGTGGCTCCGGCCAGCCCGCCTCCGGTGGAGCAGGCGGCGGCTGCGGCACACTCGTGACCTTCGACGTGGCCGTGGTCTTCGATCCGGCACCCCCCGCCCCGCAGGTGGCTGGCGTGGCGGGCGTGCCGGCCTCCCTGGGAGGTGGACAGTGAATCTCTCGGATCGCGACCGCAAGATCGCCATCGTCCTGGGCCCGCTGGTCCTGCTGATCGGCTTCTGGTTTCTGGTGTTCTCGCCCAAGCGAGCGGAGGTCACCAAGGCCGATGCCGCGCTTGTCAAGGCCGAGCAGAGCCGCGATACCGCTCTGGCCGAGCTGAGCCGGCTGTCGACCTCGAAGCAGTCGTTCGCGAATGACTACGCACAGCTCGTGCGCCTCGGCAAGGCCGTTCCGAACGCCGTGGACATGCCGAGCGTCATCGTGCAGCTCGACGCCGCCGCACGGGGTTCAGACATCAGGCTCGGCCGCATTGCCGTTGTCGAGGCAGAGGCGGGTGCGGAAGCCGCGGCTGCGCCCTCAACGGCCGCTCCCGCGGCCCCCGGCGGCGGCGATGCCGCTGCGCCCGCTGCCGCAGGCGGGGCCGATGCGCAGTCTGCGCCCGGCTCGACCGCCGAGAACGCGGCTGAGTCGGTCAACAAGTCCAGCGCCGCCACGGACACCTCCACCCAGAAGTCGGAGGGCGGCCTGAGCGTAGGAGGCGGTGCCGGCGGGGCTGCTGCTGCTCCCGCCGCGCCCGCCGGACAGTGTCCCGCGGGCCTGGAGTGCGTCCCGCTCGAGTTCGAGTTCACCGGCGGGTTCTTCGACCTCGCGAGCTTCTTCCACCAGCTCAAGCGCTTCGTCCACGTCAAGAACAACAGCGTGAACGTTCGCGGCCGTCTGCTCACCATCGAGAGCCTCACCTTCGCCACCGAGACCTTTCCCAAGATCACCGCGGAAGTGAAGGCCACCGCTTACCTGAGCGCCGAGGCCGAGACCGTGGCTGGCGCCGCACCCGCGCCGGGCCAGCCGGCTCCGGCCGCTCCGGCCTCCGCTTCCAGCCCGACCAGCGCACCGGCCCCGCCTGTGGCCACGGCCACGCCATGAAAGAGATCGCCATCGATGTCTGGCATGACCTGCGCGAGAAGAAGCTCGCGCCGGTGGCCATCCTGCTCCTCGCCGCTCTGATCGCGGTGCCCACCCTGTTGGCCAAGTCGCCGGCAGCGGCGCCGCCACCGGCGCCGCCGGCTGCGAACGAGGCCGCCGCCGTGCCGGGCCAAGGGGCCCCCCAGCTGAAGCCGGTCGCGCTGCTCGAGGACTCCGACCTGGACACCTACAGGCCCAAGAACCCCTTCGCCCCGCTGCCCGCGCTCAAGGCGCCCGCGGATCTCGACGTCGTGGACGCACCTGCCGCCGGTGCAGGCGCCGGCGCCGGCGCCGCCCCGGACCTGGCGGGTGGTGGCTCGGGCTCGTCCACACCAACCTTCGACGGCGGCGGCGGCAGCGTTCCCTCTTTGCCCTCTCCCGGCTCGAGTCCCGGTCCCGGCCCCGATGCCGAGAGCACGCTCTACACCTACGTCGTCGACCTCGACTTCGGCCCTCCCGGCCGCGAGCGCGCACGCAAGGGTGTCGCCCGTCTGGAGATCCTGCCCAACAAGGAGAAGCCGCTGCTGGTCTTCCTGGGCGTGAGCGCCGACAACAAGGAGGCGGTCTTCCTCGCCGACTCCACCGCCAGCCAGACCGGCGAGGGACGCTGCGAGCCCGACGTGGACACGTGCACTTTCATCTTCCTGTCCACGGCCGAGGGCCGCAACGAGCATTCCGTCACCGATGCCGACGGCCAGGAGTACCTGCTGCGCCTGAACGCCATCCGGCGCGTGGACGTGGAGGCTCTGAAGGAGCGCGAGGCAAGGCGGCGCAAGGCGGAGCGCCAGAAGGCCAAGACCTCCGAGTCTTCGACCGACACGACAGGCAGTGCGGGCCTCAAGCGGCTGTTCGGCTTCCTGCTCTTCGCAGACGAGGAGCAGTAGGGGCGCCAGTAGGGTGTGGAGCCCTGATGGCGCTCCACTTCACCACTGCCGGGGAGTCCCACGGTCCCGGCCTGACCACCGTGGTCGAAGGCCTTCCCGCCGGCCTCGAGCTTTCGCCCGAGGACCTCGACGCAGACCTCGCCCGGCGTCAGCTGGGACACGGCCGCGGCGGCCGGATGAAGATCGAGTCCGACCGCGCGATCGTGACCGCGGGGCTGCGCCACGGCCGCACGCTGGGCAGCCCGGTGGCGATACAGATCGAAAACCGCGACTACCGCAACTGGGAGGAGCGGATGAATCCCTGGCCGGTGGATGCCGAAGTGGCTGAGGTGCACCTGCCGCGCCCCGGCCACGCGGATCTTGCGGGTGCCCAGAAGTACGGCTTCGACGACGTCCGCAACGTGCTGGAGCGCGCGAGCGCCCGCGAGACGGCGGCACGGGTGGCCGCCGGCGGCCTGGCCAAGACACTGCTCAGGGCCTTCGGTGTGCAGGTGCGCAGCCATGTGACCAGGATCGGTTCGGTGGCGTCGCCCGACGGCGCCGCGCCGGAGCTGGCGGACTTCGAGGGCGTGGACGAGTCGCCGGTGCGCTGCCTCGACGCCTCCGCCAGCGAGGCGATGGTGGCCGAGATCGACTCCGCCCGGAAGGCCAACGAGTCGCTCGGCGGCGAGTACGAAGTGCGGGCCTTCGGCCTGGTTCCCGGCATCGGGTCGCACGTGTCCTGGGAGACGCGGCTCGACGGTCGCCTTGCGGGTGCGGTGATGTCGATCCAGGCGATGAAGGGAGTCGGGATCGGCGACGGGTTCGCTCTCGCGGGCCGCGTTGGCTCGATGGCCCACGACGAGATCTTCTTCACCGACGATGAGGGGTTTCATCGCGAGACCAACCGCGCCGGTGGTCTGGAGGGCGGCATGACCACCGGCGACCCGCTGGTGGTCGTCGGCGCGATGAAACCGCTGCCCACCCTCACCAAGCCGTTGCGCAGCGTGGACATCGCCACCAAGGAGCCCGCGCAGGCGCTGCGCGAGCGCACCGACTCCTGCACGGTCCCCGCGGCCGCCGTCGTGGCCGAGGCGATGGTGGCCCTGGTGGTTGCGTCGGCCTACCGTGAGAAGCTCGGAGGCGATCACGTGAACGACGCCCTGGCCGCGCTGGCCGCCTACAAGGAGCGCATCGGATGGAGGCACTGACCGACAGCGCCGGATCGCCCGCCCCGGCCGGGCCGGGTGGTGGCGCGCTCGTGCTCGTGGGCTTCATGGGCGCCGGCAAGTCCAGCTCGGCGCGCTCACTGGCCGCCGAGCTCGGCGAGCTGCCTCTGGACTCCGACCGCGAGCTGGAGACCGTGCTCGGCGAGCCCATCGAGGCGTTCTTCGACCGTGAGGGCGAGTCCGCGTTCCGGATGCGCGAGGAGGAGGTGGTGCTCGACGTCCTCGAGCGCGCCCGGGACGGCGTGGTGGCCCTAGGCGGCGGTGCCGCCGGGTCGGAGCGCGTGCGCGAGGCGCTGCGATCCCACACCGTCATCCACCTGGAGGTGAAGCCCGAGGAGGCTTGGCGGCGGGCCACTGGCAAGGGCCGGCCGCTGGCACGCGACCGCGGCCGCTTCGACCAGCTGCACGCCGACCGCCAGGGCCTCTACGACTCGCTCGCCCACGCCAACCTTCCTCCGGGCCCGCGGGACTCTCCCCGCAGGGCGCTGCCTGCGCTAGTGGCGCTGCGCGAGGCGCGCGCCGCGGGGCTTGACTCCATCCGCCTCGTGTGGGCCCGCGCGGGGCGCTCGGAGTACCCGGTGTTCGTGGGCCGGGGCCTGATCGAGGCTGGCTTCGTCTGGCCCCGCGACGGCCGGCGGTTCGTGGTCACCGACGAGAACGTGGCCCGCCACCACCGCCTCGACGCCGAGCACACGGTGGCCGTTGCGGCCGGGGAGACGGCCAAGACACTCGACACCGCCGAGCTGGTGCTGCGGCGCCTCGCCCAGGCGGGCGCCGAGCGCGGTGACCTCGTGGTGGCCGTGGGCGGTGGGGTGGTGGGGGACCTCGCCGGGCTCTGCGCCGCCCTCTACCAGCGCGGCATCCGGCACGTTCAGGTGCCCACCTCTCTCGTTGGACAGGTGGACTCTGCCTACGGCGGCAAGACCGGCGTGGACCTGCCGGAGGGCAAGAACTACGCGGGTGTGTTCCACCAGCCCTCGGCGGTGGTCTGCGACCTCTCGGCCCTCTCCACGCTGCCCGGCGCCGAGCTGGCGGCCGGTTACGCGGAGGTGGTAAAGACCGCGTTGATCGCCGGTGGCCCGCTGTGGGCCCGCGTGCGGGCCGGCGGAGAGGTGGACGAGGACATCGTGCTCGGGTGCCTGCGCACGAAGCTGGCGGTGGTGGCCGAGGACGAGCGCGACGCGGGGCGCCGGCGGGTGCTCAACCTGGGGCACACGGTGGGTCACGCGATCGAGGGCGCCACCGGCTATTCGCGCTACCGCCATGGTGAGGCCGTCGGGGTGGGCCTGCTCGCGGCGTTGCGGCTGTCCGGGCGCGAGGCGCTGCGGGCGGAGGTGGCCGGCCTGCTCACTGTGCGCGGGCTGCCAACGGCGTTCGAGGGCGCCACACCGGACGACGTCCTGACGTTCGTGGATCGCGACAAGAAGCGCAGTCGCGGGCGTGTGGGATTCGTACTCGTGCAATCGCCCGGCGACGTCACCCCTGGGCACTCCGTGGCTCCCGCCGACCTGCAGGCGGCGGTGGAGGAGGTCCACGCCGGATGAAGGGCCGGGGCCGGGTCGACGTGATGCATGGCGTGAACCTCGACCAGCTCGGCCATCGCGACCCGCTGATCTACGGCGAGTTCACGCTGTCGGACCTCGAGATCCAGATCAAGGACTACGCCCACGAGCTGGACGTGCAGTTCGGGCTGTCGTTCTTCCAGAGCAACTTCGAAGGCGAGTACTGCGAGGCGCTGCACCGGGCGCGCGAGCGGGCGGACGGCCTCATCATCAACGCGGGCGCGTGGAGCCACTACTCCTACGCCATCCGCGACGCCCTCGAGGTTTCCCAGCTGCCCGCCGTGGAGGTCCACATCTCAGACATCGAGAACCGTGAGGAGTGGCGCCGGCACTCGGTGATACGCGACGTGTGCATCGGACACGTGCAGGGCAAGGGCCCGGACGGCTATCGCGAGGCGCTGCGCATGCTGCACGAGGTGCTCGGCCAATGAGCGACCATCACGCGGGGGCGCGCGCCGAACGTCTTGTGGAGGCCATCCGCGCGAGCGAGCTGGACTGCCTGCTGGTCACGCAGATGGTCAACGTGCGCTACCTCACCGGCTTCACGGGGAGCAACGGCGCGTGCGTCATCACTCCCGAGGAGCGACTGTTCCTCACCGATTTCCGGTACGTGGCGCAAGCGAGCGAGCAGGTGAGCGGGTTCGAGCAGCTGGCCATCGGCCGCGACATGGCGGGCGACCTTGCCAAGCGCCTGGAGGGCCGAGCCGGCTTCGAGGACGCCCACATGAGCGTGCGCCAGCAGGGAAAGCTCGCGGACAAGGCGCCCGATGGCGTGGAGCTGGTGGCCGCCGGCAACCTCGTGGAGGACCTGCGCCAGGTGAAGGACTCAGGCGAGCTGGGGCGCATTGCGGCTGCCGCTGAGCTGGCCACCGAAGCACTGAAGGGAGTCCTCGAGCGGGGGCTGGCAGGGCGCACCGAGCGGGCTGTGGCGCTGGAGTTGGAGCAGGCGATGCGCGAGAGGGGGGCGGAGGGCCCATCCTTCCCCTCGATCGTCGCCGCCGGCGCCCACGGCGCGCTGCCCCACGCCGAGCCGCGCGATGTGGAGATCGGACCGGCAGAGCTGGTGGTGATCGATTGGGGAGCGCGACTGGACGGCTACTGCTCGGACTGCACGCGCACGGTGGCCAGCGGCGAGATCGGTGACGAGGCCCGGGAGGTGTACGAGCTGGTGCGCAGCGCACAGGCTGCCGCGCTCGCCGCTGTTTGCGCTGGAGCCCAGTGCCGCGCGGTGGACTCAGAGGCGCGCCGGATGATCGAGGAGGCCGGGCACGGGGAGCGGTTTGGGCACGGGCTCGGGCACGGCGTGGGGATGGAGGTGCACGAGGAGCCGCGGCTGAGCCAGCGTGCCGATGAGGACGAGGTGCTGGAGGCCGGCAACGTGGTGTCGGTCGAGCCGGGCGTGTACCTGCCGGGCCGGCTGGGCGTGCGCATCGAGGACCTGGTTGC
>Ga0136631_10000496_pt1 | contig 12215 bp, 10 predicted proteins | sample AntDrymUQ6012206_2_FD_104655 | JGI IMG/M metagenome (GOLD analysis project Ga0136631, IMG submission 104655) | Polar desert sand microbial communities from Dry Valleys, Antarctica - metaG UQ601 (22.06) | ecosystem: Environmental > Terrestrial > Soil > Desert | place: Antarctica: Dry Valley... | reverse complement strand
GCGCCGCCGTCCCCGGGCGCCACCCCGGCGACCGCGCCGCCCACGGTCGCCCCGGCGACCACCGCGTCGCCGGCCACCGGCGCCGCGCTCCCGACCGCAGCGGCGACCGCCCCGTAAAGCCCGATGGGCCTCACCGAGCGGCGCATCGGTCTGCTCTTCGCGATCTTCCTCACCCTGCTGCTCGTCGCGGGCGCGCGAACGACGTGGCTCGGCGGGGTGCGCGCCGACGCGCTGCAGCGCGTCGCCAGCACGCAGCAGGTCGTCGAGATCGACGTGCCCGCGCGGCGCGGCGCGATCTCCGACCGCCGCGGGGTCGAGCTCGCGGTCTCCGAGCCCGCCGACGACGTCGCGGCCACGCCGTACCTCGTCAAGTCCAAGCTCGCGGTCGCCAAGCGGCTCGCGCCGCTGCTCGGCTCAAGCCAGGGCGACGTGCTGCGCAAGCTCAGCGCCAAGAGCGGCTTCGTCTACCTCGCCCGCAACCTGCCCGGCGCGAAGTCCGAGCGGATCCGCAAGCTCGGCATCGACGGACTGCAGGTCATCCCGAGCTCGCGGCGCGACTACCCGCGGCACTGGCTCGCGTCGCAGGTGCTCGGCGCCGTCGGCATCGACGGCGAGGGACGCAGCGGCCTGGAGTACGCGCGCGACAGCGTGCTGCGCGGCAGCGACGGCAAGCGGCGGATCGTCAAGGACGCGCTCGGGCAGCCGATCGTCATGCAGGAGACCACGCGCGCACGGCCGGGCAAGGACGTGCAGCTCACCCTCGATGCCGAGCTGCAGGGCGAGGTCGAGGACGTGCTCGCGCAGGTCGGGCAGTCGTGGCGGCCGAAGGGCGCGACGGCGCTCGTCATGGACCCGCGCTCGAGCAAGATCCTCGCGCTCGCCAACTGGCCGCGCGTGGACGCCAACGACCTCGGCGGCGCGCCCACCTACGCCGCGCAGAACCGGGCCGTCGGCTTCAACTACGAGCCGGGCTCGACGTTCAAGACCTTCACCGTCGCGGGCGCGCTCGAGGAGCGGGCCGTCCAACCCACCGAGTACTTCCACCTGCCGCCCTCGATCAGGGTCGCCGACCGCGTGATCAACGAGTCGCATCCCCGCGGGGCGATCGATCTCACGACCGCGCAGATCCTGAAGACGTCGAGCAACGTCGGCACGATCCAGATCGGCCAGCGCCTCGGTGCCCAGCGCTTCGACCGCTGGGTGCGGCGCTTCGGCTTCGGGCGTCCGACCGGCGTGGAGCTCCCGGGCGAGGAGTCCGGCCAGGTCCTCGCGCTGCACCGGTACTCCGGTTCGTCGATGGGCAACCTGCCGATCGGCCAGGGCGAGTCGGTGACGCCGATGCAGCTCGCGACCGCGTATGCCGCGATCGCCAACGGCGGGACCGTGCGCACCCCGCGGATCATCGACCGCGTCGGCGGCAGGCCGACGCCCGGTCCGCGCGGGCGGCGCGTCATCACCGAGCAGACCGCCGCGCAGCTGCGCCGGATGCTGGAGGGCGTCGTCGAGGCCGGCGGCACCGGCCAGGCGGCCGCCATCCCCGGCTACTCGCTGGCGGGCAAGACGGGCACGGCAAACAAGATCGACCCCGCGACCGGCACGTACTCCAAGACCCGCTTCATCGCGTCGTTCGTCGGCTTCGCGCCGGCGCGCAACCCGAAGCTGCTCGTGACCGTCATGGTCGACGAGCCGAGGGGCGACATCTACGGCGCCGCGGTCGCAGCTCCCGCGTTCCAGGAGATCATGCGCTTCGCGCTGGCGTACTTCGGCATCGCCGCGGACCGGTGACGCCCCGACTATCCTGACCCCGGTGACGCTGCGCGAGGTTCTCGGCGATGCCGCCGCCGGCGCTCCGCCGGTGCAGGTCACCGCGCTCGCGTACGACAACCGCCGCGTGACGCCCGGCACGGTCTTCTTCTGCGTTCGCGGCTTCACGCGCGACGGCCACGACTTCGCCGCCGACGCCGTCGCGCGCGGGGCCGCGGCGCTCGTCGTCGACCATCCGCTCGGGCTCGGCGTGCCGGAGGTCCTCGTCGACGACGTGCGCGCCGCGATGGCGCCGGCCGCGGCGCGGCTGCACGGCGATCCGACGGCGGCGCTGCGGACGATCGGGGTCACCGGGACGAACGGCAAGACGACGACGGCGTACCTCGTCCGCGCGCTGCTCGAGGCGGCCGGCCACCCGACCGGCATGCTCGGCACCGTGACCTCGATCGTCGGCCGTGAGACGCGCGACGTCGCGCGCACGACGCCGGAGGCGATCGACCTGCAGGCGACGTTCGCCGCCATGCGCGCCGCCGGCGACACGCACTGCGTCATGGAGGTCTCCAGCCACGCGCTCGCGCTCGGCCGCGCGGATGCCATCCACTGGGCGGGCGCGATCTTCACGAACCTCACGCAGGACCACCTCGACTTCCATCCGACGATGGAGGACTACTTCGCGGCGAAGCGGATGCTCTTCGACGCGGCGCCGGAGGTCGCCGTCGTCAACGTCGACGATCCCTACGGTGCGCGCCTGGCGACCGAGCTGCACCTCCCGAACCTCGTCACCGTCGGCATCGACGCGCCCGCCGCCGACCTGCGCGCGACCGACCTCCACAGCGACATCGGCGGCTCGACGTTGCGCGCGGGTGGGCTGGCGCTGCGATCGCCGCTGCCCGGGCGCTTCAACGTCCTCAACGTGCTCGGCGCCGTGGCCGCCGTGCGCGCGCTGGGCGTCGACGACGAGACGATCGTCGCCGCGCTGCCCGGGGCCGGCCGAGTGCCGGGCCGCTTCGAGCCGGTCGACGAGGGTCAGGACTTCGCCGTGCTCGTCGACTACGCGCACACGCCCGACTCGCTGGAGAACGTGCTGCGAGCGGCCCGCCCGCTGACGCAGGAGCGGCTGCTCTGCGTCTTCGGCTGCGGCGGCGATCGCGACCGCGGCAAGCGCCCGCTCATGGGGGAGATAGCCGCGCGCCTGGCCGACCTCGCGATCGTGACCTCCGACAATCCCCGCTCGGAGGACCCGGAGGCGATCGTCGCCGAGATCCTCGCCGGGATCGACGATCGCGGCGCGACCGAGGCGATCGTCGACCGCCACGCCGCGATCGAGCACGCGGTCGGGCTCGCGGCGGCGGGCGACGTCGTCGTCATCGCCGGCAAGGGACACGAGCAGGGCCAGGAGTTCGAGGGCGGGCGCAAGCTTGCGTTCGACGACGTCACCGTCGCCCGCGAGGCGCTGCGTGCGCGACTGGTCGCCTGAGCAGGTCGCCGCCGCGGCCGGTGTGCGTCTCCCGGGCCCGCGGCCGCCCGCGCGCGGCGACGCGCCCGGGCCGCTGCGGATCACGATCGACTCGCGCGACGTGCGCCCCGGGGACCTCTTCGTCGGGCTGCTCGGGACGCGCGTCGACGGCGGGCGCTTCGCCGGCGCGGCGCTTGCCGCCGGGGCGTGGGGCGTGCTCGTCGCGCCGGAGCACGCGCAGGGCGCGCCGGGCTCGGCGGCGGGCGTCCTGCTCGCAGCCGAGGACCCGCTCGCCGCGCTGCAGGCGCTCGCGCGAAGCTGGCGGCGCGCCCTGCGCGCGCAGGTCGTCGGGATCACCGGCTCGACCGGCAAGACCTCGACGAAGGACCTGCTGGCGGCGATGCTCGCGCAGGACCGCAGGGTCGTCGCCACCGCCCAGAACCTCAACACGGAGATCGGATTGCCGCTGACGATCCTCGGCACGCCGGCGGGCACCGAGGCGCTCGTGCTCGAGATGGCGATGCGCGGGCCGGGTCAGATCGCCGAGCTGGCTGCGATCGCCGAGCCGGACGTCGGCGTCATCGTCAACGTCGGGCCGGTGCACCTCGAGCTGCTCGGGTCGCTGGAGGCGATCGCGGCAGCGAAGGCCGAGCTTCTCGTCGACCTGCGCCCCGGGGCCACGGCGGTGCTGCCCGCCGGCGAGCCGCTCCTGGACGCTCACCTGCGCGACGACCTGAGGATCGTGACGTTCGGCCCGGGCGGCGACGTCGCCGAGCTCGGTGGCGTCGAGCTGCCCTTTGGATCCGCGCATATGCGCTCCAACGCGCTCGCCGCGCTGGCCGCCGCGCGGGCGCTCGGCGCGGAGCCGAGCGGGCGCCTGGAGGTCGCGCTGAGCGCCATGCGCGGCCAGCGCATCGGGCTGCCCGGGCCGGTCCTCGTCATCGACGACTGCTACAACGCCAACCCGATGTCGATGCGCGCCGCCCTCGACGATCTCGCCGCGTCCGCATCCGGACGCCGCGTCGCCGTGCTCGGCGACATGCTCGAGCTCGGCCCCGACGAGGCGCGCTTCCACGCCGAGATCGGGGCGCACGCGGCGCAGCGCGGCGTCGACGTGCTCGTCACCGTCGGGCCGCTGGCCATGCAGATGGGGCTCGAGTTCGACGGCGAGCTGCACGCCGTCCCCCACGCGGCCGAGGCCGCCGAGCTCGCGCGCGAGCTGCTGCGCCCCGGCGACACTGTGCTCGTCAAGGGCTCGCGGGGCGTCGGCCTGGAGGTCGTCGCCCAGGGCCTGCAAGCGGCGGCCGCGAAGTCGTAGATGCGCACCGGCATGGGGGAGGTTCTCATCGCGGGCACCGCGGCGCTGCTGATCTGCATCTTCTTGTCGCCGAAGTTCATCGCGTTCCTGCGCGAGCGCGAGTTCGGCCAGTTCATCCGCGCCGAGGGACCCGAGGGCCACCACGTCAAGGCCGGTACGCCGACGATGGGCGGGATCATCATCTTCGCGGCGATCTCGATCCCGTTCCTGATCCTGTCGGAGTACGACTGGCGCGCGATCGGGGTCTACGGCGCGGCGATGGGCTGCGCGCTGATCGGCTTCGCCGACGACTACATGAAGATCGTGCGGCGCCGCTCGCTCGGCCTCAACGCGCGGATGAAGCTCGGGCTGACGATCCTCATCTCGCTCGGGCTGTGGTGGATCGCGACCGAGAAGGCGGGGCTCCCGCAGACGCTGCGGCTGCGGGTCATCGACTACCAGGTCGACCTGAGCTTCCTTGGCGGGATCCCGTTCCTCGTCCTCATCTACGTCGTCGTCGCCGGGACGACGAGCGCCGTCAACCTCACCGATGGCCTGGACGGGCTTGCCGCCGGCTGCGCGGCGATCGTGCTGCTGACCTACATCGGGATCACGTTCATCACGACCGGCCAGCACGACCTCGCGCTCCTGTCGGCCTGCCTCGTCGGCGCGTGCGTCGGGTTTCTGTGGTTCAACGCCTTCCCGGCGACGATCTTCATGGGCGACACCGGCTCGCTCGGGCTCGGTGGCGCGATCGCCGGCCTGGCGGTCATGACGAAGACCGAGATCCTGCTCATCCTCATCGGCGGGATCTTCGTCGTCGAGGCGCTGAGCGTGGTCATCCAGGTCTTCTCGTTTCAGACGTTCCGCAAGCGGGTCTTCCTCATGGCGCCGATCCACCACCACTTCGAGCTCATGGCCTGGTCGGAGACGAAGATCATCCTGCGCTTCTGGATCGTCGCCGCGATCTGCAGCGCGATCGGCTTCACGCTGTACCAGCAGTCCGTTGTCTGAGCGCCCGCGCCCGCCGCTGCCCTCCGGCCCCTGGCTCGTCGTCGGGCTCGCGCGCTCGGGGATCGCCGCCGGGCGCGCGCTGCTGGCGCGCGGCGAGCGGGTCGTGGCCGTCGATGCGGGCAGCCCCGACGTACCGGACGGGCTCGAGGCCCACGTGCGGACCGACGGGCTCGCGTTCCTGGCGCATGCGCGGGCGGTCGTGAAGTCGCCCGGCGTGCCGCGCGAGGCGGCGGTCGTCGCGGCCGCCCGCGAGCGCGGCATCCCGGTCCTCGGCGAGCTCGAGCTGGGCTGGCGCCTGCTGCCCAACGAGTTCGTCGCCGTCACGGGCACGAACGGCAAGACGACGACGGTCGAGCTGCTCGGCCACATCCACCGCGAGGCGGGCCGGGCGGTCGCGGTCGCCGGGAACGTCGGCACCGCGGTGAGCGGCCTCGCCGGGTCGCTGCCTGCGGAGGCGGTGGTCGTCTGCGAGACGAGCTCCTTCCAGCTCGAGGACACGCTGGACTTCGCGCCCGAGGGAGCGGTGCTGCTCAACGTGCAGGCCGACCACCTCGACCGCCATGGCACATTCGAGGACTACCTCTCGTCGAAGCTGCGGGTCTTCGCCCATCAGGGCAACGACGACGTCGCCGTCGCGCCGGCCGGCCTCGGCGTCGAGGACCTCGGCGGCTGCGCGCGGCGCGTCCCGTTCGGCCCCGGCGGCGAGCTCGACGATCGCGCCGGCCACCTGTGGTGGGACGACGAGCCGCTCGTCGCACACGACGAGATCCGCCTGCGCGGCGCGCACAACCGCGCCAACGCGGCCGCCGCCGCGGCGATCGCGCTTGCCCGCGGGATCGACCGCGACGCCGTGCGCGCCGGGCTGCGCACGTTCGCCGGGGTCCAGCACCGCCTCGAGGAGGTGGCCACGGTCGAGGGGGTGCTCTACGTCAACGACTCGAAGGCGACGAACGTCGCCTCGACGCTCGTCGCGCTCGCGAGCTTCGAGGCGCCGGTGCACCTCATCCTCGGCGGCCGCGGCAAGGGCCAGGACTTCTCCGCGCTGCGCGGCCGCGCCCACGCCGTCTACCTCATCGGCGACGCCTCCGAGCAGCTCGCGCGCGAGGTCGGCGGCGAGCCCTGCGGCGACCTGCGGACCGCCGTCGCCCGCGCCCGCGCGGCGGCGAGGGCCGGCGAGGTCGTGCTGCTGTCGCCCGCCTGCGCGAGCTTCGACCAGTTCGCCGACTACGAGGCCCGGGGGCGCGCCTTCAAGGAGCTTGTGGCGTAGCGAGCTGCGAGGAGGCGCCGGACGTCGCTCATCCGACCGCCACCGCCCGCCCCTCGTCGGCGGAGCGCTCGAGCGCCGCGATCGCGTGCGCCTGCCCGAGCGCGTCCGCGCGGCCGAGCAGCGGCGCACGCTCGCCGCGGATCGCCGCCGACACGTCCTCGAGCTGCAGGCGGTAGCTGTCGGCGGCCTCGATCTCCACGAACCACGGCTTGCCGTCGCGCTCCAGCGAGATGAGCGGATTGCGGCAGTGCCAGGGGTCGGCGAGCACGAGCCGCCCCTGCGACCCGACGATCTCGAGCTCGTGGCGGGCGGGGAGGTCGATGCCGCAGTCCAGGATGGCGAGCACATCGCCGTCGAAGCGCAGGACGCCGGCGAAGCGGACGTCGACGCCGCTCGGTCCCGTCACTCGCTCGGCGAGCACGCTCACGGGCTCGTCGCCCGTCGCCAGCCGCGCGGCGCTGACGCAGTAGCAGCCGACGTCGAGCAGCGAGCCGCCGTGCAGCGCGGCGTCGAGCCGCATGTCGACCCCGGCCGCGACCGGAAACGAGAAGCAGCCGCGAATGAGGCGCACGTCGCCGATCGCCCCCTCGTGCAAGAGCTCGCGCATGCGCCGCGTCTGCGGGTGGTGGCGCCACATGAACGCCTCGCTGAGGACGAGGTCCCGGCGCTCGGCCACGTCGAACGCTCGTGCGACCTCCTGCGGCCGGCGGTCCATCGGCTTCTCGCAGAGCACGTGCTTGCCGGCCTCCAGGGCGCGGACCGTCCAGTCGACGTGCAGGGCGTTGGGCAGCGAGACGTAGACCGCCTCGACCTCGGGGTCGGCGAGCAGCGCCTCGTAGGAGCCGTGCGCACGCGGGATGCCGAACTGCTCGGCGTAGTCCTGCGCGCGCTCGCCGTCGCGGCTTGCGACGGCGACGACGTCGGCGAGCTCCGTCGCGCGTGCGCCGGCGATGACGGCACCGTTGATCCGGGCCGTCGACAGCAGTCCCCACGCGACCGCCACGGCGTCAGCGCGTGCCGCGCGAGTAGTCCCGGCGCTCGACGTCGCGGCCGAGCGTGCTCGGGATGGCGGCGCCGGGGGCATCGCCGTGGGCGTCGTGGTACGGGCGCTGGTTGATCGCGCTGCCGCTGCGCGAGTAATAGCCGTGGGCGACGGCGAAGAAGAGCGCGAGGATGAACCCGAAGAAGATCCAGGTTCCTGCGGCGAGGACGAACGCCATGGTCATGGCCGGCGAGCATCGCACGGACGGCGGTGCGGCGCTGTGAGCTGTTGCACATGGCCTCGGAGTAGGACTCCGCCCGCGGCTGTCGAACGCCGATCGGATGGCTCTCGCCGCCCGGCGCCCCCGCCTTGCCGCCGCCGCCCCCAGATCCGGGCGCGTCCCGAAGCCGGTCGAGTACAACATCCTCCTCACGGCGACGCTCTGCCTGCTCGCCGCCGGCGCGGTCATGGTCTACAGCGCGTCCTCGGCGCGCACCCTGCTGGAGGGGCAGGGCGACGGCACCGTCTACCTCGTGAAGTACCTCGCCTTCGGCGCCGTCGGTCTCGTCGTCTTGCAGCTGCTCGCGCGCGGGGGCCTGGAGCTCCTGCCGCGTGTGACCCCGGCGCTGCTGGTCGTGTCGTTCGTGGCGCTGCTGGTCGTCAAGATCCCCGGCATCGGCGTCGAGGTCAACGGCGCGCGGCGCTGGATCGGCGCCGGGCCGCTGCAGTTCCAGCCGTCGGAGCTCATGAAGCTTGCGCTCGTCCTCTACGCCACGGGGCTGCTGGCCACGAATCCGTCGCGACTGCAGTCGCTCAAGGACGGCGCCGCCGGCCCGCTGCTGGTCGTCGCCGGCGCGGCGGTCGTGCTCGTCGCCTCCCAGCCCGACCTCGGCACCGCGCTCGTCATCGCCTTCACGATGGGCGCGCTCCTGCTCGTCGCCGGCGTCCCGCTGGCGCTGCTGGGCAAGATCGCCCTCGTCGGCGCCGTGCTCGTCGCGCTGTTCATCGTCGTCGAGCCGTACCGCGCCGCGCGGGTGACGGCCTTCATCGACCCCTGGGCGCACGCCGACTCCTCCGGCTTTCAGTCCGTGCAGGGGCAGATCGCGCTCGGCTCCGGCGGGCTCTTCGGCGTCGGCTTGGGCGAGTCGGTGCAGAAGGTCTTCTACCTCCCCGAGGCGCACACGGACTTCATCCTCGCCGTCATCGGCGAGGAGCTCGGCGTCGCCGGCGTCTGCGGGCTGCTGTTCCTCTACGGGCTCATCGGCTACGCGGGCCTGCGAACGGCGAAGGCGGCCCGGACGCGCTACACGCAGCTGCTGGCCGCGGGCCTGACGGCGCTCATCCTCTGCCAGGCGCTGCTGAACGTCTTCGCCGTCCTCGGGATCGCGCCGCTGACCGGCGTGCCGTTGCCGTTCATCTCCTCGGGGTCGAGCAGCCTGCTCGTCCTGCTGGCGACGATGGGCCTGCTGCTGAACGTCGCCGCGCGCAGCACGAGCCACCTGGCGTCGCTGCCCGTGCCGGACTCGTCGCCCGGCGATGCGCAAGGATCACGTGGTGCACAGAGTGCTCATCGCAGCGGGCGGGACGGCCGGGCACGTGGTGCCCGCGCTGGCGGTCGCCGAGCGGTTGAGGGCGGCGGGCGCTGACGTCGTCTTCGTCGGCGGTGAGCGCGCGGAGGCGGAGCTCGTCCCGGCCGCCGGCTATGAGCTGCGCACGATCCGCGTCGAGGGGCTGAGCCGGACGAATCCCCTGCGCGCGGCGCGCGCGGTCCTGCTCGCCGGCGCGGCGATCGCGGCGGCGCACCGGATCCTGCGCGAGCTGCGCCCGGCGGTCGTGCTCGGCGGCGGCGGCTACGTCGCCGGCCCGGTCGGACTGGCGGCGCTCACGCGGCGCATCCCGCTCGTGCTCACCGAGGCCGACAGCCACCTGGGCATGTCCAACCGGCTGCTTGCCGGGCGGGCGCGGCGCGTCTGCCTCGCGTTCCCGATCGAGAGCCGCGACGGCCCGCGCTATCGCATGACCGGTCGTCCGGTGCCGCCGCCGGCGAGCGATCCCGCCGTCGCGCGTGCACGCTTCGGCCTGGCGGAGGGCGAGCTGTGCGTGCTCGTCTTCGGCGGCTCGCTCGGGGCCCGCACGATCAACGAGGCCGCCGTCGAGGCGTTCCGCGCGGCGCCCTTCCGCGTCCTGCACGCGGCCGGTGCGCGCGACCACGAGGCGCTCGCGCCGCGCGTCGGCGGCCCGCACTACGACCTGCGCCCGTACATCGACGACTTCGGCGACGCGCTCGCGGCCTGCGACCTCTGCGTCTCGCGCGCGGGCGGCTCGATCTTCGAGATCGCGGCGGCGGGCAAGCCGGCGATCCTCGTGCCCTTTCCGTTTGCCAGCGCCGACCACCAGACCTCCAACGCGCGCTGGATGGCCGCGGCGGGCGCGGCCGTCGTCGTCCCCGACGCGCAGCTGGATGCCGCGCGTCTGGGCCAGGAGGTCGGCGCGCTGCTCGGCGATCCGTCGCGGCTTGCGTCGATGGCGGCCGCGTCGGCGGCGCTGGCGCGGCCGGACGCCGCGCAGGCGGTCGCCGACGAGGTACTCGCGGCCGCCGTGGTGCGCCGCCGATGAGCTCGGAGTGGAGCGGCCGGCGGCTGCACTTCGTCGGCCTCGGCGGGGCGGGGATGAGCGGCCTGGCGCTTGTCGCAGCCGGGCTCGGCGCCCAGGTCACCGGCTCCGACCGCGCCGACTCGGCCTACCTTGAGCGCGTCCGCGCCGCCGGGATCGACGCGCGCGTCGGCCACGACGCCGCCAACGTGCCCGTCGGCGACGACGTCGAGCTCGTCGTGTCGACCGCGATCCCCGCGGCCAACCCCGAGCGCGCGGCGGCCCGTGAGCGCGGCCTGAGCGAGCTTCACCGCGGCGCGCTGCTCGGCGAGCTCAGCCGCCTGCGGCGCACGATCGCCGTCGCGGGCACGCATGGCAAGACGACAACGGCATCGATGGCCGTCCACGCGCTGCTGGCGCTCGGCTGGGAGCCCTCGTACGTCATCGGCGGCGAGCTCACGACGACCGGCACGAACGCCGCCGCCGGCGCCGGCGAATGGCTCGTCGTCGAGGCCGACGAGTCCGACCGCTCGTTCCTGGAGCTCACGCCGGAGGTCGCGGTCGTGACGAACATCGAGCTCGACCACCACACGACGTACGCGTCGCACGTCGAGCTCGAGCGGGCGTTCGGGGACTTCCTGCGCAACGCCCTGCGCCGGATCGTCGCCGACACGGCCGACGCCGAGGCGTTCCTCGATCGGGTGGACATCGTCGAGGCGGCGTTCTACGGCGCGTCGGAGATCGCGTTGCAGGACGGCGGCTCGTGCTTTGCGTGGGCCGGTCAGGAGGTGGCGCTGCCGGTGCCGGGCGCTCACAACGTCGCCAACGCCGCAGCGGCGCTGACGGCGTGCGTCATCGCGGGCGCGCGCCCGGAGCAGCTCGCCGGCACGCTGGCCGACTTCCGCGGCGCGGGCCGGCGCTTCGAGCGGCTGGGGGTCACCGCGGCCGGCGCGCTCGTCGTCGACGATTACGCCCACCACCCGACGGAGCTGCGCGCGACGATCGCGGCAGCGCGCACGCTCGGCCACCGGCGCGTCGTCGCCGCGTTCCAGCCTCACCTCTACTCGCGCACGCAGCTGCTCGCGCGCGAGTTCGGCGCCGCGCTCGCGCTCGCCGACGCTGCGTGCGTCCTCGACGTCTACCCCGCGCGCGAGCGCGCGCAGGACTTCCCCGGTGTCAGCGGACTGCTCGTCGCCGCGGCCGCCGCCGACGCCGCGCGCGGGCGCCCGGTCGCCTGGGCACCGGGGTTCGACGAGGCCGAGCTCCTGCTGCGCGCGACGCTGCGCCCAGGCGACCTCTGCCTCGTGCTCGGCGCCGGCGACATCGACGCGCTGGGGCGAAGGCTGGTGGAGGCGCGCGCGGACTGAGGGGGGATGCTTTGTGGCGACTCGCGGGCGGGGTGGCGCTGGCGCTGGGTGATCCGGGCGGTGACTCTCTGGCCGGGGGTGGTGCTGGCGCTGGCGAACGGCGGGCATTGAGGGAGGGAGACCGGGGCGGGGTGGCGCGGCCGCGGCGATTGGCGAGTTGTTCGGCGTGGGAGCTGGAAACTCGCCAAATCGTGAGTACGGCCCTGGGCGTGTGTCGAATAACCCGGTGGAGACGCGGGATATTCGACACACCCCCGAAAACGCGCGGCCGAGGTCTCCGCCCCCGGTCGTCCCTCGCACGCGCAGGCGGATGCCCCGCCTTCATCGCTGCCGTTCCCAGGCGTTGGTGATCTCGCCGCCCATCGAGTCACCACCGCCCCGCCGCGCCCGCGGCTGGGGCTGCCGTCCGTCCGTCCGTCCCTCGCACGCGCAGGCGGACGCGCCCCTCCTTCATCGCTGCCGTTCCCAGGCGTTGG
>Ga0136631_10000495_pt1 | contig 12218 bp, 18 predicted proteins | sample AntDrymUQ6012206_2_FD_104655 | JGI IMG/M metagenome (GOLD analysis project Ga0136631, IMG submission 104655) | Polar desert sand microbial communities from Dry Valleys, Antarctica - metaG UQ601 (22.06) | ecosystem: Environmental > Terrestrial > Soil > Desert | place: Antarctica: Dry Valley... | reverse complement strand
GTCGATGAGCGCGTCGACGAAGACGTCGACGTGCTCGGGGTCGTAGCCCTGCCACGCGAGCGGGAACCGGGTGCCGCGCACCTGGTCGGGCGTGGGGATGGTCCAGTCGGGGTCCGGCGGGCGGACGCGACGCATGCGCCCACCCTCGGCGAGGGTCACGAGGACGACGGCGAGGCCGAGCAGCGCGGCGAGCGCGGCGACGAACCACGCGCTCACGACGACCTCCGACCGGCGCCGCAGGGTAGCGTCCGGTGATGGCCACGCCGGTCCGCGAGGACCTCGTCCTGGACCTCCCGCGTCGCCGCGTCGAGCTGAGCCGACGCGTGCTCGTCATGGGCATCGTCAACCGCACGCCGGATTCGTTCTACGACCGCGGCGCCACGTTCGACCTCGACGCGGCACGGGGACGTGCGCTCGCGCTCGTCGAGCACGGTGCCGACATCGTCGACGTCGGCGGCGTGAAGGGCGGGCCGGGCGAGGACGTGACGTCGGAGCAGGAGATCGAGCGCGTCGTCCCGGTCATCGCCGCGATCCGGTCGGCGAGTGACGTGCTGATCTCGGCCGACACGTTCCGCGCCGATGTCGCCGATGCGGCGCTGGCCGCGGGGGCCGACCTCGTCAACGACGTGACCGGCGGCCACGAGCCGCGCATCCTCGACGTCGTCGCCGCGCACGACGCGGGCTACGTGGTCATGCACCACGGCGGCGAGCCCCGGACCCGGCCGTTCCGAGTCACCTACGAACCCGACGTCACGACCGTGGTCATCGAACACCTGCGCACGCTCACAGCCGCGGCGATGGCGGCGGGTGTCGGCCGCGACCGGCTGATGGTGGATCCCGGACACGACTTCCAGAAGAACACCTACCACTCGCTCGAGCTGTGCCGCCGGTTGGACGAGGTCGCGGCGCTGGGCTTCCCGGTGCTCGTCGCGCTGTCGAACAAGGACTTCATCGGCGAGACGCTCGAAGCGCCGATCGACGCGCGTACGAACGGGAGCGTGGCTGCCGCGGTGTCGTGCGTGCTGAACGGCGCGCGCATCGTCCGCGTGCACGACGTCCGCGCCACGGTCGACGCGGTGCGGATGACCGAGGCGATCCTCGGCTGGCGCCCGCCCGCGGTCGCGGTCCGCGGCTTGGAGTAACGGGGTAGCCTCCGACCTCGTGACCCATCGACGGATGGTGCCGTGACCGACGAGCTCAGCGACCGGCCACTCCCGTCCTCCGCGTCGGCGCGGCCACGCCCGATCACAGCGGCAGTGGTCATCGAGATCGTGTTCGGCGTCATCCTCCTCTCGGTCGGCAGCTTCGTCTTCGCCGGGTCGCAGACCAGTCAGCAGACCTGGGCCGGCACACCCGGGAGCGTTGGCCTGTTGCTCGGGATCGTCATCCTGACCTTCGGGCTGCTCGATGTCCTCGCGGCCATCCTGGTGTTCCGCCGGTCGAACGCAGGCAGGCTCCTCGCCATCGTCATGTGTGCCATCGGTGGCGCAGGCGGGGTGTACTCGCTGGCGAGATCGGGCGGAGCAGGTGGCGCGAACGCGGGGCCCTACCTCGCGGGCGCGGTCACCGGAACCGCGGTGCGCATCCTCGTCGTCGTGATGCTCGTTCGGAACGCAGCGTGGTTCCGCCAGAGCCGAGAGACCGGCTATGGCTAGGGCTGGGATGCCCGAACGGTTCGTGTTCGTGTGCATCAACGAGCGGCCGGATGACCATCCCCGTGGCTCGTGCATCGGCCGGGGAGCCGGGGACGTGTTCAACGCCCTGCGCGAGGAGACCGGTCGGCGCGGGCTCGACCGGGTGAAGGTCGTCGGCACCGGCTGCCTCGAGCCGTGCATGGTCGGACCCACCGTCCTCGTCTACCCCGATGGCGTCTGGTACGGCGGCGTGACCGAGGGCGACGTCGCGCTCATCTGCGAGCAGCACCTGCAGAACGGTAAGCCCGTCGACTTCCTCCGCATCGGCGAGGACGAGTTCGCGCTCTCGCCGTTGGAAGGGCGCTCCGACCTGCCGCCGGGGATCATCCCGCCGGTCTGAGGACGCGCCGCCGGTACCCTGGCGGTGGACGAGGAGGCGCACGTGGCAGTCGTCGGCGCCCGCGAGCCGGGCGACGAGTTCCCCATCCAGGGCTACGACGCGATCGAGTTCTGGGTCGGGAACGCGTTCCAGGCCGCGCACTTCTACCGGACCGCGTTCGGCTTCCGGGTCAGCGCGTACGCGGGTCCCGAGACGGGCGTCCGCGATCGGTGTTCGTACGTCCTCGACCAGCGCGCGGTGCGCTTCGTCGTGACCGGTGCGCTGGACCCGGACCACCCCATCGCGCAGCGGCAGCACTTGCGGGGCGACGGCGTCCACGACGTTGCCTTCCGGGTCCCCGACGCGTCGCACGCGTTCGCGCTGGCGGTCGAGCGCGGCGCGACCGCGGTGCGCGAGCCCGAGGTCCTCGAGGACGACCACGGCAAGGTCGTGGTCGCGACCATCGCGACCTACGGCGACACGGTCCACTCGTTCGTCCAGCGCGACGACTACGTCGGCCCCTACCTGCCGGGCTACGAGGCGCGCGAGGACACCGACACGGTGCCCGTCGGGCTGTCGGCGGTCGACCACGTCGTCGGCAACGTGGAGCTCGGCAAGATGGACGACTGGGCGCGCTTCTACGAGCGGGTGCTCGGGTTCAGCGAGCTCCTCCACTTCACCGACGCGCAGATCTCGACCGAGTACACCGCGCTGATGAGCAAGGTGGTGTGGGACGGCGTCGGGCGCATCAAGCTGCCCATCAACGAGCCCGCACCGGCGAAGAAGAAGTCCCAGATCGACGAGTACCTCGAGGCGTACCGCGGTCCCGGCGTCCAGCACCTCGCCATCTCGACCGGCGACATCGTCAAGACAGTGACCGAGCTGAAGTCGCGCGGCATCCCGTTCCTGCGCGTGCCGGCGTCGTACTACGAGGAGGCCAGGCCGCGCGTCGGTGAGATCCAGGAACAGTGGGACGCGCTCGCGGAGCTCGGCATCCTCGTGGACCGCGACGACGATGGCTACCTGCTCCAGATCTTCACCAAACCGCTGGAGGACCGGCCCACCGTCTTCTTCGAGATCATCCAACGACGCGGCGCGACTGGCTTCGGCGTCGGCAACTTCAAGGCGCTGTTCGAGTCCATCGAACGCGAGCAGGACGCGCGCGGGAACCTGTGATCCGCTGGGGCTCACTCGCCCTCGGTGCCTGCCTGCTACTCGTGCTCGCCGCTGCTGCGTCCGCGCTGTCGTGTAGGCAGGACGAGCGCACCCTCGATGAACAGGTCGCTCAAGAGCGGATCGTGATCGTCGGCACCCCTGTCGCGCAGCGACGCGACGTCGCCACCTTCCGCGTCGAGGAGCGGTGGAAGGGGCCCGTCCTACCTCAACTCTTGGACGTACAACTCTTCTGGGCGGGGTTCCACGTGGGCTCGCGGTACCTCGTCTTCCTGCACCAGGCAGAACCGGGTGAGCCGTTCACGACATCCGGCTGCGACCCGAACCAGTTGTGGTCGGAGGACCTCGCAGCAGCCAGACCCATCGGAGCCACGCTGATGTACGAGCCGGTCGTGCGCGAACTGGGTGGCCGCCAGTGGGTCCCGTTGGCGGCTGCCGTCGGCCTCCTGGCTGCGGGCGCCGCGAGCGCGTGGGGAGTGATCGCCGGCTTGCGGCGGCGCGAGAACCGGAACGGCCTCCCGCGCGTCGTACCTGGGGACCCCGGGAGCGGATGATCACGTTGAGGAGCCTGGCCACGGGCGTGCTCGCCGTCGCCCTCGTCGGCGTGGGTGCTGGCACCGCCCACGCGCGGTGCGCGAGCGATGACAGGCCGGTCGACCAGCAGGTCGCGGAGGCACCCGTCGTGTTCGTCGGGACGGTCACCGCGGTCGACGGGTCCAACGTCGCGGCGTTCCGCGTCGAAGAGATCTGGAAGGGCGGGAACGTCCCCGACGGGGTCCACGTCGACGGCGCCACCCACTCCGAGCAGCGCTCGTGGGTCGTGGGGACGCGCTACCTGGTCTTCCCCCAGGCGACCGGTGTCCAACCACCGCTCAGCGACAACGCCTGCTCTCCCACCCGCGAGTGGACCGGCGACCTGGCGGCGTTCGCTCCTCCGACACCGGACCCCAACCCACCGGCCTTCCCGGTACCGACCGGCGACGAGACCGAGGGCTACGTGGTCACAGCGTCGGCGGATACCACGTGGCTCCTCTGGACCGTTGCCGGTCTCGCGCCCGTCGCGATCGCGGCGGTGGTCATCCTCGCCCGGCGGCGTCGCGCATGAGGCGGCCCCTCCTCTCGGTCGCATGCCTCGCGGCGATCGCCGCTATCGCGGCACCCGCGTACGCGGACTGTGCGCTCGACGAGCGACCCATCCCTCAGCAGATCGCCGAGTCCCCTGTCGTGTTCGTCGGCACGGTCACCGCCGTCGACCGCTCCAACATCGCGACCATCCAGGTCGAGGAACGCTGGAAGGGCACGACCGTCCCGGCCCAGGTCCGCGTCGACGGCGAGATGCACTCCGAGAACCGCATGTGGGTGGCGGGTACGCGCTACCTCGTGTTCCCGATCGTCACCGGTGGTGACCCACCGTTCAGCGACAACGGCTGCTCCGCGACCCGTGAGTGGACCGACGACCTCGTCGCCTTCCGCCCTGCCGCCGCAACCCCCGAGCCAGCCCCATCGGCTCCGGGAGACGGCAGAGCCGACTGGTTGCCGTGGGTCATCGGTGGCGCGGTCCTCGCCGTACTCATCGGCACCGTCTTGGTCCCGCGACGGCGCCTGTCGTCGCCTACCCCCGAGGGCCGGTAGCCTTCGCACGTTCCTGCGGCGCTCGCCGCACCTTCCCCGGGACGCGACCCGTTGCCCGCGCGCGTGCGGGCGGGAGCCGCCCCGTGACCACCGTCTGGGACCCCGAGGCCGCCCACAACGGCGACCGTCAGTCGTGGGACCGCTACTTCCTCGACCTCGCCGCTGCCGCATCGACCCGGGCCACCTGCTCGCGGCGCAAGCACGGCGCGGTCGTCGTCAACGACCGGCGGATCGTCTCGACCGGCTACAACGGCGCGCCGTCGGGGTACCCCCACTGCATGGACGGCGCCTGCCCGCGGGCGATGTCCGACGCGCCCCAGGGCCACAACTACGAGGAGTGCATCGCCATCCACGCCGAGGCGAACGCACTGCTGTTCGCCAGTCCGCCGGAACGTCAGGGCGCCACCATCTACACGACCGGGGCGCCGTGCTTCGGCTGCGCCAAGCTCATCTCGAACTCGGGCATCTCCGAGGTGGTCTCGTCGGGCGGCCGGTACGACGGCTGGGACGACGTGCGTGACTTCCTCCGCCGGTGCGGCATCCGCGTCAGGCTGCTCGACGGCCGCGAAGGCGTGCCCGTCCTCGACCTCCAGATCGCCCCCAGCTAGCGCTACCTCCACGACCGGGTAGCGCTGCCCACCGTAGAGGTGGCTGACGCCACCCAGCTCGCGGTCATGCGTGGAGTTCGTCGGCGACGGGACGGTCCGTAGGCTGCCAGCGCTCGCGGCGAGGAGGCCAACGTGGATGTGCTTCGGAGCGTCGGTGCCGACGGGGTGGTCACCCTCAGCCTCGATGACGGCAAGGTCAACGCCTTCGACACGGCCGCGTTCAACGCCATCGACGCCGCGCTCGACACCTGCGGCGACGCCTCGGCCGTCGTACTGACGGGGCGCGAGGGCTGCTTCTCGGCCGGCCTGAACATCAAGGCGATGGGCGAGATGGACGAGGACGGGCTGCACGAGCTGCTCGTCAGCTTCGGCCGGGTGCTGCTGCGCACGTGGCTCGAGCCGCGCCCGCTCGTGTGCGCCGCCACCGGCCACGCCGTCGCCGCCGGGACGATGTTCGCGATGGCGTGCGACCACACCGTCGCCGCAGCCGGCGACTTCCGGTGGGGCCTGACCGAGACCCAGATCGGCTTCCCCTTGCCGATGTTCGCCATCGCGCTGGCGCGCGGCAACGTCCGCACCGACCGCCTCGACGACCTGTTGCTGCCGGGTGCGGTCGTGAACCCCGAGCAGGCGGTGGAGGCGGGTTTCGCCGACGAGTTGGCAGCGCCCGGTGACGTCGTCGCGCGCGCGACCGCGAAGGCCGCGGAGCTGGCCAAGCTGCCCCGGTCGACCTACGCCGCCGCCAAGCGCCGTATCCGCGGCGAGGCGGCCGAGATCGCGCTGGCCGACCTCGCGCACGACATCCGCTCGCTGCTGGCGATCCGCGAGCCCGTGTAGCGGTGGGCGACTACCACTGGCGCGAGCTGTACCGCGAGGTCGTCGAGACCAACCTGTGCACCGGCTGCGCCGCGTGCGTGATGGCGTGTCCCACCGACGTCCTCGGCTACGACGACAAGTACCACCCCATCCAGATCGGCGAAGGGATGGGCATCGACCAGTGCGTCATCGGCGACCGCGGCTGCGACATCTGCACCCGCGCGTGCCCTCGCTTCCGCGCCTGGGAGACCGAGCTCGACGACGCGCTGTTCGGCCGCCCGCGCGAGGCGGACGAGGTCTACGGCGTCGTCAAGTCGCTGCTGCTCACCCGGGCGACCGACAAGGCCATCCACGAGAACGGTCAGGACGGTGGGCTCGTCTCGGTGCTGCTCATCTGGGGGCTAGAGAACGGCAAGATCGACGGTGCCCTGACCTCGAAGATCACCGAAGGCAGGCCGTTCGACGCCGAGCCGTTCCTCGCGACCACCAAGCAGCACGTCCTCGACACCGCGGGCTCGCGCTACACGTACTCGGCCAACCCGCTGGCGATGGCCGAGGCGGACGACCAGAAGCTCAAGCAGGTCGCCCTAGTCGGGATGAGCTGCCAGGCGTCGATCAACGGGTCGGTGCTCGCCCGCGGCATCAACAAGTACGCGCGCAAGATCGCGCTGACCATCGGGCTGCTCTGCTCCAAGACCTTCACCTACGAGGGCCAGGTCGAGGTGCTCGCCAACCACGGCGTCGCCATCGAGGACGTCGTCAAGGTCAACGTCAAGGGCCGGTTCATGGTGTGGACCCGTGACGGCCGCTACCTCGACATCCCACTGAAGGAGCTGCACAAGTACACCCGGCCCGGCTGCAAGCTCTGCCCCGACTTCGCGGCCGAGCACGCGGACATCTCGGCCGGCGGCATCGGCGCCGAGGACGACTGGACGCTGACGGTCGTGCGCACCGCGCGGGGCGAGGAGTGGATGCAGGGCGTCATGGACGCCGGTCTGATCGAGGCGAAGCCGGCCGAGGGCGACCCCGTCGCGATGGACCTGCTCTACAAGCTGTCGAAGAAGTCCCGCACGCGCTGGCCGTCCGAACTGCTACCCGAGGACCAACGCGCGCCCGCGTTGCTGCCCGTTGTCTGACCAGACTGACTACTTCTAGGCTCCCGCGATCATCCAAGGGACGGATCCCACGTGAGCACGGTTCGGTCGCTGAGTCGTCTCGTCGCTGCCAGTGCGCTCTGTCTGACCGCTGTCGCGTGCGGCGGCGGGGGCGGGACCACCGCGAGCGAGACCGACGGGACGATCGCTCCGGACACCGGCGCGCCGACCGACGGCACCGGCCTCCCGACGGTCGCGCCCACGGACGCGCCGACCGGTGCTCCGACCGATGGTCCTGCGGGCGCCGCCATCACGGACTGCGCCCAGACGGACCCCAGCGCCACGGTCGGACCGGGCTGGACGCTGAGCGACGGCGCCTACGTCAACGCCGACGGCGGGTTCCTGTGCGGGTGGAACCCGCCTGACGACTCCCCGTACGCGAACCTCAGCATGACGCACAACCCGTCGGTGACCCGCGAGGAGGGCGCGGCGGGCGTACTCCAAGTGGCCGGGCACGAGGACAACAACCTCTACGTCGAGCGCGACATCCTCGATGTGGGTGTGGTCGTCGTGTACGGCCCGAAGTCGGACTCGTCCTTCCACGCGTCGGCGGTCGCGACGTCGGGCCCAGGACACGTCCGCGTGAGCCTCGACCCACGCACCACCGACGCGGTGACGCACGACGAACTCGCGACGATCGCCGAAGCGCTGTTCCTCCGGCTCCTCTCGCACTTCTGACGTGGGCCGCATCGTCGTGACCGAGTTCGTGTCGCTCGATGGCGTCATGGAGGACCCGGGTGGGAGCGAGAACTTCGTCCACGGCGGCTGGAGCTTCGCGTTCTCCCGCGGCGAGGAGGGCGACGACTTCAAGCTGCAGGAGACGCGCGACTCCGCGGCGCTGCTGCTCGGGCGCGTGACCTACGAGGGCTTCGCCGCGGCTTGGCCCTCACGCGATGGGGAGTTCGCCGACCTGTTCAACGGCATGCCCAAGTACGTCGTCTCGTCCACTTGCGGCTGATACCAGCGCGCTGGGGCGTAGGGTCGGTTCGACACGACCCGAGGATCAGTGTGACGAGCATCAGAACGATGGCGGTATCGATCAGCGCGGCGCTGCTGCTGGGAGCGTGTGGCGGATCGACGACACCCGTCGCGACCGGTGCGCCCACCGCGACCAGCCAGCCGACGGTACCCGCGACGCCGGGCGCCTCGTCGACCCCGACGGTGGCACCGACAACGTCGGCCAGCGACCTCCCCGCCGCTGACCCGTGCCGGCTGCTGACCGCGGCCGAAGCCGAAGCTGCGCTCGGGAAGCCGGTCGCTGATCCGGTCCGCCTCGAGTTCGACGGTCCGACGGGACCGGGCACCGACTGCCACTACGACTCGGTGGACCAGTCGTCAGGCCCGGCCTCGATCCACGTCGGCTACTTCGGCGAGGGCATCCCGCGTGCGGATTGGGAAGCCGCTCAGCGCGCGGATGGCTTGGAGGAGGTCAGCGGTGCCGGCGAGATCGCGTTCTTCGACGAGGACGACGCGACGCTCGAGGTCTACGACGCCGGTCGGTGGATCCAGCTGCAGATGATCAACTCCGAGCGGTTCGACGAGACGCTCGCCATCCTCGTCGATGTCGCCGGCAACGCCCTCGAGCGGATCTAGCCGAACGGTCAGGTCTGCCAGGCGGCAACGACCGGGTGGTCCTTCGGGACCGGGCCGACCTTGGCGGCGCCGCCCGGTGAGCCGAGGCCGGTGACCTCGTCCTTGAAGAAGTCGACGTTGACCGCGTAGAAGGGCTTCCACTCCTCGGGCACGTCGTCCTCGTAGAAGATCGCCTCGACGGGGCAGGCCGGCTCGCAGGCGCCACAGTCGACGCACTCCTCGGGGTGGATGTAGAGCATCCGATCACCCTCGTAGATGCAGTCGACCGGGCACTCGTCGATGCAGCCCTTGTCCTTCACGTCGATGCAGGGCTCGGCGATGATGTACGTCATGTGCCACTCCTGAGGGTCTGCGGCCCGCGATGGTAGACGGGCACGTGACCGACCGCGACACGACGCCCCGCGACACGAGGATCTCCGTGCCGATCATCCAGTTCGCCGCGACCGACGGCACCCAACTCGAGGGTCGCCTGACGCTGCCCGACGCGCCCAACGGCGGAGTGGCTGTGGTGTGTCACCCGCACCCGCTCCACGGCGGGTCGATGCAGACGTGGATGCCGCCGGTCCTGCAGCGAGCGCTCGTCAGCGACGGCTGGGTCGGCCTGCGCTTCAACTTCCGCGGAGTGGGGCGGTCGCACGGGTCGTACGGCGGCGGCATCGACGAACGCGCCGACGTCGAGGGCGCGGTCCGACGGGTGCTGGACGAGGTCGATGACCCAACCGCGCCGGTCCTCCTCGGCGGCTGGTCGTTCGGTGCGAACGTCTCGCTCGCCGTCGCGATGAGAGACGCGTGGATCAGCGGCTGGTTCGGCGTGGGCCTGCCACCGGGCGGAGAGCACGATGGCCTCGTGCCACGGTTGTCGCCTGACGAGCTCGCCGGCTGGACCCGACCGAAGTTGTTCATCCACGGCCAACGCGACGACGTCGCCCCGATCGAGCACGCCCGCGCGTTCTACGACGCGGCGCCCGAACCCAAGCGGTTCCACGTCGTGTCGGGTGGCGACCACTACATGGCCGCGCACGCCGACGAGTTGGCCGACACCGTCCGCGACTTCGGTCGCGAGGTGCTGGCCGGATGAGCCCGCTCGGCGCGCGTTTCGTCCGGCGGGTCACGCGCGACCACGTCGGTCAACGGGTCACTCTCCGGCGACGGCTGCCGGACGGGTCGCTGTCCGACGTCGTCGGCACGCTCGAAGGCTGGGCCGATGACGGCGTCCTGACCGTCCGCACCAGGCGCGACGACCTCGTCAGCGTCGACGACTCGGCGGTCGTCGCCAGCCGGGTCATCCCGCCACGGGACTAGTCGAACAGCTCGCGGCCGAGCACGAGGTGCGCGAGCGAGGCGGGGCGCCACTCGTCGCGGCGATCGGTGCTCGCCGGGTCGTACTTGTCGTGGAAGGCCGCGAGCACCTCGTCGCGGAGCGGATCAGCGGCACCGAGGAACGACGCGCGTGCCAGCCATGCCCGGCCCGCGAGACGCACGACGCCCTGCTCGGCGGCCTCGAGGTTCATCCACCACTGGGTGAGCCCACCGGACCCCGACAACAGGTGGATGCCACCCTCCGCGGGCACGAACCACAGCTCGGCGGTGTGTCGCCGCCCCGAGATCCGACTCGTGGTCGACAGCGTGCAGTAGCGCTCAGTGCGGAGCGGCGTGGGTAGATCCACTAGGGGAAGGCGAGTTGGACGACGACCGGCCGGTGGTCCGACGCACCGGACTCCCCCACCCACGCGCCGACCGGCTCGAGACCGCGACTGAGCACCCAGTCGATGCGGACGAGACCGACCGTGTCGGGCCAGGTGAACCCCGGCCCCGACCCCACTTCGGCGTGGGGGTCGCGGAAGCCCGCGTCGGCGAACCGCCGGTAGGGGTACGCACGGTCGTTGCTGTTGAAGTCACCGCCGACGACCGCGGGCACGCTGGGCTCGAGCGCGTCGAGCACGGCGTCGACCTCGGCGCGACGCGCGTCGACCTCGAACTGCAGGCGGGATGGGATCGAGGAACCGCAACCCGGGCACGGTGAGGTCAGGTGGAGTGAGGCGACCTGCACGAGCTGGCCGTCGACATCGACGGTCACGACCGCCGTCGGGCGCGATGACCGTCCCGCGGCGGGGACGTCGCGCACGTCGACGATCGGGTAGCGGCTGAACACGGCCACGCCACCGACGTCGGCGGCATCGCCGATCCACGTGTGCGGCAACTGGTCGCTCAGGCCGTCGGTGAGCTCACGCGCGCGCGACGGAAAGATCTCCTGCACGAACAGCAGGTCGACGTCCTCGTCGTGGGCCAGCGCGACGACGTGGTCCGCGTCGGGTGTCCGCACCCACGTGTTGAACGTCGCGATGGTCAGGTCGGCCTCGGTCGCGCGACTCGACGGGAGGAAGAGGCCGCCGTACGACCACACGAACACGAGTGTCGGCAGCAACAGGGCGGCCGCGCCGACCCAGCGCCGCCGCCACACGGCGAGGCCGAGCATCGGGATGCCCGCGAGCGACCACCAGAAGGTCGACAGGTTGACGGGTGTCGTCCACCACGTGTCCCCGACCAGCCACCAGGCGAGCAGTGCGAGCGCGGTCGCCACGGCGTAGATGCCGGCGACGACCTCGGGCCATCGGTGGCGGCGTGGGCCGGTCACGACGACGCCGAGCGAACTGTCCGCTCGGACACCGGTGTCAGTCGGCATACGCCGACCCGAGCCGGTGGACGAGGATCCGGTTGGTCCCACCGTGACCACCGGGTATCCCCGACACGATGACGATGGCATCGCCCTTCTCGCCGTACCCCCCGCGCAGGCACACCTCGTCGGCGGCGGCGATGAGCTCGCGCGAGTGGTCGTGGTCGGGCACCAACTCGGCCTCGGTGCCCCACAGCAGCGCGCACCGACGGAGGGTCGAGGTCCGCGGCGTCAGGCCGACGATCGGCGCGTCCGGCCGGAACTTGGAGACCAACTGGATCGACGAGCCCGTCAGGCTGAACACGACCACCGCCCGCGCATCGATGTCCCCGGCGGCTTGCACCGCAGCGCGCGCGACGACCCGCTGGACGGACGAGACCCCCGTCGGCAGCGTCGGTGGGTGGAGCAGGTGCGGGTTGCCCTCGGCGACCTCGATGATGCGCGCCATCGTGCGCACCGCGTCGACCGGGTACTGACCGCTCGCGGTCTCGCCCGACAACATCAACGCGTCGGTGCCGTCGAACACGGCGTTGGCGACGTCGCTCGCCTCGGCCC
>Ga0136631_10000494_pt1 | contig 12231 bp, 6 predicted proteins | sample AntDrymUQ6012206_2_FD_104655 | JGI IMG/M metagenome (GOLD analysis project Ga0136631, IMG submission 104655) | Polar desert sand microbial communities from Dry Valleys, Antarctica - metaG UQ601 (22.06) | ecosystem: Environmental > Terrestrial > Soil > Desert | place: Antarctica: Dry Valley... | reverse complement strand
GAGCTGCCGGTGGCCGCCGCCGCCAGCGACGTCGTCTTGGACGAGGCCATCGAGGTCGTCGAGGCCGGCGTCACCGCCGGGCTGGTCGCCGAGGACGGCGAGATCGCCGGCCGCTACCGGTTCTCCCATGTGCTGGTGCGCGACGCTGTCTACGAGGAGATCGGCGGGCTGAAACAGGCCCGGCTCCATGGCCGGGTGGCCGAGGCGCTCTCCGACCGCGACGACGGCTCGCTGCGGATGGTCAGCGAGCTGGCCCACCACCTCTTCCTCGCCGCCCCAGTGATCGGGCCCGCTTCAGGGATCGGGGCGGCCATCCGGGCGTCGATCGCCGCCCGCGCCGCCCTGTCCTACGAGCAGGCCGAGCTGTACCTCCACCAAGCGCTGGCGCTGGCGGCCATCATGTCGCGCGGAGTGGAGCGCGACCGTCAGGAGCTGCAGCTGCACCTGCGCCTGGGTTTCCTCATCTCCGAGACCAGAGGGCACACCTGGCCCGAGGTGGCGCAGGCCTTCGACCGGGCCCGGCGCCTGTGCGTCGGTGCGGGCGTGACCGCCGACCACCTGCGAACGCTGTGGGGCCAGTTCGCCGTCGCCTACATGGCCGGCAAGCTGGAGGATGCGGCCCTGGTGGGAGGGCAGCTGCTCGACCTCGGCCGGGAGTCCGACGACCCCCGTTGCGAGCTGGCCGGGCTCATCGCCGTCGGCACCGCCGAGTTCTATCTCGGCCGGTTGGCGAAGGCCCGCGACCACCTGGCGGGGGCGACGGCGATCGCCGACTCATTGGCCGACCCGACTCTGGTCGACCTCTACCACCAGGATCCACGGGTCTTCTCCCGCAGCGTCCTGGTGAACGCCATCTGGCCGCTGGGCGACTACGACGAGGCCGAGGCCATCGTCGCCGGGCAGACCAGGCGGATCCAGCTCCTCGACGACCCCCGATCGACCCTGCTGGCGCTGCTCTCGAAGGGCTGGCTGCGATTCTTGCAGGGCGACGCCGAGCGGCTGGAAGAGGGGGCGGTCGTCCTGCGGAGGCTGGCCGCCGACATCGGCTACCAGCCGATGGTGCTGGCCGCCGACATGCACCGGGGGTGGGCGATGGCCCGGCAGGGCGCGACCCAGGCGGGGGCCGCGCTCCTGCGGCGGACCCTGGCGGCCCTCGACGCGGCCCGCCTGGTGGCCCTGCGACCGTGCCTGCTGGGCATGCTCGCCGAGGCCGAGATGCTCGACCGCCGGCCGGAGGCGGCGCTGGCCACCGTCGACGCCGCCCTGGAGGAGGTCAACCGGCGCGGCGACCGGTTCTACCTCCCCGAGCTCCACCGCCTGAAGGGCGAGATGCTGCGGGCCTCGGGTCTCGATGGCGGCGACCTGGCCCGAGCCTGTGTTCGGCAGGCGCTGGCGGAAGCCAAGGCGCAGGGGGCCGTCCCTTTCCGGGAGCGGGCGGAGCAGAGCCTGGCCCGCGTCTCCGCCATCGCCTGACCGCCGTCCCGCCTGCCGCGTCCCACCCCGCGGGCCGCCTGATGCGCGCGGCAACCAGGTGGCAAGGAGGCCGAGCATGCTCGCCCTGCGCATCCAGGTTGCGGCAGGGCTCGGCGTCATCATGCGACGGTGGTGACGCCGCCCCCAGCCCAAGCCGGCGAACCGGTGGTTTCGGCGGGTCGTCCCGACGGCCCGCCCCTCGCCCTCTCTGTCAGGGAGCGAGTCGACCGCCGCGGTAGGCCGCCGGCCACGAGTCGGAGTCGACCATGTCGACGGCGTCATCGAGGGCGAGCGAACGCCCGACCATGCGAGCCCGGTGGACGGCGGGGGCACCCATGGTGGAGGTGAGCTCGGCCAGCACCTGCGACTCCAGCGCGACCTCGTCCGGCCAGGCGGGGGTGCCGAGCGATTCCCGGATGGCCTGAGCCGCCCCCACCAGGCGGGCGGCGATGTCGCGCCGCCGGCGCTCGAGGGCGATGTCGGCCAGCTCCAGCAGGCAGGCGGCGGCCAGCCGGCGGTCGCCGAGGCGGTGGAAGGTCCGCAGCGCCTCCTCCATCCACGACCGGGCCCGGGCGAAGTCCCGTCGCAGGCGGGCCACCCGACCGAGGTCGGCGGCCGACCGGGCCAGGCCGTGCTCGTCACCCACCAGGCTGCGGAGCTGCCGGCACTCGTCGTACCAGACCCCGGCCTCGGACAGCTCCCCGGCCGTCTCCGCGATCCATCCCAGGTTAGTGGCGGTGACGGCGACGCTCCAGGGGTCGTCGAGCGCCCGGAACAGGCTGAGGGCGTCCATGAACCGGGCGGTCGCCTGATCGGTGTCGTTGCGGCGGAGGGCGATCACGCCCAGGCCGTTGAGCCCGTGGCCCGCGCCCCGGTCGTCGCCGATCCCGACCGACAGCGCCGTCGCCTCCTCGAACCGGGCCTCGGCGGCGTCGTAGGCGGCCCGGTCCTCGGCCACGATCCCGAGCGTCAGGGTGGCGGAGGCGAGTTCCTTGACCGCGCCCAGTTCGGCGGCCAGGGCCCGGGCCCGCTCGAGTGAGGCGTCGGCGGCGTCGAGGTCGCCCTGGAGCCGGCAGAGCACGCCCAGGCCGGTCAGGGCCCGGGTGCCGGCCACGGACGTGGCGCCGGTGCCGGCCTGGTCGAGGGCCAGGCCCAGCCACTGCCGACCCTCGGTGAGACGCCGGGTGGAGAAGAACCGGGAGAGGGCGGCGGCCATGACCAGGGCCCGCCCCGGATCGTGGTCGAGGGCCCACGAGAAGGCGGCGGCCAGGTTGGCGTACTCCTGGTCGAGGAGGCGGAGCCACTGGCCCTGGTCGCGGTGGCCGGTGATCAGGACCTCCGCCGACTCGGCCAGGGCGACGAAGTAGGCGCAGTGGCGGCGGCGCAGCCCTTCGAGCTCGCCCCGCTCGGCCAACCGGCCCAGGGCGTAGCGGCGGACGGTCTCGAGGCAGGTGAACCTCGACTCGCCGTCCTCGGTGAGAACGGCCTGGATCAGGCTCTTGCCTTCGAGCTCGGTGAGCCCGAGGAGCACGTCGGTGCCGTCGTCGGAGCAGACGGCTTCGGCGGCGGCGAGGCTGCAGCCCCCTGCGAACACGCCGAGCCGGGCCAGGAGCGACCGCGACCCTGGATCGAGCAGCTCCCAGCTCCAGTCGAGGGCCGATCCCAGCCGGCCATGGGTGAACGGGTCACCGGCCCGGCCACCGAAGTGATCGCCGAACTGATCGCCACGCTGATCCGGGCCCCGGCCGGAGCTGCGGTCGGTGGGCAGTTCGAGGCGGTCGCGCAGGCTGCGCACGATGTCGGACGGCGAGAGGATCCGGCTGGCGGCGGCGGTGAGGTTGATGGCGAGGGGGAGCCCGTCGAGCCGGGCGCAGATCTCCACGACCGGGCGACGGTTGGCTTCGGTCAGGGCGAAGTTGGGACGGGCGACCCGCGACCGGTCGACGAAGACGCGCACCGCGGCGTACTCCTCGGCGTCGTCGAGGTGCTCCGACGACGGGTCGGGGAAGCCGAGCGTCTTGACCCGGTAGCTGGTCTCCTCGTCCAGCGCGAGCGCTTCCCGGCTGGTCGCCAGGATGCGGACATAGGGCGCCTCCCGCAGCAATCGTTCGACGATGGTCGAGGCGGCCAGGACGTGCTCGAAGTTGTCGAGCACGATGAGGAGGTGCTGCTCGCGAAGGGCGGCCACCACCGCGTCGGTGGGATCGTTGTCGTCCTGTTCCCGCAGCCCGAGGCGATGCACCAGGGCGGAGGCGACGGCCTCGGGCCCGACGACCTCGGCGAGGGGCACGAAACAGGCGCCGTGCCTGAAGTCGGCCGCGATCTGCCAGGCCACCTCCACCGCCAGGCTGGTCTTGCCGATGCCGGGCGCGCCCACCAGGGTCACGCAGCGCGAACCTCCCCGCAGGAGCCCGCCGATCTCGGCGGCGTCGACCTCACGACCGATCAGTGGGAAGACCGGAAGGGGGAGGCGGACCCGGTCGGAGGGGCGTCGCGATGCCCGCAGCAGGTCGTCCTTCGGAGTGGCCGCGACCGTGGCCAGCCGGGCGAGGAACTGCGACGTCGGGCGGCGGCTGCCCCGTTCGATCTTGGCCACGTAGGACACGTCGTAGCCGAGCGCTTCGGCGAGGCGTTCCTGGGTCCACCGGTTGGTGTGCCGCCACTCCCGGACCCAGGGGCCCAACCCGTCGACGTCGGCCGGCCCGACCGGACGAATGGCGGTCATCTCCCCGCCGGGTCGTTGTCCCGGTTTGTCCCTTCTGCTCGGGGCGCCGGTTCGCTTGCATGCACCCATGGGGGCCCGCCGGCAGGCGACCGACGAGGCACCCCGGGCTGATCCGTGCGGTTTCGAGATTTGTCCGACGACGACGGCCGCTGTCGTTGTCGGACATCTTCCGGCTCCGGGCCTCGTGTCCGGAACTTCTTACGGGTGGTGGGAACCGGCCGCATCGGGCTGGGGGCGCTCCGGCAATGGCGCCTCCAGCCCGGGCTCAGTCCAGAGTCAGACGACGCGTCGCACGACAGAGCCGGGGGGGGTGAACCTTTGAATATCGCACCCGCTCCGAGATGGTCGGTGGGCACCAGGCTTCGGCGCCGAACGCTGCATATCTCGTTTGGGGCGGCGACGGTGCTGGCCAGCCTGGCGGTGGCCGCACCCGCCTCCGCGTGGCCCATGTGCGGCTGGTAGTCCCGGCGCCTGGTGGAAACGTCTGGCATTTTCAACCATTCGCCTTTCCGCTCGCTGCCACGGGCGTGCCAGCCCGATAGCCAGGTGGCGCCATGTCCTCTCATGGCTCCCGGCCTGCGCATGGTAACCGGGTGACCCCGAAAAACCGCCGCCGTTCGCCCTCACCGCCTGATCCGCCCGACGGGTGGAGCGGCCCGCCCCCCCGGCCGCGAACGAGCGGGGCAGGTCCCTCCCATCTCGGCTCACCCAAAGGTGACCACCCCGTAGGTGCTGCACAGACCGTAGGCGTTGATGGCGAGGAACGAGCCGACCACGACCAGGGCGACCGCCCGGCGCCAGCCGCGCAGCGGCCGTGGCGATCCGACCGGCACCGGCATGTACCACGAGGGCAGCGGGTGGGCGGGGCCGTTGCCCCCCCACAGGTCGATCGGCACCGCGCCGGGCGCCACCTCGACGTCGGGATCGGCGGCCAACGCCAGCGCGGTGAGCTCCTCGTCGGTGATCGGCTCGCTCACGATCCGCGAAGCTACCGGTCGAGGGGCGCCCCCGCTATGGCCACACTGAGGATCACCTGGAGCGGGGGGTCGATCCGTCCGTACTGGCGGCGGGCGAGCACGCGCTCGTCGGGCGCGAACACGTCGCGCAGCTCGACGTCGTGGCTCCCGGTGCCACGCATCCCGAGCGTGTCCCAGGTGTCGCGTGGTGGTGCATGACCGACGCCAGCGGGGTCGACGCGCAGTGGCGCGGCCAGCTCGCGCTGAGCCATCGCCACCTGGCGGATGGTGGCCCCCCGCCCGCCGAGCTCCTCCGGGCACGGCCAGCGCCAGGTAGCCCGACCGGCCGAGGATCTCGTAGGCCTCGGCCACGAACGTGCCGTCGGTCGTGGCGGGGCGGAGTGGGCGCTGACTTGGGGGCCGATTTCGGCCGCCCAGGCCACCAACTCGCGCTCCCGGTCCGTGGTTTGCACATCTTCTTTGGTGGTCACGGGGGTCACCATACGGACGCGCTCCGGGGGCGACTAGTACGGATCTGTACTCTGGGGAGCGTGCGTGAGTACGGCCAGTACTGCCCCGTCTCGATCGGCAGTGAGGCGCTCGCCGACCGGTGGACCCCACTCATCCTGCGGGAGATGGTGCTCGGCAGCACGCGCTTCAACGAAAGCGCGACCTGCCGGGCATATCCCGCACCCTGCTGTCCGAGCGGCTGCGCCACCTCGAGCGCAAAGGCGTGCTCGAGCGACGACCCGCCGCCGCCGGCGGCCGCGGATCGGCTCCACGGCCCACCGTCGCTCACCCGCGCCTTCGGCCGCTGGTTCCTCTGGAGCCCGTTCGCGCCGGCCGTGCGCGAACGACTCGCAGTCCAGTAAGCCGCGGTGGCAGCGCACGCCCGGGTCGAGGCGGATCGGCCGGTCCCCCCGAGCGCGGCTCTTGGCGCGACGACCGCGGCCGATTCCAACCTCGTCACGTGCCGGCTGGCCTTCGGAGGTGCCTCACGGTGGCATCGCAGGGCAAAGGTGAGGGCACAGGTCTCCGTCCCGCCGTTCGAGAGGGCGGCTGGTTGAGGCGGAGGACCGGCGACGCGGCGGCCGTGGTGTTCCTCCTGGCCTTGGCGCTGGCCGTCCGCGCCCACGCCCTGACCACCGCAGGCCTCTACCGCGATGACGCCTGGCCGATGCTGGCCACCCGCACCGATCTGGGCCGAGCGGTACGAATCGGCGTGACGATCCCCGGCTTCGAGCTGTTCGTGCGGGCATGGGGCGGCCTGAGCTCCTCCACCCCCTGGGTCCAGGCCCCGACCCTCCTGGCCTCGCTCAGCGGCGTGGCCCTGGTCTATCTCCTTGCTCGCCACCTCGGATGCGGCCCATCGGGGGCTCTGGCGGCGGGCGGCATCCTGGCCCTGGCACCCGTGGCCGTGCTGTTCGCCACCCGGGTGAAGCCCTATGCGTTCGACGCCCTCAGCTGCCTGCTGCTCCTGTCCCTGGCAGTGCGGCTGGCCGAGCGCCCGAGCAACCGGCGCTGGGCGGCCCTCGTCGCCACGGCCGTGGCCGCTCCTGTCGTCTCGGCCTCGGTCCTGCCGGTGGCCCTGACCGCGGTCACCTGGTGCGCGTGGCGGACGTGGAGGGATCCTGAGGCCACTGTGGCCGCTCGACGGGCCGGGCTTGCGATCGTTGTCGGCTACACCGCCCTGGTGGCCCTCTACGCGCTCCTCGTGCTGGGCAACGTCCCTCCCCCCCTGCACGACTCGTGGGCCAGCCACTACGTGGATGGCCTGGCGAGCGCCCGGTTCGTGGTCGACGAGCTCGCGGCCGGGATCTTCTACCGTCACGGTCCTACCGGGCCGCTTCTGTTGGCCGCGGTGTGCGCCGGGGTGGTGTGGGCCCGCTCCGACCTCGCCCCCCTCCTGCTCGGGCCCATCGCGCTGGCGTTCGGCGTGGCGGTGTTCGACCGGGCCCCCTTCGGAGGTGGCCGGACCGACGTCTACCTCTTCCCGTGCGTTGCCTTGGCCGTGGCCCTGACCTTCGACAAGGCGTTGGCCCGCCGGGTCCCGGCACTGGCCGTGGGCGCTGCCTTGGTGCTGGTCGCGGCCACCATCAGCGTCGACCACGCCACCCAAAACCCGTACCCGGGCGCCGACACGGCCGAGCTCATCGCTGCGGTTCGCAGCCAGATGGCTCCGGGCGACGCCCTGGTGGTGGCCCCGTTCACGCGCTACGCCTTCGCCCTCTACGACCGGCCCCGCCCCGACGTCATCCTGAGCCCCCGTTACTCCACCGGCTTCACCGTGGTCTCGTCCGACCAGGACGTCCTCATCCTGCCGGCCGAGTACTACGAGACCGGCTACGACGCGTCCGCCGCCGTTGCCTTCGCGCGAGACCGGCGCCGGGTCTGGTACTTGACAACCGACACACCCCGGAGCGACACCCCCCCGGAGGTGCAGGCCCACGAGTACGAGCCCGCTCGACTCCTGGCGGCCGACGGGTTCGTCCTGGAGCGGCGAATCGACGTGGCCGGCGCCCACGCCGAGCTGCTGGTCCGACCAGGCTGATCAGGCGGGTTTCCTCCGCTCGACGACATCCCGCCAGCGGAAGGCGGATCGCAACCGCGTAACTACACACTTGTACTCTGTCTCACCCCTCGGTCAGACTGGTCCCGATGGTTTCTGAACCGGCCGCGGGCGAGCGACTACGGCTCTACTCCTACGCGACGGCGCCGGAGGCGGGGGGCTACGTCGCCATCATGCGGCTGTTCGTCGGCGCGCTCCTGGCCGAGTGGTCGGCGCACGACCTCGCCGAGCGGGGGCTCGACCTGCCCGTCGAGGTCATCGACCAGCGCCTGCGCTTCCTCGAGCAGCACGGCAACCTCCTGGCCAGCCCTCGGGAGGTGCGGGTCACCTCCATCGCCGAGTACCAGCGCCAGCCGGCCCGGTACGCGGCCACGAGCCTGGGTGTGCGGGTGCATCGCCAGGTCGAGGAGGTGCTGGCGGCGGCCGGGGGCGCCCGGGAGGTACCCCGCGAGCTCCTCGCCGCGGTCGCCTACCGCCTCACCGCCCTGGCCCGGATGTCACCGGCCGACCTTGCCGCCGCCGATCCCGCCGCCATGGCCGAGACCGTTTCCACCGTCTTCCTCCAGTTCGAGACGTTCGCCGGCGCGGTCACCGACTTCTACAGCTACGTCGGCTCCGTGCTGGCCCGGGCCGACCTCGACGACGAGGAGTGGCTGGGCTTCAAGCACCTGCTGCTCGACTACCTGGAGACGATCGTCGAGAGCGTCACCCGCCACACCGCCGCCATCCGGTTGGCACTCGACCGGCTCGAGCCGCTCGTCCCGCTGGTGGTCGAGCGAGCCACCGCCGCCGACCCCGCCCTCGAGGCCCTCCGAGCGGCCAGCCCCGGCGGCGAGGGAGTCGAGCGGGCGCGGGGTCGTTCCGTCACCGACTGGGCCGAGCTGCGGGCCTGGTTCGGCGATGCCGGCGACCGGTCCTCGGGTTCCCAGCAGCTCCGGGCGGCGGCGGTCCGGGCGGTGGGAGCGCTCCTGGCCAACGTCAAACGCATGAACGCGGCCAGCAGCCGCGAGACCTCGCTCCGGCGCCACTTCCTCCGCCTCGCCTCCTGGCTCGATGCGGCCACGCCCGACGAAGCCCACGTCCTGTACACGTCCGCCTTCGCCCTCTACGGCGCCCGTCACCTCGGCGTGGCGCTCGACGCCGACATCGCCGAGGCTCTTCCCGCCACCACCAGCTGGTGGCTGGCCCCGGCCGCGCCCGTACCGGTCAGCATCCGCGAGCGGGGCGACCGCATCCCCCGTGGCCGGTTGGTCAGGGTCGCCGACCACCGCGCCCAGAAGGAACGCCTCGTCGCCGAGCGCCGCCGGGAGGCCGAGCAGCGCTCACAGGCCATCGCCGAGCTCCTCGCTGTGGGCGACCGCCTCGACGAGGTGCGGCTCTCCGGGGCCGCCCTCCAGGTCCTCCTCGAGCTCCTCGCCCAGGCGACCGCCCGGTTCGGGCCCGAGCTGGCCGGCGCCTCGGCCGCCCTGGTCGACGCCAGCGTGGTCCTGTGGGTCGAGCCGTGCGGCCGGCCGACCACCCTGCGCAGCGCCTTGGGCAACCTCACCGTCGACGGATTCCGCTTGGCGGTCACCGAGGCGGGCCGCCGCCCCCTCCCGGTGAACGTCGAGCGGACGCAGGGGATGGCGGAATGACGTCGTCGACGGTGTCCACCCGCGACGCGGCCGAGCGCCAGGACGCGGTGCGGCTCCTGTTGCGCCACCCGCTGGTCACGGCCGACGGGCCCCACGCTGAGGCCTTCCGCCTCGTGCGTCGCCACCGCGACGCGCTCGGGCGCGATCTCCGCCAGCTCCTCGGCTACCGCCTGGTGGTCGAGGCCGGCTTCGCCCGGCTCTACAAGGCAGGACTTGGCCCCCACCGGGCCCGCCCCCTGCGGCGGACCTCGGGTACCCCCTTCTCGCCCCGCGCCTACTCCTACCTGGCTCTTTGCTGCTCGGTGCTGCTCACCGGCCGCCAGCAGATACTGCTGTCCGCCCTCATCGAGGAGGTTCGCCACGCGGCCGTCGAGGCCGGGGTCGACCTCGGCGGCGACAGCCACGCCGACCGCCTGGCCTTCGTCGCCGCCCTCCGTCAGCTCGTCGCGTGGGGGGTGCTGGTGGAGGACGACGGCACCGTCGACGCCCTCGCCGGCGATGCCGGGGCCGAGGCCCTGCTCTTCGTCCGCCGTGACCTGGTCCGCCACCTGCTCGCGGTCCCGTTGCGGGAGGTCGAGCAGCCTGACGAGCTGGTGCGCCTGTCCGCCCAGCCGGGCCTCGGGTCCGGGGCCCGTCACCGAGTGCGCCGGCTGCTCGTGGAGGAGCCGGCCGTGCTGGCCGACGACGTCGACGAGGAGTCGTGGGCGTGGCTGCGCCAGTCGCAGCGCCGCGAGGCGCGCACGTTTGCCGAGGTGTTCGGGCTCGAGCTCGAGATCCGGGCTGAGGGGGTGGCCGCCATCGACCCCCGCGACGAGCTCACCGACGAGCCCTTCCCCCGGGGGGGCACGCTCGGCCACGCCTCGCTGCTGGCGGTCAGCGAGCTGGCCCGGCGGCTGGGGCCCGACTCGGTGCCCCGCGACGCGGTGGTCAGCACCGTCCCGGTGCCGTCCGGGATGCTCGAGGAGGTGGTGGCCGACCTGCTCGGGCAGCATCGCCCCCGCTGGAGGCAGGAGTACGTCGACCATCCCGAACGCCTGTCCTCCGACGTGGAGGATCTTCTCGTGGCGATGGGCCTGCTGCGCCTCACGCCGGAGGGCGACCTGCGCCTCACCGCCGTCGCCAACCGCTACGCACCCGAGGTCGTCGTCGTGCCCCTCGCCTTCTCGTTCGAACCCACGGAGAAACGCCCATGACCACTCGCCTCCTGCCCAACGCCGCCGGCCGGCGCGACCACGCCGATCTGCCCGAGATCGACGGTCAGGGACCGGTGGGGCGGTGGGTGCTGCACCGCGCCGGCATCGTCAACGTCTGGCAGTACGACCGCGTCGAGCTGCGCTTCGCCGGTGGCCGGCTGCTGCTGCGGGGCAAGAACGGGGCCGGCAAGTCCAAGGCGCTCGAGATCCTGCTCCCCTTCCTCCTCGACGGCGACACCCGGGCGCTCGACGCCACCGGTCGTGACCGCACCACCGTCGGCTGGCTGATGACCGACGGCCGGGCCAACGGCAACCACGTCGGCTACGTCTGGCTCGAGCTGCGATGCGTCGACGAAGACGGCATCGAGTCGTTCCAGACGCTCGGGTCCGGGCTCAAGGCGTCCACCGCCACCCGTCGGGCCGACAGCTGGTTCTTCATCACCCCCCGCCGGGTCGGCGTCGACCTCGACCTCGACGTCGCCGGAGAGTGCCTCTCCATCGAGCGGTTGAAGGAGGCGGTGGGCGACGACGCCGTCACCGCTTCGGGCGCCGAGCACCGCCGCCGGGTCGGGCGTCACGTCTTCGGTCTGTTCGACGACGCTCGTTACCGCAACCTGCTCCACCTGCTGCACCGCCTGCGAGACCCCAACATCGGCAACGAGGTCGAGGCCGGCAAGCTCGCGAGTGTGCTCGCCGACGCCCTGCCCCCGATCGACGAGCGGGTGCTCGCGGAGGCGGCCGGCCACTTTGACGACCTCGACGCCATCCGAGAGCAGGTCGACCGCTCGGGGCGCACCGCCCTCGCCCTCGGGCAGTTCCTGGGCGACTACCGCCGCTACACCCGCACCGCGCTCTCCCGGCGGGCGGTGGCCGTCGAGCAGGCCGAGGCGGGCCGGTCGCGGGCCACGCGCGCCACGCGGCAGCTCGTCCGTGCGGTCGACGAAGCCCGTGAGACGGCGGCGCTCGCGGAGGAGGCGCTGGTCGCCCACCATCACGAGCGGGCGGAGCGCGAAGCCGAGCGCCGTGAGCTCGAGCGGAGGGAGGGCTACCGGGCCCACCAGGATCTCGTCGACCGTCAGGGGCGGGTCGAGGCCCTCGACGTCGCCGCCCGCGCCGCCGAGTCCGCCGCTGAACGGGCCGAGGCCGCCCACCGTCGGGCCGTCGCCGACCTGACTGCCGCCGGCCACGACCTGCGCCGGTCGCTCACAACCGTGGGCGAGTGGGCCACGACCGTTGCCGGGTTGGCGGCCGACGCCGGCCTCGACCCGGCGCTGCTCGGTCCGCTGCCTGCGATCGACGTCGAGCCCACCGGCCTGGCGCCCGCCGACGAGCGGGCCCGGGCGGCACGCATCCTCGTCGACGGCCGGCGCAGTCGCGCCGGCGACCTGCGGACGCTGGCCCAGGAGGCGGAACGAGCCGCCCAGGAAGCCGTCACCGCCGACGGCCGGGCGGCGGCGTCGGAGGCCGAGGTCGATCGTGAACGGGCCCAGACGGACGAGGCCCGGTCGGCGCACGTCGCCGCCGAGGAGGCGTGGTCCGGAGCGGTCGAGTCCTGGATCACGAGCGGCCCGGCTTCGACCCTCGACGTCGCCTGGCAGCCGGTGCTCACCCGGCTCGCGGCCCGTGACGGGGAAAAGAGCTGGGTGGCCGAGGTGCGCCGGTCGGTCGCCGACGCGCTGGT
>Ga0136631_10000493_pt1 | contig 12236 bp, 10 predicted proteins | sample AntDrymUQ6012206_2_FD_104655 | JGI IMG/M metagenome (GOLD analysis project Ga0136631, IMG submission 104655) | Polar desert sand microbial communities from Dry Valleys, Antarctica - metaG UQ601 (22.06) | ecosystem: Environmental > Terrestrial > Soil > Desert | place: Antarctica: Dry Valley... | reverse complement strand
GATAAAGGGCCCCGCTGCCAAGCTCGTCGCCAACATGAACGAGAGCCTTACGGTTCCCACGGCAACGACATTCCGTGAGCTGCCGGTCTCGGTTCTCGAAGATCAACGCCGCCGGCTCAACGCCGGGCTTCAGGCCGCGGGGCGTTCGGAAAAGATCTCCTTCACCCACCTGATCGCCTACGCCATCGTGCAGGCCACCCGGCAGCAGCCGGTCATGGGCCACACTCTGGTCATCAGGGACGGTACACCCCACCGGGTGCAGCCGGACGGCATCGGGCTGGGGCTGGCGGTCGATGTGCAGCGGAAGGACGGCAGCCGCGGTCTCGTCGTTCCGGTCATCAAGCGGGCTGACGCGATGGACTTTGCAGCCTTCCACCTGGCCTATGAAGCCCTGGTTGAAAAGGCGCGCAGCAACAAGCTGATGCCGGATGATTTTGCAGGTGCCACCATGTCCCTCACCAATCCCGGCGGCCTCGGCACGGTGGCTTCGGTCCCGCGGCTCATGGTCGGACAGGGAAGCATCATTGCGGTCGGCGCCATCGGATACCCCGCCGAATTCTCCAGCCTTCCGGACGAGCGGCTCCGCGAGATGGGGATCAGCAAGATCATGACGGTCACCAGCACCTACGATCACCGGATCATCCAGGGAGCGGAGTCGGGAGCGTTCCTTGGAATCGTCGACCGGCTGCTGCAAGGGCAGGAGAACTTTTTTGACCTGATCGCCGAGAGCCTGGAGCTGTCCCCGGCCACCTACCAGGTCGCCAAGCCGGCGCCCGGCCTCAAGCCATCCCGTGAGCCCGCGGCTCCCGAGATGTTGTACCACGTCGCCGCCGCGATGGCGCTGGTCAAGGCCTTTCGCATGCACGGACATCTGGCGGCCCGGCTCGACCCACTCGGCACCGATCCCATCGGCGATCCGGCCCTCGATCCTGCTACACTCGGGCTGACACCGGAAAACATGGCGACGATTCCGTCCAAGGTGCTGCGGACCGCGGTGCCGGGGCAGACTCTTGCTGAATCGCTCCCCTACCTTCAGGCGACGTACTGCGGGACCATGGCGTACGAGATCGAGCATATCTCGACCCATGAGGAGCGGGTCTGGCTACGCGAGAAGATCGAGTCGGGGGCCTATCGCAAGCCACCAACAGCCGACCAGCAGCGCTGGCTGCTTCGCCGGCTCACCGAGGTCGAGACGCTGGAGCGGTTTCTGCACAAGGCCTACCTCGGCCAGAAGCGCTTCTCGATCGAGGGGATCGACATGCTGGTGCCGATGCTCGATCACACCATCGAGCACGCGGCCGCGGCCGGCGGACGGGACGTGGTACTGGGGATGGCGCATCGGGGCCGGCTCAACGTGCTGGCCCACACGGTGGGCCGTCCGTACGAGACCATCTTCGCCGAGTTCGAGGGCGGCCGTCACGTCGAAGGCGGGCAGGTCAGCCCCGAAGGGGGCACCGGAGATGTGAAATACCACCACGGCGCTGATGGCGTCTACGTGACCCAGGGCGGGAAGACCATCACCGTCACCCTCTCCCCCAATCCGAGCCATCTGGAGTTTGTGGGCCCGGTGGTGGACGGCGGTGCCCGGGCCAAGCAGACGCAGCGCCGGGGACGCGAGGCGCATCACGACGGCACGGTGGCCCTGCCGGTCATCATCCACGGCGACGCGGCCTTTGCCGGCCAGGGCGTGGTGGCTGAAACGCTCAACCTCGGAGCGCTCGCTGGTTACCGGACCGGCGGCACCTTGCACATCATCACCAACAACCAGGTTGGATTTACCACCGACATGGAGGATGCCCGCTCGACCCGGTATGCCAGCGACCTGGCCAAGGGCTTCGACATCCCGATCATCCACGTCAACGCAGATGATCCCGAGGCGTGTCTCTCCGCAGTGCGACTGGCCATGGCGTACCGGGACCGATTCCGCCAGGACATGCTCATAGATCTCGTGGGATACCGACGGCATGGACACAACGAGGGGGACGAGCCGGCCTACACCCAGCCGCTGATGTACGAGAGGATCAAGAACCTCCCGTCCGTCGGGGAGCGCTACGCCGAGGCGCTGGTGACTGCAGGCGTGATAACCAGAGAGGACGCAGACCGCCAGGCGGCGGAGGCATACCAGCGGCTGGTAGATATCCAGCAGAGCTTCAAGGCCAGCATGGGAGCGGGGAGACCAGCATCCAAGGAGCCGCCAAAGCCCTCGCTGGGCGGGGGGCAGGATGTGGAGACGGCGTTGCCTGCGGAGTTTCTCAGGTCGCTCAACCAGCAGCTGCTGACCTGGCCCGAAGGGTTTACGGTCCATCCAAAGCTCCTGAAGCAGCTGGAGCGGCGCAGGGCGGCGATGGGACCTGAGGGTGGTATCGACTGGGCCCACGCCGAGACCCTCGCGCTCGCCTCGCTGCTGACGGAAGGGGTCCCGGTGCGACTGACTGGCCAGGACACCGAACGCGGCACCTTCAGCCAGCGGCATATGGTCCTGCATGACGTCAAGACCGGTGCGGCCTGGGCGCCGATCCGCCGTTTACCCGACGCGACCGCACCCATGGAGCTGCACAACAGCCCGCTGTCCGAGCTTGCCACCCTCGGCTTCGAGTATGGCTACAGCGCCGCGGCTCCCGAGGCTCTGGTACTGTGGGAGGCACAATTCGGCGACTTCATCAACGGCGGGCAGGTCATCGTGGACCAGTTCATGTCGGCCGGCCTGTCCAAGTGGGGTTTGACCACCCGGCTGACGCTGCTGCTGCCCCACGGCTACGAGGGACAGGGGCCGGAGCACTCGAGTGCAAGACTCGAGCGCTTTCTCCAGCTCGCCGCCGAGGGAAACATCAGGGTGGCCAACTGCACCACGCCGGCCCAGTACTTCCATCTGCTGCGCCGGCAGGCGCGCCGCAGCCGGCAGCGGCCTCTGATCATCATGACTCCCAAAAGTCTCCTGCGCCTGCCTCAGGCCAGCTCTCGTCTGGAGGATCTCTCCTCAGGAACCTTTAGACCGGTTCTGGATGATGCGTGGGCAGCCGAGAAGGCTGCGGGAATCTCACGGGTCGTGCTGTGTTCGGGGAAGATTTATTACGACCTCATGGGCGAAGCCGAGAAGATGAAGGAAGGGCGCCCGGCCATAATTCGGCTGGAGCAGCTCTACACCTTCCCGTGGGAAGAGATTCGCATGATCCTGGGTCACTATCGGGGAGCCAAGACGATTGTCTGGGCTCAGGAGGAGCCCCGGAACATGGGAGCGTGGCGGTATCTGGAGCCCAAGCTGCGGGAGCTGCTCCCGGCGGGCGCCGAGTTGGAGTACGTGGGTCGCCCGGAGCGGGCCAGCCCGGCTGAGGGCTACCCCGCAGCCCACTCGGCCGAGCAGAGCCGCATCATCAGCGAAACCCTGCTCTCAGGCAGCAAGAAAGCGCCGCTCGAAACGGTGTCTGCTGCTGGAAAAGGCCAGGGATAGTGCCTGGAGGGAGTCGGGAGTCAGGAGTCGGGAGTCAGGGACTTGATTCGAGGTCTGTTTTTCCGGACTCCTAGCTCCCGACTCCCAGCTAAGTTCGAAATTGAAAGGGCGGCCTCTCAGGGCCGCCCTTTTGCTCTTCAGTCCTTCGCGATGATAGGCCTTTCGGAGGCCTGTCTCACCAGTTCCCTGATGGGCTCGGAAAGATGCTCTCCGTAATGCAGGAGGAAGACCCCCCGTGCGCGGCGCTGCATGAGAAACGCCACCAGCGGAGTGTCGGCCTTCGCAGCGTTGCAGTCCTTGCAAGCCAGGACGAGGTTGTCCGGACGGTCGTAGGCCGTCTGGCCTCGGCGCGGGCGCACGTGATCGAGGGTGATCGCGTGGTCAGGGGTCTCGGTTCCGCAATAAGCGCAAACCGAGCCGTGCTGTGCCAGGAGCCAATCGCGGTGCGACTGCATTGAACGACCAGGGGAACGGCGGAAGCTAGGGGTGTGAGCTGCAGGATGCCTTCGTGATCTACTTGCCACAAGATACCAAACTAGGGGTGAACAAAGACCTGGAGCCCAGGTCGCGAGTTTTTACCACATCCAAAGTATAGCAAGATTGGCGCCAAACCGACAGTCTGGCACGGACTTCCGGGCTTCAGGGGGCGGCAGAATGCCTCTCCACGGGGGGGGCCTGGGCCCGGTACTTACCCTCCAGCAGCCACCCCCACCCCCAGCGCCCGTCATAGGGGTGCACCACCTCCGCTCGCCGGTCTCCCTGGAAGATGGGACGGCCCTCGTTGGTCCACTGGAACAGGCTACTTCCCAGGTTCTGAACGTTTGGGTATCCCTGCTCCCCCAGCCAGCTGGCTACCAGGGCTCCCCGGTACCCGGCTGAGGAGTACACCACGATGGGGGTGTCCCTGGGGAAGCCGGCGAGGGGCACCAGGCTGGGCTTATAGGGATCTACTCGCCTGGCGCCCTGGAGGTGGCTGACCCTGTATTCGGCCTCAGTACGCGCGTCCAGCAAGACCGGCTGGGGCCGGACCGGATCCTCGCGCCACCTGGCCAAGTCCTGGGTGACGATCCACCTCACATCCCGGAACCGGTACGAGATTCCCCGCTGGAGCAGCTCGAAGAACAGGGGCCGCCCCGCCAGGAGCATCACCAGCCCGCCAAGAATGGTCGGGAACACGAAAAGAACCAGGAAAAGCTTCAGGACGCGGCGCATGGTGGAAGATAGGGCGGTAGGGCGGTAGGGCGGTAAGCGAAGCATGACCGCCTTACTCTGTCATCCTTGAGTAAGCGAAGGATCGCTCAATGAGACGTCAGCTCGAGATCGTGGGACTGACGTAAACCCGGCCGATCCCTCGCATCCGCTCGGGATGACGCGCGAGAGCTCTCGCCCTACCGCCTTCCCGCCCTTACCGCCGCTTCACCTACCGCCGCTTCACCTACCGCCGCTTCACCTACCGCCGCTTCACCTACCGCCGCGTCATCTACCGCCGCTTCACCTACCGCCTTTCCGCCCTACCGCCCTATCTTCCCTCTCCTACCCGATGTCCGGCGTTGCCCGGTCCACGCGCCCGAAAGGAGCCGGTCCTGACCGCAAAGAGTGCCCGCATCCGAGCCGTGCGACCGGAACCATCGACTTCCTCCCACGAACCCGACCCGCCTTCCGAGCTAGCGTGGCGGAGTATCAATTCAATCCGCGCCCTCACCATGGATGCGGTAGAGAAAGCGCAGTCGGGACACCCAGGCACCCCGATGGCGCTTGCGCCCGCGGCGTACGTCTTGTGGACCCGATTTCTCCAGCACAATCCCGGGAACCCCCAGTGGGCCGATCGTGACCGCTTTGTGCTGTCCTGCGGCCACGCCTCGATGCTGCTCTACTCGCTACTTCATCTCACCGGGTACGACCTCCCGCTGGACGAAATCAGGAATTTCCGGCAGTGGGGTTCCCTCACGCCCGGACATCCCGAGCGAGGGCACACGCCGGGAGTGGAGACCACCACCGGTCCGCTGGGCCAGGGTTTCGGGAACGCGGTAGGGATGGCCATTGCGGAGCGCTTTCTCGCCGACCATTTCAACCGCCCCAGCCATACGATCGTGGAACACAGGACCTGGGTGATGGCGAGCGATGGCGACCTCATGGAGGGCGTGGCGAGTGAGGTTGCCTCGCTGGCCGGCCATCTTCGCCTGGGAAAACTCAACGTCATCTACGACGACAATCACATCACCATCGACGGCGATACTGCCCTCAGTTTTTCAGAGGACGTAGCTGGTCGCTTCGAAGCGTATGGCTGGCACGTGGTCAAGGTTCCGGACGGCAACGACCTCGCGGGGATTGCTGCTGCCTACGAGTCGGCCAGCGCCGAGACTTCGCGTCCATCCATCGTCATCCTGCGAACCGCCATCGCCGATCCCGCTCCCACCAAGCGCAATACCGCCGATGCGCACGGAGCTCCACTGGGCGCCGAGGAGGTCCGGCGCACCAAGGACATCATGCAATGGCCCCAGGAACCCGCCTTCCACATTCCGGATGATGCGCTCGCCCACTGGCGCCTTATCCAGGTCCGTGGAGCTGAGCTGGAAGTGCAATGGCAGAAGCGCTACGACGCCTATGCCGCGGCGCATCCCATCCCTGCGGCCGAGTTCAAGCAGTGGCTCTCGGGAGCGCTTCCGGAAGGCTGGGAGAAGATCCTGCCGGCGGTCGCTCCGTCGGCAGGGCAGCTGGCCACTCGGCAGGCGTCCGGCCTTGCACTTCAGGCTATCGCCGCTGCGGTTCCAAACCTGGTAGGCGGATCGGCGGACCTGGCGGCAGCACCGGGACCACCTTGAAGCAAGGTGGCACGTTCGGGCCTGCCACCACGGGGAGGACGTTTCATTGGGGAGTCCGGGAGCACGGCATGGCCGCCTGTCTCAACGGCATTGCCGCGCACGGCGGCCTCCGGCCCTTCGGCAGCACTTTCCTGGTGTTCTCCGATTACATGAAGCCGGCGATCCGCCTCGCCGCCATCATGCGGCTTCCCGTCATTTACATCGGCACCCACGACTCGATCGGCGTGGGGGAGGACGGCCCCACCCATCAGCCAGTGGAGCACCTCGCGATGCTGCGATCCATTCCCAATCTGGTCACACTGCGGCCCGCCGATGCGGGAGAAACCATCGAGGCGTGGCGGGTCGCGATGGAGCGCCGGGACGGTCCGACCATGCTGGTGCTCACCCGGCAGAAGCTGACAGTGCTCGACCGCACCGTGGTCGGTGCCGCGGATGGAGTGCGGCGGGGGGCGTACGTCCTCACGGACCCGACCGGGCCTGGTGGCCTGGATGCGATCCTCATCGCTACGGGGTCAGAGGTGGGAGTGGCCCTCGGTGCCGCACGGCTGCTCCTGGCCGAAGGAATCCGTGCGCGCGTGGTCTCCATGCCCTCGTGGGAGCTTTTCGCTGCTCAGCCGGAGCGCTATCGTGACACGGTGCTGCCGCCCAACGTCAGGGCCCGGGTAGCGGTCGAAGCGGCGGGCCCGTTCGGCTGGTCCCGCTGGACCACTGACGGGGGAACCATGATAGGTATGGAAGGCTTCGGGGCTTCCGCACCCGGTGAGCGGCTGTTTCAGGAGTACAGCTCACCCCGGAGCAGGTGGCCGAAGCTGCCAGGCGGCTCACCTCGAGCAATCGCGCCTCAGCCAATCGGAGGTCTGAATGAGCGTAGAGCGCGGGCCTGAGGCCAACCCTCTAGTCCGGCTGGGGCAGCTGGGCCAGAGTATCTGGTACGACTACATCACCCGCGATCTCGTCGCCTCGGGCCGGCTCGCGCGCCTGATCGCGGAAGACGGCCTCCGGGTATGACCTCGAACCCAACCATCTTCGAGAAGGCAATTGCCGGAAGCCGGCTCTACGACGAGGACATCCGCCGGCTGTCGGACCAGGGTCGCGCCGCCGGCGAGATCTTCGAGTCCCTTGCTGTGGCGGACGTTCGGGCCGCGTGCGATGTCTTCATGCCCCTCTGTGAGCAGTCCGCCGGCGCCGACGGGTTCGTCTCCCTCGAAGTCTCACCTACCCTCGCGCATGACGCGGCAGGCACCATCCACGAAGCCGAGCGCCTGTGGGGAGCAGTGGCCCGGCCCAACGCCATGATCAAGATCCCCGGCACCAGTGCAGGCCTGCCGGCCATCACGCACTGCATCGCGGCCGGAATCAACGTCAACGTTACCCTGCTGTTCTCGGTCGAGCGCTATTCCCAGGTGATCGACGCGTTTCTGACCGGGCTGGAGACTCGACTGAACCGGGGCCTTCCACTCCAGGCGACTGCGTCGGTGGCCAGCTTCTTCGTGAGCCGGGTCGACGGGAAAGTGGATGCGCTGCTGGACGCCACCCCCAACCACCCGCTCCGCGCCAGGATTGCGATCGCCAATGCCGGCATGGCGTACGGCGTCTTCGAGCGGACGCTTGGCACCGCTCGCTGGGATCGGTTGGCGCGGGCAGGGGCGCGTCCCCAGCGTCCCCTCTGGGCATCGACCAGTACCAAGGATCCGCGGCTTCCGGACATCTACTACGTCGAGGCCCTGGCGGCGCCGCAGACTGTGAACACCCTTCCTCCCGAGACGTTCGACGCCTACCGCGACCACGGCAAGCCGGCCGACCGGATCCACGAGAGCGTTGCCACCGCGCCGGTGCAGCTCGATGCTCTCAGGGAAGCAGGGATCGATCTCAAAGCGATCACCCGCGAGCTGGAGGAGGAGGGCGTCGCAAAGTTTGCCGCGTCGCACGCCGCTGTGCTGGCGGGAATCGACGCCAAAACCGGGGCCCTCATCTCTCACGCGGGCCGCTGAACCGGAGCGTACCAGGAGGCGTCAGGCGGCCGATTCGCTGGGCTCCTGGGTCACCAGCGGCATCCGCTCGCTCCGGGTGATCATCAGCGACGTCAACAGGTCGGCCGTTACGTTCGGTACGGTGCGCGCCATATCCAGGATCCGGTCGACGCCCAGGATCAGCGCGATCCCCTCCCCTGGTATTCCCACCATCGCCATCACCATCACCAGGAGCGGGATCGATCCACCCGGCACCCCCGCCACCCCGATAGCGGTGATGACGCACAACACGACGACGATCAGCTGATTGAAGATGTCCAGCGATATCCCGAATACCTGAGCCAGAAACAGCACCGTCATCCCTTCGAACATGGCCGTGCCATTCATGTTCATGGTGGCACCGAGGGGAAGCACGAAGCCGGCAACTTCCCGGGGCACCCCAAACTCCTTTTCGGCGGTTCGGATCGTAGTGGGCAGAGTGGCGTTGGAGCTGGAGGTGGAAAAGGCCGTCACCATGAGCGCGCGAACCCGGGAGAAGAAGCTTCGCGGATTGATGCCCACCACTACCTTGGCCAGCACACCGATGACGCCGAACTGGTGGAAAGTGAGCGCGGCGAGCACCGTGATGACGTAAAGGCCAAGGGATTGCAATACTTCGAATCCGAATTTGGCGGTAACCGAGAAGATCAGGGCCGCCACCCCGAGCGGGGCGAGACGCATGGCGAAGCCGATAATCACCATGATCGCCTGGTTGATGCCCTCCAGCAGGCGGAGAACGGGCGCCGCTACTTCCTTGTTCAGCAGCGTGAGGGCTATTCCGAACATCAGGGCGAAGAAGATGAGGCCGAGCATGTCTCCGTTGGCCGCAGCGGCGATGGGATTCCGGGGCACGATGTTCACGAAGGTGTGGATTCCGAAGAGGCCTTCTTTCGAAGCCGCAACCGTTTCACCCGCCTGGGCGGCGTATTCGGCCAGAAGCTGAGCGCGAATGGAAGGATCGAGGGACTCCCCCGGTCCAATCAGGTTCACCAGCGTCAAGCCCACCACCACCGCGATGGCCGTAGTCCCCAGGAATATCAACAGCGTCTTGCCTCCGATCCGCCCGATCCGCCGGATATCTCCCAGGGAAGCCACGCCAGTGGTGACCGACGCGAACACCAGAGGCACCACGACCATGAAAAGCAGGCGCAGGAAAATCTGCCCGATGGGCTGGGCGACGTTGTCAACCAGCCACAGCAGACTCGGCGATTCATGCGCGTAGATGTTGGCGGTAACGCCGGCGGTGGCACCGAGCAACAGCCCAAGTAGAATCTTGGTGTGGAGCGCCATGCCGCGCTTTATAGGTTCAGCCATCGGATTGGATCCTGAGGGGAAAGTCGCTCGAATCTACCGGACCACGGCCCCGGTATCTACAGGCGCAGCCCGATCATTCGTGTCTGCCCGGTGCATTCGAGATCGGCGATCGAGAGTTTTTATTTGGCGGCCCGGCTGATATCGACGATCTCGATCGGTGGTGTGAGTTGCTGGCCTTGAGCTCGGGCCGTGTGGATCTGCCGCACGACCTCCGTCCCCCGCACCACCCTCCCAAAAGCGGCGAAGCCCTGGCCGTCGGGGTTTCGCTTCCCACCGAAATCCAGCCCCGGCTGATCGCCAATGCAGATGAAGAAATCCGACGTTGCTGTATCGGGGCCATCCCGGGCCATGGAGATGGTTCCGTCCCGGTGTGAGAGCCCTGTGTGTGAAGTTCGCTCCAGCTCGATGGGTGGGAAATCCTTGGCACGCAGCGAGTCGAGCCCTCCCTGAATGACTTCGATCCTGACTTGGTTCTCGGGCTGCTTGTCGAGCCGGACGGTGCGGTGGAAGCGCCCTCCACGGTAAGACCCCTGGTCGACATAGCGCAGGAAGTTACGGCTGGTAATCGGCGCTCGAGCGGTGTCCACCTCCACTTCCATGGTGCCGAGCGAAGTCTGGATCAGGACGCGAGGAAGCTGAGCCGCGCTCCCCCGGACGACCCCACCCAAAGCGAGCATGCCCACCAGCAGCCAGGGAAGTATTAGTGCCATGCGGATCAAATCCTGTCGAAGAGGGCGGCCAACCCGTGCGGCGGAAGATCGCGAGGACTGTGGAGTTACCCGGTTGGGCTCGGCGCAAAGCGAGTGAGCAGCCGCCGCGGGAGATCCGTCAGGCGTCTTCGACTCGGCTCAGAATACCGGCCCAACTATTGTCCCGTGGCCGCCCGCCCCGGAACTCGAAGTGATCATCCACGAGGATTCTGCGGGCGAACTCCCAGATGGGGTCGTCTTGGAGCCGGTGGCGCAAGACTAACGGGACCAATCGGGCGACCACTATCCACCTCCCCGCTGGGAGCCCCGGGTACAGATGTGCCCACTCGGGCTTGAGTCGAGCTTCCCGCACCGCCATCGTCAGTGCCCCAATATTGCGCCACGGTTCTCAGAGATAAACCGGATCGTCTGCGAAGCCTGCCCCGATGCATGTTCGTGGATTTCCTCACCCTGGTGCTAGGATGTATGTCACAACGGGCGACGCCCTTACATTCCGCCTAGGATGCCGATTGCCGAGATTACCGTCAACAGCCTGGGCGACCTGATCGACAAGGTTACGCCTACCGAAGCGGACCCCAAGACGGGTCGGCTGCGGGATAGTGGTGTATACCGGGGGGATGGCGACGCCAGGTGGCCCCTGCTCACGAGCCTCGACAAGCTGGGCGGAGCCGGATCTCCCCACTCCAAGGTCGACCTCGAGGAGCACATCCTCCGGAACTTCATCCGTTATTCGCGGCCCTACTTCGGCACCCCGCCGGTCAACGATTGGGAGGTGCTGGTGGCCGCCCAGCACCACGGGTTGCCCACCCGACTGCTGGACTGGACCTACTCTCCGCTCGTCGCCGCCCACTTCGCTACCCTGGCCGGGGACCGTGGCTCGGATCGAGTCGTGTGGCGCCTCGATTGGAAGAGTGTGCACCGTTTCTTCAGCCTGCCTGAGCTGGCCCTGCTGATTCAGGATCTGGAGGGGGTTCTCGGACCGGACCGGCCCATGACGCCATGGGCTCTCTTCGGCCGCCCAGCGGGTGCCAAACCAATCGCTTGCATGATCGAGCCGCCATCTCTAAGCCCCCGGATCGTAGCGCAGTCCGCAACTTTCACCCTGTGCTCAGACAAGCGGGTGCCCTTCGACCGCTTTCTGGAAGGTCACGGCCTGGGTGCCGCCCTGACCAAGTTCATCATCCCTGCCGGGGAAGCCGCTCGGGTCCGCGATCAGCTCGATCTGGTCAGCGTACACGAACGGCTCCTCTTCCCCGACCTGGACGGGGTCGCGGCCGAAATGCGGCGGTATTACTCGTAGTCGGGAGTCAGGAGTCGGGAGTCAGGAGTCGGGAGTCGGGAGTCAGGGGCCCGGCGCGCCAGTCTGACCATCGTCCCGACTCCCAACCCCCGGCTTCTTACTCCTGACTCCCGACTCCCGACTAGTCCGGCAGGCCCGTTTGCGGCGCGCGTCCCCGGCCCGCGAGCCTGGCCTCGGCCCGATCCGAGTCCCCCTGAGCCAAAAGGATCTCGAACCCATTGACCGGGGCCCAGATCGTTTTCAGCCGCACAAAGTCACCCGGCTTCCAGCTGGACGCCACCGGGCGCTGGCTGAGGCGGATCTCCCAAACACTGTCGTCTTCGAGAGTTACGAAGCTGCCGTCGTCGATCACTTCCCGTATGGCCAAGCCGAGAGGGAGGGCGACACGATAACAGTGCCAATTGCAGCCCACGGCCGTGGCCTGTGCCTGGGCAGCGGCGGAATTGGCCGAAAAGGTGACCAGTACGGCGACTAGAACTGGAACCATCCGAAACATCTTCACGGGGATACCCTGGGTCGTTGGTATTGATAGCATACACCCAAAATTCGGAGTCCGCAGTGAGCTACCTCGCTTCCGGGACAGCGGGACAGCGGGACAGCGGGACAGCGGGACAGCGGGACAGCGGGACAGCG